>Ga0209346_1000511_pt1 | contig 33115 bp, 24 predicted proteins | sample AutmiccommunBRH9_FD_187381 | JGI IMG/M metagenome (GOLD analysis project Ga0209346, IMG submission 187381) | Deep subsurface microbial communities from Mt. Terri, Switzerland - Autotrophic microbial communities BRH/9 (SPAdes) (version 2) | ecosystem: Environmental > Aquatic > Deep subsurface >...
GTCAGGGTAATTTGAGCAAGTGCAAGTGATTGTTCCATCGGTAATCCTCCCATTGGTTTTAAGAAGGATGTCGATTGTAGCAGATCACTTTGGTGGCGTCATGGCAGGCTTGCCGAAAGGACACCATGCACCGGCACCAAACTCTTGCATCATCATATGATACTGTTTATTACTGTCCAGCGACGTGACTGGGTAAAAAGATGCCTGATGAAAAAAGACATGAACACTTGAAGCTGTACGACGAACTGTCCAGATCCATACCCTTTATTTGCTCCTTTCTCGATACCTCCGCCGTGGTCCACCTCGCTCTTCTGAGCCCCGATGGACGGATGCGGCTAGTTAATCCGACGCTTGCCGACTGCCTCAAGGCAAGCCCGGAAGAACTGGTAGACCAGGATTTTCTGAATTTTCTAACCACCCCGGACGGAGAGACTTTGACCCGTCGGCTTGCGTCGCCGGACGCCTCGTGCGACGAAAAATTCCTCTTGAATGTAGTCGACACCGACCATATTCCGCATTCTCTGCACTTTCGGATTACGGCTATTGGGGGTGGTTTTCTCCTATTGGGCGAGCCCCCACAGCTCGTTAATCAGACATTGCAGGAAGAGTTGCTCCAGCTGAACAATCAGTTGTCGGTACTTTCCCGCGAGAATGTCCGCAAGGGACGAGAGCTTAAAAGAACGCTGGCCGACCTGAAGAGGACCCAAGCCCTGCTGGTTCACCGGGAAAAGATGGCCTCTCTGGGCCAGATGACGGCCGGTATCGCCCATGAAATCAACAACCCTCTGGCCTTTGTGCTCGGCAACGAACAAGTGCTTCAGCGGGATTTTGACGATCTGCTGGCTTTTATCAATACCATCGGTGACGCATTGCCGGAGATCGAAGCTCTTTCGCCTCGCCTCCACGCAGATATCCTCGCCAAAGCAGCTGAAATTGACCTTGAATATCTGGCAGAGGCGCTGCCGCACAAGATTGCGGCCAATATCGAGGGCCTTGAGCGAGTGAAAAAGATTATCCTTGATCTTCGCAATTTTTCAAGGCTGGACGAGGCTGAGCGAAAACCCTGCCACCTGGCAGAAGGTATAGAGGCAACACTCCGGTTTTTGGGTCCCCTGCTGCACGAGCACGGGGTAAGCGTAACGACGGACTTTGCCGACCTGCCACAGTTGCTCTGTATGCCTGGCCCCCTCAACCAGGCAGTCAGCAATATTCTGGCCAATGCCGTCCAGGCAAGTGTTCCGGGCCAGACAGTTCAGGTGTCGACCCGTCTTGAGGGTGAGGATTATTGCATCGAAGTATCAGATCAGGGTGCAGGTATTTCTCCTGAGCACCAGAACAAGGTCTTTGATCCCTTTTTCACCACCAAACCGGTTGGATCAGGGACCGGATTAGGCCTCAGTATCGCCCATCAGATAGTGGCCGCCCAGGGTGGGCGCATCAAAATCGAGAGCCTTCCAAGTAAAGGAACCACCGTTTGCATTCTCCTGCCCGGCAGGCAGGATCTCAAATCATAGCACAAAGGAACAGACACATGGCTCTCAGTAAAGGATTTTCAACTTCCAGACGTTCACATACCACAACAGCGACGGAGAACGTAGCCCTGCCGATTCTGCTTATCGTCGATGACGAGAAGGAGATAACTACGACTCTGGCAGACCAGTTCCGCCGCGATTATTGTGTTAAAGTCGCCAGCGGTGCCGATGAAGCCTTGACGATCCTCAAGCGGCACGATGTCTCCGTTATCGTCTCGGACCAGCGCATGCCCGAAAAAACCGGATCGGAGCTGTTGGCTGAGGCCTGCCTCGTCAACCCGGATGCGGTCCGTATCCTTCTGACCGGCTATGCCGATCTTGACGCGGTGGTCCGGGCTGTCAACGAGGGGAAGATTTTTTTCTACCTGACCAAACCCTGGAACACCAAGGAGATTGAGACGGTTGTCGCCAAGGCGGTGGAACACAATCTCCTGCTGCGCGACAATCGCAGGCTGGTCGAAGAGCTACGCCGGACCAACGCCGAACTTGAGGAGAGAGTAAAGGAGCGAACACGGCAATTAGAACAACGAGCCATGGAGCTGGAGGAAGCCAATCGGAGAATCTCCGATCTGGTTTATCTCGACCCCTTGACCGGTGTGGCCAATCGGCGGAGCCTTGATGCCACCCTGACGAGAGAGATCGAACGGGTATCCCGTCTAGGCCTGCCGCTGACCATCATTATGTTGGACGTGGACCACTTCAAAGCGGTCAACGATACCTTGGGCCACGCTATGGGAGACAAAGTTCTGCAGGCTATAGGCGCCACCATCCTTGGCCTGCTCCGGCCATACGATCTTGTTGCTCGCTATGGCGGCGAAGAGTTTCTGATCATGATGCCGGGCACCACCTTGAAAAACGGTGCGCTGGCGGCCGAGCGGTTTCGGGCAGCAGTCAGTGAAATTGCCATTGAGGGCCTCTCACAGCCGATTACTGCCAGTTTCGGTGTGGCAACACTTCTGTCTGGGCACCCTTCGGAGTCTCTTGTTGAAAGGGCGGACAAGGCAATGTATCTTGCAAAGCAGAAGGGCCGGAACCGTGTGGAAATGTTCGAAGAAAATGGAAATGGAGAGGGGCATGATTGAGATTGGCAACCGGAAAAAACCAAAGGTACTCATCGTCGATGACGAAACTGAGGTCCTCAGCAGCATTGCCGACCTCCTGCGTAAGGACTTTCACATCTTCACCACCTTCGATGTCCGGGAAGCACTAGACCTGTTGGCCTCCGAGACGGTCATTTCGCTGGTTATTTCCGATCAACGGATGCCGGTAATGACCGGAGCGGAGCTTCTCGCCAGGGTTGCCTCAATCAGCCCCGATACCGCCCGCATCCTGCTCACAGGTTATGCCGATATCGAAGCGGTTATCGAGGCGGTCAACCAGGGGCAGATCGTTCAGTATATTACTAAGCCCTGGGATGCGAAGAAATTGCTTTCCCTGCTCAAACCCATAGCCGAGAGGCATGCTCTGCTGCAGGAAAATCGGAAACTAATCCGGCAGCTAGCCGAAATCGATTCACTCTCAAAGGATTCGGCGGCACGGATTGAAGACCTGGAAAAAGCACAATCAACCATCGAGCGTGAAAACCGGACCCTGAAGGTCGCTTATGAGCTCTTGGATACATCGTTCTGGCACCTGCGCAAGATCCAGGAGGTGCTTCCCATCTGCATGGGATGCGGCAAGGTAAAGACGGCTGATGCATCCTGGGAGGATGTAGTCAGTTTTCTAAAGAACAACTCTATGTTTCTGAGCCATGGCTATTGTCCGAACTGTGAAAAAGAATTTCTGGAGTAGCACCGCTTATAGAGAAACATCCACCGGGTTAAAAGGAGGAGGACTCCATGCCAACAACACCTATGAATCAGACAAGAACCGCACCGCCGAAAACGGCGTCTGCAAAGGACACGGACCTTGCAGAAGCCCTGTGCCGGGATTATCTGCAGGAGATCCTGGCAGGTAGGCGTAAGACAGCCCTGGAGATCATCATGGACGCGTACCGCGGTGGCTATCCGATTCCGGGCATCTATATGGATATCTTTCAGGAGGCCCTATACGAAATTGGCAGGCTCTGGGAGAGCAATTGCATCAGCGTGGCCGACGAGCACTTGGGGACCGCCATCACCCAGTATGTCATGTCGAATCTCTACCAGCATCTGGAGATAAGCGACGAGAGGCGGGGCAATTTCGTTGTAACGGGGGTCCAAGGCGAATTGCACCAGGTGGGGGCCAATATGGTAGCAGATGTCTTGGATGCAGACGGCTGGGATACAGTCTTCTTGGGAACCAATGTTCCGGAGGAAGGGATCATCCAAACCCTCAGACAGCACCGGGCTAATCTTTTCGGGATCTCATCGACGATGCTGTTCAATATTCCCAAGGTCATAAAATTAGTCGAGGCTGTCCGCGGGGAGTACGGCAATTCGGTGCATATCATGCTTGGCGGAAGCGCTTTCAAGACCCTGGAAGCACTTCCTAGAGAGCTTGAAGGGTGCACTATTGCCCTGAATTTGCGCGAGGCCCTCGACCGGACGCGCACATTCGGCCTCCCGTAAGTAAGGTGACGGCGAGGATTTTTCAGAGCTGGTTTTTTTATCTATGGTCCACTTCCCCCGGAGGTCTCGCACGAAGATGAAACACACCCAACACCCAACCCTAATGGATTCTCTGAAAGAGGCAATTTCCGAGCAACATGCCCGCATGGAGGCCACCCCCTTCATCGCGGCGCTCACCGATGGCAAGCTCCCCATTGAAAGTTACGTCGGGCTATTACGAGCCATGGCGGTGATCCAGGGAACCTTGGATCACGAGCTAGCCCAGATCGATTCCAGCACAATAAGGGACATTTTGCTGGACAGGCCCTCCCGGATGGTCCATCTCAGGAAGGATCTCAGCATCTTCGACGGGCATTTCGTTCCCGACATTGAGGGGGCAGTCACGCAAAGCCGCAGGATCGCAGAACGAATCCGGCTTTACCGGGTCGAACAACCCACCGATCTGCTGGGAATCCTCTACGTCCTTGAAGGGACGACGCTGGGCAATACTGTGCATCTGAGTGATGTCCTAAAGAGCGTGGGCGACAAAACCGCCGGGCAGGCGCACTACTACACCGGCTATGGCAAGGAAACTTCCAGGTATTGGCGGGAGTTCTCCGCCGCGATGAACGCCCTGCCCATCGACGAGGAGCGTTGTAAACGTGTTATTAAGGCGGCCCTTGATTTTTTTGACCAGCTAGAGCCCCTCTTCTCCGCCCTCTATCCTCTTGATAACGCCGTTAGGGTCTATTCCGCAAGCATGCTGAACCCAGAGGCCGGCGATCACAGCGTTCCGGAGACCACCGAGGAACTGGCGGCAGCGGTAGCCGCTGCAAAAAAATGCCGCGACGAATTCCCCTATTTCGACGCGCGGTACCATGAACGGGGCCGAAACTTTGCCAAGAGCGATGCTGCCTGGCTGGTTTCGCTTGCGGGCTTGTCGGAAGTCCACCTTGTAAGCCAGGTGGAATGGTTGGGGCGGGTGCTTGCCAATCGGGGAATGCCGCGCATAACCCTGGAACGCCAGCTTGAGCTTTTGTATCAGGAGTTGTCTGCGACTACACCTGCAAAGATCGAGCACTATAAAGGTCTGCTGAAGGCAGCGGAAAAACTGAAAGCTGAGCGACTGAACATCATCTCCGAGCCGGTTTTCAACCGGTTGACCAACGAATTCCACCTGGCAACGGAGGGTGAACTGCAGGGCAGGCTAAAGAGATGTGGGGACCTGATCGTCTCAGCCGTCTGTGACCAGTCGGCCGGCATAAGCGAGGCCGTGGGCAGCCTGATTCCTTGGCTCACAGATCCGGAACGCTTCTCTCCGGAATGGATCTCGGCAGTGACAAAGACACTAAAGCAGGCCGGAACATTGTAAAGGAAGATGGAATAACCTTGATGTGAACAGGATACGATTAAGAAACTAATCCTGATGACAGGTTCATTTGCTTAAGAAGAGTTACCATATCAAACCGCGACAAGTCTTGAAGGTATGGTAAACACTGTAATTATTCAAATCTCGATCACATCGGTAATTTGGGTTCCTTGTGCTCGACTATTCGAAGGAGTTGCCGCAGATTATCGGTTCCTGACCAGATCAAACAGGTTTTCCTGAATCTGCTAGCGAATGCTGCGGATGCCTGCGACAAGTCCGGTGGCATGATCACGGTCAGCACATGGCAAGAGAACGACCGAGTGGCGGTGGCGATCAAGGACAACTGCTTGGGCATTAAGCCAGAGCAAATGGAACACATCTTCAGCCTTTCTACACCACCAAGTCTGAAGTCAAAGGAACCGGTCTAGGCTTGTCAGTCAGCTACGGCATCGTAAAGAAACATCATGGAGAGATTCGCGTTGAGAGCCAGCCGGGAGAAGGCGCAACCTTCACCGTCCTGCTGCCGATCAAAGGTGTCCAGGAGGCCGCTTCCACAACGGACAGGTCATGAGAGTGAATTCAATTCCTGAATCAGGAGTTGAATCCTAATCGATTCTTGTTGACGCTCTTGATTGGGGTAACCCCAACATTCGCACTACCAAGTATCAAATTTGTTCGCGGTGTCGCTGAGCGATACCTAAAACAGTATTCTTGCTTAAATTGAGCTCTCTGGCAATAAAACGATAAGACCTCACCTCCTCGATCAGGGCCAATACCTTTAAGCCAAAGGCGATCGGATTTAGGGCGATTACCAGCTTTCCGGCCAAATGTCTTTCCGCGGTCCTTTGCTGCCGCAATTCCGGAGCGGGTGCGCTCTCGGAGCAAGTCTCGTTCGAACTCTGACAGGGCAGCCATGAGAGAAGCAAAAGGCTTTCCCTGCGGGGTTCTTAGGTCAAATTGAAGCCCTGTCTGGGCGATCAGGGATACATTCCATGCCTCAAGGTCATGAAGCGTCTGTACAAGATCAATAGTACTACGTCCTCATCGAGTGAGTTCCGTAACAAGAACAACATCAATCTGCCTTTTTTGTGCCAAGGCTATTATCTTCCCACTCTTGGCGAGCACATGATTGATCATCAGTAGATACTCTGCAGTATATTGCAGCCCTCTGTCCCAATTGAACCTCTTGATTTTTTTCCTTCGCAAACGTAGTGTTGACGCCACTGCTGAATTGTATCAATTACAGTTACTTCAACTGGGACGGTGCTGAAGAGTGAAACAGTCATTGACCAAAGAATATCTAGCAGAAAGTTGGTTAATACTTTCTTCCGAGAGAAGATTGCTGGCCAATAAAAGCAGAAAGACACATTTGGGGTTTTTAGTACTTCTGAAATTTTTCCAACTTAAAGGCCGCTTCCCCGAGGCACCGAAGGAAATCCCTTTATTGACTATTCAGTATGTGGCAGATCAACTTGACGCTACCCAGGACGACTGGAGAACTTATTCCTGGACAGGAGTTACCATTAAGCGGCATCGAGGTGAAATTCGAGAATGGTGCGGCTATCGTCAATCTACCCGTAGTGATCAGCATGGATTTAAACGCTGGTTCCTTGAAGAAATTCTACCGCAGGAGCATCGTGAAGACAGGTTGCGAGAAGCTTTTTTACAACGATGTCGACATCTCAAGATAGAACCTCCCTCCAACGAGCAGATCCGTCGTCAAATCCAATCCGCTCTTTCTGATCACGATAGCCTCTTTTGTGAAAGAATTAGCGGAAGTCTTGACGCTATCATGCTGAAAAGCATTCTTCTGCATATTCATCCTTCAGATGATGGCGAATGGACAGTATGGCATACCCTTAAAAGTGATCCTGGCAAAGCTGGAATAGAGAGTATAAAAGAGGCGGTCGCTCGCCTACAAACTATCAGAGAAATCGGTTTGCCTGAAGATCTTTTCCAAAAAGTTTCGCCAAAACTGCCGGAACGGTATGCTAAAAGGGCTGCCGTTGAGGAGCCGTTTGAATTGCGGCGTCATACAGGCCCGCTCCGGGCTACCCTGATGGCTGCCTTCCTCTATCGTCGCAACGAGGAACTTACCGATCACTTGGTGGACCTGCTGGTTGAGACCGTCCACAAAATTGGCAAGAAGGCTGAAAAGCGCATAGACGAAGGCTTAAGTGACGTACTCCAGAAAGCCCCCAGCAAGATGGCAAAGCTTTATCTGATTGCTAAAGCTTCGATAGAAGCACCTCAAGGAATTGTTTCCGAGGTAATCTTTCCTGAAGTCCCTGAGAAATGGCTTCAAACACTGATTCAGGAGGTCGAGTCGGGTGTCGGCTATACGGGTAAAGTCAAAACAGCCATGCAGCGGTCTTATCGTTTTCACTATCGAAGAATTCTTCCGGAATTGTTGAATAACCTCGAATTCCGCTGTACGAACGCTGAGCATCAACCGCTGATGCAGGCTCTTGTATTGGTAAAATCACAGATGGGAGTCAAGAAACCTTTTTTCCCGAAAGGGATTGCTATTCCCCTCAAAGGCATCGTGCCCACAAGCTGGATACCATTTGTCATGGAGGATGAAAAGGTCAACCGGGTGACCTATGAGATATGCGTACTGAAGGCCTTGCGAGAGCAACTCCGTTGCCGCGAGATATGGGTGGTCGGCAGCCGACGGTATCGCAATCCAGAAGAAGATCTTCCTCAGGATTTTGAAGAGCGAAAGGCATCCTATTTTGAAGATTTAGAGATTCCGATGGACGCAAAGGCCTTCACCGCGTCACTGCGGGAAGAAATGACCCATCACCTGAAGACCCTTGATGTACGGATACCCACCAATTCCAAGGTGAAAATCGTCCAAAAGAAGGACGGTCACAAGATATCGATTACTCCCTTTGAACCACTTGCAGAGCCGGAAAATTTGGCAACGCTCAAACGTGAAATCTCTCAACGCTGGCCTGGAACGGGCCTACTTGACATATTAAAAGAAACAGACCTGCGATTAAACTTTTCTCGATTCATTCAAAGTGGTACCGAACGTACCCATATGGACAAAGCCACGCTCCAACGAAGAATTCTGCTCTGCGTGTTTGGCATGGGTACTAACACCGGAATCAAGAGTATGGAGTCGCTGCCGACAGATGATTATAAGGAATTGCTGTACATACGGCGACGATTCTTTTCCAACGAAGGTTTACGCCAAGCCATTGCCGAAGTGGTGAACGCTACATTAGCTGTGCGACTGCCAAGAATTTGGGGTGAGGCCACAACTGCCTGTGCTTCTGATTCAAAACAGTTTGGAGCTTGGGATCAGAACCTTCTGACCGAGTGGCACCTCCGTTATGGTGGCCGTGGGGTCATGGTTTACTGGCATGTTGAGAAAAATGCCGCCTGCATTTACTCACAATTTAAACGGGTTTCATCATCGGAAGCTGCAGCAATGATCCAGGGAGTGCTGCGGCATTGTACCGAGATGGATGTTGACCGTCAGTATGTGGATAGCCATGGCCAAAATGCTGTTGCCTTCGCATTTTGCAGGTTGTTGGGATTTGACCTGATGCCGCGATTGAAAGGAATTAGCAAGCAGAAACTGTACAAGGCTGAGGCCGGTCAGAGCTTTTGCAACATCAACCAGGTGATAGCAGTAAAGGCGATAAACTGGGAGTTAATTGAAGAGCAGCTGGATACCATTGTGAAGCATACCGCCGCACTTAAGCTGGGAATGGCCGATGCGGAGAGCCTTTTACGACGTTTTTGTCGGAACAATAAACAACATCCAGCCTACAAAGCCTTGACTGAATTGGGTAAGGCGATCAAGACCATCTTTCTTTGTCGGTATCTCGACTCAGAAGAACTGAGGCGTGAGATCAATGAGGGCCTCAACGTTGTTGAAAGCTGGAACAGCACTAACGGCTTCATTTACTACGGAAAACGTGGCGAAATTTCAACAAACCGCAAGGACAATCAGGAAATGGGGCTTCTTTGCTTACACCTGCTGCAGGCGAGTATGGTCTACATCAATACCTTGATGATCCAGCAGGTGCTTGAAGAACCGGAATGGTCAGACCGTATGACGCCACGCGATCTTGCAGCACTGAGCCCGCTTATCACTCAACATATTAATCCCTATGGACGTTTCGAATTGGATATGGAGACTCGACTCCCGCTTGCCGCCTGATTGAAGAGGCGGTCAGCGGACAATTTGATACTTGGTAGTGCGAATGTTGGGGTTACCCCATCTTGTTCAACGTCGTCAACGCAAGTCAAACCGACAACTGGACGAAGCAGCCAAGGAATTGCATGCCAAACAGATGCAAGTGATGGAAAACGAAGAAAAATATAGAGCAATCATTGAAACCACCGATACGGGCTATGTGATTCTGAACGCCAGTGGCAGGGTGAACGATGCAAACAGGGAATACATCAGGCTTACAGGTCATACCAGACTGGAAGAGATCACCGGTAGAAGCCCTATGGAATGGACAGCCAAACATGATCTGGAACGCTTCAGTGAGGAGATAAAGAAGTGTCTGGAAACCGGTTGCGTCCGCAATCTGGAGGTTGATTACATTGATGAGCAGGGGCGAATATCTCCCGTCGAAATCAATGCTACGGTCGTACATCGGGAAGCGTCGCTGCAGGTTGTGTCGTTATGCCGCGACATTTCAGAGCGCAAGCGCAGCCAAGAGCAAATCGAGCATCTGGCTTATTACGATGCCCTGACTAATCTTCCCAACCGCCGCCTGATGCTAGAGCGGCTGACCCATGGTCTGACCCAGGCAAAGCGTTTCCACCGCTCACTGGCGATTATGTTTATGGACCTTGATCGCTTCAAGGAGATCAATGACACTTTGGGGCATGATGTGGGGGACGAGTTGCTTAAGGTGGTTGCCCAGCGATTGAGTGGCTGCGTGCGTAGTGGAGACACCGCGAGCAGGCAGGGTGGCGACGAATTCGTCGTCTTATTGACAGAAATAACGCGATCGGAAGACGCCACCCTGGTAGCCGAAAAGCTCGTGAGAATCATGAGAGAGCCGATGACCGTTCTGGAGCACGAATTGCGTGTCACCATAAGCATCGGCGTCGTTGTTTTTCCGGTTGAAGGTGTTTATACTCCCGTGGAATTGATGAAAAGAGCGGATATCGCCATGTACGAAGCCAAGAAGGGTGGAGGAGACAGTTTCCGGGTTGATCAGTAGATTGTATTTCAAAAGGCGGTCTTTCCTGAACGAACCGTGTTGCTGCAATTGCGCATGCAACTTCATCATGTTACGGACGGGCCGGACCTGAATGATGACTATCTTAAAATATTAGTTGACGCCATGCCGGGTGCCGTACCATGGCTATCCTCGATGTCAATGGACAAATACGCGCTTCCAACCAGCAGAGCATAATTGGCAGCAACTTTAGCGAGCGCGACTATTTCAAAGAGCCACGGCAGTAAAGACAGAGAGGTTTGGCATACATTATTGGCGTTGTCCCCGGTGTGGGATGAACAAATAAAACTCGGTTAGCCGGGGGATGGGCCAAAATAGCCATCTTGAGACAGATTAGGTACTAAATCTTGAACCGTGACACCAGCATGGTCAACTTTTCCGACATCTTCGACAAATCGTCCGCCGCCACCCTGATTTGCTGACTGTTATCTTTTACTTCGATAGAGCGCGCTTTTACCTGTTCGACACCTTCCGACATCCTGGCGGTCATCTGACAGCTGCTTGCCACATTCTCGTTGATCTCGGTGATCCCTTGCGAGGCCTGAGATACGTTGTTGACAATTTCATTGGTGGTGATTGACTGTTCTTCCACTGCGGTGACGATGGTTGAGACGATATCGTTCACATCATTGATAACCAGAGCGATCGATTCGATATCCTTGACAGTGGCCCCTGTCTGCTGCTGGATCGCTTCGATAGCCGCTTTAATCTTGCCGGTTGCGGCAGCGGTTTCCTTGGCCAGTTCCTTTATCTCGTTGGCGACCACGGCAAAACCCTTTCCTGCCTCGCCTGCTCTTGCCGCCTCGATGGTTGCGTTGAGGGCAAGAAGATTGGTCTGTTCGGAAATTTCGGTGATAGTCTCGGTAACCGTGCCGATGGACCGGGCGGCATTGCCGAGTTCCTGGACCCCTTTCTGGGAGTTTGTCGCGCTGATCACAGCCTCTTCAGTCGTAACCCTCGCCCGGGCGCTGTTTTCGGCAATCTCTTTGATGGTGGTGCCCATCTCTTCCGAAGCAGAGGCAATCATATCCAGATTGACCGTCGATTCCTCCATCGCCGCCGAAACCGAATTCATGTTGTCGGATACCTCCGAGGCGTTTTTTGCTGCGTCATCGGCGATTGCCGTGGTGGAATCGGCATTGGTTACCATCTGCTCGGAGATCGACGCCAGCTGGCCCGAAGCGCTGGCCAGGGTTTGTGAGGATTTAATTATATCTTCGAGCATTTCCTTTGACTTGCCTACCATAGTTCCGAGGGAATTGGTGAGCTGGCCGATGGCATCCTTGTTGCTGGAAGAAAAGGAAATGGTATAGTCCCCTTCTCCCACTTTGACACTTTTCTCTGCCAGTTCTTTTAATGGCTTATTGATTGATCCGACAAGGAAAATAGTGAGCAAAACACCGCCGGCAATAACGATGAGCCCCACCAGCAGACTGTTCTGCAGCATTTTGCTGTCGAGTCCGCCGATAATATCTTCTTTATTCATTCCCACTGCGACTAAAATTCCCCAGTCCTTAAGACCTTTAACATAAGAGACCTTGTCCTGTCCCTTCCAGTTGTATGAGATAAATCCTTCATCCCGATTGTTGAATTCGGGAATCATCTGCAGGATGTTCGAACTTGAGTCAAGTGTCGGGTGGATGAGGAATTCGCCTTTCTCGGCATAGACAAAGAAATAGCCTGGTCCGATTTTGGTATTTGAGATGAACTCCCGAACTTCGGGATTCAGCATGAGCTGGCCGACATAGAGTGCGCCGATAATTTTTCCATCTTTATCGACAATGGGGGAATAGGTGGTAAGGTACCAATCGGTAACCACAAAAGCCTTGCCGCGAAACGTTTCGCCCCGCATGATAGTCTGGTATACCGGGCTGTCCGAGGGGATATAGGTGCCGACGGCCCGCTTGCCATCAAGAGTTTTGACGGTGGTGGAGATGCGCAAGAGCTTGTCGTCGACCAGTTGGAAAATGGTTGCCGAAGAACCGGAGATAGTTGCAATGCTGTCGACAATATCAAAGGAGTCGTTGATGTAGTTGATGCCGGCCTGCATTTGAGGGATCTGCTTGGTTATAGTCTCTTTGGTCAGCTGATTGACCAGCTTTTCCTCCCGCAACCTGCCCTCGTCGAGCAGCAAGCCGCCCTTGGATTTCAGTTCCTTCTGAAAGAGGGCCAGATCGCCATCCAGTTTTTTTCGCAGGTTCCGGTCATACATGAGGAGGGAGTTATACACTGCCTGGTGGATATCTTTAATTGCCCCTTCACCGAGTGAATACAGACCGTTATCGGCCATCCTGATGGCGTTGCCGGAGGTGATCAGGATGGAAATCACAGTGATGAAAACCATCGAAATGAAGAGCTTGGTGGTAAACTGGATGTTGGAAAATTTGCTGAGCACGTGAAACCTCTTGGGGGAAATTAGCCGGAGACGCCGATAACATTGCAACAAAACAAGAGTAGTCCATTTTGTCGTAGAATACCAGTATGGCGCAGGAATAATTTTTACTGCTGGATGGAGACTGGAACAAACCGGGGCTGGGCTTCTATGCCGCTGCCTTTAGTGACATTTGTTTCTGGGGTCGTCTCAGAAAAACGGAAAATATAGCACGTTAAGCCGGTTGCAGAGGTCGCAACGGCCTGAACTTACCCGCGCCGATCTTGGCGCTACTGCGCCATAGGTAATCGCTGGTCAGGTTGTGCTCCCATCCCAGCGGCGACAGGTACTGCAACAGATAGCCTTGATGTGCTATGGAAAAGTGGGTGTTCTATGCCTTTGTATCGATGTTCTTCGCGGGCTTTACCTCTGTGATCGCCAAGATGGGCTTGACAGGTACTTCTGGTGAACTGGGTCGACCATTCGCACGCTGTTCGTGTGCGGCTTCGTGCTGATCTTTGCCGCACTCTCCGTACCCATGCAGAGACTGGCTGCCGTCAGCGCGAGGGCATCACCGTGCACATGGTGGCAGGAGCGACGCTGATCGTTGTTGGGCTTATTGGTCATCGCTAGGAAGTGACGGTCGCATGGCTTAGTGGATCGCCTGGGCCGTAGCGTCAAGCAACTGGTAGATCTGGTTGGTGAACTACATAAACAAGGCGTCCAGCTCAAGAGCCTGACCGACGCCATCGACACAGGCACGCCTTCCGGTCGTTTCTTCTTCCATGTCATGGCCAGTCTGGCTGAAAACTTCGAAAATGCCTTGAGACGCTTGAGAGATGTTGCTTGCGATTTCAGAAGATGCGGATGATTGTTCTTCAACTGCGGTGGCTATGACGTTTATCTGTTTATGTCTTCGATCACTGCGGAAATCTTTTTCGATGTCACTCACCGAGGTCGCAGTTGAGTCCTGCATGCTAGTGATCTGATCTTTAATGTCTAAAATCCGGACAGAAATTCCAAGGAGGGATCACTTGATAATTGGAGGACCACCAGAAACTACTTGGTTGCGACCTCCCTTTTTGGCGCGGTATAGAGAGATATCTGCGCTATTCAAAAGAGTTTCAGGAGAAACTATGTCTTCAGCCTGCCAATCTTCAATACCGCTTAAGCCAAAGCTCGCGGTAACACTCACTGTTTCTCCAGCGAATGAAAAGTACATTTCTGATATTGCTTGTCTCAACCGCTCCGCTGTTTCCATACCTCCTGCAATATCTGTAAGTGGCATGATCAATAAAAATTCTTCACCACCATAGCGACCTAACCAATCAACATCATCGCGGATAAGATCTTGCATCCGAGCCACAATCCTCTTAAGCACGACATCACCCGATTGATGACCGTAGGTGTCATTGATTCTTTTGAAATGATCAATATCACATATAACTAAACATATCGGATGGTTATAACGCTTTGCCCTTTTCATTTCCTTGGGGAGATATTTGTTAATTCCTCCCCGGTTAAAGCATCCCGTAAGAGCATCTTTCATAGAAATTTGTTGGATTTCTTCAATTGCTCTCTCCAGTTCAGATGTTCTTTGGTTTACAAGGGCTTCAAGGTTATTTTTATAATCATTCAGTTCATTCTGAGATTTTTTAAGGTATGTTAGCGTGTTCTGATATCTGAGGTTTTGGTAAGCTTGATTAGAAATCTGATTTGCCATTAGCCAGAGGAAATCCAGTTTTTCTTTAAATTCATCCTCTGAAATTTTGCTCATTTCGCGAAAGGCATCAAGCATTTCATTTTTATCTGCACCTATTTCCTCAGCATATGAAATGATTCGTTTTTCATCAACTTCACCGATACAGTTTTGTCCAATAAGCCAGTTGGCCACATGAACATTTTCGATGACAATAGGAGCTGCGGCGTCTACAAAACCAACACTTTGGCAAAAATGGCAATAGGGCTTATGGGTCCTTAGGGAGATATCTCCAAGAGTTATGCCAGAACGTCTACAGTTCTCAATGCCTTTTTCAGTTTCACGTATCAACGTGCAAACACGGCTGTGATTACTTGGCTTAGTAATCGGCAAACCATTAATATCTACAATGGTTGAAGCAACACCGTTAGCCTTTGCAAAGTAGTCCTGAAGCTTCTGAAGGTCATTGATATCAATTATGTCAGTCAAAGAAAAACTTTCAATGACGGATATTTCATTATGCATTTCTTAATTCCAGGTGAAGTGCCTGGGACGAGAGCCCCAAAAGACACGTTTTTTGTAGTCGTTTTTACAATCTTCCTCAGAAAAAATCTAGTGATCATTGTCCGGGGATTACCTGTAGCGGCCCGCAATGATAAACGCACGGACCCGCAATAATGATTAATATGGGCCCACAATAAATGAGAATAAGAAACAGGCTGGATCCACATTAAACGATAATGGACCCACATTAAGTGATAATGGGCCCGTAATAATGACACCGGACCCACATTAATTGAGAATAAGGTTTTACCGACTTTCCTTTTTTCACAAAGGGATCCCGGCAGCCAGCATTTCCTCTTGAATTTCCTGGCTTTGTCCTGGGGATAATTTCCCGCGTAGAAAAGAACGAATATCCGTGTAGATCATCAGAGGAATACCCTGAAAAGGAAAACCCTCAATCTCCTTTGTTGCCATAGCCCTGTAAAGAAAACGGAGAGCAGCCTCTACATCCTCACCAAAAACAACATGATATTCCTGGTAAGCGACACCACTGCGATCATCGACCAGGCTATAAAGCATGAGGGTGGGACGTCCTTTCCTGTTCTCAACCCATGCAGGCCACTCTGGCAACTGTTTCAAATCAGATGGACTTAAATCAAACTGCCAGCAATCGTTTGAATGTTTTGCTTGAAATCGTACAGAAGCAGGTTCAATATCCAAAGAAAGAAAATCATACCCCCATCGTTTTAAGTACCGATTGACCGTTGTCTTTTTCAGTATTCCTTTTGGAGGCTTTTTCAGGCCTTGGGCAGTTTCAACGCCAAATTTTTCGAGAAGGCGAAAGAGCTTCCGTAGTAGGTGGGGTCGCTTCAGAAAACGGAAAAAATCGTACGCTAAGGGTTTGCTGAGGCCGGCACCCAGCGGTACAGAGTGGTCTCTCATTTGCTCATCCATTTGCGCAGCAGGTGTTTTTTTAGGGCAGCGCGGCAAGGAGGGCAAAACGGATGATTTCCAGGGAAGCGGGAATCGACCCGGTCGCAGTGACCCAGAGAACGGCCGCCACACAAGCGGCAAGAATTGCCATGCCTTTTCGTTGCCTGATAGCCATGATTTCACAATCTACTTCACCGAACCAATAGACAGATATCCAAACCAAGCTGTATCAGGCTCAATATCATGCCAAATGAACAGGGTGCGACAGCTTCTTCAGTCGTTGAGCGTTTCGTAGATCTTCTCCAGGATATCTCATTCGGCAGAAAAAGCTGTTGCGGGGATCTGGGCGGGGATTTTCGCTATCGCCGGAGCGAAAGCGGCGGGGTGGTTTTCAGCATCCATATTCCCCGGAGGTAACGGGAGGGAGGCCTGGGAGGAGGTGTGGGCGAAAAATCTTTCGCCCACACGTATGCCGCAGAGGGCGCTTAGAACGAGTACACCAGCCGGGTGCGCAGATCCGTCGCATCGCTCTGGTCATTCTCGTAATCGAGGACCGAGAAGTCGACAGCCACGCTCAAGTTTTCAAACATCCCCGAGAAATTCCAGGAGATATTCAAGGTGTATTCGTCGAGGTCGGCATTGTCGATCGGGTTGTCGAATCTGGTGAAACGCAACTTAGATTTCAGGGATTTTTCATAATTGTATCCCACTCCCACCTGATACGAATCGGTACCGGCCTCGAAGGCGAGCGCGCCGGATGTTTTGGTGGTATCGGTGTATTGATAATAGGCCGACTGGCCAAGGCCCCGGTAGACTCTGGCGTCGCCGGCCGAACCACCGGCTGTTGCGTGTCCGGCAAAAAGATCGACTCCAACGACATTCAGACCCGCCCTGAATCCCAGAAGGTAGTTATCATCTTTGGCGGAATCGTCGTAGTTGGTGGAGTAATACTGCCCGGCGATATAGGGTTTGGCGGGCACCTCGGCAAAGGTATATTGGATATCCGCATAGAACCCGGCGACTTCGTCGAGCACGTCGGTATAATGGGCCTGCACGGCAAGGTTTTTGAAGGTGGCGTTCTTCACATACAGCGATACGATCCCGTCGTCGCCGATATCGTAAAAATCGCCGGGCCTGCCGGTGCCGTCCTTGTCGTAATCGACAAACCAGTTGTCGGCATAGCTGGACTGGTCGGTACGGGTTTGATATTTTCGCACCCACCCGATACTGACCGTCGTATCAGGGATGTCTGAGTTTGTGAGGAAATAGCCCTCGAACGACTCCTTGATCACCCTGGAACCGGAGTTGGCTATCAACGGCAGGTTGATGTGTTGTCTGCCGCCCTTGAAACTGGTTTCCCTTAGGTCGTACTGCAGGAAGGCCTCCGACATGACCGCGCCGTCGGCATCCATGCTCCCCCTGGTCACACCGCTTTCGTCGTCCTTGTAGCCGATGAATGAGGCCTGGAACTCGCCCCCCAGCCGCAGGCCGTGCAGTTTCCCCGTGACAAACTCCAGGTTGCCGCCGTTGGCCCAGATGGCACTGTCTTCCTTGGCGTCGGTCTCGAACGTTTCGGCATAATAGAAACTTTTCAGGCTGCCGCCGGCCTTGCCCTTGGTAAACGCTTCGCGCAACGCGGTTGCATCGTCGTCGGCAAAGGCACTTGCCGACAAACTCATCGCCATAATACTTCCGCTAACAACTGCTTTCTTGATCGTTCCCATAACTCCTCCTTTTTTCAACCTCTGTCGGTACATGTAGCGACCCGCAATGATAAACACCCGGACCCGCAATAATGCCCACAATAAATGAGAATAAGAAACAGGCAGGACTCATATTAAACGATAATGGACCCACATTGAGTGATAATGGGCCCGCAATAATGACACCGGACCCACATTAATTGAGAATAAGGTTTTACCGACTTTCCTTTTTTCACAGAGGGATCCCGGCAGCCAGCATTTCCTCTTGAATTTCCTGGCTTTGTCCTGGGGATAATTTCCCGCGTAGAAAAGAACGAATAACCTTTGGCTGAACATTAACTGTCATGGCCAGTGTTTTCACATTATATCCATGCCTGGTTAATTTTTGTTCAAGGCCATCAATATCCTTTGCCAAAATTGACTCAACCACTGTTTCTGTAACTGGAGACTCGCCACTCATGTACGCAGCCTCAAACGCAAGTGCAAGATGATGTTCAATTTGTAAAGGTGTCAAAAGACGATCGGCCAGCAGATCAATTGCTTCTTCTGTGATGATGGAATCAATATCAGTGTCCGGTTTTGTACATTCACGCAGTAACCATTCAATGAATTCACGCTTGCTGGCAGCTATTCCATCCAAATTAAAAACCGTTGTCCTTGAGCCAATTTCTTCAAGAGATGCCCTGTGGAGGTCATTTTTTAATTTTGGGTGACCGGCAAGGACTACGGACATTGTGCCGCCACAATCCTGCACCATCTCAATGAGGCGCTTTAAACCAATCAACGTGTTCCCGTGAAGATCGTGGGCCTCATCAATAAAAAGGGCTACTGGCATTTTTCTCTTTTTGATCAACTCTTGAAGCTTCCTTTCCCTTTTCTCTACCTGGGTTGGGATTTTCAACTCCTTCTCAGTAGACAGATCATAGAAAAGGGCAACAAGAAGAGTATTGAGCGTGACCCTGGTTTTTTCTATCGAGATGGCTTTGGCTACGATAATCTCTTTCTCTTTGTCTAAAGTATCCCGTATTTTTCTCAGAGTTGTTGTTTTACCGCTTCCTACGATTCCGGAAACAGCAATCAGTTTTCCTTGCCGAATGGCTGTTTTGAGCTCTTGGAAAATTTCTTTATGATGCGCTGTCTCAAAATAGCCAACGTTACGAAACTCCTTCACCAATTGAAAATGCTTCATCACATCACTTAACATTTTTAACCCCTTTTCGTTGTTGACGAAAATAGCATCTGACTTTATCTAGTACTTCTTTCTTTAGAAGTGTACTGGTCAAAATTGCATCTATCTTTTGCCTATCTTCTTCCGGCAACTTGGCAAGAGGAATTCCGAGATAATTGGCTATAGCTATTTTCGCTTCCAGGGCGCCGGGGTAAGTGAATTCTTGAAAAGGGTCAGGATCCTTAAATTCAATAACAGCTGTTCCTTCGGAAAGGCACCTCATCAACGCAGCCGTTGTTCTATTGTCATCGGTTAGGGCTTCTTTAGGGAGCGCAATTTCTTTGGCCAGCTTTTCAATGGAATCTGCTCTCTTTTCAGCCTTGGTTTTGCGGACAGAACGGAATTTGTGAAGAGGAATTGGCCCTTCATCGGGATAAAATGGGCCTGACTTTTTTTCTTCATGCTCTATGAATAGTTCTACGTCAAAGAGCCCCCACCATATAATCACATCATGCCCGGCAAGAGCCGAGTCGACACGATACGTTCCGCCATTCACCTTAATGGTAGCATCACCAGCCACCTTCCGGCGCTCCGGCTCTCTGGCAAAAGTAGCAAATCTATCCCAAGAGCATATTTTTCTGAGTCCGGCTGTCGGCAGGTTGTTGATCCAATCTTCAATTCGGGAATGCTTTTCTGATCGATGCCCCTTTTCGTTATAGCGGAGGACATAATTCAAAAGCCAGGTGTTTGCCTCTTCTTCATTTTTTGGTGTATGAAAATGGTAGAGAGTTTCATGGATTTCCTTAATGGTCCGAAAAGGTCGTTCGACTTTTCCTTTTGCCCGGGCCGTAGTTCGGCGACCATCTTTGCCCTTTGGCATGTGTGTTCGCAATTCAATGCCGAGATATTCTAAAACCCTATGAAAGACACGGCTTTTGGCAATTGGACCGTTATCCGTGTAGATCATCAGAGGAATACCCTGAAAAGGAAAACCCTCAATCTCCTTTGTTGCCATAGCCCTGTAAAAAAAACGGAGAGCAGCCTCTACATCCTCACCAAAAACAACATGATATTCCTGGTAAGCGACACCACTGCGATCATCGACCAGGCTGTAAAGCATGAGGGTGGGACGTCCTTTCCTGTTCTCAACCCATGCCGGCCACTCTGGCAACTGTTTCAAATCAGATGGACTTAAATCAAAATGCCAGCAATCGTTTGAATGTTTTGCTTGAAATCGTACAGAAGCAGGTTCAATATCCAAGGAAAGAAAATCATACCCCCATCTTTTTAAGTACCGATTGACCGTTGTCTTTTTCAGTATTCCTTTTGGAGGCTTTTTCAGGCCTTGGGCAGTTTCAACGCCAAATTTTTCGAGAAGGCGAAGAGCTTCCGTAGTAGGTAAATGGTGCCCTTTTTTATTGCGGGTCTTCAGTTTCATGGCAGCGATGATCTGGCAATACAGTTCCATCTCTGTACTTGGAAGAACTCTGGTAATCCCTGCATCAGAGCGACGGAGAGATTTTGGCACCCGTTTATCACTTAAACCACGGTATACGGTATTTACAGAAACTGCATAGAGGTCGGCGAAGGCCTGGATCATCTTCATCCGTTCAGTATTTCTTGGCGGCAGAAGATCTAAACGCTTTTGCAAATCCAATAATCTTTCTTCCGGGATTTTTTTACCCATAGTTTCCGTACCAAAAACCAAGGTTTTTGAAACATACATTCTTTTGTGCTCACCCCAGGCAAAAAAACATATTATGATGTTTCAAAACACTGTTCTAAAACATTTGTTCTGTTATTCTCAAGTAAAATCGTTTTTGGAATAAAAAAAATGCTTATTGGATATGCTCGTGTCTCAACAATGGATCAGAACCCGCAGATGCAAACCGATGCTCTGGAAAAGGCAGGGTGTGGACGAATATTTATCGAAAAAATTTCAGGTTCTCACAAGGAACGGACCGAGCTGAAAGCGGCGTTAGATTATATGAGGGAGGGAGACACGCTTGTTGTCTGGAAATTGTCGAGGCTGGCGCGTTCCATCAGGCAAATCATTGCCACTGCCTATGACCTTGAGCAACGTAAAATTAAGCTGAAGGTTCTTACCCAGAATATCGATACAGGAACTCCTGAGGGGCGTTTGTTTTTTCACGTGACCGCCGCATTCGATGAATTTCAGAGAGAATTGATTGTTGAAAATACCCGCGCCGGTCTTGCAGCTGCTCACAAAAGAGGGCGTAGAGGTGGTCGGCCACCAAGCATGACTATGGATAAAATTCGTACGGCTGAGTCTATGCTTAAAGATTCCGAAAACTACCCGTTCATATCAGACATTATCAAACAGCTTGAGATTGGACGAACGACGTTCTACCGTCATTTCCCTCCAGAACGGATCAGTGAGCTAAGGCAACTAAAATGAATTTTTAGATGGATGGTAACAGGAACCATCTTAACTCTGAGCGTTTCTTTCAAGAAGAAGGTTGCCATGGCGAACCAGTGTCTGTTGAAATACCGATTAAGTCAAAATTGATAGGTTATGTGTTGAGATAATTCTCCAACTAGTCCAATTAATGTCTACTGCTTTTAACAGCTTCAAATCTCATACCTTTAAAAAGTGTTACAGAGTCTGCCTTGGTCCATAAACCGACATAGCCATCCAGGTTTCTGTCGGTCACATATTCCAGCACCTGCACGTCATCGAGATATGCCCGGATCAATCTGTCCTGTGTCTCGGTACGCAGGTTGTACCAACTTCCGGTCTTGATAGGCATGTCTGCTACGACTCGTTCAAAGCGTTTATTGTTTCTGAACTCGAAAAGGACTGCATTGTTTTCCAATGCGTTTATCCGCAGAACGAAGTAATTAGCCCAATCGCGAATGGCAAATGCAAGACCGCCCGCCTGATCAATTACTCCCGAAATGGGCTTAACCATGACCTGTGCTGCCCCTTTGTCCATGTGGCTTGCCTTGGCAATGGCTAAGGGGAAGTAATAATAGGCCTCGATGTTGTCGAGATACTCCATATAGCGCCCCTGGCCAATAAAACGACCGACGGTTTGGTTGATGCTAGCCGATATTTGAGAGCTGAAATGCGAGCCGTCTTGCAAAATACCCGCTTCCATGTCCCCTTGATCTTTTTTCCAGTCACCAAGGACCAGGTAAAAATTTTCTGGAGCGTCTTTTCGCTCGGGTTCGAGATAATTATAACTGCCTTGGAAAAACGATTCCGTCAGGGTCTCAACCTGGTCGGCATTCCTGATGGCCATATCGAGAAGCCTGGTGCTGCCGAGCAACCGGCCCAACTGGTCAAGTGTCTCTTTCATCGCCGGTCGGTCGAGTCGGGTGAGTGAGGCCTCAATAAGATCACCCTTGAGGACGGTTTCAAAACCCAGGTGGTTAAGAACCTTGGCAATGTATTGAATACGAAGGGACTTGCCATAGTGCGCCCCGGCACCTCCGGTAAAATGCAGCGCCACATAGTTATGCTCGGCATCATCGGTAACCAGTGCGTCAACTGTGGCAAAATGATAGCCGAAACGAATACTGAGGTTCATGTAATCGTCTGATACTATCATATAGCTTGCGCCACCCAACTGCCCTTGTTGCGGCAGCATGCCGCCCGCCATCAAGGACATGAAATTATGGGCACCCACTGCCACGGAACTGGACCAGTTGATGCCGGGGTGCGAGAGCCCTTGCCACAGCGCGCGAAATGGTACGCTTTCAACCTCGTGGGCGTTGACTTCGTTACAGGTGGTCAAGCCTGCGCGCAAACCGCCACCCAAGTCCAGGGCAAATAGCTGGATGGGTATATTCACCTTGAGTTTCACGGCATTGCGTTCTCGATCGGTAGCCTCACTAAAACGGAACATCTCTCGGACGGAATACTCATGGCAGTAGCGGATGATATCATGAATTGTCCGACACCTGTCCTGGCTGAATTCTGGGGAGGAAGAATCGGTAAGGTGCAGTGGTGAGATCAGGTCGAGCAGACGCTGCATTCTCAGGTGGGCAGGGCTGGCGAAAATAGGCCTCTTGGTGAGCCGTATTCTGGCGGTAAGTTCCTGGACGTTGCCTTTGTAAACCTTGGAGTGACTGGCCCAGAGAGTAATTGTCTCACCGTTGGTGAGAGTTTTCGTGGCAATCTGTGTGTCAAAAAGGGCTGGGACGCCGAATTCCCTGGCTACTGAAGCCAGGTGGCTGGCGGCACTGCCGATGTCGGTAATGATACCTTTTACCTTGCCGACCCAGGGAGTAAGCATGGTCGAGGCGGTGCGGGCCACGAGGATGGTATCCTCTCCGAGTTGCCTGGCAATCTCTGCCGTATCGCCGCTCTGCAGCAAGAGTACCCTGCCGGTGGCGATACCTGCAGCGGCACATTTCCCTTTTTCAATGAGCACGGGATGGTTGGGATAGTCAACAGGGGCGACCGGGTCGTCTTCGACTTTTTCAGAGACAAGCAGGGGACGAACCTGAAGCAGATACAGGTGGTTTGCTTGGTCGATGGCCCACTCCATATCAAGAGGGCGCTTGAAGTGCTCTTCCAGGCGAAGAGCATACTGCCATATTTCTTTGAGAAAAGAGGCGTCGGTTGCCGATATTTCAGAGGGTTCACCCGCCTTTGTCGCAGTCAATACCTCAAAAGAATCTTTGGCCAGCCGGTAGTTCAGATGGGGCGAGACATCGCCCCCCACCAGGTCTTCGCCAAGGCCTTCCACGGCACTGACCCGAATGGTGTTCAGGTCGCCGCTGAGGGGATCTGCGGTGTAGAGTACGCCACTCAGGCGGGGCTGAACCATTTCGATGACCAACACGGCCATCGGTGTATCGAGATCCTCAAGACCGTGATGCAGGCGGTAAGAGAGGGCCGATGCCGAGTATTTGCTGGCCACCACCTGTTTATAGGCCTCCGCCAGACCTGCCGGAGGCACGTTCAGAATAGAGGTGTACTGACCGGCAAAGGAAACTTCCCCGTCTTCACCGACTGCGCTACTACGGACTGCAAGGAGGCGGCTTGCATCGAAGTTGCTGACGGCCTCAGCCATTGCAGTGGAAATAACTGCAGGAAGCGGCATTTCCAGAATCCGTTTGCGGATGAGATTTCCTGTAGCCTCGATGGAGGCAGGATCGTCGGGCGTCATATTCGCCAGATGTTCGTCTATCTCGGCAATCAGGCCTGTTTCCTCCATGAAAGCAAAATAGGCCGCAGTGGTGACTGAGAAGCCTCCCGGGGTCGGCATAGCCATCTCACAATGCATAAAAGCGAGATTTGCCGCTTTGGCTCCGGTGGCCTTGGCTTTTTTCCCCGTGATTTCCGCAAGGGGGAGAATGAGGGCTCCGGTTGACAAGGTGTCGCTCGCCGCCATTTCAAACTGGATAGCTCGACGGATGCTGTTGAGCACTCCTTGTAAAGATTCATAGTTCTTCTTCGACATGCCCGACAGGGATGTTATCAATCCTTCAATATCAGTGAGCAGTAATCCAATTTTCCGTTCAACAAACTGGAGAGTGAACGGGCGATTGTTGTAGTAGAGCTGCTCAAGATCGGCCATGACGTTAAGAGCCGTGCGGTTATTACTGAGCAACTTTTTGAAATGCTCGTATCGCGATTTCTGCTCGGCGTCCATGGTTGGCAGGGGTTTGCAGTCATTGCCGGACTGGAATATTTTTAATAAAGGCATCGGCATAGAGTGGCTCCTCTTTGCCTCATGGAGAGGCGAAGCAAAATATCCCTTTTCAGGGGTTAAAAGCAACCGGCCTAATTGGAGGCCCCTAATTAGAGGCCGGTTGCTTATCTGTTTTTTATACTATACCGTAGCAGAAATGGTTTCATCTCCCTTTACAATAAGCACAGCGCACTCTGCCTTGCCGATTACCTTCTCTGTGGCGCTGCCGGTGAAGATTTTCCCCAGCGCAGATTTTACCGGCATTCCCATGACGATCAAATTAACGCCTTTTTCTATCGCTGTTTCGGCAATCAGGTTAAAAGATCTGCCGGTAGGTATCAAACCCTCTGCCTGTATTCCCTCGCTTTTCGCCATATCGATGACTTTGCTGATATTGGTCTGAGCTTTTTCTCGTTCATCATCCGCTTGGATTGATGAAAGCGCGATGAGGTTGCTTCCAAACTCTTTGGCAATACTTACCGCTTCCTGAACCGCAACGAGACTATGTCCCGATCCGTCTGTTGCGACCAGAATGTTCCGGTATTCGATTTTTGCCTCCTTGGGAACGACGAGAACTTTGCAGGGTGCGTGTGCAACAATTTTTGTGGCGACTTCTCCCATCAAAGTGTTCAACAATCCCTTGCGGCCACGTCTGCCGATAACGATCATATCGATATCCCGCTTGATCGCCTCGTCCATTATCGCCTGAGAAGGTTCAATGCCTGATTGAAAAATCGTCTCACAGGTAACGCCTTCCCCTACCGCTCTTTCCTTTATAGAATTGAGATACTGTAACACCTCTGTTTCTTCTTTCAGGAAAGAACCCAAGCCTGTTGTTGCGTGCTGGGCAGGATTCATTTCGAGTGTCGATAGCACGTACAGCATACTCGAACATCCCTTGGCGAGGGTAATCGCTTCTTGTATAGCCTTGTCGCAGTACGGTGAACGGTCTGTGGCAACAAGGATTCTTTCAAGTTTTCCTACAGGACAAAATTGTATATTGGTCATTTTGATTCCTCATTTTTATAAGATTTATGTATCTAAAATAATCATTGAAACGAGCCTCATGATGTCGTCAAGGCTGAGATGGGCGTTTTCCCGAAGAGCATTTCTCCACTGTCGGGGAGTTCAAAGCCCGCTATTATCTTCAAGAGGGTTGACTTTCCCGCTCCGTTAGGTCCGATGATGCCGGTGATGCTGTTTGCCGCTACGGTGAAAGTCACGTTGGCGAGGGAGTGGGTGCCGTTATAGGTTTTTGTGATTTCTTTTACATTCAGCATCTTCTTCCTCCGGTCACTCTCTCGTTTCGTTCAACTCCAGGTGAGTTGAACGAAACGATGGCAAGGCTACTTCTTCGATACGATTGTCAGTGCATCGTTCAATACCGCCGTGGCTTTCTTCGGATTATGCGCGCCGAAGCTCCGATCTTCCAATACAAGTTTCAGCAGGTTCCCTGCCTCTGTTGCATTTTTCTCATTGGTCGAAGCGACAACGGCTTTCTCCAGTTCGGCAATTTTGGTTTTGATCTCAGTCTGCCCTTCTACGATAGAAGCGCCTGTGGATGTTCTCTCGTTTCCTTCGTGGCAAGCGTCACAGCTTGATTGCATTTTTAACTTATCAGCCTCCTGGGGCAAGATAACGGCGAATGTATGGGAACTTGTGTCCCAGTGGTTTTTGTTTTTTTGGGTGGCACCGGATCTGTTGGCAATTTTGGCCATGTGGCAGTCAACGCAGCCGACTCCGGCTACAGCCATGGCACTGTCCTTGTACATTTCGCCGTTTGCCTTGTGGCAATGGATGCACATTTCACTCTTTTCAATCCGCAACTGGGCATACCCTTTCCGGGGGGAATGTACGTCATGACAAGTGATGCAGGTGACTCCGGCATTGGTGTGGCTGCTGAACTGTACGTCATGATACTGCTGCCGGTTTTTGCTGGAGAAATCGTTGCTCCAGAAGTTTTTCGGGTTGGACGAATTGGTCCAGAAATTTACCCGTTGCTGCAGGTCGGTATTGCCAGGTAAGAACCCAAGAGGATAAGAAAGTTCTTTATCCTGCTTATTGGTCACTCGTGAATGGCATTGCCCGCAAACCTGATCCTGTTGAGTGGCACTGAGATTTGCCGGATTAACGATGTCCGACTTGCGCTTGGAGACCATATGGGTGCTTCCAGGTCCGTGGCAGCTTTCGCAGCCGATGCCCAACTCAATCTTTTGCCCCACCCATCTTCCCTTTTCCTCATCTTTGGCGACTTTAAATCCGGTGGTATGGCAGCCGTCACAGGTCGCATCGCCGGTCTTTGCCTTCGGCATCTCTTCCGGCTTCTTCGGGCGACCGTCAGGGGTGCCGTCGGCTACCCACCACAGATCACTAAACGGTTTGGCGGTCCACTGGCCGTCCTCAACGATCCAGCGCATGGGCGTTGGATAATAGGCACTGCCGACCTGAGCCTCGAAATGTTGGTTCCAGTTGCCGCCGAATACGTAGGCAATTTTATAGGTCTGGTTGTTGGCCGCATTATCTTTATCAATCAAGGTAAAGCTGAAAATGTCGCCATCCCGGTTGGTTTTTATCGTCGGTGAAATTTTCACCTTTACCTTGTCCGGCCCCTCGATCTCCACCTCCTTGTAGTCAATCGCAACGTTGTTGAAGTCGGCTATTACAATTGCCGGATCGAACTCTCGATGCATATTGGCATGCCAGGTGTCCTGCCATGCTGTATGATCTTCCTTGTGGCAGGAGGCGCACGTCTTCGAGCCGACATAGGTGGCGTCTTTCAATGCTTCCGTTGATACCTCCTTTGCGGTTGCCAGTGGCAGGGCATTCGATCCCTTGGCCGAAGCCGTTAGCATCGCACCCCCCGGAATCCCGGCTAGGACCACTATCCCAGCAACCATTGCCATGATCTGTCTTTTTGTCATTTACGCCTCCTTTTTTAATTGATTGCTGTCGGTTATTTGTGCCCATCCGGCCACCCGAGAATGCCGCCTTCAAGAAACTTTACATCGGGATGACTTTCCTGCAGAGCATCTGCTACCAATTGGCTCACCGAGCCCCCCTTAACGCAATAGACAACAAGTTCCTGGTCTTTTGGCAGTGTCTTACCCCATTCCACCACATTTTCGGGGTCATGCCAAACTGCTCCTTCAATAGTCTCGGGCGATTTCTCAAAATCCGCCTTTCTCCTCACATCAAGCAAACAGACTTTCTTTTGGGATAATTTGTTCTTCAGTTCTGCCGCTGCTATAGACGTACTCATGATTTTCTCTCCAGGTTAAATTTTAGGTGCGCAAAGCATTAAAAAACCAAGCAGGTACCAGAGCAGGCCAAGCCCGCCGCTTCCGGCGATTATCTGAATAATGCCGACTTTGTAAAACTGCATCAGGCAGAATGCCGCAACGGCCAGAGCCGCCGAAAACCAGGCAAAACCGCTTGTCGGGAACAGGACATGAGTACCGAACCATACGCCCAGATTGAGCACTACACCGACAACGGCAGGGGTAATGGTGGCCAGAGCTGCAGACATTTTGGTATTGCCGATCAATCGTTCAATATATGGAGCTCCGAGGAAAATAAACATGAAGCTCGGCAGAAAGGTAAAATATGTGGCCACAAGCGAACCGGTAACCGAACCGAAGAATGGACTCAGAGATCCGGGATGATTCCAACCGGCCAGAAAGCCGATAAACTGTACAACCATAATCAGCGGTCCGGGGGTCGTCTCGGCGAGTCCAAGGCCATCCATCATCTGCAGACTGGTCAGCCAGCCATACTGCTCAACACCGGCCTGGGCGATGTAGGCGAGCAGTGAATAAGCCCCGCCAAAGGTCAGGAATGCAGCCTTGGTAAAAAAGAAGGCCTCCGTCGCAAACACCGAGCCGGGCAGGAGTAAATAGAGCCCCAGGAAAGGGAGAGCCCACAGTGCAAGGAATATTGCCAAGATGGTGACGTTTCTTGACAATGAGGTTGCCTGGTTGTGCTGTCCGGCTTGATCGGCAAGCGCGGAGGCCTCCGTCGATTTCTTCGCCGGCAAGAACAGACCCGGAAAAAATTGACTGCCAACAATACCAATGATACCCACCGAAAGAATTAGGGCGGGGAAGGGAAAATTCAGAAAATAGGTGACCAGGAAAGAAAGAACCGCTATGGCGATCAACACATTATTTTTCAGTGACTTCTTACCGATTTTTATGACTGCCGCCAGGACGATGGCCAAAACCGCCGCCTTCAGCCCAACAAAAATCGCCGCCACCCAGGGCAAGGTTCCAAAAACGATATAAATATAACTGAGAATGAACAGAATGAACACCGAGGGCAGAACAAAGAGTACCCCGGCTATAATCCCGCCCCTGGTCTTATGTAGCAGCCAGCCGATATAGGTCGCCAGTTGCTGGGCCTCGGGTCCCGGCAGCAACATGCAGTAGTTGAGGGCGTGGAGAAACCTGTCGTTGCTGATCCACTTCTTCTTATCAACCAACTCCTGGTGCATGATGGCAATCTGGCCTGCCGGACCACCAAAACTGATCCAGCCGAGTTTGAACCAGAACATCAATGCCTCTCTGAAAGAGGGCACTACTAGTTCTTTAGATTCTTCTTTGGAAACAGGTGCAGTATCCATATATAATTCACCCTATGCTAAGAGGAGGCCGGTATTGTCCGACGAAAGAACAGCGCCGAGACAACCAGTATGGTTGCAATGCAGGCAAAGGCCAGCCGGAAATCCTGGCCGTCGGACAGACCAATCAAAAGACCGGCGAGAATTGGACCGCTGGCGTGCCCAACATCGTAGAGGGTGCCGAACACCCCCATCGCCGAGCCGATATTGTCCTCCCGGCAGAAGTCGGCGACCATGGCCGCCGAAGATGAGGTGACTATCGCCTCGCCGAGTCCGAAGACCATCGAGAGCAACAGCAGGATGGAATAGTCTTTAACCCAGGGTACGAGGGCAAAGGGCAAAGCGCAGACAAACATGCCCCAAAAGAGCAAGGGTTTGCGACCGTGTCTGTCGGATATTCTGCCCATCAGTGGCTTGGCAAGGATAGTGACGAAGATCTGTACGCCCCAGATGAGGCCGGCCTGAAATTCCGAATAGCCGAGGACCATAACGATATAAATGGGCATGAATGCCTCAAGAGCACCGACAGAGAGATTCTGCACCCCTTCCATATTGCTGGTCACGACGATCCGGCGGTCCGTGAGGATGTTTTTCAGGCTGTGGAAAAAATGGCTAATAACCGCCGCAACAGTGGATTTGCCTGTGCCGTTGCTGCCGTTTGCCGGCAAAGAGCTGCTCGCCCAGATCCCGACGAAGAGGGCGACCATACCAAGAGCGGCAACTACCCCATAGATGATATGGAAATGGGTCAATTGCTGTTCACCGCCTCCGGCCAGCCAGCCAAGCAGAAAACCGCCAAGCGGAGCACCGATCAAGTTGCCGATAATGGTTACTGAAGAAAAGAGCGAGAGCATCTCACCGCGCTTGCTTCCTGCCATATCCACCACCACGGCCATTATAACCGGCCCGTAGATGGCGGTGGCGAAGCCGTGGAGGAAACGAACCACCAGCAGGCTGTTATACGAGTGAACCAGCAGATAGAGAAAAGGAATAACGGCAAAGAATGCTAAACCGATGAGCATGGTTTTGCGCCGGCCAATGATATCGGAGATAACCCCGGCCGGCATTTTAAAGAATACTCCGGTTATGGTTGAAATGGCCACGGCAAACCCGATGGCCTCCGGACCTACGCCAAACGAGGCGGCAAACAGGGCCAGCACCGGTGTCCTCGCCAGGGCATAAGATGCCTTGGCGAGAAAGCCGGAGCAGCAGAGACCATAAAAATTTGTCCGTGACTCCATTTCCATACCCCTTTATTTAGAACCGAAATACTTGATCGCGGCCGCCATTTCCTTTTCAAAATCTTCGAGGAGATGACCGAAACGGCCTTTTACATCATCACTGAGATGCTGGACATATTCCCTGGCAGCTTCTTCCCCGTATTTTTCCTTGAACATCTGAAAATTGTCGGGGATGGCGTTGATATCGTGCCGGGCGTTCTTGTTGACCGGATCATCGATCCATTCGTGCACTTCAAGATATTCTTTACCGGTTCTTTTTAAGCTGATTTCTACGTGTTTTTCGATATTTGGCATGGTGATACTCCTTTTTAGTGTTTTTCTGTTATGGAAAGATAGAGCGCTTCAAAGATAGCCATGCCCTGTTCCAGGGTCTCGCTATCGGGCAAGGCTCTGTTGCGAATACCTTTTATTATCATTTCAATTACATGGGCCTCTGGTGTAGAAAATTTTCCATCCTTGATATCAATGTCGTGAACAATCCGGGACAGAACGTCGAGGCCCTTATCGACAAGGCCAAAACTATTCGTCAAGACCTCGAAGGTGCATAAGTCCTCAACATGGGTGAAATCACCATTGCGGACGTCATAGGAAACTTCCAGTTCGCTGGCGAGAGCTTTCAGTTCGCTCTCATCCTTAAAAGCAAAGGATGCCTTGGGATCGATAAACCGACGGATCAGCCAGGCGGAGGCCATTCTATCGACAAAGGGACGCTTGCGGGTCAGCCAGGTCAGGCCGGAGAAACTGGTAATGTTTCTGCCATTAGGCAATGGTGTCGAGATTAATCCCTTGTGGTCTTTTTCGACTGCCGAAAATTCTTCCAACTGTTTTCTTAAAGTTCCAAGCTGCGTTGCTGCATTCTTTCCCATGTCCGATTGAAAGAAATCCCGCTGCTGCACTGACTGGAACTCGGCCTGTATTTTTTCATACTGCCTAAATAACGATGTGGCTTTCTTATCTTTGCCGCCTTTTCGCAGATTACGCAGCCGGCCGGAAAATTCATCTATTTTCTTGACAATTTCCTGGTATTGCGGTTGTCGTTGGTCGTTGAACAAGGCGACTATGTCTTCCTGCTGTAAAGGTTCGATGCTGTCTGTTTTCAGCAAAAGCCCTTCGCCCTTTAAGCCGGGTAGTTCGGCCAACATCCATTGCAGAGCCTCATGGTGCTCTTCGGCATATGGCAGAATATACACGCCGCCTTTGAGCTGAACGGCTCCGGTTTTCTGCAATTTGCGCCAGACCTTGACTCGGTTATTCACAGGAGTTGCCGGGATTGAATAAAAAAACAACAACCAGCTAAAATTATGATTATTTTCCATCAACAATATTATCCAACGTTGATTTTGAGAGTTATTAATCCGGTTGATGATTGCCGAACATTGAAGATATTTACATTCTAAATGATTACAGACAGATAATCATGATGCGTCTGCTTGTTTGATGTCCGCCTATCGCCTTACGGATTAATAAATGCCTGTATCGTACGTTACTAAATTATGTAACGCTTGATAATTTTATTGTCAAGGGGATTTTCTGAGATAAAGCAGACAAGGGGTATCTTCTATCGATTTATCTCGAGACAGAGGCTATGAAAAGAAATGAAAAAAGTCGGTAAACAGGCGGTAACTCAATTTCTTGGGTCGATAAAAAAATGTAATTACATATAATAATTGACCATGGTTGCTGGTTCGATTCCCGCCGCCGTTGTCTTTGGGTGATTGTTCCGAACGATAATTCCTGTATCTTGAGCCAGTGGTTCAGACAGATCCCCGAGCTTAGATTGCCAAATCGAACATCGATACAACTGATAGCTACCCCATGTTAATATTAACTACTGTTCACCTTTCCCAGATGGAGCCTTGAACCTTATTCTCGATTAATGTGGGTCCGGTGTCATTATTGCGGGCCCATTATCACTTAATGTGGGTCCATTATCGTTTAATGTGGGTCCGGCCTGATTCTTATTCTCATTTATTGTGGGCCCAGATTAATAATTATTGCGGGTCCGGGTGTTTATCATTGCGGGTCGCTACATGTACAGGTCCTGCAAAATCCATCACGCCTATAAAAATGAATGCCATTACATAGGCTGGTACGGCCATTGGCAGCGTCAGTGCCCATGAGAAAAATGAACGTCCGGGAAATGAGCACGCGCCAGTTAACCAGCCAAGAGATACTCCAAGGCATGCGGTACATATCAAAACGCCGCTGCTCAACCAGAAGGTGTTGAGCAACAGCGATGTAAGTACAGTTTCAGCCAGATGATGCCAGATTTCCTGTTCAGGCTGAAAGAGAGAGGCAAATATTATGCCGATGGGGACCGTTACCAGTCCGGCCAAAACGATAGCAGAGAGCTGCCAACCATCGAGCCGGATTGATAATATTGTGAAGAGCCTTTTCATGAGAGATGCTTATTTATATCCCACACGATCCATCAGCATGATAGCTTCACCCTGTAATTCTCCATACTTTGCTACATTCATTTGGTTACCGGTGAATGTTCCCCATTCAGCAACAACCGGGTCAAGACTCACTGTTTTATTCACCGGATATTCCATATTCAACCCGGCAAA
>Ga0209346_1000514_pt1 | contig 32806 bp, 32 predicted proteins | sample AutmiccommunBRH9_FD_187381 | JGI IMG/M metagenome (GOLD analysis project Ga0209346, IMG submission 187381) | Deep subsurface microbial communities from Mt. Terri, Switzerland - Autotrophic microbial communities BRH/9 (SPAdes) (version 2) | ecosystem: Environmental > Aquatic > Deep subsurface >...
GAGGATAAAATCCTATGGCGATGAATGTTGGGGGCGGTGGCGGAGAGGAAACTCCTCTATCCGACATTAATACTACCCCACTCGTGGACGTTATGCTGGTCCTGCTGATCATTTTCTTGATCGCGGTGCCTGTGGTTATCCAGACCGTGAAGCTCGAATTGCCGGTGCTTCCCTTTGAAGTGACGACGACCAAGCGCGAAAATGTGCTGCTGTCCATCACGACAACGGATGCCGCAGGACGGGACCCGGGCGAGCCCGAATATTCAGGCGCCACTCCAGGTGGCAACTGCCGTGTCTATTGGAACACCACCCCGGTCGATTCCACCGAACTGGTCACCAGAGCGGTGAAGCAACTGGAGGCTCAGATCGAATCCTTTGGTGGCGTCGAGAACATGACACCGGAAGATATGCCTGAAGTCCATATCCGTGGTGACATCAATACGCCCTACAAATGTATTGGCGGTGCAATTTATACCATGCAGCGCGCCGGTTTTGCAAAAGTGGGCTTTTTGTCCACGCCGATCGTCGTCGAATAGTTTTGACCGACGATTAGAATATTTTAAGGTTAAGGAGACGCACGAATGGCAATGAGTGGCGGAAGAGATGATGGCGAGCCAATGATGGAGATGAACACGACGCCGCTCATCGACGTCTTGTTGGTTCTTCTCATCATGTTCATCATTACAATCCCGGTGCAGACGCACGCGGTGAAAATAGATCTGCCGGTCGCGGATGACAGTCCGCCACCGGAGGACATGCTTGATCCGGTCAAGAATCGTCTCGGGATTACGGCAACCAACCAGATCACCTGGAACGACACGCCGGTGACCCTGAACCAGGTCAAGCAATATCTGGCCCAGACCAAATCGATGGTCCCCGAGCCGGAACTGCAGTTCCAGCCCGATCCGCTGAGCGCCTATCTGACCACCGACCGGACACTGGCGGTAATCAAGGACAGCGGCGTGACCAAGTTCGGCTTCGTCGGCAATGAACAATATGGCAGCTTCAACAAGGCCAGCCGACCACCTAACTAGGGTGTCAGAGCCGATTCAAAAAGGGGCCGCGATATTGCATCGCGGCCCCTTTTTTTTGCAATGCGGTTGCGGAATAGGCTGTGGGCCCCGCAAGCCCGTCGTTGTTCACGGGCTTGGGATGGGTTCTCTCGTCAGAGCGGCGTGGGTCGGAGAATACCGGATCCTCCGCGCTTGCGGGGAGGTGGCAGCCCGCAGGGCTGACGGAGGGGGTGCTGGCCCAGGTGCTGCGTTCAGACGCACACCCCCTCCCCCACGCTACGCGCGGTCCCCCTCCCCGCAAGCGGGGAGGACTATATTGGGGAAATAGAAATAGGTGGACCGTTAGCTGATCCTGTGGACCCTATGGGCGAACGAGACGTTGCAACCGGAAAGTATGGCTCGGCAGGGGGCGAGGGCAGGCTAGCGATGCCGATTCGCTCTCAAGCCCCCTGACAGCATATCTGTCATCGCAGTTAGCCAATGCCCCCACTGGACTGAAACAATCGTTAGGCGATTGTCTTCGGCCGGCTGGTCTCGACGCTGCTGAACTGCAGTTCAGCGAGCCGTGCATAGAGCCCGTTCTTGGCAATCAGGCTGTCATGGTCGCCCTGTTCGACGATTCTGCCCTCGTCCATCACGATGATCCTGTCTGCCGAGCGCACCGTCGCCAGGCGATGCGCGATGACGATGGTGGTCCGGTCCCGCATCAGATGATCAAGTGCATCCTGAACCAGCTTCTCGCTTTCCGCATCCAGCGCCGACGTGGCCTCGTCGAGCAGCAGGATCGGTGTGTTGCGGAGCAGGGCCCGCGCGATCGAGATGCGCTGCCGCTGGCCACCGGACAGGCGGGTGCCGGCTTCCCCCATGAAACTGTCCAGTCCGTCGGGCAAAGCGCGCAGGAACTTCTCGGCATTGGCAACGCGCGCGGCTTCCCATATCTCCTCGTCGGTTGCCTCCCATTTGCCATAGCGCAAATTGTCCCGCGCAGACGCGGCGAACAGGACGGTTTCCTGCGGCACCAGGGCCATGCGCTGCCTGATGTCCTCCGGATCGGCCGAGGGCAGGGCGACGCCGTCAATGCGAACCGAACCGGCCTGCGGGTCATAGAAGCGCTGGGCCAGCTGGAACAGCGTCGACTTCCCGGCACCGGACGGACCGACCACGGCAACCGTCTCGCCAGGCGATACGGTCAGCGAGAAATTGCGGAGCGCCTGCGTGTCCGGGCGGGTCGGATAGGAAAAGCTGACATTGTCGAATGCGATCTTGCCGCGCGATGGCTCCGGCAGGGCAATGGGATTTGTCGGTGCAGCGATTCCCGGTTTCTCCGACAGCAATTCCGCCAGCCGGCCGGCGGCCCCGGCACCGCGCAACAGGTCGCCATAGACTTCCGTCAGCGCGCCAAAGGCACCGGCAACAAGGCCGCCGGTCAGAACAAAGGCGGCGATCGTGCCGCCGGAGATGGTTCCCTCAGCGACCCCTATTGCACCGCGCCACATCAGCATGGTGATGCCGGTGAAGATCAGGCCGATGACGATGGCGGTCATCGCCGCGCGCAATCTTATCCGCCGCTTTGCGGTGTCGAAGGTGTTCTCGACGGCCCCGCGGAATCGTTCATGTTCACGCTCCTGCTGTCCGAAGGCCTGGACGATTTTCATGGCCCCTAATGTTTCGGCGATCATCGCGCCGACATCTGCGACACGGTCCTGGCTGGAACGGGAAACATTGGTCAGCTTGCGCCCGATGAAGACGATCGGCAGCACGATGACCGGAATCGCCAGCAGCAGACCGGCGGTCAGAGCGGGCGCAAGGGTGAACAGGTAGATGATCCCGCCCAGCCCGATGACGATATTGCGGAGCGCTACCGATACGGTGGTCCCCACGACCTGTTCGATCACCGCGGTATCCGAGGTCATCCGCGAAGCGATCTCGGAGGGTCTATTCTCCTCGAAAAAGCCCGGAGCGAGACTGAGCAGGTTGCGCTGCACGGCGAGCCGGATATCCGCGACCACCCGTTCGCCCAGCCAGCTGACAAAATAGAAGCGGAACGCCGTGGCGACTGCCAGAACCGCGACAATTGCCAGCAGCCCCTGGAAATAGGGTGCGACATCCCCGTCCCCGCCAATGAAGCCCTTGTCGATGATCGTCTTGAATCCGGCCGGGATCGCCAGCGTCGCCATGGCCGAGACGAACAGGGCCAGCAAGGCAAAGGAAATTTGCCTGGGATATTTGATCGCACGTTCGAACACCATCCGCAGATTGCCGATCTTCTTGAGCGGCGCAGGCGGGGCGTCCTGTTCGGGAGAAATGGTTTTGTCGTTCATAAAAAGCGCCTAGCAGCCCGTCCTATTTGTCACAATCAATGGTTTGTGCCGATACCATCCGGAGCTACCCGTCCCTCCAAGATGGCGACGAAGCAGAAAAAGCCAAGACAGGAAAATGATCTTATTCTGGACTGCCAGGGCATATAATCAACGGCATAACGCTGGCCAAACGCCTAGAAATTGTTAAAAGTGCACGGGTTTCGAGCAATAGTTGCCCGGACGATTCGTGTAATTTTCGATCAAGGATGCTGCCCCTGTGAATCAGATTGCTTCAAAAGGTCAGCTGCGAATGTCCTTGCTGCGGTGGATATTGTTCGTTGTCCCGATCACGGTGTTGCTCGGATTCACCTTCAGCCAGTTTGCCAATACCGGGAATGAGAATCGCTGGTTCCAGGCGTTGGTCAAGCCTGCCGCGCAGCCTCCGGGATGGGCATTCGGGGCAGCCTGGGCACTGCTCTACACGATGATGGGCACGGCCTTTGCGATGGTGCTGCACGCCCGCGGTGCGCCGCTGCGCGCTCCGGCGATCATCCTCTATCTCGTGCAATATGCCCTCAACCTGTTTTGGCCGATCCTGTTCTTTGGCATGCACCAGGTCGCCGCCGCGTTCTGGTTTCTCGTCATCATATTCGTTCTGGCGCTGGCGACGACGCTGATCTTTGGCCGGGTCCGGAAGGCCGCTGCCTGGCTGATGGTGCCCTATCTCGCCTGGCTGTGCTTCGCGGCCATCCTCAACAAACAGATCGAATGGCTGAATCCCGGTGCGGAGACCCTTGTGGTTCCGGCGGCGACAACCCAGATATAGATTATATTTTTCCAGGTCCGACGGACCAGTGACGGAGTTTGAAGACATGCAGAGCCAGAACCGATTTTTCGATGATCTTTCCAAAGTGCTGAACGGCCTTGCCGGGACCGTGGCTGGCGTGGGCCGCGAAGCCGAAGCCAGTGCCCGCGAACGCGCCAAGGAATGGTTCGGCGGCATGGACTTTGTCTCGCGCGACGAATTTGAAGCGGTGAAGGAAATGGCTGCCAAGGCGCGGGCCGAAGCCGACGCGCTGAAGAAACGGGTCGATGCGCTGGAAAAGGGCGCAACCGGTCCGGCCCGCAAGCCGGCGGTCAAACGCGCTGCAACCGCCGGGTCAGCAGCGAAAAAACCGGCCGCGCCGAAAGCGGCTGGGCGCAAGACCCCGCCTCCCAAAAACCAGAGCTGAACCCCGCCCGATCAGGGATTGACCGGCGTTCATTATCCACAGCGTTCCCACAATCAATGTGGGGGCTGGCTGTCCGTTGCCTTGCCCTGCTCGGGCGCTTGGGCCACTAAGCCATTACTTACAGGGGATCTGAAATCACGATGCTTGACGACCAATGGGAAGAGCTTGATCAGGACGAGGCACCGCCCGTGGATATGCTGGCCGCCTTTTTCGAGGCGCGCGGCTGGACGGTCAATCATGTCGGCGACGACGAGCTTTCGGTCGAGATCAAGGGCAACTGGACGAGCTACCAGATGCGCGCGATCTGGCGGAATGAAGACCATGTTCTGCAGATTCTGCTGTTGCCGGAGATCCGGGTGCCGGACGAGAAGAAAGCCGTCATTTACGAAACATTGGGGCTGATCAACGAACAGCTCTGGCTGGGCCATTTCGACCTCTGGTCGAACAACAATGTGCTGCTGTTCCGTCATGCCACGCTGCTCGGCGGCAGCGGGATGCTGGGGCTGGACCAGGCCCAGACAATTGTCGACCTGGCGATCGAGGAGTGGGAAAGATTCTATCCGGTCTTCCAGTTCGTCTTGTGGAGCGACAAGAGTCCGCAGGATGCGATCGAGCATGCGATGGTCGATACGGCCGGCGAAGCCTGAGCGGTCGTATCGCACAGTTGCCGGTTGCCTCTGCCGGTAGCCTGTCAATCAATGGTTATAGGGGGCAAGGGCCAATCCCCGCCGGACCTCAGTAATTGTCGCCGCGCAGATCGAACACCATCTTGCGGTCGCTTTCCGGGATCAGTCCTTCCAGAACATGCCAGAAACCGGTCACCGATTCCTGTCCGGCAGAAACATAGGCGGCCGAGAGCTTTTCGCGCAATTGCCGAAACAGTTCGGCTTCCAGGTCAGCGCCTTTCTCGGTCAGGCGCAGCAATTTCTGGCGCCGGTCGACGACCCCGGGCGAGGTCAGGATGAATTGCCGGTCCTGCAATTCCTTCAGCACCCGGCCGAGTGACTGTTTGGTGATTGCCAGCAATTTCAGCAGTTCGCCGACGGTCAGATCGGGCTGGCGGGCAATGAAATAGAGGGCGCGGTGATGGGCCCGGCCCAGGCCCTGTTTCGCCAGCTCCTGATCGATCGCATTGGTCAATCTGGTATAGCCGAAATAGAGCAGTTCGATGCCGCGGCGAACCTCGTCTTCGCGCAGGAAGAGCGGAGACGCACCGGGGGATGAAGAGGGGCGAGATACGTCAGTCATGTTGACGTATCTTGACAGGCTGATTAGGGGATTGCAAGACAATTGGATTATGCTTCCAATTCTTCCATTGTTTGGAGCAAAAACAGCGAAGGCAGCGAGATATGGCGGATAGTGACAACCTGGAATTCAAGCTGGAGCCCAGCGCGACACCGGTGCCTGCCAGCGAGCGGACCCGGCTGTTGGAGAACCCTGGTTTCGGGACTTTGTTCACCGATCATATGGCGATGATCCGCTATAGCGAGGCCGAGGGCTGGCACGATGCAAGGATCACCAAGCGGGAACCGATATTGATGGATCCCGCGTCTTCCGTGCTGCATTATGCCCAGGAAATATTCGAGGGCATGAAAGCCTATCGGCTGGCCGATGGCGCCACCGCCCTGTTTCGTCCCGAGCAAAATGCCAAGCGGTTTCAGGCGTCCGCGCGGCGGATGGCGATGCCGGAACTGCCGCAGCAGGCCTTTCTCGATTCCGTCGAGGCGCTGGTCGATATCGATCGCGCATGGTTTCCCTCGGTCGAGGGCGGATCGCTTTATCTGCGCCCGTTCATGTTCGCGAGCGAGGTTTTTCTGGGCGTTCGCCCGGCGAAGGAATATCTCTATCTGGTGATCGCGTCTCCGGCAGGCGGCTATTTCAAAAGTGGCGCTTCCGCGATCAGCATCTGGGTCTCGGAACATTATAGTCGTGCAGCACCCGGCGGGACCGGCGCCGCCAAATGTGGCGGAAATTACGCCGCCAGCCTGATCGCACAGGCCGAAGCCATCGAGCAAAATTGTGACCAGGTGGTATTCCTTGATGCCGCAGAACATAAATGGGTGGAAGAACTGGGTGGCATGAACCTGTTTTTCGTGATGGACGATGGCAGGCTGATCACGCCGCCGCTCGGCGGAACCATCCTGCCGGGGATCACCCGCGATTCGGTCATGACCCTTGCCCGGGAAGAGGGGCTGACGGTGGTTGAGCAACCCTATGCCATCGATCAATGGGAAGCCGACGCCGCCAGCGGCAAGCTGGTCGAAACCTTTGCCTGCGGCACAGCGGCGGTCGTCACCGCCGTCGGTACCGTGCGATCCAGCGAGGGTGAATTCACCATCGGCGGTGGCGGTCCCGGCCAGCTGACCGAAAAATTGAAGCGACGGCTGGTCGATATCCAGCGCGGCATCGCACCGGATGATCATGGCTGGGTCAAAAGACTGTTCGAAGCTTAGCTGTAACTGCCTCTTGCCCCTTGCGGGCAAACTGGATAATAGGCCCGTTCACCAGCGCGGCCGACCAGAATCAGGCCCGCAACTATTGGGGTGTCGCCAAGTGGTAAGGCAGCGGCTTTTGATGCCGCCATGCGCAGGTTCGAATCCTGCCACCCCAACCAGTTTTTACCAGAATGAGTGTCGATTCTTCTGCCGGTCGGCCTAACGGGTCAGCGCGTAATAGATCACATAGAGCCAGGAAAAAAATCCATGGATGATCGCCCATAATATCGACTTGTGGGTGGTGAAGCTGATGGCAATGGCGAGCGCGCTGCCAAAGCCGACACCCTTGCTGACGATCTCCCTGCGGACATAGGTGGCGCCTCTGCTCATCGGCGATCCGCCCGGTGGATAATCTTCGGGACGCATCCGTTCCGGCTTGATCTTCTCCGCCATGATCAGGCGGCTTCCCGGGTGCGGTCGGACAATTCCTGGTTGAGCATTTCTGCGAGCAGGAAGGCCAGTTCCAGCGATTGCGCGGCATTGAGGCGCGGGTCGCAATGGGTGTGGTAGCGATCGCCCAGCGAGGCATCGGTGATCGCCACGCCGCCGCCGGTGCATTCTGTGACATTCTGCCCGGTCATCTCGCAATGGATGCCCCCGGCAAACGTGCCTTCCGCCCGATGGACCGCGAAAAAGCCGCGCACCTCGGAGAGGATGCGGTCAAACGGGCGGGTCTTGTACCCGCTGTCCGCCTTGATCACGTTGCCGTGCATCGGATCGCAGGACCAGATGACCGGATGACCCTCCCGCTTTACCGCGCGAACGAGCGGTGACAGACCGCTTTCCACCTTGTCATGGCCAAAGCGCGAAATCAGCGTCATGCGGCCGGGCTCGCGGGCCGGATTGAGTGTATCGAGCATTTTCAGCAGTGCATCGGGGGTCAGCGACGGGCCGCATTTCATGCCGATCGGGTTGCCGATACCGCGCAGGAATTCGACATGCGCCGATCCCTCGAACCGGGTCCGATCGCCGATCCAGAGGAAATGCGCGCTGGTATCATACCAGTCGCCGGTCAGGCTGTCCTGCCGGGTCAGGCATTGCTCATAGGGCAGCAGCAAAGCCTCGTGACTGGTATAGAAGGATGTCGCCTTCAGTTGCGGCACGGTGTCGGGATTGATCCCGCATGCTTCCATGAAGGCCAGGGCCTCGCCAATGCGGTCGGCCATTTCCTCGAATTTCTTGGCCCATGGACTGCGCGCCATGAAATCGTGGGTCCAGCCATGCACCTGCTTGAGATTGGCATAGCCACCGGTGGAGAAGGCGCGGAGCAGATTGAGCGTCGCGGCCGACTGGTTATAGGCGCGGACCATCCGCTCCGGATCCGGGTCGCGGCGGCTGCTGTCGAATTCGATGCCGTTGATGATATCGCCGCGATAGCTCGGCAGCTCGATGCCATCCTGGACTTCGATATCGGATGAGCGCGGCTTGGCAAACTGGCCCGCCATGCGGCCAAGCTTCACGACCGGCAGCTTCGAGGCATAGGTCAGCACCACTGCCATCTGCAGGATGACGCGGAAGGTATCGCGGATATTGTTCGGATGAAATTCCGCAAAGCTTTCGGCGCAATCGCCGCCCTGGAGCAGGAACGCCTTGCCTTCCGACACTGCAGCCAAATCCTGTTTCAGGCTTCTTGCTTCACCGGCAAAGACCAGCGGCGGGTAGCTGCCAAGCAACTCCTCGGTTTCCGCCAGTTTGGCAGCGTCGGGATATTGGGGCATGTGCAGCCCCTCAAAATCCCTCCAGCTATTTGCCGTCCAATTTGTCGCCATCAGAGCGCTCCGCTTCATTTCCACTAAAATCGAGAGCCTTTAGGCGGGAGTCAAGGGCGAAGGCAAGGGAAACCCATTGTTGGTTGCCAGCGAAACTATCGGGAAACCGCCGCTGTCGACTAACCCGCAGGTTTTTCTTTCCAGGTGCCGCTGTCGCGATATTCGGGTTTGATCCCGCTGACATTGGGAAGATTCTGCCCGGCAAATGCCTTGTCCCCACCCATGGCTTTCGCCTCGCTGCTGTAATTGGGAGCCTGGTAGGATCGCGGAGCATTGATGCCCAGCGCCGGAGAAGGCTGATCATGCCGGCGGGCATTGTCTGCTGCAAGTGCAGCCGTTCTCTCGGATTGCGCGGTTTCCGCTTCGGCCTTGCGCCGGCCTGCTTCATAGGCTTTTTCCAGCGCAATCGGGTCGAGCGAGGCAGCCGATGGCGCACTGCTGGCGACATCGTAGCTGCGGGGCTTGGGTACCGGCAACGGTTCGCCGCCGTGATATCTCTGGCTGAAGGCCATCGCCTTGCCGGCATTGCCTTTCCAGCTGTAAAAACGATGCGCGCCGACTGTTCCCAGGAATCGCAGACTGGGTGCCCAGTAGGGATAGACATAGCTCGCGTGATAATGGGTCGCGGTGCCGACGGTCGTATAGCTTTTTCCGGCCAGCGCTTCGCCGGCGACCTTGCGGGCACGGTCCCAGAAAAATAGTGACGGCTTGCGGCGAAGCGAACCATCGCACGTGTAGGTGAATTGACAACCGGTGGTGCGTTCGCTGCCCTGAAAGATCACGCCGCAAATTGTCCCGGGATAGCTGGGATGGCGGACTCGATTGAGGATGACCTGTGCGACAGCACGTTGACCGGCGTCCGGTTCCAGTCCGGCTTCATAGTAGATCGCCTGGGTCAGGCAATGCAGTGCCCGGCTATTGTCTGTTGCGGTACCACGAAAGGCGGTCTGCTGGATGCGATATGCAGGTGATGTGGGATCATTGCCATCGCCTGGCATGCCGGACAAACCGTCAAGCGACCCCGCTCCCGAGCCAGCGAGCGGATCGCTGCCAAGCCCGCCGTAATTTTGCGGCACGGCATAATCGGGGTCGATGAAATAGAAAGCGGAACCGGCAAAATTTTCTTCTGCCCGTTCAACCGATTGCAGTCGGGGGTCGCTGGGATTGATCTGCTGCGCATCGACGCTCGATTGTGGCATGGTGGTGGGTATCATGATCAGGTTGATCAGAAAAACCGCCGTCAGAATCTGTTCCCGAATCGTCAGCTGCGCAAATGACAGGCGCTGTCGCAGGGAGAGGGAGACCGTGGCATCCGATTGTATCCTGCCATCTGCTACCTCGTCGCTGACCGGTTTTGCAGCCGTCACGGGCGTAGCCATCGAGCGGCCCAGACCATAATCGGGCAGATGATTGCTCAGGGGAGGGACATAGGGTGGCGGTACGCGCATGAGTTTTCAAAATACCTGATGGGGCCCAAGCGGACGGATCTTGCGGGATATAGCCGGTTTGAGCGGGCTCTGCGCGGAGCAAAACGGCGCTGTTCCATGATGGGACGCGGGTTGCCGACAGGTTAACCGGTTAACGCGGCTTGCCGTTCCCGTAGGGTCACCAGATATTGTGCCACCATATAGCCGAGGATACCGAATATTATCCCGCCGACAGCCGGCCCGACAATGATGCCGTCCAGACCGTAAAACTCGCGGCCCAACCAGAGAAAAGGGATAAGGCCAAGTGTGTTGCGCAGCCAGTTCATAGCGGTTGACCAAGTCGGGTGACCCAGATTGTTGCAGGCGGCATTGCCAATGAACAACATGCCATTGAAAAAGAAAAGCGGGGTTAACAGCATCGCGAAAAGCCAGAATATATATCGTCCTTCCCCGACCAGGCGGAAGGCATCGCTGATCGGTCCACTGAGGAGATAGAGGATGGGCCAGATGATCAGCGTATAGACCAGAGCGAACAGGGTCGCCTGCTTGATCGTCGTGCGCACCCGGTCAAATTGCAGCGCCCCGAAATTCTGGCCGATAATCGGTCCGATGGCGCCGGAAAGCGAGAACATCAGACAAAAGGCAACCGGGACGACCCGGCCGACAACCGCAAATCCGGCAATGACATCGTCGGAATAATCAGCGACGAAGCGATAGGAAATGAACCCTCCCACCGGTGTGGCAATATTGGTCAGGATCGCCGGGATCAGGATCGCTGTGATCGAGGGGATATCTCTGCGAAAACCGGACAGCGACAAGCGGTCGAATCCGCCATAGCTTTTCACGATGGGTGCGATGGCAAAAATCGCTGAAACAACGGCGGCACAGGCGCTGGCGACCGCTGCGCCGTTGATTCCCCAGTCGAAGCCGAAGATGAAGATCGGATCGAGAATCGCGTTGGTGATGCCCATGCTGAGCGTTACGTTCATCGCTCTGCGGGCGGCACCGTGGGCGCGCAGGAAGCCCGAGCAGACCATCGCCGCGACGCTGAACGGCATGAACGGTGCGAAGATCCGGATATAGCCGGTGGCAGCCTGATTGGCAGCTTCGTCGGCCCCGGCGAGATCGAGAATATCGGGCGCAAAAACGAAAAACAGGACCGCCAGAGGGGCGATCAACATCACGCTCAGCACCAGAATATTGGTCAGATAGCGTCGCGCCCGATCCGGATCGCCCTGACCGATTTGACGAGAGGCCAGCGCGCTGGTTGCGATCATCAGACCGATATGGAACGCGGTCGCGAAGAACAGGATGGTCGCGGCAAAGCCCATTGCGGCGGTCAGCGAGCTGTCGCCCAGTTGGGCGATATAGAACAGGTCGGCGAAATCGACGATGAACATGGTCAGCAATCCGATGCTGGCGGTCAGTGACATTGTCGTGATATGCCGAAGGGGGCTGCCGGTCAGGAATATGGCGGGTTGTGTCGCGATATTATCTGTTCCACTGCAAAGCGCCTGGCCGGAACTGGCAATGGCGGAAGAGATTTTTTGCCTTATAGGCTTTTGCCAAGGGGTCAAATCATCTCTAGTATAAAATGATCTTTGGGGAGCATGGAATGATCTATCAAAAAGGACTGGTCGCGCTGATGGTCGCGATACTGGCGGGTTGTTCTGTCGCTGAAGAAGAGGATGCATCCTCTTCGCCCCAACAGGGCGTATTCGAGCGCAAAAATATCGCGCCCGATCCTGCGGACCAGCGTCTCGCTCCCCGGAGCGCGGAACAGGCTTATGCGCGGATTGCGCTCAACTGCATCAACAAGCAATATCCCAACAAGATCAGCCATGTGTTGAGCAGCGCTGCCGATGTCGCAGAACCGGCAAGACTCACCCCGGCATTCTATGGTTGCTTCGACTGGCACAGCGCCGTTCATGGCCATTGGCTGCTGTCGCGTCTGTGGGGCCAGGATCTGGTTCCGGAGATGGACGAAGAGATCGCCGCAGCGCTGGCGGCGAACTTTACCGAGGAAAAAATAGCCGGCGAACTGGCCTATTTTCGGGGAGAGGACCGGGCGGCGTTCGAGCGTCCCTACGGCCTTGCCTGGTTGCTGCAATTGACTGCAGAACTACGTGAGATCGCCAGTGGCGAAGGCAGCAAGGCGGAGCAGGCAAAGACCTGGCTGGCCCGTCTGGAACCGCTGGAGGCGGAGATCGTCAATAATATCAAGGACTGGCTGCCGAAGCTGGCTTATCCCATCCGGCTGGGGACGCATAACCAGTCCGCCTTTGCCTTTGGCCTGTTTCTCGATTGGGCAGAGCGCAGCGGCGACAGTGAAATGGCCAGCATGGTGCGTGACAAGACATTGGCTTTTCACCGCAACGACCGCAATTGCCCGATGGCCTATGAACCTTCGGGCGAGGATTTCCTCTCCTCCTGCCTGATGGTGGCCGACCTGATGCGGCGGGTGATGGACGACAGCAAATATGCCAGCTGGTTGTCAGGCTTTCTGCCCAAGATCCCGACCGATGGCAGTGCCGACTGGCTGGCGGTTGGAATTGTGAACGATCCGACTGATGGCAAGCTGGTGCATCTTGACGGTCTCAATCTTTCGCGCGCGTGGGCGCTCGAGGGCATCGCTTCCGGTCTGCCAGCTGATGATCCCCGCCGGGCATCCCTGCTCGGCTCGGCAAGCCTGCACGGCGAATCGGGAGAGAAGTCGGTACGTACGCCGCATTATTCCGGCAGCCACTGGCTGGCCAGCTTCGCGACCTATTGGCGCACCCGAAGGGGGATTGATAGCATCAGCAGCAATAGGGATTCGTGAAGCCGGAGTTCGCCATTCGACCGGTGCAAAGGGCCGAGACCGGGAAGATCTCTCTGTTTAACCGGCTGTTCCCTGTCAATCGGGATCTGGCGATCAAATCGATATTCGGCGTTTGGGGCGCCTATTTTCTTTTTGTAACCAGCCGTTTCTTATACCTGCCGCAGCCCAACGCAGACGCCTTGTTTTTCCAGCGGGTCCTGATGACGAGCATCTGTATCACCCTGACCTGGATGCTCTACCGCTTGCTGATCGTGGTGCGTGGGAGCGGCATGGGCGCCGCGATTTTCATGCTTGGCTTGCCGACCGTAATCCTGGCCAATTATATCGCGATCCTTGACCAGATCGTTTTCAACCACGAGGCGGACCTTTTCGACTTATCCTATCTGTTCGAACCGATTGATTTCGCTGCCTTCGACTGGCCCTATGTTCTGGACGAGGCGTTTACCCGCTATTTCATTCTGGCGAGCTGGGGTGCATTATATCTCGCCTTGTCGCACAGCCAGGATGTTCAGCGAATGATGGCGCACAGCCGGCAGCTGGAGCGAGTGAACCGGGAAAGCGAATTGCGGGCCTTACGATACCAGCTGAATCCGCATTTTGTTTTCAACGCGCTCAATTCGGTCAGCAGCCTGATCATTGACCGGCAAAACCAACAGGCCGAAAAGCTTGTCGATGACCTGGCTGATTATATGCGGGCGGTGTTGACCGGCGGTGCCGAAGATATGATTACGGTGGAACAGGAAATCGATCAGCAGGTCCGATATCTCGAGATTGAACGCATGCGCTTCCCCGATCGGTTGCATTATGTCGTCGACATCGATCCGGCCGCAAATGATTGGAGCATACCGGCATTGATCATCCAGCCGCTGATCGAAAATGCTATAAAATTCGGCGTTTCCGGCAATGATCAGCCGATCAAAATCATTATCTCCGCACAGATAGAGAGCGATCGCCTGCGAATCAGCGTCGCCAATGATGGCCGGGTTAAAGTCCCCGAAGGTCATACGTCTGACCGCACCGTCGGTACCGGCACCGGTCTTTCCAATATCCAGAACCGGCTCAGGGCCTTATATGGTCAAAATGCGTCGCTAATTCTGGCGAACAGCAAGGACGGAATGGCGATTGCAACCATAGTTCTTCCCGATCCGTCCCTGATATTTGGCGATATCTGAGGATGGCAGGGAAGCTGCCATCGGTCCTGATTGTGGATGATGAGCCGCTCGCCCGTTCCCGGCTCAAGGCGCTGTGCGAGCGCACGGGACTCCTGGGAGAAATCGATCTGGCCAATGGGGGACGCCAGGCGGTCGAAAAGATCAGGGAGCGACAACCCGACATTCTTCTGCTCGACGTCGACATGCCCGATTTGTCTGGAGTCAAGGTCGCGGAGTTCTGTCAGAATCTGGCGTATATGCCGGAAATTGTCTTTACGACAGCGCACAGCACATATGCCGTGCAGGCGTTTCGACTGGAAGCTACCGACTACCTCCTGAAACCGGTTAAGGAATCCCTGCTACGCGAGGCTGTCGAGCGCGCTATCGCCAATCGCGCGCGCGATGAAGCCGACCGGGAACCGGATATCTCCAAGCAACTGTGGGTTCAGGATGGCAAGGGCGTCCTGCAACTGATTGTTTCGGATATCGAATGGGTGCAGGCCGAACGGGACTATATGCGGCTATATTTGCACGGTCGCAGCTATCTGGTGCACCAATCCATGGGCGCTCTGGAAAGCCAGTTGCCCGCCAGCCTTTTTGCCCGCGTCCACCGGTCAATCATCATTCGGCGGGACTGCATCGCGGAGGTTCGTCGCAAGGGACGCAAGCGTTTCGTCATCTTGCAGGATGGCACCCAACTGCCCATTGGTCCCCGTTATGCGGAGCGAGTCACAACCGGTGCTCATACCGGACGCTTGGGAGGGTCCGATACCGTAACCGAATAGCGGGGTGAAGGTGCCGGTTGCTGGAGTCCCCCGACGTCGACAAAGGTTTGCCGCTCGACATTGTGTGGATGTTCCTTGGCTTCGGTCAGGGAAAGGACCGGAGCAAAACAAATGTCCGTGCCCTCCATCAGCGCGCACCACTCGGTGCGAGTCTTGGTCTTGAACAGGTCGGTCAGTTTTTCTTTCAGCACGGGCCATTGCCTTGGATCCATTTGGGGATCGAAATCCGCGTTCTCTGCCAGTCCGGCCACTTGCCGCAATTGTGCATAAAATTGCGGCTCGATCGATCCGATCGAGATAAACTTGCCGTCGGCGGTTTCATAGGTGTCATAGAAATGCGCACCGGTATCGAGCAAATTCACACCGCGCTCATCCCGCCATTGGCCAATATTATGAAAATCGTAAATCATGGCCATCAACGCTGCCGAGCCGTCGGTCATTGCACAGTCAACCACCTGGCCCGTACCGCCGGTCTTGGCATGGAGGAGGGCCGAAACCATGCCGAAGGCAAGCATCATGCCACCGCCGCCAAAATCACCCACCAGGTTGATCGGCGGGGTCGGTTTGTCGCCTGCGCGCCCGAAGGCGTGCAAAGCGCCCGAAATGGAAATATAGTTGATATCATGGCCAGCGGCGGCAGCCAGCGGGCCATATTGGCCCCAACCCGTCATCCGGCCATACACCAATTTGGGATTGTCCGAGAGCAACACGTCCGGTCCAAGTCCAAGACGCTCCATGACTCCCGGACGAAAGCCTTCGATCAGACCGTCGGCATCCTTTACGAGCTTGCGAGCGGTTGCAATCCCCTCGGCCGATTTCAAGTCGACCGCCACCAGTTGGCGCGAGCGGGACAGGGCAAGCCGGGGATCCGGGGCTTGGCCGGATCGATGGAGTACGGTCACCTTAGCACCCTGGTCAGCAAGCATCATGCCGCAAAAAGGTCCGGGACCGATCCCAGCAAACTCAATGATATTGATTCCGGCTAAGGGTCCGGCCATGTCCTGCTCCCGTTTAATCGTCTGATTAAAGCGTCCTATGCAGGGAATTTATTCTAATCAAGCTTATTGTGGAGTTTGGCCGGACGGTTAGCGTATAGGCGGACGTCGACGCAAGGTGACAGGATTCTGAGAAGGGGCCCGCAGATAGCTAGGCAACGGGGATTTGGCTTGTCCGACCGGCTTTCTTGCCAGTTTCGGATCGATCGGATGATCAAATGCGACACCGAACCTACCCTGAGCGACCCATGCGACATGTCCGGTGACGCGGCCAATATTCCGTAGTTCCAGTTCTACCTTGTCCCCCCGCTTGGTAAGTACCGGTGCTTCGGCCATGAGGCCACCGGCGGACAGATTACGGATTCGCACTTCACCACAATTATCGCCATCGACGATGCGCAATTCCGCTTTCAGAAACAGGCTGTCCCGGTCGAGTTCCCTTTTCGGGTGCCCGAGTGCCTGACTGTTCATTTTCAGATTATCGTCAAATGTTTCTTTCATGGGCTTCCCGTAGTCGATAATTGTAAACGCATCTGTCGCAAAAGAAATATTAAAGCGGAATAGGTGCAAATTTGGTTAATATCCCGGCATATTTCTCTCACAAAATTTGACACGCCTTTTTCGTCCCCGTTAACCACAGTCGACGGCAGACCAACCAAAGTCCTAATATTTTTGTTTCAGCAGCAAATTATATTATTGGTCGCGGGAAATTTTCTCGTTCCGCTCGTGCGCTTCCTGCGCTTCGACGGTCATCGTTGCAATGGGTCTGGCTTTCAGCCGGTCCAATGAGATTGGTTCGCCGGTAACCTGGCAATAACCATATTCACCGTCTTCGATCCGGCGCAGTGCCGAATCGATCTTGGATGTCAGCTTGCGTTGGCGATCGCGGGTGCGGAGTTCGAGGCCCCAGTCGGTTTCGCTCGACGCCCGGTCATTGAGATCGGCCTCCTGTATTGGTCCATCCTGCAAATGTGCCAAGGTTTCCTTGGATTCGTCGATGATTTCCTGTTTCCATTTCTTCAGCGCGCGCCTGAAATAGGCCAGTTGGCGCTCGTTCATGAACTCTTCGTCTTCGCTGGGTTCATAGTCGTCTGAAAGGACCGGATCTGCGCCGTTCGTACCATTCTTTGCAGATGCTTTTTTTACCGAGGATGCCAACATACTCTCCAAACATCATGCCCTTCCCGACTCCGGGGGGCTGGACCATATATACGGCGGGCCTATAACCAGCGGACTCATCCGAAACAAGAAGCAAAATGGTTGTTCCATCAATATTCCGAAAACAGGAAAATTGCGGATGTGAATAGCTGAGATGGCGTTAAATTCGTGCGGACCAGGGTTTGGTTTTGCTGCTTGCAAATCCTGGAAACCAACCTTCATTTTTCGGGATTTTTCAAGAAACCCATCTCAAAGGGTTCCAATTCGGGACATTAACCGTGGATGGATACGAGCTGTTAACATATTTCTCGCTTTCGCGCCGGGAAACAGGGTTAATGTATTTGTGATTTACTGTTTATTCTGTCTTTCTGATGCATGTCGAGACCGCGAGCAGAGCATTCGGCCTCCAACGTCGATGTTCTGATCGGGTCAACAGCGGAAGAGAGATGATATTATGTCGGTACGGATGGCTTTGGCAAAATTATGTGCCTGCACTTGCGGCGGGGCCTTGATCGGCGGCGGCGCAGTACATGTTTCAGAGGCACCGGCTGCCCCTTATGTGAAAAAGATGTCAAAAAAGCAGCCGTTACGAGCCCGGGTAGTCAAGCGCGGCGAGCCGGCACGCAAGATCAAGCGGATGCGGCGCACCGTGACCAAAACGGTTACCGCTTGCCAGCCGACGGTCGTAACTATTGCCCAGACCCCTCAGCCTGTTCCCGTGCCCTTGCCTCCCTATATTCCGCCCGCGCCGCCAATTGATGGCGGTGGCGGTTCCATCCCGGTCGTGATTGGCGGCAGCGGCGGATATGGCGGCGGCATCGGCGGCGGCTTTTTTGGCGGCTTTTTCGGCGGTAGCTCTGGTGGTGGCAGTGTCGTGATTTCCTCGACCAGCAGTGGCGGCTCGACCAGCACCTCTTCCGGTGGCAGCTCCACCAGCGGCGGCTCGACCAGCACGTCGACCGGAGGCGTTACCAGCACCGGCGGGTCGACCAGCACGTCGACCGGTGGTGTTACCAGTACCGGTGGCTCTACCAGCACTTCGACAGGGGGCAGCAGCTCTTCTTCATCCAGCTCGTCGAGCAGTTCATCCAGCAGTTCCTCCAGTTCTTCCGGATCCAGCGGCGGTAAACCGGGCAAGCCAGGTCACGGGTCCAGTGGTGGTCATGGTTCCTCGGGTAGTTCGGGATCGTCCAGCAGTTCCACTAGCGGTTCTTCTGGCGCGACCGGTGGCTCGTCAAGCTTCGGCGGCAACAGCACGTCCAGCAGTTCCTCCAGTTCCAGCTCCTCGAGCAGCAGTTCAAGCTCCTCTTCGGGGGGCAGCACGGGCGGTTCGACCGGCGGCACTGATGTACCGGCACCGCCTGTTGTGCTGCTTTTCGGGGCAGCGGCTGCGGCGCTCTTTGCCCGCCGCCGCAAGGCGAAAAAGGCAGTCGCCAGCTAGAACGCTTGGACCCGGACCAATGGATAAAGCGGCTGGAGCCATCCAGCCGCTTTTTTCTTTGCAGTCTTGCAAGTGAAACAGACGCTCGGCATAGGCAATTGCCATGCATGATATAAAATATATTCGCGAAAATGCCGAAGTTTTTGACGCCGCGCTGGCGAAGCGTGGCGTTGAACCGGTTTCCCGGAATTTACTGACGCTGGACGAACAGGGTCGTGCGCTGAAAACCGAACTTCAGAATGGGCAGGCTCGCCGTAACGAGGCGTCCAAGGCCATCGGCAAGGCCAAGGGGCAGGGGGACGAGGAAGCGGCCCAGGCATTGATGGCTGAGGTCGCCGTACTGAAAAACAAGATGCCGGAGCTCGAGGAGCAGGAGCGGGTAATTTCCGGAAAGCTGCTAAATGCGCTGGCGATATTGCCAAATCTGCCGGCAGATGATGTCCCCGTCGGCGTCGATGAAGAGGATAATGTTGAAACCGGAAACTGGGGGGAACCGCGTCGTTTCGCGTTCGACCCGAAAGAGCATAGCGACATTGGCCCGGCATTGGGACTGGATTTCGAAACGGCCGCGGAGATGTCGGGCGCACGCTTTGCGTTTCTGCGCGGCCCGATGGCGAAGCTGCAAAGGGCTCTCGGACAATTCATGCTCGACCAGCAGACGACGGTGAACGGGTACCAGGAATGCGCGCCGCCTTTGCTGGTCCGCGACGAGGCGGTCTTCGGCGTTGGCCAGCTACCAAAATTTGCAGAAGACATGTTCCAGACCACCGACGGCCGCTGGCTGATACCAACCGCCGAGGTGAGTCTGACCAACAGCGTACGCGACCAGATATTGGCCGAAGCGCAGCTGCCGATCCGGCTGACTGCGCTGACGCCTTGCTTTCGCAGTGAGGCTGGCTCTGCCGGCCGTGATACAAAGGGGCTGATTAGGCAACATCAGTTCGAAAAGGTCGAGTTGGTGACCATTGCCCATCCCGACAAAAGCGCTGAAGAGCACGAGCGGATGATCGGGGCGGCGGAATCGATCCTCCGTGCCCTGGAACTGCCCTACCGGAAAATGCTGCTCTGTGCGGGGGACATGGGTGCCGCGGCGCGCAAGACTTTTGACCTGGAAGTCTGGCTGCCGGGCCAAAATGCCTATCGCGAGATTTCCAGCATTTCCAATTGTGGGGACTTTCAGGCTCGGCGGATGAATGCCCGTTTCCGTCCGGAGGGTGAGGAAAAGGGAACCCGATATTTCCACACGCTCAACGGTTCAGGGCTTGCAGTGGGCCGCACGTTGGTCGCGGTTCTCGAAAATTACCAGCAGGCCGACGGCTCCGTTGCAATCCCTTCGGCATTGCTTCCCTATATGGGCGGCATAGAAAAACTGGAGCCCGCCTGATGCGCATTTTGCTGACCAACGACGACGGTTTCGATGCACCCGGGATGAAGATCCTGCTCGACATCGCATCGCATTTTTCCAACGATATCTGGATTGTTGCGCCGTCCGACGAGAATTCGGGAGCGGGTCATTCGCTGACGATCACCCGGCCTCTGCGCATCCGCAAGCGCGGTGACCAGCAATATTCGGTCGATGGCACGCCCACCGATAGCGTGATGATGGCGGTTGCCAAGATCATGAAAGACGGTCCGCCCGACCTCATATTGTCCGGCGTCAATCGCGGTGCCAATCTGGGGGAGGATGTCACCTATTCGGGCACCGTCTCGGCCGCCATGGAGGGCGCATTGGCGGGGATACCGTCAATCGCGCTCAGCCAGGCCTATGCGCGCGAGGACATCGGGGCGAATGTCCCGTTTGACGCCGCGCTGCAATGGGGCGAACGCGTGCTGCGCCCGCTGATCAAGCAGCGGATGGATTACCGGACCTTGGTGAACATCAATTTTCCGGCGCTGCCGGCGAGTGATGTGAAGGGCGTGCGGGTCGTGTCGCAGGGCATCCGCGACTACGGCCGCCTGCAGATCGTCACCAACCGTGACCCGCGCGGTTTCGAATATCACTGGTTCGGTCTTGGTCCGATGGTGGAAACTCCGGCGCACAGCACCGATCTGGAAGCGATCGCCGATGGCTTTGTCTCGATTACGCCGCTCCATCTGGATCTCACGCATTATGATTCGATGAATGGCTTGAAGAGGCTGTACCCCTGATTCGAGGTAAGTAGCTGCGAATTTGCCATGTTTTGAATGGCGGGGCTGGCAAGCCCCGGTTTTGCTGCTAATAGCATGCACTTAAGGGGAAGAATTGGTTAATGGGGTCATATATGCGTCATATTACGATCCTGATATTGGTCTCGGGGACCACCGCCTGCATCCCGGCGGGCAAGGATGGTTATGCTCCGCCACCCGTCCAGCCGCAATTGCGCACCGATCCCGCCGCTTTGAATATTGCACCGGAACAGGCGCTGGTTTCCACATGGCAGGCGGCTCCTGTCGTACCCCGTGCCCAACTGGTGGAATCCGGGACATATATTGTTCGATCGGGGGATACATTGCGAGGGATCGCCAACAAGACGGGTGCGGGATCGCAGATCATCGCGTCAGCCAACGGGCTGGCCGATCCTTATGTGATACATCCGGGCCAGCGACTAAAAATCATTGGCGGGCGCTATCATACCGTCGCTACCGGCGAGACCGGGATCGCGATCGCCCGTGCCTATGGCGCATCCTGGGCGGAAGTGGTGGCGCTGAATGCGCTGGATGAGCCCTATATTCTGCGCGTCGGTCAAAAGTTGCTGCTGCCTGCCACCGCTCCCAGCGACCCGGCCAATTTGAGTATCGAACAGCGTGCGGCCGCCTTCGATCTCGACATTGACGATATTGTCACCGGCAGCCAGCCAGCGCTGGCGGAAGGGGCTGCCGTCAAACAACCCTCCGAATGGCGGAAAGCGATCACGCCCGGCACGACAATCGCTACCCCTGCCAGTTTCTCAGGACGGTTCCAGTGGCCGGTGGATGGCACCATTCTCTCCAGATTTGGCAGCAAGGGTGGTGGCAAAGTCAATGATGGCCTCAACATCGGCGTCCCGAAAGGCACGCCTATCCGCGCTTCGGCTGACGGGGTGGTCGCCTACAGCGGCGACGAAATCGGCGTGTTTGGCGGACTGATCCTGATCAACCACGGGTCCGGCTGGGTGACCGCTTACGGTCATGCCGACAAACTCGATGTGATCCGCGGCCAGAAGATCAAGGGGGGCGATATTATCGGTCGCGCCGGGGAAAGCGGCTATGTGCAGGAACCGCAACTGCATTTCGAAATTCGCAAGGACCGAAAGCCGGTCGATCCGGCCAATCATTTGCCGAAGCGCGGATGAAAACATAGTGGCTCACAACAATCGCAGAAAAGCCTCGGACTATTTTACTCTCCAGAGGCGATCGAGCCTGCCGGTATGGGTGGATATTGCCTGGCGCGTCGCCTTTGTGTTTGGACTGATCGGGATGGCGATCGCGGTACATTGGTTCGACCGCGATGGATTGCAGGACAATTATGACGGCGATGTCAGTTTCCTGGATGTTATCTATTTCACGATGATCTCGATCACGACCACCGGCTACGGCGACATCGCTCCGGTCACCGAACGGGCTCGCATGTTCGACGCGCTGGTTGTGACTCCTATTCGTATCTTCGTCGTGCTAATCTTTGTCGGTACGGCCTATAATTTTGTTTTCAAACGAACCTGGGACAATTGGCGCATGAAACTTATTCAGAGCAACCTGCACGACCATATCGTGATCGCCGGCTTTGGCACGAGCGGCAGCGAGGCGGTGCAGGAGCTGCTGGCGCGGGGAACCGATCCGGAGGAAATTGTCGTGATTGATTCCTCTGATGATGCCCTGGCGCTGGCGGAGAAGCTCGGTTGCGCGGTGGTCAATGGCGATGCCACGCGGGACAATGTGCTGATGAACGTCAAGATTTCGCGGGCCCGCTCGCTGATCGTCTCGGCCGGACGCGACGACACCAGCATCCTGATCGTCCTCACCGCCCGGCATCTCGCCTATCATCTACCGATCAGCGTGTCGATCAAGGCGGCGGACAATGAACTGCTGGCGCGCCAGGCCGGGGCGACGACCGTGATCAACCCGGTCAGCTTTGCCGGGCTGCTGCTCGCCGGAAGCTGCGAAGGCGCCAAGATTTCCGACTATCTCAGCGATCTGGCTTCCGCCACCGGCCGGGTCAAGCTGGTCCAGCGGTCAGTGTCCGAGGACGAAGTCGGCATGGCGATGAACGAGGTCGTCGGGTCGGGGATGGGCGTGCGGATATACCGGGGCGACACGGTGATCGGATTCTGGGAAGAGGGGGCGAAGCGGCTGGAGGCTGGCGATATCATCGTCGAGATCATTCCTGGCAATGGCGCCGAGCCGCGGCTGGCGAGGGGCGCCTGAAGCGGACTGCCCGATGGTTCATGTTGCACCTGCGAGATAAGCCGCTATCCTGTTAGCCGAAGGAGCTTGCTGATGGCCCAACCGATGGACATGCCAACCGGGCTGCGCCCGCCCCGCCGGCTGGCGCAGCTGGGCGAGCTGTCGCTGCCGCTCGACCTGATGCGCTTCGGCCTGCAATGGCCGCGGCTGGTGACGGCGCCGCGCGGCGACGGCCGGCCGGTCTATCTGATCCCCGGCTATGGCGGCAGCGAATTGTCGCTGCGTCCGCTCGAGGCCTTTCTCCGACGGATCAACTATGACGTCGCCGACTGGTCGCTGGGCCGCAACAAGGGCTCGGTCGACCGCGATATCGCGCGCTTCAGCGAGGTCGCCGAGGCCCGCTTCGCCGCCAATGGCAAGCAGCCGTTCACGCTGATCGGCTGGTCGCTCGGCGGCATCATCGCCCGCGAGACCGCGCGGCTGTCGCCGCACCTGGTGCGCGAGGTGATCACCATGGGCACGCCGATCATCGGCGGCCCCAAATATACCACGCCGGGCCAGCGCTATGCCCGGTCCGCCAACATCCGGCTCGACCAGTTCGAGCGCGAGGTCCACGAGCGCAACAGCATCGGCTTCGACCAGCCGCTGACCGTCCTCTATTCCAACCGCGACGGCATCGTCGGCCCCGACATCGCCCGCGACATATACAATCCGCAGGCCCGCAATATCCGCGTCGACGGCGGCCATATCGGGCTTGGCTTCAACCCCAAGGTGTGGCGGATCATCGCCGACACGCTGGCGGAGAGCTGAGCGCCGGGTCAGGTGGCGGTGGCAGCCTGCTCCTTCGGCTTGCGCCACAAATAGCGGTAGACGCCGAACAGGTTGATCCCCAGCAGGACGACATTCTGCACCGCCAGCGGGTCGTTGCCGTCGAGCAGCGATGCGGCGATCCAGACCACCGACGATCCGCAGAACAGCACGAAGGCCCAGCCGGTCACCCGGGCGCCCAAGTGGGCGGCGATCATGGCAGCGGCGATCATGCCGCTGATGCTGGCGGTCCATCGCAAGGTTTCGACCAGTTCCATTCTGTTGCTCCGTCTGCTGTATCGGGTGTAATGCCATGACAACGCGCCGGCGGCCCGATCGGTTCAATCCGCCGAAATTTTTTGCCGCGCGCCGGAACCCTCTGGCGCGTGGTGCATTGACAGGACAAGCCGGGTGTTGTCTTTCCCTCCCGATTTTGGCAACCCCGGCGTCATCCTTTCCCTTGTGTGCCAGAGCGCGGTGCGGACAGCGGCCCGCGACGTTGCCGGGAACATCGCCAGCAACATTGGTCGTGACTCGCCGGGCAAACAGGCCTAAAGGCCGCGCCTTATGGCTACCCAAATTCCCTCTCCGCCCAAAGTCGGCATGGTTTCGCTCGGCTGCCCGAAGGCGCTGGTCGACAGCGAACGGATTCTGACGCAGCTGCGTTCGGACGGCTATGACCTGTCGCCCGACTATGCCGGCGCCGATGTCGTGCTGGTCAACACCTGCGGCTTTCTCGACAGCGCCAAGGAGGAGAGTCTCGAGGCGATCGGCGAGGCGATGGCCGAGAATGGCCGGGTGATCGTCACCGGCTGCATGGGCAATGAAGCCGATCTGATCATGAAGCGCTTTCCCGACGTGCTCGCCGTGACCGGCGCGCATCAGTATGAGGATGTGGTGACCGCGGTGCACGCGGCGGCGCCGGCGGCGCGCGGTGCGTTCGTCGACCTGGTGCCGGAGGCCGGCCTGAAGCTGACCCCGCGCCATTACAGCTATCTCAAGATTAGCGAAGGCTGCAACCATCGCTGTTCCTTCTGCATCATCCCCAGCCTGCGCGGCGATCTGGTCAGCCGCCGCCCCGACGCGATCCTGCGCGAGGCGGAGAAGCTGGTCGAGGCGGGCACCAAGGAATTGCTGGTGATCAGCCAGGATACGTCGGCTTATGGTGTCGATATCCGGCACCAGCCGCGCGTCTGGAATGGCCCGACCGGGCAGGGCCGCGAAGTGCGGGCCCATATGACCGATCTTGCCGTTGCGCTCGGCGAGCTGCGGACGCCGGAAGGCAAGGGCGTGTGGACACGGCTCCACTATGTCTATCCCTATCCGCATGTCGACAAGGTCATCCCGCTGATGGCCGAGCGCAAGATCACGCCCTATCTCGACATCCCGTTCCAGCATGCCGCGCCCAATGTCCTCAAGCGGATGAAGCGCCCGGCCAACGAGGCCAAGGTGCTGCAGCGGGTCAAGTCGTGGCGCGATATCTGCCCCGATCTCACCATCCGCTCGACCTTCGTCGTCGGATTTCCCGGGGAGACCGAGGCGGATTTCCGCTATCTGCTCGACTGGCTCGAGGAAGCGCAGCTTGACCGGGTTGGCGCGTTCCGCTTCGAGCCGGTCGAAGGCGCTGCCGCCAATCTGCTCGACGGCGCGCTGCCCGAAGAGGTCAAGGAAGAGCGTTATCAACGGATCATGGAAGTGACCGCCCGGATCAGCGCCGCCAAGTTGCAGGCCAAGATCGGCCGGACCTTGCCGGTGATCATCGACGAGATCGGCGAACCCGACGAGGACGGCGATGTGGGGGCAACGGCCCGGTCCGAGGCCGATGCGCCGGAGATCGACGGCAATGTGTTCCTGCGCAATGTGTCCGCCGGTCTGGCGGTGGGCGATATTGTCGACGCGGTGATCGAGGATGCCGACGAGCATGATCTGTTCGGGGTTTCCGCGGGTTAGTGTCGTCGTCCCGGACCTGATCCGGGATCCAGTGCGTATTGCCAGTAGCGGCGGTGCTTGCCGCTCCGGATTGTTTCCCCCGGACCAGGTCCGGGGTCGCAATGACGGTGATGCTTTTGTTTTTCCGTTCGTCCTGAGCTTGTCGAATTGCGTCTTTCGGCCGGGAAATGTCGATCGAGGACAATAATCCTCCCCGCTTGCGGGGAGGTGGCAGCCCGCAGGGCTGACGGAGGGAGTTCTGGCCCAGACGTTGCGCTTCGACGCAATCCCCCTCCCCTCAGGCGGGGAGGATTGATAGGGGCACTCCGACAGGCGCAGTGCGAACGGAAACACGATCCTGAAACCAGTTCAGGATGACGACGGTTGTTCCCGCCTTCACTTTATGCGCCCCGGCCCACATGAACTTGACAAACTTTACACTGTCATAGATTTTTTCCTTCCCCCTCCGCAGGTACGTCGTCGTCCTCATCCTCCTTCTCGCTATAGTCGCCATGGTCGCGGTACCAGGCCATAGCGATCAGGTGCTCGACCACCTCTTCGTCGCGGGTGCCGGTGGGGGTGATGACTATGCCGGGGATTTCGCGTTGCATGTGCTCGACCTCTTCGGGGCACATGCGCAATAATTCCGGCGGGCCGTGTTCGTCCGGCCAGGTGACCATGTGAAATTCATCGCCTTCCTCCTCTGGCGGCTGGCGGTGCGAATATTGCTCCGCTTCGGCGGCGAGCGCGGCCAGCTCGTCCTCGGTCGGGGTGGCGACCAGCGGCGCGGTGTCCTCGCCCTGGCCGATCGCGTCCAGCATTGCGCCAAAGCGGGCGGCGCCGCGCTGCGCCGGCATCTGCTCGGCTACACGATCGAGCCGCGCCAGATGCGCGAGCAGCAGCCGGCTGTCATAGCGCCGCCGGTTGGCTATCACCTCGCCATGGTAGAAGACCTCCTCCTCGACCCCCTCGATCGCCCGCTCCTGCAGCGCATCCTCCGCGACATCGCGCGCCAGCACCAGCGCCGCCAGCCACGCCCGGGCAAAATCCGGGTCGCGCCGCTTCAGGTCATAGGCCGACTGGCCCGAGCGATGCACATACAGGGCGGCGACCCCGATATTGCCGGTGCGGGCCAGCGCCTCGAGAAACTGGACGCGGATTTCGGGGAGCCAGCCGTCGTGGCGGGGGGTGGGGGTGGGGGTGCTTATTGAATCCGAAGCACCGCTTGCGGTTTCACCCAGGCCCACCCCCGGCCCCTCCCGCAAGCGGGAGGGAGGGATCAGTTCGTCATCCTGAACTTGGTTCAGGATCTCGTCGGTCTTGCCACCATCTGCCGGTTCAGACGCCCGGGGTCCTGAACCAAGTTCAGGATGACGATTCTCCCTCTCGTCGGTTTGTTCGTCATTGCGACCCCGGACCTGATCCGGGCGAAGCAATCCAGTGCGCCGCTCGCCGCCCTGGATTGCCGCGTCGCTGCGCTCCTCGCAAGGACGGTTAGCCCTGCCTGCGCCCGTTCCCGCACCCCGCGCATGGCCCAGCCGCCACGCAACTTCATCCTGATAGGTCATCGATCATACTCCTTCCTGGCAACCATCCCGAGCGCGTCACCGGTCCGGAGGATCGGGGCGGCGGCTTAGGTTTGGTTTGTTAAAGGGAGGTAATATAACCTATGTGGTGATCTGTAGGAAAGGGCTGTCGTAACGTCTTATATGGTCGACCAGTTTTTTCCAGCAGCTTCGAACGCCTTCAAAGGCACCTTCTTGCTTTCCGAGCGACGGTTGCCGGAATTTGGTGGCAGATCACCTCTCCCCGGACAGGGCTTGGCGGCGCGCGACATCGCGCGTGAATGTAGCAAGCGGGACCGGCTTGCGGCCATTCTTCAAGATTTTTGATGCCATAAGTGCCCTCCGTTACCTGTCTCATCCGGCTCTCGCGATAGTCCTTGTCGGCTTCGGGATAAAGCGCGGAGCCGGGTGCGGGTGGGCCGGACCGTTCTGGCACCGCAACCCGCCATCAGAACACCCTCATCCAACTTCCCCTAATCCCTTCGGATAAGGCTTCGTACCCTTCTCCCTCAAGGGAGAAGGCTTTGTTGCTCCCACTCCGCCCGCGTGATCTCCCACACCAGCGACGGCCGGGTCGTCCCGTCGGCGCGACGGCTCACTATTTCGCCCATCCGGCGAAAGCCGAGATGGTCGAGCATTCTGGCGCTGCGGATATTGTCGGGGGCGGCGGTTTCGCAGATCAGGTCGAGGCCGAGCATGTCGAACATCCACGTGAAACTCTGCCGCGCGCCCTCTATGCCCTGGCGCTGGCCCTGACGGTCGGGGTGGAGGGCGCCGCCGAGTTCGCCGGCGGCCCAGTGCGGCCAGATATAGATATCGCTATAGCCGCTGATCCGGCCCTGCCCGTCGAAATTGAGGAACAATAGCCCGGTGCCGTCGGCGCGCTGCGCCACATGGTCGGCGATGAAGGCGCGCACCGAGTCGACGGTCAGCGGCCGGGGCAGGGTGTAGATCGGCGCGTGGATGTGCGGGTCGCTGAGAAACTCGTGGAAACTTGCCGCGTCTCCGGGGTTGGCGAGGCGGGACGACTCGCCGGTGCTGCAGAGCTTGGTGGCCGCGGCGACGGCGGCGCGGATCGCGGCGGCTTGCTGCGCTGTCGCCGGGTTGCGGGTGATCGGGATGGATTGCTCTGCCGTCATCGCTTCGGAGTAACCGCTTTTGCGGACGGAAGCCAGAGCGTCAGCCGAGGCCGGTCAGTTCCAGCCCGATCGCGACAAAGCCATAGCCGAGCAGGGCATAGATGCCGGCGCGGAACCAGGGATAGGGGATGCGGGCCAGGCGCGGCAAGCCGGCGGGATGGACGACGGTCAGCCGCTCGCCAATCACCGGCGTCGGGAAGGGCGTGGTCAGCGGGTCGCGGACCTCGACAAAGCCGCCGCGCTCGTCGGGGACCAGCAGCACCGCGCGGTACAGGGTGGCGCCGCCGCGGCGGATCAGCTGGTGGCGGACGATCTGCGCGGGGACGCGGCGGGTCTCGCCGCGGATGAACGGCAGGTCGCTGCGCAGCATGTGCACCAGCCCGGCACCCGCCAGCAGCAGGCCGATCGAGAGGAAAATCGTTTCGATGGCGCTCCGCTATCACAGCTTCCGCGGGCTGTTAAGCGCGGTCTGCCGGGCGGATCGCAGCGGATCGGCAGTTCCCTTAACCATTGCCGGCTATATCGGATCCGGGGCTGGTGCGTATCGCGAGAATCCCGTGGCCGCTGGCCGTGGCTCTTGCGCCGGAATCTGGAGTAAATGAATTGTATTCAAGGACACAGGTCTGATGTGGCACAGAGTGTTCGAGATCCACCGGGAATATTGGACGTTCAACGCCGACCGCGATCCGAAGATCCGCGAACTGGTCGCACGGCAGCAGCTGCGGCTGATCGGCGATGTCGCGCGGATCGTGGCGATGATCATGATTCCGGTCGGGCTCTACATGATCGCCAATCTCTATATCCATGCCAGTACCCCGTTTTTCGTTGCCGGGCTGATCGGGCTGGCTGCGGTCACCTTCATCTCGCTGCGCAATTTCCACCGGGACCGGCTCCGGGTGTTCGACATCAACTATTTCGACTCGGCGCTGCGGCTGCTGTGGATCGAAAGCATCATCGTCGGCCTGGGCGTCAACCTGTGTATCGCCTTTCCGCTGGCTTTCGGCCAGATCCCGTTCAACGAGAACAGCGTGATCCTGGCCCTGAGCAGCATCGTCGTCGGCGGCTTTACCTATGGCAGCATCCCGCGCGCGCAGACCTGCGCGATCCTCATTCCGACCGTGTCGCTGGCGATTGCCTTTCTTGTGGTCGAGGGGGTTTCGGCGATCCAGTCGGTGGCGCTGCTATTCTTCTTTGCCGCGTCGATCGACTCGATCTACCGGATGTCCTTCTTCAATTTCGCCAAGCGCCACATCTATGCCGCGCGGCAGAAGGAAGCGGCCGAAACGGTCAAGCTGCTGCTCAACGACTATGCCGAGCAGAGCGCCGACTGGCTGTGGGAAACCGACAGCGGCAAGCGCATCGTCCGCGCGTCGGAGCGCTTTGCCACGGCGGCGGGTCGGACCATCGACGCGCTCAACGGCACCCCGGTCGCGGACCTGTTTGGCGAGGGCGAGGCGCGCCAGTCGATGCTGCGGCTAATTCGCGAAGGCAAGCCGATCCGCGACCTGGAGCTGCCGATAACGGTGGCGGGCGAAGACCGCTGGTGGCGGATCTTCTGCCGGCCCATGAACGATTCGTCCGGGCCGTCGAAAGCGCTGCGCGGCGCCGCGACCGATATCACGATCGAAAAGCAGGCGACCGACGAGATCGACCGGCTGGCCCATTATGACAATCTGACCAACCTGCCCAACCGGGCCACGTTCAACCGGCTGATGGAAGGCGCGCTGCAGCGGCTGCCCGACGGCCAGAGCCTGGCGCTGCTCTATGTCGATGTCGACCGGTTCAAGACGATCAACGACACGATGGGGCACAGCGCCGGCGACCGGGTGCTGCAGGCGGTCGGCAGCCGGCTGGCAGCGGCGCTCGGCACCGGCGACATCGCGTCGCGGCTGAGCGGCGACGAATTCGCGGTCTGCCTGACGTCTGTCGAAAAGGGCGAGGATGTCGGCGATCTCGCCGCGGCGATCGCCGCCAGGGTCACGGCTCCGTTCAGTGTCGAGGGCCATAATGTCGCGATCGGCATCAGCATCGGCGTCGCGCTGACCGCCGACCGGCTGGATACGGCCGAGGATCTGCTGCAGCGCGCGGATATCGCCTTGTACCGGTCCAAGGAGAACGGACGCGGGCGGCTGACCATCTTCGAGCCGGAGATGCTGCAAATCCTGCAGGATCGCCGGGCGATGGAGCTGGACCTGCAACATGCGCTGCGGCGGGGCGAATTCGAGCTGCTCTACCAGCCGCTGATCGATATCGAGACCGGGCAGCCGGTCGGCTATGAAGCTTTGGTCCGCTGGAATCATCCCGGCAAGGGCACTGTCATGCCCAACGAGTTCATTCCGGTCGCCGAGGCTACCGGTGCCATCATTCCGCTGGGCGAATGGGTTATCCGGACAGCGCTAAACGAAATGCGAAACTGGCCGCACCACCTCAGCGTCGCGGTCAACCTGTCACCGGCGCAAATGCGCAGCCCCAACCTGTTGCCGACGATCATCCACGGTCTGGCGGCCGCCGGCGTCGAATCGCAGCGGCTGGAACTGGAAATCACCGAGACGGTGATCATGACCCAGGACCAGTCCAATATCGACCTGCTGAACCGGATCCGGTCACTGGGGGTCAAGTTTGCGCTGGACGATTTCGGCACCGGCTTCAGCTCGCTCAACTATCTGCGCAGCTTTCCCTTCGACAAGATCAAGATCGACCGATGCTTCGTCGAAGAGGTGGTCAGCCGGAAGGATTGCCAGGCCATCATCCGCGCCGTCGCCGACCTGGCTTCGAGTCTCGGCATGGTGACGACCGCGGAGGGCGTGGAATGCGAGGAGCAGCTGGCCCAGGTCAGGCTGGCGGGGTGCAAGCAGGTGCAGGGTCATTTGTTCAGCAAGGCTATCCCGGCCCGCGACATCGCAGGGCGGATGGTGAAGCCCCGGTCAAAATTCGCCGTTCTCGACCATGTCATGCCCATCCGGTCCGGCACCAGCCTCCCGAAGCGCAAGATCGGATAGGGGCATCCGGCGGCCAATTGGGCCCCATCTTAACCGGTCGATTAAATTGCCAATTGCAACTGGTCGCCAGCAATGGCATAAGGCAACAAAAGCTGGGAGAGACGGCATGGCAACACAGACTGAGGCGACTCCGATCATGGAGCAGACAAAAACGGCAAGCGAAGCGGTCGATATATTGATCGTCGGGGCCGGGATTTCCGGCATCGGCATGGCGGTCCATCTGCGCGACAAATGTCCGGGCAAGAGCTTTGCCATCGTCGAGCGCCGCGATGAGATCGGCGGGACCTGGAACCTGTTCCAATATCCCGGCATCCGCAGCGACAGCGACATGCACACCTTGGGCTTCAAGTTCGAGCCGTGGACCGAGCAGAAGGCGATTGCCGACGGTCCGGCGATCATGAACTATCTCCACCGGATCAAGGCGAAGCATGATCTGGAAAAGCATATCCATTTCGGCCACAAGGTGCTGTCGGCAAGCTGGTCGAGCGAGGAAGCGCGCTGGACCGTGACGGCGGAGAAAGCCGATGGCAGCCAGGTCGTGATGCACGCCAATTTCGTCTACATGGGCGCCGGCTATTATGATTATGACAATCCCTATGACGCCCAGATCGAGGGGCTTGGCAATTTCAGGGGCGAGGTCGTTCATCCGCAATTCTGGCCCAGGGACCTCGACTATGCGGGCAAGAAGGTGGTGGTGATCGGCAGCGGCGCGACCGCCGTGACGATCGTGCCGGTGCTGGCGGAGAAAGCCGCGCATGTGACGATGCTGCAGCGCACGCCGACCTGGTATGCCTCGGCCCCGTCGAAAGACCGGATTGCCAATTTCCTGCGCAAGATATTGCCCGAGAAACTGGCCTACAAGATCACCCGCTGGAAGAATGTGAAGATGCAGGATCTTACCTTCCGCACCGCGCGCGACAATCCTGAGAAGGTTATCAGGAAGCTCGAAAAGCCGATGAAGAAGGAGCTGGGCGACAAATATGTGAAGGAAGATTACACGCCCCCTTACGGCCCCTGGGAGCAGCGCCTGTGCCTGGTGCCGGATGGCGACATGTTCAAGGCGATCGCGGAGGGCAAGGCGGATCTGAAAACCGGCCATATCGACACGGTGACCGAGAGCGGCGTCCGGCTGAAATCCGGCGAGACGCTCGATGCCGACGTGATTGTCACCGCGACGGGACTGAAGCTGGCGGTGGCCGGCAAGGTCGCCTTTTCGGTCGACGGCAAGCCGGTGCGCTGGCCCGATCATTATTATTACAAGGGCTGCATGTTTTCCGACATTCCCAATCTGGCGATCGTGTTCGGCTATCTCAACGCCAGCTGGACGCTGAAGGCGGATATCGTTTCCGAATATGTCTGCCGCGTCATCAATCACATGGACGCGACCGCGACGCGGATCGCCAATCCGGTGCTGGGCAAGG
>Ga0209346_1000524_pt1 | contig 32312 bp, 36 predicted proteins | sample AutmiccommunBRH9_FD_187381 | JGI IMG/M metagenome (GOLD analysis project Ga0209346, IMG submission 187381) | Deep subsurface microbial communities from Mt. Terri, Switzerland - Autotrophic microbial communities BRH/9 (SPAdes) (version 2) | ecosystem: Environmental > Aquatic > Deep subsurface >...
TTCAAAGAATTTCTATCGGAGGCTAATCAAGGACAGACATTCCGTGTCTACGATAACTTTGAGGATGCAGAAAGCTGGTTGTTGAGCCCGATATGGTAGGATAGTTGCCAATGAACTCCTTCTATCTTACCTCAATCCAATATCTCTGCATCATTCTGCCTGTATCGTCGGACACTTCATTTTCGAGAACACCATCGTTTTTTAGAATAGTTCCGGCTGAAGCAACATTATCTTTATCACAAGTAACAAGTGCTTTTTCAATACCCAGTGCTTTGCACTTTTTCAGAGCCATCCGCAGCATTTCTGTCGCATAACCTTTTCTGCGTTCTGACGGCACAACACCATACCCGATATGACCACCATATTTAAGCAAGTAATCATTCAACTTGTGACGAATTTGTATTGTGCCAACAAGCTTATCACCGGCAAAAGCAAAATATGTAGTCGCAGGAACAAGTCCACCGCTGTCTTTTTTAAGATCGGCATTGATTTTTTCTATCCATTGTTCATACTTTTCCGCTTCATCAAGACCACCGTCACCGTGGATTATCATCTCTCCTTTATCAAAATACTCCTGCCGGTAAGCTAGGGCAGTTTCTTTGTGATCAATGGTTGGGAAGACTAACTTAAGACTTTTCATAACCTTCAACTCCATTCTTTTTATTATTACACTCTTCTACTGGTGTCATAAACATACATACCCCTTTAAGTGCAAAAAAACCCACAGAATCACATTTATGTGACTCCGCGGGGTAACTATCCACGTGTAGGGCTACTATGCCCCCCTGCAGCTCAAGCTTTTAGCTCTTATGCACGCTCACCTTACAAAGTATTTTTGCATATCTTTTCCATTTTGTCAATAGGTTCTGAAGGAATTCTTACATTATGGACAACTGAAGGTAATTCAATCTGGTCGCTCTTATATGATTTTACTTTCCTCTCGATTACTCTTTCTCCGGCTTTAAGGGTATCGTTGAGCATCTCAGAATTTATATTGTGCCTTTTCATATTTGCAGCAACTGATTTTTCACTATAATTTGCATAACAGTATACGCATCCATTATTGCAGTTGTATAAGTGCCAATGTCTATACTTTCCACGCAGCCACAGTACTCCCTCTGGTTTTTATCTTGCTTCACGGCAAGCTTATGACCGCATACTTTTTCAATAATACCTTTATCTATACAACTCGCTTTTTCAATACCATAAGCAGTCAAATCCGTTCTCTCACTACAGGCTTAACTTCCAGCTCGTAGTTCTTTGCTGTTTGCCCGATAAACATAGAAAGTTCAGTGATTTCCTCTTCAGTTATATCTCTTATAATATCTGTCTTCAACTTTTTATAATAGTCCACAAAGCTGATTGTAACGCTTTCTGTATAGGAATGAAGCCTCTCGCAAAGCTGTAAAAACTGCTCCAAGTGATAATCTACTGAGAGTCTGTTGTTCAATATAATAGGATCATACCTCCACAACACCCGCTCCTTACCTATTAAATTGCTTAGCTCGATAAAAGTATTCACAATTTGATTCTTGTCACGCATATTTTTCTCAATCGTGCAATTATATGGTGTAAGTGTGAATTGAAAATAATATTTATAACCCATATTATCAATATTTTTGAGATGAGGAATAATATTCTTCGCATCTTTTGTCAAGAAAACAATGCAATCCACAACATCAGGCGACAAAGAAATTCTACTCACCTGTGAATGATTCATAGGATTTCTTGTTAGAACATATCCTTCTTTCAAACGATTTATGAACCAATCAGAATAATAGCAAGGAATATCTGTGCGTCTAGATGCTGATACAATCATAACAATCACTCCATTTCCGGACATCCTCTATGAGAAAATGCATTAATATTAAAGTACTTACCCTGACACTTGATTGCGGGCGTATCTCCGTTAGAAAATACATCGCCAAGTGGAAATATATATACTATCGTACGCTATTTTGAAAAAATCCAACAGAACTTTTTTAAAAGCCGTGGGATTATCCATTTGCGCGGTATGAACCTAACCTTGTTAATTTTCCAGTGATAAATAGATTCTATGCAAAGGTATCAAGGCACATTGAAGGTAATTGACGCGCTCTGTACAAATCCTCAAGGATCGCATGGAAATTGCATAAGCTTCAATCTAATATGAAAATTACCCTATTGACAGTCATACTATTCTGCGATACTATATACTAGTAATATGTATTACTTAATACAAGTCATACAGAATAGCAAGGAGGGATTATGCTGGAAAACCTAACGGAAATGCTCAAAGGCGTGCTTGAGGGCTGTGTCCTTGAAATTATAAGCCGCAAAGAAACCTACGGCTACGAAATCACGCGGCGGCTGAACGCCCTCGGTTTCACAGATGTTGTGGATGGAACGGTGTACACCATTTTGGTGCGGCTTGAGAAGAATAAACTCGTGGACATAGAAAAAAAACCATCCGATATGGGACCGCCGCGCAAGTTTTTCGTGCTCAACAACGCGGGGCACAAAGAACTACAGAAGTTCTGGGAAAAATGGGAGTTCGTATCATCAAAAATTAACGAGTTAAAGGAGAAAATATAATGAATTTATGGGAAAAAATCACAGGCAACGACTTGACTAAAAAATTGAAAACTTTTGAATCGCGAGCCAAAAAGCTGCCGGTTGATTATCAAGCGGCATGGGAAAAAATTAATGCCAATCTTTGGCCGCATTCAGATCTCACCGGTCGCAACATCATCCCAATTCTTGACGGCGTACTTGGACTGCTCGAAGAAACGGCGGCGGACGGTCAGAGTGTCCAAGAGGTTTTGGGTGACGATATCAAAGGCTTCTGTTCAGCCCTGGCAGGCGAAGAAGGGGCAAAGTCATTTCGCGACAAGTGGCGCGAGCAACTCAACAATAATATCGCTAAAAAATTAGGTAAATAGGAGGATAAAATGAGAATACAAGATATCATCGAAGGAAAAAAAGAGTGGCGAGCGCACGTGGCGCGTGTCAAAGCGCTCCCGCAAGATTATCAGATTGTTTACAAAGAGATTCAAAAGTATCTCTTTAAGGGCGGCTCTGGTGAGCTAACCGACGGGATGGTTTTGTTCTCGGGAATTATCGATCTTTTTGAAGAGGGCGCGGCCTTGGGGAAAGGCGTGCTCGAAGTGACGGGCAGTGACGTAGCGGCTTTCTGCGACGATCTAGTCAAAAATTCAAAAACTTACGCTGACATCTATCAAGAATCTGTTGACCAAGAAGTTAACAAGGCCATATCCAAATACTTCAAAAAAATTACTAATAAAACAAAGTAAAAGGGGGATATCGGGATGGAAAAAGCAATTGAAGTGAAAGGTCTGCGGAAGTCTTTCAAGAACACAGAAGTCCTAAAGGGCGTCGATTTTGAAGTGAAGCGCGGTGAGATTTTCGCCCTACTCGGCTCCAACGGCGCGGGCAAAACGACGATTCTTAAAATCCTCACCACGCTGCTCAAACAAGACGGAGGCACCGCCACTGTAAACGGATTTGACGTCGTGTCAAAGCCCGACCATGTACGGCAGTCGATCAGCCTGACCGGGCAATTTGCCGCCGTGGATGAGATTTTGACCGGGCGGGAAAATTTGAACATGATCGCCAAGCTGCGGCACCTCACCAATCCGCGTCAGGTCGCGGATGATTTACTCAACCGCTTCGGCCTGACCGATGCCGCCGACCGCAGAGTTTCAACCTATTCGGGCGGTATGCGCCGCAGACTCGACATCGCCATGAGCTTGGTAGGGATACCTCAGATCATTTTTCTAGACGAACCGACCACCGGGCTTGATCCTGAAGCGCGCATCGAGGTTTGGAAAATGGTCAAAGAGCTTGCTGCTAATGGCACGACAGTATTTCTAACCACGCAGTATTTGGAGGAAGCTGAACAACTCGCTGACAGAATTGCCATTCTGCATGAAGGAAAAATTATCGCAAACGGCACTCTCGCAGAGCTGAAAAAGCTGTTCCCACCCGCAAAGGTGGAGTATGTGGAAAAACAGCCGACTTTGGAGGATATATTCCTCGCAATCATCGGCAAAAAGGAGGAAAAATAAATGGAAACAGTAAAGAAACACTTTTTCAGCGACATGGGCGTGATGTTGGGGCGTTCCATGCGTCATATTTTCCGCAGCATGGACACCATCATCACGGTCGCCATCACTCCAATTGCTATGATGCTGTTGTTCGTCTATGTACTCGGTGGCGCAATCCAAACCGGAACTGATAACTATGTGAATTATCTGCTGCCCGGAATCCTACTGATCGCAATTGCAAGTGGTATAGCCTATACGGCTTACCGCCTGTTTATGGATATGCAAAGGGGTATCTTCGAACGTTTCCATTCTATGCCGATTGCACGTTCGGCTGCGCTGTGGGGGCATGTGCTAACCTCGCTGGTATCCAACGCAATTTCAGTTGTCGTCATCATTCTCGTAGCGCTCATTATGGGCTTCCGCTCGTCAGCAGGAGTATTATCATGGCTTGCCGTGGCTAGTATACTAGCATTATTTACGCTGGCCTTGACCTGGATCGCAGCGATTGCCGGACTGTCCGCAAAGTCAGTGGACGGTGCAGGAGCCTTTGCCTATCCGATTCTCTTTCTTCCGTTTATCAGTTCGGCGTTTGTGCCAACCGAGACGATGCCGTCGGGCGTTCGCGCCTTTGCAGAGAACCAGCCGGTAACCTCGATAGTAGACGCTATCCGTGCACTACTGTCAAATCAGCCGGTGGGCAATGATATATGGGTAGCTCTTGCATGGTGCGTCGGAATTATGCTAGTGGCATATATCTTCGCGATGAGGGTGTATAAAAAGCGGGTGTAAAAGTCTCCACAATTTCGTCATCAAATGCGGCATCCACTATCCTACATAAACATTTTCATAATGCCAAAGCAAAAACTCTCGTAAATAAAACACCAAACGATTTTCAGTTTGGTGTCCACTATTTACACATTATGTTAGTTGTATCCTTTGAAGCACGAACTCTATCAAGTCAATTTTAAAACATGTGTTCTAGGGGGCTCTACATTCTGATAGATAAGATAACCTTTTAATGCTTTTTCTGCTGCCTGTTCACAATGATAGCAGACTATTTCCAAGGGAACCGGAAGCATGCCCAGTAAATATTTTGCACTATTGATGTCTCTAGATGCAAAATCAAGCCATTCTTTAACTATACTGATTTTGTTATCCATACAACATCACACCTTCTCTTACCACTGTCCTTTCAATAGTGGGCAGCAGTTTGCGCCTATGAAAATCACTGGCTCTGCCTACAAGAATGTCAACAGGCTTTCTTTGATCCTCATATATAGCATTGTTGATGATCTGCGCCGCTTCGAGAGGTCGGATGCTATCATCTGGTATTACAATATATAGATCAAAGTCGCTGTCTTCTGTAGGCACTCCATTAGCGTAGGAGCCAAAGAGATATATGGCTTCAGTCTCAACTTTATTTAAAATTGTTTGCTTAATTTTTTCTAATTGATTAACAGTATGGTTATCCATATCATCACCTACTTTATATCCTTATTGTACCATTTTCACATGACTTTCGCAAGATAGAGCCAATTCCTAACAACGTCTATGATACGCTTCCGTTACTATTACCCTAAATTCACCTTGTCCAAGTCTTGGGGTAATTATTTGCGGCGATCCATAGCGTTCACTTTCTTCCATTACACTAAAGCTCATAGACATTTTTCTCTGGACTACTTCAAATAATTGCTTTCCCTCAACCGTTTCCGTATCATAAGTTTTCCCTTGCACAATATTAGGTGACCAACTTTGTGGTACAGGAATCCAATCTTCTTTTTCAAAAAAGAATGGCGTTGAAAGAATTAATGAACCTATTGTAGGATCTGGTTCTTGTCCACCTGCTTGATCAACCTGCAATAATGATGCTATAGAAATATTTCATTTAGACTTGTCCGTTAATAGTTTAAGCAGATCGGTTAATTCTTGATTATTTTTAAATTTGTCATAACATTTCGCAATAATACCGATAAAGTCTAAACTTTACCTGATTTATCTTTTACAGTTTTGGGCAAACCATCTTCGAAAATAGATAAGTATTCAGAATAAAAACCAGACAATTGTTTAATCTCTTCCGGACTGATAACATATGCTATGTATAACAAATCGCAATAATTTATAACCTCTACGGCAGAAAGGCTTTTTATAAAGGGCGCTGCCTTATTATCATCAGACATATAATATGGAATGCTATATGCTTTTGCAAAAGCTGCAGTAATTCTTTCCCCCTCATTCACATAATCCAAAGGAACTCTATTTTTCAGAATGACAAATCTTCTTCTTCGTAACCAAAATCCTGTGGTATCAAATCACAGTAGCTGAACAACACAACTAAATCATCATAGTTTGTGTAACCATTTCTAAAGTTTTCTTCAACTGACTTAAGAAGCTTTTTGGAGAGATAAACAACCTTTGAAGGTTCATTTAACATATTCGAAAAGCCAAGCTTTTGAGTGAGCTTAATTAGTCCATTATCCTTATTCAATATTCCGTTTAATTTTTGTTCAAGTTTTTCATCTATTTTGCGCAATTCTGAATCTCATTTCTCTCACTTTCTTGATCTTTGCTTGATAAAAGTCTCTGATAGGGGTTTCTTAATGGCTGTATCATAACTTTTGTCATATTTTTATTCTTTACCCGCAAGATATTATTTACGGCGTAAGACATTATCATTTAGCACTGAATTAACCTCTATGAGATTATCAGTTTCTTTATCCTGAAATATTTTATAGCATAAATATTTGATTAATTGATTTGCTTTTTCTTGTGTATCAATAATTATTTCTGCACTATCCTTTGTACTAAGTTGAAGTCTATTTGCAATCTCGCTCCTACCTTCTAAAGTATTCAGCTTGTCCAATCGCTGCTGTTTTAGGGTTAGGAAGGTTTTGGGTGATGTATAGCTTTTCATGAAAGAAGTTACTTTTTCTACCTCATAGAATGCATTAGTTTCTATTATTTTATCTATTGCAATATCTTTTAAACGTCTCATTGTTTTTTCCATTTCAAAAATTCCTTCAAAAGCGAGGTTAAAGGAATAGAGTGTATCTTCTATTACGAGAAAATCCGTACTTAAATATAGTCTACAAAGATCATCACTAAACTGCTCAAGCTCGACGTTTTCAACATGCCTAAATACAACGGATTTATTATTTTCAATTTTAATAATCGGATTTCCAATTTTGACAAAAGTTATTGGTTTGTCTTCTTCATGAACTGGTTGCCCGTCAAGAATATATCCTTGATAATTTCCCTTAACTTCTTCTCGTGCCGCATTTGTAACGGATGTGAAAAAATAATTCCATTGTTCTGAAATAAGCTCATTATTTACTTTGATTTTGTCGCATGAAGTTTTACTATTCATTCCATCATAATCATGCACATTTTCAAGAGGATCTATCTGATATTTTGATACGAAATCACATAAGCTCTTTGCATATTGTGGTAAGTAGGTAACATTTTTAAACTTTATCTTATAAACATAATAAGGATTCCCCTTTTTTTGGTGACTGATCTTAAAAAAATATAAACTCCATGTGTAATCTTGCTCTTTAGCAGTTTGTACTAATGATTTCAAATATTCTTTACTCAATTTCAGCCCCCCTAAATCTCAATGTAGATATAATTATCAAAATCAAAATATCCTATTTCTTGCGGTATCGTCTGTGTCAAATTATTCTTACTAATTACTAAACTATCAGTGTATATATGACTTCCATTCATAGTTGAACATTCAATATCACACTCATACATCCGATATCCCATGAATTCCAGATAAATGTTCGTATATACATTATTATTTCTAATACACAAAAAAGTAAGAACAACAAAATATATCAAGAATAATAAGATGCTTTTAATATCACTGTAATCGAAAGCAATCATTGGTAAAATATATGCTAGTAAGAATTCAGCTGTGAGCTTGTTTCCCCGCTTTGCCCTCTTTATTATCCCACGTTCATGAAATTCTGCAGAACGTTGCGTCTTTATTATATCGTTTATCGCGTGAATACTTATTATCGAACAAATTAGTAAAATCAGTATCATTAGCGATTCAATCGAAATTGTACACAAAACCGTCTTCACTGTAATTACTTTTTTTTCTGTATTACTTGTATAAAGAGCATTTAACTTAACTACGATATTCCATAAGTCACTTATTATAATAGAAACCCATAGAGGAAGAAATGAAGTGAAAAACATATTCCATTTAAACCAAATTCCCATTTGATACCTCCTTCAATAATAGACTTTTAGATTAAATGCGATTATCATTAGCTTTTATGTATTATAATGCAATAATTAAGGTTTATGGTTTACAATCTGTATAATTTTGAAAACATATCTATTTTTTCCTCCCAATTATAACATACAGCAAGAATTTTTAATATCCGTACTTTACTTAGGGTTTGCAGAACAGAAATCAGTTTTACTCTTAAACAGTCAGCTTAGCATGCCAAAAACACTTCCTGAAAAAAAGTCCAAAAAGAATTCGGATCTTTCGTTCCAAATTCATTACTAATAATTGCATAGCAATAACAGTCTAGTTTCCTCAAGATGAGATATGATCCGACCTAAACCATAGAAACGCTTACGTTCACCAAATACAGCTTCTACTGATTTTCTAATTTTAGTATCCGTTCTTTCCTCATGTTGTTGCTTTTTTAGTAGCCCAGCGTCCTTTGTGGGACGACCTAAAGGTGAACCAGAAAAACGTATGCCCAATGCCTTACAAAATTTAATGTTATCCCGATTTCGATAAATTTTGTCCGCAATCACAGCCTCGGGATTATAACCAAATCTGTAGTTGTTGTCCAACGCCCTTGCGTATTTCCTTGGACAGTTTTATGCTTTTTCTTATCAATATTCAAATAATCCTTATTAGCTTTTACTCGATATGTTCTGGGTTCATTATAACTTCCTATGTGAGGTTTATGCATAACATCTATGATTTCCATTAGTGCTTCTCGAACTTCGTTATGTAGCCATAAATCTGTAGGATAATGTATATCTGCTGGTGTACAAGTGCCGCCTAAGATCAACATACCTGATTTCTTTTCTCATTGCTTTGGAACCTCCGTATCAGTGCCTGAAGTGCCAGTATCACCGAAGTTGTTGTCATCATCCGAATTCATAATGATGTCCTTTCCAAGGCGTTTACGAAAATGTACCAATTAATGAAGGATCAAAAGGCTTTTTCTCAATGAATCCTGGAAAGGCTAAAAAGTATTGAAGATATGGATTTTCGGAGATTTCTTCTACAACTTCTCAATCTGAAAGAGATTTCCGGTTTTGTATGATTAATGCTCCCAATGCAAACCCCACTGAATAAGCAGCTTGCCAGTTTTGGCTTTTAAAATTCTTGAGGTAATATCATATGTAGTTCGTTGTGTTTATACATGAAATCAGCCTCCAAAGTGCAAGGATTTTGTAGGAAAAATACTGTTTTCCATGCATATAATATATTATGAAATGGTGAAAACTCAGCATTTATAAGGGTTTTCTGGTCGTTCAGCAGCCCCAAGGTAACGATGTGCTAATTTATAATCATTTATGTGTTTGATACCTACAGCCATTCCAACCCTTCTTTTAATTAAGGTGCTTTTGTTAATCTCTATAATCCTCTGAATTTTCTTATTATCAAATCAATAATGTTTATTAATTGTTTGTAGAATTTTGGTAATAACTTATAAAATCCAAGTGGAACAATAATGACTCCTATTATTTGAGTTACTATCTTAATTATAGTTTCTATAAAATCCTTTGCAGCTTTCATTTCGAATTTCCATATATTATATAAAAACCAAACTGATATTACGGTAATTACAATTGTTATAAGAACAGTAATGAAAATTGCAATAATTTTAGAATGCAGAAGTGAAATTTTTAATGCTCTTTGATACTTATTCTCATTTGTGACAATATCGCTTTTAAATTTTTCATTAATATAAGTGTAAATTATTCCAATAGATAAAATATTATAAAATTCATCTTCAAAGAGGGGTACACCCATTGCCCAAACATCTTTAGCAAATTCACTTTGCAACTCCAGTACATTATTTTTAGAATGAACGTTATTTTCTAACCAGATTTTCACAGCACAATATTTCATATCCTTGCTTGAAAAATCATGAATCCCTTTGATATACTCTTCCAAAGCTATTGCAAAACCATTTCCTTTAGAATAGTTGAATTTGTTGTTTTCGAAAATTATGTTATTCATCCACTCAGTATAGCTCGTTAGGTTTAATTTAACCACAATCAAAGCTAAACCGAACACAGCCATATCATCTATGATTAGCATATTTGAGGAATCGATTTTTTTCTTACTTATGCGTTCAAGCCCTTTGTTCAATAGGTTAACGACCTCTGGCTTATTATTCTTCAACGAATAATAAGCTATTGCTGAAACATTTTTATAATCATTCAAGTCCCTTGTCATGCCTTCTAGTTCTTCAAAAGATATTTGAGTATTTTTAAATAAACCAAAATAGTACGCACAGCATTTCAGTAAAGGTGTATCAAAATTAAGTTGTTCTACATAATTCAATGATTCTTTGATTCCATTCATAAGAACCACCTACTATATTTAAGTTTATTTGCCATTATATCAAAATCCCAGGTCGGAACCTCTGCCATACTGCCCATGAGTTTTGCAATTAATTGTGAATACCATATAGTCACAGGTAGCGGAGCGTTAGAAAAACTCCTATAAGACATTGATGAAAAATAGTATAATTGCTGTGTTAAATAATCAATATCACAATAGGTTGACATCTTATGAAGCTTAATCATTATTGGCTTTGCCATACCATGAGATGCCATTTTTATATCTTTTGCACCTGTTAGTTGAACTAAGCAGTTCTCATTATCTAACTTTATTACGCTGCCTTTTCTTGGCATCCATTTCCCCTTAAACTCATTACCATAATAAGATTTCTCACCTGCCATTTGATCATCAACAAAAAACAATGGTTGAAAATTTGCAATATGTAAAAATGCAAATTTTACATCAAAATCCACTTTCAAATTTGCCACTATTTTTTTTATAGCTTCGGCTTCTTTATTTTTGAACGGCTTAAAACAATGAAATACTAGCCTGACAGTATCATCTGACTGCCAACCTTGTGAGTTTTTTATATCCTCAAATACTTTTGTTAAGTTGTTTAACAAGGCTTCAAAATAGTTCTCAAATTTAACTTCGTCAGATTTGCTATTCAAAATGTATCTACCATCTGAATTAAATATAGTTGTTAATCCCACAATTCTTTTATCATTTTTAAATCGTCCATTTTTAAAAACAGCACTACCTAATCCAATTATCAATTCCCTATCAATACTTTTATTTGAAGGTATAACCCACGGATTACCCCCAAGTTTTGAGTAACAAGCCAATGCAATATTGTTTAAAATATAAACCAGTTGCTTATCATCTTTCTTCATTGTCTCTATATTAATTTCTTGAACAGGAATATCATTTGACATAAATTTAGCTTTTGCTAAAAGATATGGGCTATCCTTATGAGCTAATTCCTTATGAGAAGCTGATGTTTGAACAATTGCTAAATCAATTCCCTTTTCATCTCTGATGCACTTACTTATCGCTTTTTCATATTCAGCAGGTGTATCTGCATCAAATTCATAAACATGCCATTCTACACCTGTAAGTTGATATTTTTTCAGAAATCCGTCACCGTAAGGTAAGAATCCATTCCCAACAACTATGTTTGGTAATCCGTTTACTAACTTTTCCAAAAAATCCGTTACTGTTCCTCTGTCATTTTTATTACATATTACAGCAATACTTGGCTTTTTGGGGGTAAATATTGTGCTATCATAGGGTCCAAATGTTTTCAGACCCTTATCTGGATGAGTATCGGTTTTATTTCCATGTATATTAAAAATATAAGTTGGTTGTTTTAGATTTATAGACTTCCATTCATTACTTTGCTCAGAAAATTTACTATCAACATTAAACTGAAATCCACAGCCGTTATCAAAGTTATCCTTCATAAGCCATGTAGAAATTGCGTTTGCTGCAATCATTTGAGATTCTGCTGACTTTCTGTTAGAAACATCTGATTTGATTTTGTTAATACAATCATTAAATAATCTGTCTCCTAGAATTTTTTTCAAAACCCTATTCCTATTTTCATAACTATTTTCAATATATACATTATCAATCGGTCTTTGAGCAACTATACCATCTTTTTCTATATCACATTTATCATTTGAGCAGTTTATAATTTTCCCTGCTAGTACTCTTTTATCAGCCAATAATCCGAATTCAGATTTTATTAGTTCACATGCATATAAGCCATTCAAAGATATTTTTTCATCCATAATTTCCTTACTGCTTATATCTAAAACCCATCGGTAGAAAGAATTTATAGCAATAGTATATAAAGGTTGTCCATTCGGAAAAAACAATCTTGTTTCTAACTCATAACCCTTTTTATATCCAATATTCTTTCTACCAGACAAAACGGAACTTAGGAGATTATCATTTTCTTTAGTTGACATAAATCACAGTTTGATGTAACTTTCAACCCCAACACCTGTCTTTAAGATCTGCCGAAACAACATTTCATGTATGAATTTTTTAACCAAAAAATGATCTTTGGTGGTATCTATGCTAATAGTGTTATCCGTATTAATAACTTCTTTAGCCGCTCCACTTAATGGAAACACTAAAATTATATTTTCCTCATTAAATCTATATCTAAAAAAAGCATGAGTATCCTGATAGTTATCACGATAGTACTTTAACATTTCATCAGAATATTTGTCATAATAAAGTTCAAATTTTCCATCTTGAACATGTACTTTTACCATATTACTATAGACCACATTTTTCACCCCCCAACGCTACCATTGTTCTACAGTACCGACCTCAAACACAATATTTTAAACAATTTAGATACTAATCTAATATTATTACTTCCAATCTGAATTGTTCTCGTAAACATATTCCTTCTTATTATTAATTTATTAATTAACCAGTTTGGATAGCTTTCTCTGACTATTTCTCCAACTATCTCAAAATTATCACCTTTTGTATCAAATATAAAAGGCTTTATAGCTGTCATAATTATAAAATCTGGATAAAACAAGCTATTTTTCTTCTCTTGGGTATTAAAATATTCAAGCGCGAATGCTCTTCTTCCACTATTTGATTGCTTGTGCCACCATAAAATACTGCCTTATGACTCAATAAATGATATAAACTTTTCTTCATTCTCTTTTCCTATAGCCTTAGTTTGGTGCGACCTTTTTTAAACCATTTAAGCTTATTTTTCAAGCTATCATATTAAATGTAGAAATGCAATTTATATTTATATTTAAGAAATATTTTTTCGCATTACGAGTGTTGTGTTTTGATGATGTGATGTATTGCGTCAGGTTTAATTATCAAACTCATCATAGTGAAAATTTACATATCTCGGCTCGCTTTTTCTGCTGGCAATATAAATATCAAACAACTCAAATGCAATTAATCTAGCTTCACCAAAGGATTTGATTTATTTTCCATTGCATGTCCAATTGTGTTTAACTGTTGACAGTGGTTCGTTAAGCTTTCTGCGTTTGTGTTCCAGTAGACGGAAGAGAAAACCTTCACCGTTTTTTTCGAACCGGCTTGGCCATAATAAACGACATTTTCACCAGTTTGGTCAGAAGTACCAAACAAGAAGTAAACACCGCTCTGTTTTAAGTCATCACGTTCTTTGCATTTATCAAGCTCAGGCGAGGTATCTTATACGCCACACCGGTCCAGTTAGAAAGAGCGCATTTTATACGACCACCGGATGTTCCGTCTATAAGAATTAGATTATACTTTTTCCTCGTGTAGCCATCTTCTTTTTCCTCACTTATTTCACTCGATATCCAGCTGTATACTCGTTCACAAGCAAATTCCCATACAATTTGAATTGATGCAAGAGCCTGTGAGTCTGAACTGCATTTCTATAAACATTCGTAGCAACGAGGCTTTCAGCGAATATTAGTATACTGCTTCGTAATTTTGATAGATACTCCGGCGTCATGATGCGAATATTAGCATCTGGAGAGCATGCATGTTCAAACTCATTGCTATTATGAATCATTATAGGGCAACAAGTAAACCCATTTCCATTATATTCATTTTCGAACCAGACAATGGAACCATTTAACTGATTGCAATCATGTTTGTTTATGGTATCAGTGATCGTCCGATTTTTACATTCAATCACTAGGTATAAATTATTACCTAAAGCCCATAGATTATCAGGTCCCTTACCTCGTTCAAATTCAGGTCGAGAAGAAACAATTCCTAACATGAATGATATATCCTTCAAGGCTGCTTCAAAGTTTTTTGCGTTATCCTGAGAAAATTGTAACGATTCAAGTAATGCGTTTATTCTCAGGATATATTCATTAGGATTCAGATCATATTCATTGATGTAGTCAACCAATGCTTGTACTTGAGTGCCTGGCTTACTGACAAGTCGTTGATGTTGTATTCCTGAAATCGGCCGTATGATTCCTTTGTTGTACTGCATTGCAGATAAAAGAATCTGTTGTGCTTCCTCCCCGTTTACAAAATTCATATATTCAGCCATTATCTGCATTAAATATCCCTTAGTTTTCTCATCGGAAGTATTGTTTTTAACATCTTCAACCGCTTTTGTCGCTTCCGAATATTGATGGATTTCCGATTTTTCAAATGCTTCACGCAAAGCAACAGAAATATTATCAATATTCGGTGTTGTTTCATATGCTACAGTTGACAATACATCTCTACTAACTTTTATCCATTCAATACTTCTGGGCACATTAAGTGAATAATCTGCCAACGAAAATATGTTGTCAATGTCAGGATTTGAATTACCCGCTCTTAATTGATCCCAGAGTTGTTGAGAGAGCTCAAATTGCTTTTGGGTTGCTTTGCTAAAGAATTTATAACCTTCAGCACGAATAATTATATCACTTAATCCATTACCCATTAAAACTGCAACACAGTAATCATTGTTTGAGCGAACTCCTCTCCCCATACCCTGTTCAACTTTCTGTATCTGCTCACTTAAGAGGTGTTTACTACTAGGATTTATGCCTTGAACGAATGTGTCGTATTCACTTTTCATATTTGGCAAACCATCAATAACTAGTATTCGGCAAGCATCATCTGGTAAGTCAACCCCATCATATTTATTAATAAACACAACCAATCCAACATGTCCATTTTTTAGTTTGTTAACTCCATCGTTAATGTTCAGATAATCCAAAGTCATATCAGAAGCATCGTTCCAAAATGCTGCACGTTGACGGGAAGGTACAATGACAACAATATTGTATGTGTTTGATAGGGTTTTTAATTTCTCCTTTATCTCTAAATCTGAAATGCTTTTGTTTATTACTTGTGGAAAAATAAGGAGCCTGTCACCAATATCATTTGCTTTTTCAGGAGTTATGATATTAGTAATGTCTTCATGATTTAAACCCATCGCAGTGACAAAAACGCTGTCATCCGCTAATGTTGCACTCATAAAAATTCTGCGGTCTGCTTGTTCAAAACTTCTTATTTTAGCAATCGGTATACATTTAGGGGTTATCTCAACACAAAGTGCAGAAATCACACAATTACACGTTTCCAAACAATTATTTATAAGTGGGAGATGAAACTTAATAAAATCTTTACTAGAGTGCTGGTTTAGCACAGTTCGCAATTCTTGAATTTTTCTTTGCCAAACCCAAAAAGGAACAAGCATATTTGATCTTGGATCTTGTAACTCTACTATTTCCTGATATTTCTGATCAGAGTAAGATTGTAACCCGGTTCTAAAAATTCCTATTACTTCATCATAAACATTATCACCTACAGGTATACTCACTGTAAATTGATTGTCTATTGTTCCCAAACAAGCATGCACATCATCAATCAATATACTACCAATATCGATATTGTTTGTGCTTCTCATACCAAATACACTCTTGCCATTAACAAGTTTATGAATATTGATTACAAGAATTGCTCGTTTCATCATGAAATCATAATCATCTTCATCTTGAACTACTTTTATCCCCAACCGATCAGCTTCAGAGCATACTTGCTGTATGAGGTAATTATCCGGGACAACATAAACAGCAGGTCCTTTCCCTTCAGCTAAGCAGCTTTTTAGAATAGTTAACCCAACAACGGTTTTTCCGCTTCCAGTATTCATCTTAATAATAGTGTTTTTCTGATTACGGTTTTCAAACCAGCGTTTCCAAACTTCGCTCTGCACGTCGCGGGGATATTCGTATTGTTTGCTCTTTGTAGGTAAAGACATGAATATATCACGGGGCTCGAAGCTGGAATGGGTCGCTTTTATGCCCAGTTTAGAAAAATCAATCATAAGTATCTCCTCCTATTCATCTGCCGATAGATTACGTATCGGGGCAATCCAAAAGTCAAGTATCTGCTCATTTAACTTTTTCTTAATCTCTTTCCCAAATGTCATATACTTAAACCGCTCGGTGCTTTTCCCTCGTAATCCCTATCCGACATCTTTGCTTTATTCCATATAGTCAAGTGTCTGCCCATTCAGTGTTACCTTGACCTCTCTCCACATCGGCATATATCTGTCCATCAGTGAAACAAACCTCTCGTTATGCTTCTTTTCTACAAGGTGAACCAGTTCGTGGAGGATAATGTATTCAAGGCACTCCGGCGATTTCTTGGCAAGTTGCAAGTTGAACCATAATTTCCCTATCTTCGTGTTACACGTTCCCCAAAGAGTGGTCATATACTTAGTTTGCCAGCTTGTGGCTTTCAAACCCGTTATCTTCTCCCACTTAGGAAGTAAACGCGCTACCTCGACTTTCAGCAATTCCCGATACCATTCGCGGACGAAGTTTTCTCGCTGTTCGGCGGTGCTTTCCTTGCGGACGGTTAGCACAGCCTTATCGCCAGACAACACGAGCGAATTTTTATTGCCGTATTCTGTTTGAACGTAATATTGCTTGCCCCAAACGTAAAGCGTTTCGCCGGAAACATATTCCCGTTCCGATTGACGTGCTTGATTGCCGAACTTGCTAACCTGCTTCTTTATCCAACTGACCTTTGTCCGCACAAACCGATCTATTGCTTCGTCACTCATTGAGAGCGGAGCGGATACCGTTACGTTACCGTTCGGGGGCTTGACATAAAGGTGCATATTTTTTATGTTTTTTTTGCACACCTCAATGGGTATGCCCGAAATGTTCAGCATCACCTAATATTCTCCTTGTTCCACGACGATGTTGTAGACCTGTTCGACATCGTCTTTGTCGTTCAGCACCTTAAATAAGGCTTGCTTAATCCTTCGTTCCTTAAATTCGTTGTGCCGGAAATCTGGTTGTTTGCTTTCTCGAACAGCCTTATCAAGGGCGATTACCAACGCCTCATCGTTGCCACAGTTATCATAAAACGCCCGCATCGCTCCGCTGTGTCGTATGCTTTCGGGATAGTGCGGACTGTTTTCGGGACTCTCGGCGTTCTTGACCAGTTCAATATACTTCTCCAATAGCTTCTCGTAGGCAATCGCACCTTCATGCCGTGCTATGATGAGTTCGTCAAGTATAGCCGACATCTTCTCATAATACTTCGGATTGATGAGAATTTTCTCAACTACCTTTTTGCGAATATTGTTCTCAATCGCTTCGGCTGCAGCCTCCTTGCCCTTGCCACCAAGTTCCTCTCCCTGCGCCAAAACAAAATCGAGCAGAGTGAAGTCATCAAACTCGCCGATTTTACGGCTGTCATCTGCTTTGATATAGGTATCGATAAGGCGGCGCATATCCGCTTCATATGATTTCAGGTCGATAAAGTCGCCACTGGCGTTGCCGATGGTTTCTTTCAACGCAGTGTAGAATGTGACTTTCTTGTCAATATCAGCTTGCTCAATGGCGGTATATTCGGCATTTGCCATATCGCCCTTTATCTCAGCATAGGCGCGGACAAGGCGGTTCACAAGTTTGTACATCTTCTCACGGCTCCGCGAGCAGGATTCGTCATCTATGCCGCCCACTCCGTTCTCGCCGCAGAAGTAATGGATATAGTCAATCTCGGATCGTGGAGCGGGAACTCCTCCGCAGAGGTCGTCGAGTTCCTCAAGCGTTGCTTCAAGATACTTCTTCGCTTCAGCAAGGCGGTCTTTAATCAAGCCCTCAATGTCCTCGGCGGAGTATCCTTCAAATGCACCTGACGTATATTTGTTAAGAGCATTCGCCAAATCGCCGAACAACTGCTTGTAGTCCACAATGTAGCCGAAGTCTTTTTCTTCGCCGTCAAGACGGTTGACGCGGCAAATAGCTTGGAAAAGACCGTGGTCGTGCATCGACTTGTCAATATAGAGATAGGTACAGGGAGGTGCGTCGAAGCCCGTCAGCAGCTTATCAACTACAATAAGTAGCCTCATCTGAGCTGGTTCCTCGATGAATTTCCGTTTTGCCTCAGCTTCAAAATCCTCCGCAGTTTGACCGTTCAGCATCTTCTTATAGACTTCGTACTTCTCGAATTCCTCCGCATCCTCTGCTTCAGTGCGAAGATTGCTTTCAAGGGGCACAAACGACGTAACAATCGCGCATTGTTTGAATCCGCGTGACTGGAAAATCTCGTAATACTTGCAAGCGGAGTAAATAGAATCCGCGACGATCATCGCGTTGCCGTTGCCATCGGCGAGCCGGCTCTTGATGTCAAAGTCGGCGATAACGTCCTCGGCGATAACCTCAAGCCGCTTGCGGGAACTGTACACCTTTTGCATATTGCCCCACTTGGACTTAAGTTTCGCTTTCGCTGAGTCATTCAACCCGCGGGTCTTAGCGTCAAAGTAGGCGTCAATCTTGTCCTGTGCGGTGATTATTTGCTCAATATCGCGGGCTTCGTACCGCAGATCAAGAACAACGCCGTCCGCGACGGCTTCGTCATATTTGTAGGTATGGATATAGCCCGGCGAAAAAACTTCTATGCTAGTTTTCTTGTCTTTAACAAGGAGCGGCGTACCTGTGAAACCGATGAATATTGCGCTCGGCAGTATCTCTTTCATTGCTTCGTGGAGTAGCCCGCTCTGCGTTCTATGGCATTCGTCAACGAAAACGACAAAATCGCCCTTTGCCTTGAAGTCTTGCGGCAGAGCGGCTTTTAGTTCTCTGATAAATTGCTCAACGGATTTTTTCGCTTGATTTTCATTGTTTTCCGAACTGTTACGCACACCAAACTTATGAATCAGTGAACAAATCAGTCGTTTATCAGTCTTATCCAATCTCTCCACAAGGTCAGCACAGGAACTCGTGCGGTATACCTGCTCATCGACGCCCTTGTAGACTTTCTCCATTTGCTCGTCCAACTCGTCGCGGTCGGTGACAATTAACACGCGGGCGTTGGGGTTGTTCGCCAGTATCCACTTAGACAGCCATACCATAGTCAGCGTCTTGCCGCTGCCTTGGGTGTGCCAGATAATGCCACCCTGTTTCTTGCCGAGTTTCAACTGCGCCTTTTTGATGCCGAAGAACTGGTTATGACGGCACACCTTTTTAACGCCCTTGTCAAATACGATAAAGTTATGAATAAGGTCGAGGAAGCGCCGCTTGTGGAACATACTGAACAGTTGCCAATCCAGTTTATCGGGAAACGGTTTGCACTTTTCGAGAATATCAAGCGAAACGCCGTCAAGCGGCTGCGCCTCTGTGTTGACGGTGTCGTTTTTCCATTCAAGGTAGTACTTTTCCAACGTTTCAATTGTGCCGTAGCGCAATCCCTCGCCGCTGTTGCCGGCCATAGCGAACTGAACGGTGGTGAAGAACGGCTTGTTAAAATGCTCGTTCTGGTTGGAGATATTCTGCCGTATGCCCTGTGACACCGACACAGTGGACTTTTTCAGTTCTATCACCACGACGGCGATGCCGTTGATGTATACGACGAGGTCGGGGCGGCGTTCGCTGCCCGACTTTATCGTCACTTCCTCGGCGATGGCAAACTCGTTGTTGTGGGAGTGTTCCCAGTCGATGAAGTATACGGTCTTTTCTGGCTCGCTGGGATTCTCTTTGACTTTTGCGCCGTATTTGAGGAGCGAATACACGTCCTGATTCGCCTTGTACAGCCCCTGCTGCAGGTTGCCCGCCGTGCGAACGAGTACGTCAACCGCCTTTGCGGCCAGGCTCGCACTGTACTTTTGCTTACCCACGAGGAACGCCATGAGCTTTTCAGCTATGACGTTGCCGTTTATCTGGTGGCGTAAATCGCCGTAATATTCATATCCGAGAGTCGCCTTGTCGCGGAACAAGGCAAGTACGCGGCCTTGTGTTTTGCGCTCAGCTTCGCCTAATTTAGCCATTTTCCGTGTCCTCCTCAATCAGCCGTATTCTGCCCGTCAGCAGTTCGCCCATCATCCCTTGCTTTATGCGCCGCGCCTTTTCGATCTTCGCCGTCAGCGTGTCAATTTCCGCGTCCATATCGGAAAGAACGGTTGCAATGGCGGTTTGTTCGGCAATGGCTGCCGGAGCTTCAAACTCGAAGTTTACAAAGTCCTTTTGATATAAGTGGTTAATTGTAGAACCCGCCGCCAGTTTAGCAAGGAAATCGGCGAAGATTTGCGAAAGCAAGACATAATAGATGTATGTCCTGTCATACGCATCGTTTTTTGGACGGACTACATAGACACCGCTATTTAGCGTAGCTTTTTTTGTCAAGCCGTTTACGATAGCGACTTTGCCAATAGTTCCATCTTTTGTTATCAAAACGTCACCATTGCATACTTGAATATTCGTGTCTTGGTTATAGCGACTTTTATCTACATAATGGCAACTGCTCCACGCTATCTTGCCATTTGAGAAATCTGTGCCAGTGATAAGGTAGGAATATCCTTCATCAAGGTACTCCGCTGTTGTCAGGCCTTGCCAACCTATTCTTGCTTTTAATGTGGAGTTTGATGCAAGGTTCAAAGTGTCCCACTCGCCATCAAACCCCGGCAGCCTCCGCTTGCCCGTGAGCAGTACCTGCATTGCGCCTTGCTTGAGATTGCGTTTCTTAGCAATCAGCTTTTCGAGCGCGGTGATGTATGCATCTGCATCCGACAGCACAGCGGCAATATCGCGTTGTTCGGTGAGGGAAAGTGGTATTGAAAATGATACTTCTTTCATCAACGACCAATCTGCGCGAGGCATTTTCGTCCCCGTTGTGGAGTTCGCTGTTTCAAGAAACCGGTTGGTCTGGACAATGTAATAGATATAACTATTGTCAACAGAATTATCAAATGCTGTGAGTACCCAAAACTCGGTTGAACATATACCATCGAAACTTGGGTAACAATATTTCCTCAAATATGGACGAAGTTTACCAAATAAAACATCACCTGCTGTGAAAACTGCTTTTAGGCTCCGCTGATTATTTGATTCTATCCAACCCAATAGTCGCCCCGATATTGGTTCAATGTGCTCCAATTCAATACATCGGGTATTTATTAACGCTTGAGGGTTAATGCGTTCTTTGCGAATCCGCATAATTTGTTCTATTGGTTTTATCGTCCACCCATTCGGCACTACCATACAAATCCCATCCTTTCCAGATGAGATTTCACCTTGCTTTCCAGTTCTGCGGCTTCGGTTTCAAGCTCCGGCATCGTTCTCTCGTAGCGGTCAGCGAGTTCCGTCACCCGCTCGGCGATGCGGTGACTCACCGCTGTGTACAGCGCATACACACCGTTCACATGCGAACGATACCACTTGCGTTTGAGTATAAGCTCCATAATCTCGTTATCTGTGAGCTTGGAGTATTGCTCGCGGGTTTTCTTGTCGAGCGAGTACTTCAGGTCTTTCAGAACCGCGCTCCGCTCATCTATCAGCGTTTGTTTTTCTTGCAAAGACATCAAAGCCGCGTAATCTTCTGCATGGAGATCAGGCACATCGGCGGTCGCTCGAATTTCCAAGATACGCTTCTTAGTACTCGCGGCGGTGATCGTGCCGCTATCCGTTACGGCGTTCTTGCACAGCGGATTGGCGCGGACAAACGCCTCGACTTTCTTCTTTGGCGGAGCGGAATCCATCAGCACAAGCAAGGACACAATCTCGTCAGTCACTATGCTTGAACGTATCTCTTCAATTTGCACTTTTAACGCAGTCTTGTTCAACTTGCCTTTATCTGTTAAAACATCATTGATTACCGATCCGTCTTCTGCGTTGTCTATAATCTCGTCCAGTTCGGCTTGTGCCGCTGCAATAATTGTTTCGGTGTCGTCGATCGCTTTTTGCTCCGCAGAAAAGAACATCTCTATAACAAGGGCTTTCGGCACAAGTTTTCCGTCCCACCCTGTTTCAGTGATTTTCGTTTCCTCCGTGCCGTCCTTTTTCTTCTTGGTGCTTTTTTTGGTGAACACTTCAATGTCGCGAACTGCTTTATAGCCATCTTGAACGAGCAGGTATACATCGTCGGACATTACTTCGTTCCAGTAGGACAGCAGCGTCTCATAAGCGTCATACTTATCAACAAGTGTGACAGGCTCGTATTCCTTCAGGATTTGCGCGGCAATCTCCGCAATTAGCAATTTCGGCTTAGTTGTGCCGTCTATGGTGCGGAGTTTGCCGTCAACGCAAGCTTTCCAACTTTCAAAGGCGTTCTCCACCTTGTCGGCGTATGCGGAAAAGTCCGCGTCTGCATAAATGGTATCACGAATAGAGTCTTTTTCCACAACAAGCGAATTAAATCCGTCGTGGAGCAGCTTGAACAACGCAGCTTGTAAATTTGGGAATGTACCCCAGTAGAGCGACAGGCTGTCGACGTCTGCACTCGGTATGCCGCCATTTAAGTGACCATCGATGCTCTGCAAATCCTCAGCCGCGCCGCTGTCTATGTATCGAGATAGGTTGAGGTTGTAGGCGTTCTTGTTTTTTATCTCGTCATTTAGGACAAAGCGTGCGTATTTTGGATCAATTGTGATCTGCTCGTTGAAAGTTGTAACGATTTTATAAACATCGCGCTCGCGTAGACGGTTCTTGCTCCCGTCCTTGATGAAGTCGCGGCTCGCATCAATCATAAAAATGCCGTCTCGCTCGTCGGCGTTCTCTTTGTCGATGATGATAATGCAGGCATGTATGCCCGTGCCGTAAAACAGGTTCGCAGGCAAACCTATAATACCTTTGATGAAACCCTTGTCAATCAGCGATTGCCGTATTGTTGCTTCCGCATTGCCACGGAACAATACGCCGTGGGGCAGTATAACCGCCGCCTTTCCGTTGCGTTTCAGCGACTTGATGATATGGAGTAGCCAAGCGAAATCACCGTTCTTCTGCGGCGGGCGGTCGCCGTAGCCGTCAAAACGTCCGTATTCTTTCAAGCCATGCGTCCAGTTCTTGTCGGAGAAAGGAGGATTGACCACGGCAAAGTCAAATTGTCGCAACGCCCCGTCATCGTTAGGATTCTTATACTGCGGATCGGAGAACGTGCTGTAACCGCCTTTAATTTCGGCGGTCGCTCGGTTATGCAGAACGAGGTTCATACGGGCAAGACCGGCGGTGGTACCTTCTTTCTCTTGTCCGTATATGGCTACATCGACTGGAGCGGCTTCAGCGGCGCGGATTAGCAGGGAGCCGGAACCACAAGCTGGATCGTACAGGGTGGTATCGCCCGCTTTGGCATGTTCAATTCCAACGACTTTTGCTAGTATGCGCGATACCTCGGCGGGGGTGTAGAATTGCCCCTTACTCTTGCCGCTCTCGGTGGCGAAGTTCCGCATAAGGTATTCGTAAGCGTCGCCGATGATGTCGTCGCCGTCGGCGCGGTTACGGCTGAAGTCCGGCATTTGGTCGCGGAATATGCCAAGCAACTCGCTAAGTTTGTCGACCATTTCCTTGCCCTTACCGAGTTTGTCCTCGTCGTTGAAGTGAGCATTGTCAATAACCCCTCGGAGGTTGTTTGCTTCGGCGAGTTTTGCGATAATTTTGTCCATCTCCTCGCCTATGTTCTTGTTGCCAATCAGCGCGAGCATATCGTCAAAACTGCCGCCTTCTGGAACGTCGATGTCGCCGTAAGCAACACCCTTATACTTGTCCGATACGTACTTAACAAATAGCAATGTAAGTATGTAGTCCTTATATTGTGAGGCATCCATACCTCCTCTTAATGCATCACAGCTCGCCCAAAGAGAACTGTATAATTCACTTTTCCTTACTGCCATAAAATCTCCTCGCTTTTGTGTCAGTTTGCACTTTTTATTTGCCATTAAAATGGTACTATAATTTCAATTATTTGTTGCCCTATATACTGGACTCAATTGTTATCATACTTCTTATATTCTTCATTCACAATTTCCATAATATCTGCAATGTCACAATTGAGAGCTTTACATACCTTCTGCAATATCTCAGTATTTACATTCTCATTCTTTCCAAGCTTTGTTACGGATGCCGAACTAATGCCTGCCAAGGTTTGCAGATCTTTCTTTTTCATATCTTTATCGATCAATAATTTCCAAAGTTTTTTATAACTAATAGCCATTGCAATCACCTCTCATAAAAATGGTGGTCATGGTAATTTCTTTTCAAGTATATCACAGTAAGCATCAAAATCAATGCATGATCTTTACGTTCACTTGATTTTATATTGTAATATATCGATTTATTCCTTAGAAATTGATATATTATAAAATTCTAAAATTCTAAAACTATGATAGATTTTCTTTAAACAAAAAAGACTTCCATGCACACCTTCTTTTAAGATCCCTTGACAAGGTGCTCGGATTACACGAGACGTACACCATCCTTGCCGGACTAAGCTCAATTATCGTCCTAATCAAGGCTTCATCAAGCCCTTTTCTTGGCGGATTAACAACTAGCACATCTATCTGCAACCCTTCCTGCTGCCACTTAAGGATAACCTGCTCAGCTTCCCCCACCACAGCAGTTACATTATCTATCCCATTTAACTATGCATTCTTCTTGGAATCTGCTATTGCTTCCGGAACTATCCCCACCCCATAGACGTGTTTTGCTCGCTTAGCTAAGAAAAGCGAGATTGTGTATTTAGGATTAGACTTGTTAGATCACCTATCTACATAAAAAGCAAAAGGCTTAAGGCCATCACTGCCATTCCGGCAATCAAGCCATAGATGGATAGATGATGTTCACCGTATTCTCTTGCAGATGGCAATAGTTCATCAAGGCTTATATAGACCATAATGCCTGCTACTGAAGCAAAGATGAAACCAAACATGGCATCATTTAAAAATTTAAATAGTAGGATATAACCAATCAGTGCGCCTAACGGTTCAGAAAGCCCAGACAAAAATGATAGTCGAAAGGCTCTCATCCGACTTCCAGTTGCATAGAAAATCGGTACTGCCACGGCAATGCCTTCAGGTATATTGTGGATTGCTATTGCAAATGCAATGGGTATCCCAAGATTCGGATCACTCAGCGCGGCTGTGAATGTTGCCAATCCTTCAGGAAAATTATGAATTCCTATCGCTAAGGCGGTGAACAATCCCATTCTCATAAGATTCGATTTGTGCGACTCACTCTTTCCATCCATTTCTTCTACGGTATGTATTTCATGAGGGTTTTCCGCCGATGGTATCAATTTGTCAATCAAAGCAATGATGAGAATTCCAAAAAAGAAGCCACCAACAGTTGCCCAAGTTCCCATTTTTTCGCCTAAAGCTGAAATCAAAGCATCCTTAGCTTTCACTAAAATCTCAACAAAAGAAACATAGATCATAACCCCTGCTGAGAATCCCAATGCTACTGACAAAAATCGTGTATTTGTTCTTTTCGTTAACAATGAAAGGGCACTCCCAATTCCTGTAGCCAAGCCCGCGAATAGTGTTAATGAAAACGCAAATAGTACAGCTGAAACATCCATAATTCAGTCTCCTTTCTAATTTAACAATGACTCATGATAATCTTATACATCTGTTCTATAAATCCAGTAGATATATTGTTATAAGCCCCTTAATCAATCGATGGCTTACTTTAAAGCCTTGTGTCTTATTAAGAATGCAAGTACTAAATCTAAATAACTTCAAATAATTGTACTGCCCATTTTTTGATTTCATCATTTCCTTCAATTACAAATTCTTGACCTCTGCCAACACTATTTAGAATACAACAATCGTCATGCAGCTCCCAAACAGGTTTCCCTGATTTGTCACAGAGATTTTCATGATAGCTTACTGATGTTCCAAGGCTGGGATGAAAATATTGTGGTAATCTCCAGACAGACCTTTTCTTTTGTCCCTGTGATGTCAAAACTAAATCATTCTTATAATTAAACGTACCATATCCAGATAAATGTGGTGCAAAACTTAAATTCTTTCTAGCAATATAACCTGTGTTCTTTTCCCTAGTTCTGTAGTAATAATGCGGGTGTTCACTTTTCCATGCTTCATAATCTCTATTATGCTCTATCTTTTGAATTTCTTTAACTTGTAAATATCCCCAAATTATGTGTTTATCAGTACCACTCACATATTTATATCCACTTGCAGTTTTTACTACATCTCGAAACCATCCAAAAAATAAAAATAAATCCCCGCTACTTACTCCCTTATTCTTAAGATGTGCTTGAGCACTGCTGCTTTGCCCAAACAGTCCTCTCCAGTCATTAGATCTATTATTCAAAACTGTAGTACTCACATCAGGATCAAGATGTGTATACTTGCCGTCAAATTTCTTTAGACCCAGTTGCTTCATAATATCTAAATACGATGAATTCTTATCATATCTTAAGTCTGCATAAGTTCGTCCCGTATCTATACTGTTACATTCATCTTCAGGTATCGGGAATGAAAGCAGACGGCCATTATCAACGAAGTATGGACTTGGGTAACCACCTGCAGCAGAATCAAATCCTTTTCTACTTAATATTATCTTCACTATAAATCCCACCCCATAGTAATTATTGCTCTTCTATTTTTAAACTACTATTTCTTACTAAACTACGCAAGTCTCTCTTTACACATATTTCTTTCCTCACCCGTAAATAGTTCCATATAGTCCAGCTTCAAGACATGAGTTTCAACCGATAAATCTAATCTCTTATGCTCCCATAAAACTTCAACCCCATATGTCCCTCCATCTTTTGATATCAGTATTTTAGCGGCTTGTAGTCCACCTTTTTCTGATATAATCTGCAAAAACCTGTTAGCACCTCTGCCCGGATAGGATCAACTCCCCAGACTTCGTACTTTTTATGGGTTTTCTCAATTATTTTAAGTATTCTTTTGTACTTCTTTTCTCGTTCTGAGGGCGGTCTATCTACCCAGTCGTAATAACAACCGCTCCGGGATACTTTCTATAGTTGCAAATTTTCTCCACAGAATGCCTGGAGGAGTGAACTCTGATAAATTTATATTTATCAGTTACTGTTGATGATTCTATGTTTTTAAAAAAATAGCTACTGACTTTTTTAATACTTCAACCGTATCTTTTACATTATCAAGTTCTTTTTTAAGCTTTTTATTTTCAGCTTCAAGCTCGGCGAGTCTTTTGGTAGGGGCATCTTCAGGTTCGGTACTTGCTTTCACCCATCTCCTAAGTGCTGGTTCTGATATTCCTAAATCTCTTGCAACAGATCTTAATGAACGACCTTTTTCTACTACCATTTTTACTGCGCTGATCTTAAATTCATCATCATACCTATTGATGTTATTTGCCATTAATAACACCCTTTCGTGAATTAATTTTACAATCACGATTCAGTGTCCGTCAAAGTAGGAATGAGTCAATGAACTCCTAAATAAAAGAGAAACAAGACTTATAAAATTAGGTATAAAATTGTCTATCCTAGCTTAGCAGTTACAATTAGTCTGTATTAGTACAAACCACCCTTGAATATATATTTGAATATAGTATGAATTACACTGATATTCAAAGGAGTGGACATCATGAGTTACAATTTCCCTAATAAAAAGTACAAAGTAATATATGCTGATCCACCTTGGCAATATTCAAGTAAACATTATCAAGATGGTGGGAGAGATTTTAAAGATCTTAAAAGTTACTATAATACAATGAATATTCAAGAACTTAAAAATTTACCCATTGAACTTTTAGCAGATAAAGATTGTGCCTGTTTTATGTGGGTAACTGACAGTCACTTATATGAAGGAGTAGAAGTTTTAAAGGCATGGGGATTCCAATATAAAACTATTGCGTTTCACTGGGTAAAAAAAACAAAACATGGAAAGACAGCAATTAATACAGCTCCATGGACATTAAAAAGTTGCGAATTATGCATTTTAGGTACTAAAGGGCAAGTCAGTAAATACAAGGTTTCTAATAATGTTAAAGCTTTAATCGAAGCAGAAAGAACAGAACACAGCAAAAAGCCTAATGAAGCAAGAAAAAGAATTGAAATGTTATTTGGAGATGTCCCCAAAATAGAATTATTTGCTAGGGAAAGAGTTGTAGGATGGGATAGTTGGGGGGATCAGTTGCCACAAGAAGAAAATAAAACGATCAATGAGTTCGAACAAAAATAAAATATAGCGTATTATAGGTTATGTTTTGTTACACAAAAAATCATAACCTATAAAAAATTTAGGGAGAGGATAAAAAGCCTACGTGCATTAAAAGTGAATTGTAATCGTCAACTGTGATATTCTCAGGCGCACCTTGTTTATTTAAAGATAATCTTATTTTTTCAATTACCCCTTCAAGATTATCTTGCCGTTCATTAATCATTATTTTAGTATCTTTATAAAATAATTTATTAGTTTCATTAACAGATGAATAACGATACTTTCTGTCAAAGTTAAAATAATGCATATACTCTTTATCCTCTGGTTTATTATATTTTTTCCACTCTTCTGTTTCAAAAGTATCATCTTTATCGTCACAATAGTAACCCTTACTTACTTCGGTGATAACAACCCCACTGACATACCAATCATTATTAATAGTAATCTTTCTTTGGTGGGTTGTATCTTTATTTACTTTTAATCCCCAAACAAAAACTACTAGATCACCTTTGTAAATATTGAGTATTTTTTTCATTATATCTCCTTTGTTTGAATAACGGAAAGCCCATTTCCCCTTCTTTTCCGCTTTTATAAAGAAGTCATTCTTACTATTACCCTTATTTGCTCCAAAAGTAGGTAGATAAATTAGCCAAATATTACGATTTTTAGGAGTAAATTTAGGATGATAATTTATAAGAGTTTCTTCAACTAAATGCTTTGATTTAAATACAAACCAATATGTAAAATCCTCTGTAGATATTTCCTTTACGTCATTATTATCGATGTAACTAATTTTAGGGTTGTAACTTGAATCATTATAGAAAACAATTATAAACCCTTTACCACCCTTATAGCACTGTTCGTATACTTCTTGAGTGTGTGAATCAAACCTAGAAGTTCGCCACTCAACTTCTACATTATGAAAAGTATTGTCCTTATAAATAATTCTAAAATCAGTAACATGTTGGAACTTTTTTTCTTCTCCATTCTCGACTTTTGAACATTCAATGGTGTACTCTGGTATTATCACTTTTATAGCCTTGTCTTTAACATTATTAAATATATCTTCTGGATAAAAATCTTTTAATATTTCTTTATTACCATAATTCAACTTTTCAAAAATATACCTTTGTACCACCTTCTCATTAATCAACTTTTGTGTTTCAATTGATTTTTTCATATAATTATCACCACCTAGATAAAATTACTAACATTATGTACTTATTCTACTTACTTAAAACTAGTGATGTGATGTTATATTTATAAACTTAAAATATTATTAAGAACCTTTCTATTTCGAAAGGTTCTTTACTCACTATTACATCATTTATTTACCTTCATAAATTAGCAGTACACAACACTCCACATGCATCGTCTGCGGAAACATATCTACCGGCTGAACCTCTTGCACCTCAAACCCACCATCCACGAGCAACCTCAAATCCCTTGCCAAGGTGCTCGGATTACACGAGACGTACACCATTCTTGCCGGCTTAAGCTCAATTATCGTCCTAATCAAGGCTTCATCAAGCCCTTTTCTTGGCGGATCAACAACTAGCACATCAATCTGCAATCCTTCCTGCTGCCACTTGGGGATAACCTTCTCTGCTTCTCCTACTACAAATGTTACATTATCTATCCCATTCAACTTGGCATTCTTCTTGGCGTCGACGATTGCTTCCGGAACTACCTCCACCCCATAGACATGTTTTGCTCGCTTTGCTAAGAAAAGTGAGATTGTTCCGATCCCGCAATAGGCGTCTATTACGTTTTCGGTACCTGTTAACCCGGTGTATTCTAGGGCTTTGTCATATAGCACCTTAGTCTGCTCCGGATTTACTTGATAGAATGATAGCGGGGAGATCGCGAAGCGAATATTCCCAATGGTGTCATAGATGACGTCACTTCCCCAGAGAGTAACCGAACGCTTCCCGAGGATCACGTTAGTTCTAGCAGGATTTATATTCAGGATTAGACTTGATAGATTAGGTACTACCGTGGTAAGCTGCTTAATCAGTTGCTCCTTTTGCGGGAATTGTTCGCTGGTGGCGACTAAGATCAGCATCAGCTCGCCGGTGTTGACGCCTATCCGGGCAACGATATGACGCAGTATTCCTTTATGGGTTCTCTCGTCATATGCCGAAATTCCTAAATTCTCGGCAATTTCCCGGGTAAGTTGGACGATTCTATCGTTTTCTTCCTGTTGGATTAGGCATTGATTCATTTGAATAACATCGTGAGTACCTTTAGCATAAAAACCGGCGATTAATCCGCCTTCACGTTCCGCAATTGGCACCTGAGATTTATTGCGATAGTTCCAGGGCTTGTCCATCCCTAGAGTATCGTGGATTATAACGTCCTTAATGCCGCCGATTCTCAGTAAGTTGTCCTCGACGATTCTTCTTTTTTGGACAAGCTGTTCTTGGTAGGATAAATGCTGAAGCTGGCAGCCGCCGCATTGCTGGTAGACTGCACATAGCGGCTCAACTCTTTCACTGCTTTTCTCTAGTACTTCTATTAAACGACCGTAGCCATAATTTTTATTCAGCTTGATTACTTTAACCTTAGCTCTTTCACCAGGTAAAGCTCCGTTGACAAATAGGGTGAAGCCTTGATACTTGCCCACCCCTTCTCCGGCGTGACCTAATCCGGTGATCTCCATTTCGATGTATTGGTTTTTGCTAACCGGTATTTCTAAACTTGGCATAATGCTTCCCTTCTCTAATAAACGCTATATTCCTTTAGTTGATAAATATTTCAATATGCTTTGGTAAAACTGCGAATTCCCCCGGCAGGCTTCCACCTAGCTCTCCGTCTAGATTGATTAAGACTGCCTCAGTGTTTTCCTGAGTAATTCTTAGTTTATTAGTCTGAAAATGAATCACCTTAGGGTCCTTAAGATGTTCGCCTTTTATCGCATGAGAGGTTATCCGAATGAATTCGGGCAGGCTGGTTTTCTTTAAAACAATTACGTCAAAAAGGCCGTCTTGGAGATCAGCGGTTGGCGCCAGCTTCTCAAAGCCGCCGACGGAATTGCTGTTGGCAATCAGGAAGAGCATTACTTCCTCAACAATGGTCAGCCCATCTGCTTCGATAGTAATTTTAATCGGTTTGATAAAGGGCAGTTTTTCGATACCACGAACGTAATAAGCCAGTTGCCCTAACCGAGTCTTTAGCTTGCTAGGAACCTCATAGGTCAGCTCCGTTAGCTTTCCGCCGCCGGCAATATTAATAAAATAAGCATTGCGATATCTATCTCGATATTGTCCGATGTCGATTGCCATACTTTTCCCTTTGCCAATTATTTCTGCGGCTTGGTTAAAAGCTTTAGGAATAGCTAAAGCTCTGGCAAAATCGTTGGTCGTACCTGCGGGAATAATCCCGACCTTTGGTCTATTCTCTAGTGGACTTAATCCGTTTACTACCTCGTACAATGTACCGTCACCGCCGGCAGCAATAACGATGTCAAAACCGCGGTTGGCGGCATCGACTGCGGCCTTGGCGGCATCACCACTACCTTTTGTTTGGTGACAGGAGGTTTCGATTCCATAGCCTTCTAAGGTGTCGAGGATTTCGTATAAATTTTTCTTCAGCTCTTCTCTTCCAGATGTAGGGTTATAAATAAAACGAGCTCGTTTCATTTTTCTCACCTATTCCTTTTATCTTCGCTAATTTATTCATGTCTTTACGGTAAAGAAAACTTCATTCAGATGGAGCTTTAAACTCCACCTGAATGTTAGTTGCACTTATCCAGGAGCTTAGCGCCGCTTATCCCCCGCTTGTAGAAGCGGGAGCCTTAGCGGCGGTTAGCTATCGGGTAAAA
>Ga0209346_1000526_pt1 | contig 32264 bp, 28 predicted proteins | sample AutmiccommunBRH9_FD_187381 | JGI IMG/M metagenome (GOLD analysis project Ga0209346, IMG submission 187381) | Deep subsurface microbial communities from Mt. Terri, Switzerland - Autotrophic microbial communities BRH/9 (SPAdes) (version 2) | ecosystem: Environmental > Aquatic > Deep subsurface >...
GCCTTCATCGCCGACGCGGTTTTCTGCCGGCACCCGGACATTGTCGAAATTCACCTGGGCGGTGGGCTGCGAATGCCAGCCGAGCTTCTTCTCGTTTGCGCCGAAGCTGACGCCTTCCATGTCCTTCTCGATAACCAGACAGGTGACACCCTTGGCTCCGTCATCGGAGGTACGGGTCATGGTCACGTAAATCTCGTTTTCGCCGCCGCCGGAGATGAACTGCTTGGAACCATTGACGACATAATCATCGCCGTCACGGACCGCCTTGGTCTTCAGCGAGGCGGCATCCGATCCCGCGCCGGCCTCGGTAAGACAATAGCTGGAGATTTTATCCATCGGCACCAGAGCAGGGAGAAATTTGTCCTTCACTGCCTGCGACCCGAAAGTATCGATCATCCAGGACGCCATATTGTGAATCGAGATGAAGGCGCTGGTCGACGGACAGCCATAAGCCATGGCTTCCATGATGATTGCCGACTCAAGCCGCCCCAGGCCAATGCCACCGGATTCCTCGGACACATAAATACCGCCGAAGCCGAGCTCCGCTGCCTGCTTGATCGTGTCACGCGGGAAGATATGCTGTTCATCCCACTCGGCCGCGAACGGCGTTATCGCATCAGCGGTAAATTTCTGCGCCATTTCCTGAATGGCAAGCTGGTCTTCGGTCAGGGAAAATTGGGTCATATTATTTCTGGTTCTTCGCTATTTGCGCGGCGGTTGATTCGACGCCCCGCATTACCCGCAAGATATTGCCCCGTGCAATCTTTGCGAGATCGGCGGCGCTATAGCCGCGCCTGGCCAGTTCGGCAAATAGCACCGGATAAGTCGAAACATCAGCAAGATCTTCGGGTGTAAAGGAGATGCCATCATAGTCGCCGCCAATACCGATATGATCGATTCCGGCGACCGAACGAATATGATCAATATGGTCCGCGATATCTTTTGCGGTGACAGGCGGCATCGGGTTGCTGTCGCGCCAGGTATCAAGGCGGTTTGCCTGGGCGTTGGCATTACCGGGGAACAAGGCTGCCGCGCGCGCCTGCTCCGCCTTTTGCGCCGCGTCCCAGTCGCGATTCGCGGCACTGACATAAGAGGGCACGAAGGTGACCATCACGATCCCGCCATTGTCGGGCAGACGCCGTAAAACCGCATCGGGCACATTGCGCGAGTGGCGGGTCACGCCATCGGCGGAGCTGTGGCTGAAGATCACGGGCGCCCTGGTCACATCCAGGGCGTCATTCATGGCGGCTTCCGAGACATGACTGAGATCGACAATCATGCCGAGCCGGTTCATTTCCTGCACCACCGAAACACCAAATTCAGATAAGCCGTCGCTTTTCGGCGCGTCGGTTGCGCTGTCGGCCCAGTCGAGCGTCTTCCAGTGGGTCAGGGTCATATAGCGCGCGCCAAGCGCATAGGTCTGACGCAGCACCGCCAGCGAATTGCCGATCGAATGGCCGCCTTCCATACCGATCAGCGATGCTATGCGTCCGTTCTTCTGAGCTGCCTCCACATCCGCTGCGGTCAGGGCCAGTTGCAGGTTTTCCGGATATTGGTCGATCAGGCGGTGAACGATATCGATCTGTTCGATCACCCGCTGGACCGCTTCAAATTCCGGCAGTTCCGGGTCGATCCAGACCGACCAGAATTGTCCGCCAACCCTGCCCTGCCGGAGTCGCGCGATATCGGTGTGCATTGGCTTGGTGCCGGTCCCCATGGTTGGAATCGTGTTGCGAAAGTCGAATTGGGTGAAATCGCCATCAAACCGGTCGGCGATCTGCTCCGGCGCGTCATTATGGCCATCAATGACCGGATTTTCGGCGAGTACCGCTTGCGCGACCTGTTCCGGCGATTGCGCCAAGGCTGGTGACACGGCCAGGAAGGCAACGGCAAATGCCAGGTTACTAACGATAGGGATTGATTTCATGCGCCAAGGTCTAGTCGCGCAGGACCCGCTCGGCAAATAGCTTTTTTGCTACTTTTTTATCATTGCGTTCATACCAGCGGTTGCCAATCGAGCGCTCTGCGGCCAGCATCTGGGTGCGGGTGCCATCGGCGAAATCGACATCGGGCTCGATCAGGGCGATCGGATCGCGATAGGCCTCATCGGCGCTCACGATCGTCCATCCGTCGGCCTTGAGCGCGACTGCGAGATCATCGACAAACATCGCGGCGAGGTCGGTTTCGTGCAGCAGGATCATCTGCACCGGAGCCCGGTCCAGGGTGCGGCGTGCCAGTTCGTCTGAAAAATTGGCCGACTCCAGATAGGATTCCACAAACAGGTCGCGGAGCGCATTCCAGTCCATGAGATGGCCTCCCTGGCCTGCCGCGATCGCCAGGTCTTCCAGATACCAATCCGAAGCATCGACCGTGGCATAGCCGTTCATCAGGCCCCGCTGTTTCAGGCCGGCGCGCACCGCATCGCGCTTCGCCGTGTCTTTCCGCCCCTCGTCGAGAAAAGGAAAGCGGAACCAGGGGCGGTAATTGGGCTTGTCCTTCAACCAGGTTTCCGCCGCATCGATATCGGCCAGAAAGACTGGAACCGACACTGCGGACAGCCTGTTGTGCCGGGCAGTATGATTGGCCAGGACATGGCCTGCCCTGGCATAAGCGGCAATGTCGGCGGCGTCATTGTCGTGGGCGGTGATCCTGCCGGGATTGATGAAGAAGGCGGCCTGCTCGATGCCGCCGGTCCGAAGCGCCTCGATCAGCAGCCGGGGCCGCTCGTCCGGCTCGAGAAAGGCGCCCTTGCTGCGCGGAACATCGTCGAAGCTGAACGCGATGCGCTTGTCGGAACTGGCTGGCACAGCCGGTGGGGCGAATGTCTCGCGGTCGCTATCCGGTTTCCAGAAGGCAAAGAGCAGAACCGCCAGCAAGACCGCTGGCAGAAGCAGCCGCGGGGACAATGCTAGCAATGCTGCAGCACCAACAGATCCGAGCAGCTAGCCAACGCGCCTGCTCATCCGCAGCTTATGCGCGTGATCCTCATCTCGTCGTCATAGCTGACGGTGAGCCGGTCCTGGCGAAAATCCATCGTGACGGCTGTGCGTGGCGGCACCCATCGCAGCACCCGCGCGCCCGAAAGCTCGAGCAGGATGGCGCCGGAACTGGCGGAGACCGTGTGCCCGACATGATCCTGCAGCCCGGAGGCATCGCACGTCATTTCGGACGGTGGGGAGGGTGGAGCCGGATTCTCAGTGCCGCCTGTGACACAAGCCGACAAAGTCAAAAGCGAGCCTATCAGGATTCTGCCACGCATCAGAAAATCTCCTTGTCTACTGTCACCCCATCGTCGGAATGACAAAGGCATCCTTGTTGCCGCCATCCGCCGTGCCGTCGGGCCAGCGCTGGGTTATCGTCTTGATCTTGGTCCAGAATTTCACACCTTCCATACCATGCTGGTTGGTGTCGCCAAAGGCCGAGCGCTTCCAGCCGCCGAAGCTGTGATAGGCGACCGGGACCGGGATCGGCACATTGATGCCGACCATGCCGACCTGCACCCGGTTGGCAAATTCACGCGCCGCATGGCCGTTGCGGGTGAAGATGGCGACGCCATTGCCATATTGATGTTCACTCGGCAGGCGCAGCGCTTCCTCGAAATTCTTCGCCCGGACGATCTGCAGAACGGGCCCGAAAATCTCTTCCTTGTAGCTTTCCATGTCGGTGGTGACATGGTCGAACAGCGAGGGGCCGATGAAGCAGCCATCCTCATGACCCTGCAGGGAGAAGCCGCGGCCGTCGACGACCAGCTCCGCGCCTTCGTCGACACCCTTCTGGATCCAGCCTTCGACTCGGGCCTTGTGCGCCGGGTTGACGACCGGGCCATAATGCGCCTCATCATCGGTGGAGATGCCGACGCGCAGTGCCGCCATCGCGGGGATCATCTTCTCGCGCAGCCGTTCCGCCGTGTCCTCGCCGACCGGCACCACGACCGGCAGCGCCATGCAGCGTTCACCGGCTGAACCGAATGCGGCACCGGACAGGTCGTTGACCACCTGGTCCATATCCGCGTCGGGCATGACGATGCCGTGGTTCTTGGCGCCGCCCATCGCCTGCACCCGCTTGCCGGCGGCCACGCCGCGCTGGTAGACATAATGGGCGATATCGGAGGAGCCGACGAAGCTAATCCCGCCAATTTCCGGATGATCGAGAATCGCGTCGACCATTTCCTTGTCGCCATGCAGACATTGCAAGATGCCTTTGGGCAGGCCTGCCTCATGCATCAGTTCGACCAGCCGCACAGGCACCGATGGATCGCGTTCGGACGGCTTCAGGATGAAGGCATTGCCGGTCGCGATTGCGGGGCCGAACATCCACATCGGGATCATCGCCGGGAAGTTGAACGGGGTGATGCCGGCGCCGATGCCGATCGGCTGCCGCATTGAGTAGACGTCGATGCCGGGACCGGCGCCCTGGGTATATTCACCCTTCAGAACGTGCGGGATGCCGCAGCAGAATTCGATGACTTCAAGGCCACGCTGGATATCGCCTTTGGAATCGGCGATTACCTTGCCATGTTCGATCGACAGCAGATTGGCGAGCTCGTCGATATGCGCCTCGACCAGCTCCTTGAACCTGAACATCACCCGCGCACGCCGCTGCGGGTTGGTGGCTGCCCATTCGGGCTGCACCGCCAGCGCTGCCTGAACCGCGGTTTCGAGAAGCGCTGCATCGCCCAGATCGACTTTCCCCTGGATACCACCGTTATTGGGGTCGAAGATATCGCTCTGGCGGGCCGCTGCTGCGGATCCTCCCGAAGCCAAGACATGGGTGACTGTGCGCATTGAAAGACTCCTGATTGCTTTTGCGGGCTATATGCTATTTACCGCAGCAATGCACAACCGCTGTTACCCTATCTTTTATGGCAATATTGCGTGAGCGATGAAAGCGCCACCGGACAGAACCGGCCGATGGCAGGAATCCTCACCCGACTGGCCGCGATGCTGTCGCTGGGTGTCATGTTTGCCTTTGTCAAGCTGGCCGGCCAGCATGGCGTGCATGTCACCGAGAGTCTGTTCTACCGCCAGTTGACCGCCATGCCGCTGATCTGCTTCCTGATCTGGCGCAGCCAGCGCGGCTGGCCGTCAATCGTGTCGAACAAGCATCGGCTACACATCCTGCGATCGATCCTCGGCATTTTTGCGATGGGCCTCAATTTCTGGGCGATGACCCTGCTGCCGCTGGCCGATGCGACGACGATCAGCTTTACGGTGCCGATCTTTGCGACTCTTTTCGCCGCGCTGATACTGCGCGAAAAGGTCGGCATCCGGCGCTGGTCAGCGATCCTGATCGGATTTGTCGGCGTACTGATCGTGGTCCAGCCCGGAGGCTCGCTGATCCCCGCCTTCGGTGCGGCGGTAGCACTGGCCGGCGCGCTGGTCACGGCGGCGGTGACCTTGGTGATCCGCATGCTTGGCCGCACCGAAACCAGCATCGTCACGATATTCTGGTTTTCCGTATATACGCTGCCGCTGCTGACGATCTGCGCTTTCATCTATGGCGGAGGCCATGATGCCCAGACCTGGGGTTTTCTGCTCGGTATCGGCATTTTCGGCGCACTCGGCCAGTTGTGCATCACCCAGTCGCTGCGATACGCTCCGGTATCCACGATTGTGCCGATGGACTATAGCGCCCTGATCTGGGCTACCCTTTTCGGCATTTTGATCTTTGGTCAATATCCCGGCCTTTCGATCTGGCTCGGTGCGCCAATCATCATAGGCTCCGGCCTGTTCATCGCATGGCGAGAGCATGTCAGGGCGGGCAGAGAGGCGCTTTCGGTCAATATTCAAAGCACATAGGATCTCAAACCCGATCCCGCGGAAGTTGATAACGTCCATCGGAACGAAGTCCCAAGCTTGCCAAAACTGGACGTCCGCCGGGATAAAAGGCGGCGCCAAAAAGCTTACCCAGCGGCCTTGTTATCCTTGCTGTGACCTTGGCCTCAAACCCTTTAATTTCTGAAATTCTTCGCTGCGGGCCATCGCGCCGATCGAAGGACGGTTCGACATTAATCCAGGCAACTTCGTGAACATCACCGGCGCCGCGCCGATTCGATTCCGGATGGTCCTACCGTCAATATCCCCGAGGGCGTCGACGCCCATATCAACGCGAGCCAGCTGGACAAGGTGGACCAGGAATAAGCTCGGGCATAAGAGTGCGGCCCACGGCGACCAGAGCTTGTTTGAACGCGACAGTTATCCGGCAAACTGCTTGTAGCTCATCCACAGCGCCATGCCGACCATGAACAGATTCTCCGTCAGCGAAATGAAGCCGAGCGGCACGTTGCTGTCGCCGCCAACGCAGGCGCATTTCAGTTCGCGTTGCTGGACATAGACCGCATGGAATACCGAGACCGCACCAATGGTACCAATGAACAGGGCAACCGGGATCGCCAGCCACATTCCGACACCGGCAATCATCAGCACGCCGGCCATTCCCTCTCCAAACGGATAGAGATAGCCGTAGCGCACCCATTTTTGTGCGAGCAGGTCATAGTTGAGGAACATGGTCGAAAAGCTCTCGATGTCGCGCAGTTTCAGATAGGCAAGCACACACATCGAGAAGGCGACAAACCATTCCACCGTCAGTACCGTGAACCAGGTTCCGGTGGCCACAAAGGCGGCTCCCAGCGCCATCAGAAAGGTCATGGCAAATAGCGCTATGACCGGCTGATAGCTGGTGCCGCTCCGTTCTTCCTCCGGCTTGTCCTTGTCGAAATATATTCGCAGCGCGTCATAGCCGCCGATACGTTCGCCATTGATGAAGGTCTGCGGCGTGGTATCGACCTCATGCTTTTCCTTAAAGGCCTCGGTTTGGTCGCGCGTCGTCAGATGATGATCCTCGACCGTGAAGCCTTCGCGTTCCAGCAGATATTTTGATTTCAGGCCGTAGGGACAGATATGCTCGTCCATCACCATGCGATAGAGCCTGGCGGTCCGGCTATCGTTCATGGCTAACCCCAAACTCGGGTACTGGTCGCGGCCAGGCCCCCGGCTTGCTGGTCCCCTTGCCGTTTTTGCGGATCTCCTTGATCAGCCGTCTCATCTCGCTAATCCCGTGGCGCGGCGAGTGGCTGCTGCCATCCGCCAGTTCCCGGCCGCGCTTCTGGTATATTCTGACATGGGTCCTCCTCAGGTTTGATGGATGCCGACCAAGGGCATTTTACGCCCCAATGGCCGAAAAGTTCCCTTGCCGGCTTTCGTATATCCAGCGCCAGCTGTCCCCTTACAGCGATTTGCGCCTGAGCCGCAGCGCATTGCCGATCACCGATACCGAGGACAGGCTCATCGCAGCGGCGGCGATCATCGGACTGAGCAGGATGCCGAACCATGGATAGAGGATGCCCGCGGCAACCGGCACGCCCAGAGCGTTGTAGAAGAAGGCAAAGAAAAGGTTCTGGCGGATATTCGTCATGGTCAGCTGGCTGAGACGACGTGCCTTCGCTATACCGCCGAGATCGCCCTTGACCAGCGTGATACCCGCGCTTTCCATGGCGACATCCGTGCCGGTGCCCATGGCGATGCCGATATCGGCCTTGGCCAGGGCCGGAGCGTCGTTGATGCCGTCACCGGCCATTGCCACCTTTTTGCCGGCCGCCTGCAATTCGCTGATAACGCGGTGCTTGTCCTCGGGCGAGACATTGGCGTGAATTTCGTCGATGCCGATCATCTGGCCGACCGCCTGCGCGGTCGCTTCTGCGTCACCGGTCAGCATCACCACATGAAGACCCGACTTGTGCAGCGCCTTGATCGCCTCTGCCGATGTCGGCTTGATCGGATCGGCAACACCGATCAGGCCGGCCGCCTTGCCATCAACCGCGACAAACATCACCGTCTGGCCCTGCGAGCGGCCATCCTGCGCTTTCGCCGCCAGTTCAGCGCTGATCGCACCCAGACGTGCCATCATCTTTTCATTGCCTATGGCGACCCGCTTGTCCTCGACCGTCGCTTCGACGCCTTCGCCGGTAACCGACTGGAAATCGCTCGCTGCTTCGAATGACAGCTGCCGGTCTTTGGCGCCTTCAACGATGGCTGCCGCCAGGGGGTGCTCGCTGGCCAGCTCGATTGCCGCTACCCATGCGAGCAATTCATCGCTGGCAAAGCCGCCGTCCGGTTCGACCGAGACCAGCTTTGGCTTGCCTTCGGTGAGGGTGCCGGTCTTGTCGACGACGATGGTGTCGATCTTTTCAAAGGTTTCGAGCGCTTCGGCGTTTTTGATCAGGATTCCGTTTTGCGCCCCCTTGCCGGTGCCGACCATGATCGACATCGGGGTTGCCAGGCCGAGAGCGCAGGGACAGGCGATGATCAGGACGGCGACGGCGTTGACCAGACCATAAGCCAGCGCCGGTTCCGGCCCCCAGATCGCCCAGACCACGAAGGTTGCAACGGCTACCAGAACCACCGCAGGTACGAACAGCCCGGCGACGGTATCGGCAAGCTTCTGGATCGGCGCGCGGCTGCGCTGGGCGTCGGCGACCATCTGGACGATTTTTGCCAGCAGCGTGTCCTTGCCGACGCGCTCCGCGGTCATCACGAAGCTGCCGGTCTGGTTGACGGTGCCGCCGGTGACATCGTCGCCTTCGGCTTTCTGAACCGGTATCGGTTCGCCGGTAATCATTGCCTGATCAATCGTACTCGAGCCTTTGGCGATGGTGCCATCAACGGGAATTTTCTCGCCGGGCCGGACGCGGAGCCGGTCACCGGACTGGACATGTTCAAGCGATATTTCTTCTTCCGAGCCATCGGCATTGATCCGTGTGGCAACCGGTGGGGCCAGTTCGAGGAGCGCACGCAGGGCGCTTGAGGTTTCGCCCCGAGCCTTCAGTTCCAGAACCTGCCCCAGCAGCACCAGGGTGGTGATGACGGCGGCGGCTTCATAATAGACAGCAACATTGCCGTCATGGCCGCGAAAGGCCGCGGGGAAGATGTCGGGAAAGAGAGTAGCGACCAGACTGAAGCCGTAGGCCATGGCAACGCCCAGCCCGATGAGCGTGAACATATTGAGATTCATGGTCTTCAGCGATTGCAGACCGCGGACAAAGAACGGCCAGGCGCCCCAGAGAACGACCGGTGATGCCAGCAACAGCTGTATCCATGTGGCGGCGCCAGGATCGAACCAGGATTCAAACGGTCGCCCGGGGATCAGGTCCCCCATGGCGTAGAGAAACAGCGGCAGGGAGAATATCGCGCTGACCCAGAAGCGCCGGCGCATATCGATATATTCGGGGTCCGGGCCGCTATCGAGCGAGAAGGTTTCCGGTTCCAGCGCCATGCCGCAGATCGGACAGGAGCCGGGGCCTTCCTGGCGGATTTGCGGATGCATCGGGCAGGTATAGATCGTGCCTTCGGGCGCAACTTCCTGTGCAGTCGAGAGATCGGGCGACAGATAGCGATCCGGATCGGCGACAAATTTCGTCCGGCATCCGGCGGAGCAGAAATGATAGTCCCGGTCGGCATGATGCGCGTGATGGTCGGTCTTGCCGGGATCGACCGTCATGCCGCAGACCGGGTCCTTGACCGGCCCTATGCTGTCGGCGTGGTCGGGACGGTGGGAAGCGGATTCGGTCATTTCCATATCCTTTTCGGCTGGGATCATATACCCTAGAGGGGTATATATAGTCCGATGGCAGGAGAGTCAATGTCGCTGTTTGCATGGCCTCCGGCAAGGCGATGGCAGCGCACAAGAAAGCCCCCCATCACCGGGATGGCGACAGGGGTGGAGCGTCCTCATATTACTGATGGCCGGTCAAAAGATAGCCGGGTCGACAAAGGTGCGGCGCGAAAGTGGATGTCATTGCGAGGGGAGCAGCGGCGCGGCAATCCGGTGCGCCTAACCACTACGGTCACCGATTGCCGCTCTGGATTGCCGCGCTACGCTCGCAATGATGATCGGTGGACCAGAACTTGACCTGATTGAACGGGTCGACGCAATCCGGAGTCAGTCCGGCTTTTGATCCGATGTTGCTGGATGCGCCATATTGCCATGGTCCATCTTGCTATGGTCCATCTTTGAGTGGTCCATCTTGGAGTGGTCCATCTTGCTGGCATCCATCATGTGACAGGCCATCTTGCCTTCCTTGTCCTTCTTGCAGCATTTCATCTTGCCGTCTTCGGCCTTCTCGCACGTGTGGCCGTCATGACTGCCTTGATGATGGGCGGCAAGGACCGCACCGGGGGTGGCCAGTGCCAAAACGGCGGCTGCAACGGAGAGGGTAAATCGTTTCATTTTCAATTCCTTGTATGGTCGGTTTCAATTATAGCTGGCAAATACGCGCTGGCCCTTGGGGCCAAAGGCTATCACCTGGTAGGGCTGTTTCAGGTCATCATGTTCCATGCCCGGCGATCCCACCGGCATGCCGGGAACCGCGAGCCCGGTGACATCATCCGGCTTTTCCCGCAGTAATTTGCGCATTGCCTCTGCCGGGACATGGCCCTCGATGACATAGCCTTCGACGATCATCGTGTGGCAGGAGCGCAACTCTGTGGGGACGCCGTGCAGATCCTTGACCATCTGCATATCGGCATTTTCCGCGGTCACTTCCGCATCAAGCCCTTCGGCTGCGTGGTCCGCCCATTTCAGGCAGCAGCCGCAGCCCGCATCCCGGTACATCGTATAGCTGGCCGCCTGCGCGGCGGTCGAACAGGCTGCCAGCGATAGCAGCAGCAGTCCGGCGCCGCTCATGTCCCGCATGGCATTTGCCATTGCTCCAATCATCAACAATTCCTTTCACAAGTTCAGATGGTTCGGGCCGAGAGAGAGTTCCCCTCCCCAATAGCCCTGAAATATCAATGCAATGGCCAGTCCGGCGAGAAGGAGCCGCAGCAGAATTCGACTGGATTCCGTGCGATATGCGACCATCGCGGCCACCACGCCCGCCAGCGCAATGCCGGTACCCGTCCAGCGATGCAGGCCAAGCGTTTCGGAGCGATCCGACAGCCGGAACCCCGCTGCAAACCAGCCCAGCGACGCCGCCGCCATGCCGCCCGCCGCTCCGGTATAGATGAGAAAGCGAACAGTCGGCTCCAGACCCGACGCCGGACGCATCAACAACAAGAGTTCGGCGAGTCCTGCGATCAGAAACAGGGCCACCGGGAAATGAACAAGCGCAGGATGCAGCCGACCGAGCAAATCGGTGAGGCTGAAGGCTGCGTCTTCGCCTTTTTTCGCATTTGGCGATCCCTGAGCATCTTCTGACGCTTCCGTCTCGCCTTTATGTCTGTCCTCTGCAGCCTGATCCATTTCCGCCATTTCGGTGTCGCTCATATCTCTGCGATGGGCCTCGTGGGCGGAGACCGTCGGAACCGAGGTGAAGGCGAGGAGCGCCAGAAACAGCAATCCGACAGATCTGGTCACCTTTTAACTTTTTCGAACAGATCGATCAGCTCATCGAATTTCTCTTTCTGTTCGGCCGGGCTGCCGGTAGCGATTGCCTCGCTGACACAGCAGGCGGCATGGTCTTTCAGGATCTGGCTCTCGACCTTGGCCAGCGCCGCCTTCACCGCCTGCACCTGGTGCAGAATATCGATGCAATAGCGGTCGTCGCTGATCATCTGGGCGACACCGCGCACCTGCCCCTCGATGCGGCGGAGCCGGTTGATTTTCTGATCCACTGCACCTTTGGTCATGTTTTCCCTCTTGTCTTGGTACCCTATGGGGGTATATATGAGCTTATGCAAAAAACCAACATGAAATTTTCCCGCCGCTCCATGATCGGCTCGCTCGCTGCGTTGAGCGGTGTCGCTGCCCTGCCCATGCCCGGCTGGGCGATGGGCAAGATGACCGGACATGGCGGTGGTCTGGTCCGCAAGGGAATGGACGAGCTTTCCGGTGCGAAGATCGACCTGCATATTGCCGGTGGCCGCTTCGCTACCGGCGGACGATCCGGCGACGCGATTGCAGTTAACGGCACGGTGCCGGGTCCGCTGATTCGGCTGAAGGAGGGTGAGCCGACGCTGCTTTCGGTGCATAATATGCTGGACGTCGACAGTTCCGTCCACTGGCACGGGTTACTGCTGCCGTTCCAGTTCGACGGCGTTCCTGGGATCAGTTTCCCGGGGATCAGGCCGGGCGCGCGCTTTGACGTACCGCTGACGCCGCGCCAGTCGGGCACCTACTGGTGGCACAGCCATTCGGGTCTCCAGGAACAGGCGGGCCATTATGGGCCGATCATCATTGATCCCGCCGGCCCCGACCCAGTCAGCTATGATCGCGAGCATATCGTCCTGCTGAGCGAATTCACGCCGATGCATCCGCACAATATCATGAAGAAGCTGAAGGTCTCCGAAGGCTATTTTAACCGGCAGAAGACCAGCGCCACCGACGATTATCCGCTGAGCGCGGAGGAGCGGCTTATGTGGGGACGGATGCGGATGATGCCGACCGATATCGCCGATGTCTCGGCGCCGACCTATACCTATCTGGTCAATGGCCACGGGCCGGAGGACGGTCTGGAACTGGCCTACCGGCCGGGTGAACGGGTCCGCCTGCGGATCATCAACGGCAGCGCGATGACCTTCTTCAACGTCCGCCTGCCCGGCCTGCCGATGACCGTGGTGCAGGCGGATGGCCAGAATGTCCGGCCGGTCGAGGTAGACGAGCTGCAGATAGGGGTGGCCGAGACTTATGATGTGATCGTTACCCCCAAGTCAGACGGTGCCTTTGCGCTGGCCGCGGAATCAATGGACCGCAGTGGCATGGCGCAGGCGGTGCTGACCTCGCAGCCGGGGCACAAGGCGAGCTTCCCTGCCCTGCGCGATCCGCCGCTGTTGACGATGGTGGATATGGGCCACGGCGGGATGGATCATGGCAGCCACGGCACCAATACGGCCACGGCGGTGGACGATGGCCAGATGGATCACGCGGCGATGGGGCATGCGATGCCGGACGCTGCCCCTGCCGACGCGGCTGGCGGGCATGATATGGGCGCGATGGATATGTCTGGCGGCATGAATATGCGCGACACCAGCTTGCTGCCCGATAGCGTGAAGGTCGGGCCGGGCATCGATATGGTGGCGATGAATCCGCAGGATCGGACCGGTTATCCCGGTCTAGGTCTGGACGACGTACCGCACCGGGTGCTCAACTACCGGATGCTGCAATCGATCGATATGGACCATCACAAGCGCGAACCGGAGCGGGAGATGGTGCTGCACCTGACCGGCAATATGGAACGCTATATGTGGTCGTTCGACGGCAGGAAGTTCAGCGCAGTCGGCGATGATCCGATCCGCTTTGGCCATGACGAGCGGGTGCGGGTGAAGCTGGTCAACGACACGATGATGGCGCATCCAATCCATCTGCACGGGATGTTTTTCGAGCTGGTCAATGGCCAGGGCCACCACCAGCCGAAGAAGCATACGGTGATCGTCCAGCCAGGCAGCAGTGCGACCTTCGACGTGACCACCGACGAGCCGGGCGACTGGGCGTTCCACTGCCACCTGCTCTACCATATGCATGCCGGGATGATGCAGACGGTCAGCGTTGCCTTTCCGGAGGGCGTGTGATGGGCCGGATATTGGCAGCATTATTGGCGGGATCGACGGCGGCATCGCCGCTTATGGCGCAGAATCATGACCAGATGGATCATAGCCAGATGGACCATAGCGGGCATCAGATGCCGGCTGAGGAGGCTGAGGCGGAAGTCGATCATAGCCAGAAGGACCATGGTGACGAAGAAGCGAAGCCGGTCGACCATAAGCAGATGGACCATGGCGCGATGGGGCATGACAGTCCTGCCCCCGCTCCGTCTGCGGCCATTCGCAATGCAGGAACGGGTCCACCCAATGCGGCGGATGCGATCTGGGGGACCGAAGCGATGCGCGCCTCGCGCGAGGCGGTCTATGCAGAACATGGCGATATGCGGATGTTCTGGTTCCAGGGCGACCGGCTGGAATATCGCGCGCGGGGCGGCGAGGACGGCTATCTCTGGGATGTGCAGGGCTATTATGGCGACGATATCAACAAATTCTGGTTCAAGAGCGAGGGCGAAGGCAGTTTCGGCGAACCGGTCGAGGATGCCGAGGTGCAGGCGCTGTACAGCCGGGCAATCGCGCCGTTTTTCGATCTGCAGGCGGGTGTCCGCCAGGACCTGACCGGCCCCAAACGGACGCACGCAGTGATCGGAATTCAGGGCGTGGCGCCCTATATGTTCGAGGTGGATGCCGCCGCCTTTCTGTCGACCAAGGGCGATCTGACGGCGCGGATCGAGGCGGAATATGACCAGCGCATCACCCAGCGCCTGATCCTTCAGCCGCGTGCCGAGATGAATCTTTCCGCTCAGGATATTCCGGAGCTGGGTATCGGCAGCGGCATCGACAATCTCGAGCTGGGGCTGCGGCTGCGCTATGAGATCGTCCCGGAATTTGGGCCTTATATTGGTGTGGAACAGGAATGGAAGCTGGGCGGCAGCCGCGACTTTGCGCGGGCGGCCGGCGAGGACGCGAGCGTTACCAATTATGTGGTAGGGGTGCGGTTCTGGTTTTAGGTTTGCTGTAGCTTCAAGCGAACCGTTCGCCCTGAGCCTGTCGAAGGGCAGATTGCCCGAACGGTGCTTCGTCAGGCTCAGCACGAACGGACGAGAGCGGTCAGACGCGAAGCTGGGGCAGAGCAATCATTTGGCAGCTGAGCTTTTGCTTTTGATATTGCCGAGCGCGTTGCCAGCCAATATTCCCACAGCGATTGCAACCACGTCTGCCGCAAAATCCATCCAGTCTGCCTCGCGTCCAAATCCCATCGTCAACTGCAACAGTTCGATGCCGCCGCCGAACAGCGTCAGCAAAATGAACAGGATGGCGAGCTTTGCACGCGGCCACAACAAGCGGGCCATCAGGGATAGCGTGAAAAACGCAAGAGCATGGTTGAGCTTGTCATTTGCAAAGACTGTCGGCGCGTCTTCGGCGGGCATGGTCGAAATGGCGAGGATAAGGCCGAGCAATAGCCAGAAAGAGAGGCGAAGAATGGTTTTAACGGTCATCGGAGTCACCTAGTAGTCGGACTATTGCCCATGGGTTAACGAACGGCAGCGATTTTTCATCCTGAACAACCAGCGTTAGTCTTCAATGGGTTTAGGCGGTGTTATGTGCTGAGCGAAGTTTTGAAACAGCTTATTACAAACACCATCGCGATTTCCCAAGCAGGCTATGGTCGTATCCAGCGTCGGAAAGACGGTCAAAGCCGTATCCGTGCCCGATGCATTCCCTCCATGGCCCCAAAGCGGAAAATCACCCGAATAGCCCGTAACAAAGCCGTAACCATACCATTCCTCTTGGGGTTTGGTTGCTTCCTCCAGCAAAGGCTGTGATAGAAGCTTGCCAGCCCTCAAGGCATCAACAAAACGCAGCTCATCCCCTACTGTAGAAACACCTCCGCCTGCCGGACTGCCTCGCCATGGCAGAGTATCGATTGCCGACAAGAGAAATTTATATTTGCTCGTTGTGTAGGGCACTGCAACATTTGCCAGCTCATCCAATGTCGGCCAGCTGGTCTTGGTCATTCCCGCCGGTTCCAGAATTCGTTCGGTCACATGGTCATAATAATCTTTGCCGCTCACCTTTTCTATGATCGCGCCCAACAAAACAAAGCCATAGTTGGAATAGTCCATACCGCTGCCCGGATCAAAATCTGGAGGCCGATTATAATTTAATTTTATGATGTCAGCTATCGTGCGCACTGTCTTGCGATTGGCACTATCCTCAGGGCCTAACAACCCAATGTCTCCGGCTCCGCCTGTATGGGTAAGAAGCTGTCTTATGGTGACTTTCGCCATTGCCTTGTTGGGATAGTCCGTCAGATATTTCCCAAGCGGATCGCTGAGCTTCAGTTTTCCGGCTTCAACGAGTTGCAGAACCGACACGGCTGTAAACATTTTGCCTTGGGAAGCGAAAAAGAATGGAGTTTCAATGGTAACCGGGATGTCGTTTCGACGATCAGCCATCCCAAAAGCCTTCTGATATACCAGTTTGCGACCTTGCTTGATACCAAGAACACCGGAAAACCGGTCCTCCTCGGCCATTCTTTGGGCAAACGCATCCAATGCCTCAATTGCCACTTCTTGTGATACAGGCAAACCTCGCGTCGTCAGTTTTTTAAGTTTCTCCGATCCAAGGGCCTCTAACTCAACGGTCACTCTTCTTGAAATTTTTGATTCACGATCAAGCATTATCGCTACAAAACGGTGTGGTTGGTTCCGTTCAATTTTTGTCAGATCGAGTCCACCAGACTCATCCCGTATATCCAAGAAATAAGTTATGTCTGAGTAACCCAGACGTTTCACGCTAAAAGCCTTTAACGCATCGGCATCGTTGGCATTAAACGCAATCAACCATTCATCAAACGCTTGCTCTGCTTCCGATTTTGGAGAAGCGGCCGATAACAATAATGCAATGAAGAATAGCCAAACAAACCGCATCATACCACCTCACTATATCGATCAGGTGACAAGCTAGCATGATTCCAAGACAATAAGTGAATCTCAGTTTTGCGCCGAAAGACGCAAATCTTCGCCATACCCCTCAATTCACCCCGCGGTCCTGCCCTTCCCAATAAGGCGCCCTTAGCTCTCGCCGCAGAATCTTGCCCGACGCGTTCCTCGGCAGTTCCGGGATCACGTCGACGGTTTTCGGGACCTTGAAGCCGGCGATCCGCTCTCTGGCCCAGGCAATGATGCCGTCCTTGTCTATATCGCCAGCATCGGCCTTAGGCGAGATCACGGCCTTGACCGCTTCGCCCCATTTGGCGTCGGGAATGCCGATCACCGCGACCTCGTTGACCTGCGGGTGGCCGAAGATGGCGTTCTCGACCTCGGCCGGATAGACATTCTCGCCGCCGGTGATGATCATGTCCTTGACCCGATCCTTGATGTAGAAATAGCCGTCCTCGTCCATCACCGCGGCGTCGCCGGTGTAGAGCCAGCCGTCGGCATCGACCGTCTCCGCAGTTTTTTCTGGATTGTTGAAATAATGCAGCATGTTGAGACCGGATCTTGTGGCGATTTCGCCGATCGTGCCGGGCGGGACTTCCCGCCTATTTTCGTCGACAATCTTCAGTTCGACGCCGGGCAGCGGGATGCCGATGCCGCGCATCCGCTCGTTGCCCGCCGGGTCATGATCCTCGGGCGGCAGGATACAGATGGTGCCGGTGGTCTCGGTCATGCCATATTGCTGGCAGAACAGCGCCTTGGGCATGGTTTGAAGGCACTGGCGCAGCAGTTCCAGCGGGATCGGCGCGGCGCCATAGGTGACGCTGCGGACACTGGAAAAATCGGTCTCCTTAGCGCGCGGCCAGTTGACCAGCATCTGCAGCGCGGTCGGCACCAGGAAAAACTGGTTGAGCCCCTTGTCGATGCAGTCGAGCACGCTGTCGGGGTGGAATTCGGAGATCACCATCATCGTCGCGCCATTGTAGAAGGCGATCGGACCGATGCCGGAGCCGGCGATATGGGCGCAGGGCATGACTGCGAGCGTGCTGTCGCCGGGCTTCAGATCGATCCAGGCATGTTCCGGCTTATCCTCGACCAGCGGCCGCAGCTTGAACAGATTGTCATTGGTCAGCACCGCGCCTTTCGGATTGCCGGTGGTGCCGGAGGTATAGAGTTGCAACACGCCTTCCGCCGGGTCGGTTTCGGGCAGGTCGCCGGGCGGAGTGTCGGCGACAAAATCGGCCAGCGCCGGCAGGTCGGTGACCGGCCGGGTGCAGAGGATGGTATTGGTGTCGGAAGCTTCTGCCGCGGCCTTCTTCGCTGTGGCGGCAAATTCCGGTTCGCAGATCAGCAGCGGCGCGCGCGTGTCCTTGAGCACATAGGCGACTTCGGGGGCGGCGAGACGCCAGCCGATCGGCGCGATCACCATGCCGGCGCGGCTGGCTGCTGCAAACAGCGTGAAATAAAGGCCGCTATTCTTGCCAAGCCAGCAGATGCGGTCGCCCTTGCCCAGGCCGGCACCGGTGAAGGCGCGGGCATATTCGGTGGCACGGCGGTCGAGCTCGGCATAGTTGACCAGGCCGTCGGCATCGTCGATCGCGATATTGTTGGGGGTTTCCGTCGCCCAATGGACGATGGACGAGCCCATGCAGCGTCTTGATTCTGGCATTCATCCGCTCCTTGCTGATTTTGCGACTCTGTTAATCGGGCAGTTAAGGGAAGGCAAGGGGGACGGAGATTAGCCCTTCCTTTTAAAAGGAGGGGCTGGGGTGGTTTATGTGGAAACTGGCTCGACGCCTGTCTCCGAATTTTGCGAATGGGGACAGGGCCCACCCCAACCGTCTTCTGAAGGGGAGGTGCTTATTCCAGCTTTCTGTAGACCAGTGAGATATTGTTGGCCGGCATCTCGGTGAGGCTTTCGCGGACAAAGCCGGTGCGCCTTGCCAGCGCGTCCATATCGGCCACATCGCGCAGGCCCCATCTCAGGTCGCGGCTTTTCAGGCTGCGTTCGAAGGCTAGATTGCCCGGGGCGGTTTCGACATCGGCGCGCAGATAGGGGCCGTAGAGAAAGAGCGGTGCGCCGGGATCGAGCAAGGCGCTGGCCTTTTCGAACAAGCCGATGCTGGATTCCCACGGGCTGATATGGACCATGTTGATGCACAGGATCGCTGCCGGTTTCGCAATGTCCCACTGCGCAGCCTGCGCATCCAGCGGCAGCGGCGGCAGGACATTGGCGACCGCTTCGCGCTGCGTCCAGGCGGCAATCGACTCCCGGCAGGCGGAGTCGGGGTCGCTAGGCTGGAAGGTCAGACCGGGGAAAGACCGGCCGAAATAGACGATATGCTCTCCAGTCCCGCTGGCCACTTCGAGAATCAGCCCCCTGGCCGGAAGGATATCCTTCAGTACCGCGACAATCGCGTCGCGGTTGCGCAGGGTGGCGGGGGCGTGTTTCTCGGTCATGACAGGCTGGCCTTGGTCATACCAGAGCGGTTTGTCGGGGGGTTCGGTTGCCATGTTGGCTTGCTACGCGAATGTTACGGCATAGCCAAATGCGAAAATCGCCATTATGATGCCGCCATGCCCGATTTGCCGCCACCCGCCGTCAAATTTCCCCCGCCCTTGCTCTATCTTGGCATGATATTGCTCGGGTGGTTTATGGACTATGCTCTGCAACTTCCGGAAATGCCTCGGTCAGATAGGCTGCAATATATGCTGGGCGCACTGCTCGTGCTGGTGGGTATCGCCGTCAATATTCCGGCAGTGTTGAAATTCAAGGCGAATGACGAGAATGTCATTCCCTGGACCGGGAGCGAAACAATTATCGTCAGCGGTGTCTATCGCTTCACCCGCAACCCGATGTATCTAGGCATGTCATTGATTTCGCTCGGAATCGCAATGTTGGCGGGCAGCTATGCGATGGTCGGCACGGCCCTGCTCGCATCCGTGATCATCGACCGTCTCGTCATTGTCCGAGAGGAACATTATCTGGAGAAGCGTTTTGGCCAGTCCTACGCGGACTATAAACGCCAGGTGAGGCGCTGGATCTAGACCGGATCCCGGACCTGTTGCCGCCGCCAGATCGCCGCGAGGAAGCTGCCGATCACGACATGATAGACCGCCGATATCGCGCTCGGCACCGGCGCGAGCGCGGCCTGCATCGGGCTGGCGAATTGCGCGGCGAAGCTGGGCGTGGACGCGAAACTGGAACCGAGGCCGCTGTTCTGCATGCCGACTTCGATGCTGATCGTCCGGCTCTCCTCCTCGCCAAAGCCCAATATTCTGGTGATCAGATAGCCGAGGCCGAAGCCAAAGACATGGAGCAGCAGGACGGCCAGCATCAGCACCCCGAAATGCTCCTCGATCAGCGCATTGCTGTTGGCGATGATGCCGCCGACGATCAGCACAACCACAATGACCGAGGCGAGCGGCGAGAGGATCGCAATCCTATCGGTCAATCGCGGCAGATAGCGGTTCAGCAGGACGCCGGCGATCACCGGCAGCAGCACGATCGACACCATGTTGACGAACAGGTTCCACTGGTCGATCTCGACATATTTGCCGGCGAGCAGTCCGGTCAGCAGCGGCGTGGCGACGACCGCGACCAGCGTCGAGGCCATGGTCATCGTCACCGACAGCGCCAGATTGGCGTTGGCGAGATAGGCGACGACATTGGAGGCGGTGCCGCCGGGGCAGCAGGCGACCAGGATCAGCCCGACGGCGAGGCCGGTTTCGAGCCCGAAGGCCATGGCCAGACCGATTCCGGCCAGCGGCATCACCGTGAATTGCAGGACGACCCTGCCCCGACGCATTTCGGGATTTTCGCGATCCGGCGGAAATCGGCGAAGGACAGGGTCAGGCCCATGCCGAGCATGATCAGCCCGAGCAGAACGCTGACCAGCGGCTGGCCGAGCGGCCGGAAGCGGCCGTCGACGACCCAGAGGAAATGGGCGGGCACGAACCATGCCCAGGCTGTCCCCAATATTGTCCACAGGGCAAAGAGATTGGTCAGGCGGTGAATCACCCTTCTTTCCTCCTTGCGGCGAAGCCGTGGGGAGGAAAATAGATGACAGCCACCCTCGCCTCCTCACTCCGCCGCTTCGGCAAAAGCCTCCGGTTCCGTCCACACCAGAATCGGATTACGCGCCGCCTGGGTTTCGTCCAGCCGGCGGCGCGGGGCGAAATGGGGGGCGCTCTTGAGCAGCTCGTCCCCTGCCTTTGCTCGCTCGGCAACCGAACGAAACGCACCGACAAACTGGTCAATCGCCGCCTTGCTTTCGGTTTCGGTCGGCTCGACCAGCATCGCGCCATGCACCACCAGCGGGAAATACATGGTCATCGGATGATAGCCCTCGTCGATCATGCCCTTGGCGAGGTCGAGCGTGGACAGGCCGTTGCTGAAGCCCTTGTCGGAGAACAGCGCCTCGTGCATGCAGGGCCCGCTGTGGGCGAAGGGCGCATCCAGCACGTCCTCGAGACTGCGAAGAATATAGTTGGCGTTCAGTACCGCGTCCTCCGCAACCTGTTTCAGACCATCGGCCCCGTGGCTGAGGATATAGGTCAGCGCGCGGGTAAATATGCCCATCTGGCCGTGAAACGCACTCATCCGGCCAAAGGTGTGGGGATGGCGGTCCTCAACCGTCTCTTCCTCGACCAGGGTAAGATGGCCGTCGGCATGGCGTTCGGTGAAGGGTAACGGGCCGTAAGGGGCCAATGCCTCGGACAGGACGACGGGTCCGGAACCGGGGCCGCCGCCGCCATGCGGGGTCGAGAAGGTCTTGTGCAGGTTGATGTGCATGGCATCGACGCCGAGATCGCCGGGGCGGACCTTGCCGACAATGGCGTTGAAATTGGCGCCGTCGCAATAGACGAAGCCGCCGGCGGCGTGGACCGCGTCGGAAATCGCCTTCATGTCGGGTTCGAACAGGCCGCAGGTATTGGGGTTGGTGATCATCACGCCAGCGACATCGGGCCCGAGCCGTGCCTTCAGCGCCTCGAGATCGACGCGGCCGTCGCTGTTGGCGGGGATATCCTCGACCTTGTAGCCGGCAAAGGCAGCGGTCGCCGGATTGGTGCCATGGGCGCTTTCCGGGACCAGGATCACTTCGCGGGCGTCGCCGCGCGCTTCGAGCGCCGCGCGGATGCAGAGTATGCCGCAGAGTTCGCCATGGGCGCCGGCCTTGGGGGTCATCGCGACGCCGTGCATGCCGGTCAGCTTGATCAGCCATACGGCCAGTTCGTTGATCACGCCGAGCGCGCCCTGCACGCTTTCCACCGGCTGCAGCGGGTGGATATCGGCAAAGCCCTTCAGCCGGGCGATTTTCTCGTTCAGTCGGGGATTATGCTTCATGGTGCAGCTGCCGAGCGGAAACAGGCCGACATCGATCGCGTAATTCTGGCGGCTGAGCCGGGTATAGTGGCGGACGGTCTCGCCTTCGGAGAGACCGGGAACCGCGATCGGTGTCTGGCGTTCGAGTCCGCCGAGGCGGCTTGCGACGTCCGGCGCTTCGGGAAGGTCGACGCCGGTGCGGTCGGGAGAGCCGATCTCGAAAATCAATGGTTCGTCGACCATCAGCGCACGGTTGCCGGTGTGTGTGGAAATGGCTTGCTCGGACATGGTCAGATTGTCTTCCTGTTTGGTGGGGCGGCCTTCGGCGAGCATGGTCATGCCAAGGCTCCTTCCACCGCCGCAGCCAGTGCCTCGACATCCTCCTCGCTGACGGTCTCGGTGACCGCGACGATCAGGCCGTGGGCAAGAGATTTCTCTTGCGGATAGAGGCGACCGAGCGAGACACCCGCCAAAATGCGCTGTTCGGCCAAGGCACGCACGATCGGACGCGCATCCTTGTCAAGAACCAGCGTGAACTCATTGAAAAAGCTTCTATTCATTAGCGTCGCACCGGGGATGGCCGACAGCCGGTCCGCTGCCTGCACCGCCTTCTTGTGATTGAGCATCGCCAGCTGGCGCAGACCCTTTTCACCGAGCAGGGTCATGTGCGCGGTAAAGGCCAGCGCGCACAGGCCGCTGTTGGTGCAGATATTGGAGGTCGCCTTTTCGCGGCGGATATGCTGCTCGCGGGTCGACAGAGTGAGGACGAATCCCCGCTTGCCCTCGGCATCGACGGTCTCGCCGCACAGCCGGCCCGGCATCTGGCGGACATATTTCTGCTTGCAGCCGAACAGGCCGACATAGGGTCCGCCGAATTGCAGGCCGACGCCGAGCGACTGGCCCTCGCCGAGCACGATGTCCGCGCCCATTTCGCCCGGAGAACTGATCGCGCCCAGCGCCACCGGCTCGGTGACCACGGCGATCAGCAATGCCTTGTGCGCCCTGGCCTTTTCGGCGAGCGCGGAGAGGTCTGCGATGCGACCGAGAATATCGGGATATTGGACGACAACACAGCTGGTCTCGTCGTCAATCTGGTCGAGCAGGTCCTGGCCGTCGGTGGCGGCGTCGAACCGCGGCGCTGCATAGGCCAGATGGTCCTTGGTGAATTTAGCCATGGTCTTGGCCACCGACACATAATGCGGGTGCAGGCCGGAGGAGAGGATCGCCTTGCTGCGCTTGGTGATCCGGCCAGCCATGGTGATGGCTTCCCAGCAGGCGGTCGAGCCGTCGTACATCGAGGCATTGGCGACATCGACCCCGAACAGGCGCGCGACCTGGGTCTGGAATTCGAACAAAGTCTGCAGCGTGCCCTGGGCAATTTCCGGTTGATAGGGAGTATAGGCGGTCAGGAATTCGCCGCGCTGGATGATATGGTCGACGCTCGCCGGGACATGGTGGCGATAGGCCCCTGCTCCCAGGAAGAAGGGCATGTCGCCGGCGGCGTGGTTTTTCCTGGCCAGCGCCTTCATATGCGCCTCCACCGCCATCTCGCCGGCGTGCATCGGCAGGCCGTGGATCGGGCCGGTCAGCCGGGCCTCCTCCGGCACATCGACAAACAGGTCATCGACCGATTGCGCGCCGATCTTTGCCAGCATCGCTTGCCGGTCTTCGGGAGTCAGCGGGAGATAGCGCATTTTCGTTTTCCTTCCGAATTCCCCTCCCTTTCAAGGGAGGGGCTGGGGTGGGATATGAGGAGGCTGGCTCGATGCCAGCCTCCGAATTTGCGAGTGAGGACAGGCCCCACCCCAACCCCTCCCCTGAAGGGGAGGGGCTATTGAAAATTACAAACCGTCGACGAACGCCTTGTATGCTTTTTCATCCATCAGGTCGTCGAGTTCGTCCTTGTCCGACAGGGTCAGCCGGAAAAACCAGCCGTCTTCCTCGGCCGATGTATTGACCAAGCCGGGCTCATCCTCGAGCGCCTCGTTGACCTCGATCACTTCGCCGGAAACCGCGGCATAGACGTCGGATGCGGCCTTGACTGATTCCACCACGGCGGCATCGTCGCCCTGTTCCAGTTCGGTGCCCACTTCCGGCACCTCGACAAACACGATGTCGCCCAGCTGTTCCTGCGCATAGTCGGTGATACCGACGGTCGCGGTGTCGCCTTCGACCTCGACCCATTCATGTTCATCGGTAAAATATCGGCTCATGGTCGTTTCCTCTTCCTGTCAATCTATGGCTTGGATTTGCGGTGGTAGTGATGCGGCACAAAGGGCATATCGGCAACGGTGCAGGCAATTTTCCTGCCGCGCTGTTCGACGGTGATGGCGGTACCGTTTTGCGACAGCGCCATCGGCACATAGGCCATGGCGATGGGACGCTGCAGAGTGGGGGAAAAACCGCCGCTGGTCACGGCGCCGATGGTCGCGCCCGAGTCGTCGATGACCGTTGCGCCTTCACGAACCGGCTGGCGACCGTCGACAAACAGGCCGACGCGTTTCTTGTCCGCCTGGTCCGGATATTGCGCGAGCACGCGTTCGGCTCCGGCGAAATTTCCTTCCTCCCGCCGCGCCTTCGACAGGGCAAAGCTGAGATTCGCTTCGACCGGCAAAATATCGGCGTTCATGTCATGGCCGTATAGCGGCAAGCCCGCTTCCAGCCGCAGGCTGTCACGTGCCCCCAAACCGATCGGCCGCACCTCCTCCAGTCCTGTCAGAGCGTTGGCGAGCGCCACTGCATGTTCGGCGGGGACGCTGATCTCGAAGCCGTCCTCGCCGGTATAGCCGGATCGGCTGATGCCCAGCGGAATGTCGTTCCAGAGAAATGGACCCGCTTCCATGAAATAGAGATCGGTTGCCTTTGGCCAATCCGGTTGCAGGGGCTGAATGTCGAGCTTGGCCAGAGCGTCGGCGGCCTTGGGGCCTTGCAGCGCCAGCAAAGCCAGGTCTTCCAGATGGCTGAGCGTCAGGTGATCGGGCAGATGTTCGCCCATATAGGCGATATCATCATGCTTGGTCGCGCCATTGACCACCAGATAGAGGTGGTGCCCGGTGTTGGTCACCATCAGGTCATCCAATATCCCGCCGTCCTGTGCAAGCAGCAAGGTATAGCGGATCTTGCCTGCAGCCAGCGCGGACAGATTGCCGGGCGTGATTTTCTCGAGCGCGTCAGCGGCGCCGTCGCCGATCAGTTGCAACTGACCCATGTGGCTGACATCGAAAAGGCCCGCTTCGGTCCGGGTCCAGATATGTTCGGCCATCACGCCTTCATATTGCACCGGCATTTCATAGCCCGCGAACGGAACCATCCGTGCACCGAGCCTGCGGTGCCAGTCGCCGAGTGGCAATTGTTTCAAATTTTCTGTGGTTTCGCTCATATTTTTTCCGCATCAAGAAGACAGCCCGCAGCAAAGCCCTGCAAAACTGCCCCCTCTGTCACGGAACCTGAGAGCTTGGTCCATTTCAGCCGAAGCCGAAAAAGATTTCCCCTTCGGTGGCCCACCCCAACTAACGCCAGAGCGAACGCTTTCCAGAGTGCTTGTGAAACGTTGCGGTCCGGTGGCCTGAGAGTTTCCGGGGCGGTTGCTCCTTCGGCGGCTGTTCGGTCGGGTGGGACAGAAAAACACTCTCCCGCAACGCCTCATGATCCCTGCCCGGAGACAAGGATCAAAAAGCAGATTCATGAGTGGATCAGCGGGTGGGAGGAGTCAATGATTCTGTTGTGCGGTGCAGAATAAACTAGAACGCGGGTCCAGCGGGCCTGCTGCCGCAGCCTCTGCCGGGGCAGCACGCTGTTCCGGATTGATGAATCGAATCGGCAAGCAGGCGATCTTAGCTCATTTCCCAGATCGCAACATTCTCGTGGACATAGGTTCCCGAACCGTTCTTCCCTATCAGCGCTATGATTGCATCGGCCACATCACTGGCCAGTATCGAGCGATAGCGGCGGAGCTTGCCGTGCAGCAGCAAATCCAGAATTGGGCTGGCGGCGATGGCCAGACTTTCGCCCAGCCTGTTGTCGCCCACCCGTTCGCCGCGGAGCAGCCCGGGGCGTATGATGTCGAGACGGTCAAATTGCTGCGCCCTGAGTAGGTCCTCGGCCTCGCCTTTGGTCTTCAGATAGAAACTGGACGCACTGCTGTCCGCCATGGTTGAGGAGACAGCTATAAACTGCCTCGCGCCGGCGGCCTTGGCAGCGGCGGCCACGGCACCGACCAGATCACGATCCACGGCGGCAAATTCTTCCTTCGATCCCGCCTTCTTCATGGTCGAACCGAGGCACGATATGGCGATATCGGGTTTTATCTTCGCTATGGTTGCGGGCCAGTTTTCCTGCAGCTGGACGTGGACTTTTGCCTTGCCGACGTCTTCGCGCCAGGGACGCCGAAGGAGCAAATGGAGCGTGCTGTCGCTGCCCTGTTCGACCAGTTTGCGGGTCAGCAGGCCGCCGACCAGGCCAGTGGCTCCGACGAGCAGGATTTTGTTGGCCATGGTCAGGGTCTCCGCAAGTTGTCGATATTCAGCATGTCATACCAGCGGAGGCTGGTATCAAAAGCAATATTCACGGGACTCGCTCATTTGGGATGGCCCCCAGCCTTCGCTGGGGTGACGGATTGTTTGCCTGGGTGACGGGTGTTCGGGCAGGGCTACGACTTTCTAGCGCTGGCTGTGCTGCTCGCCAAATATTTCCGCATGCCGGTTGCGCGCATAGCGATCGGTCATCCCGGCAAGAAAATCGGCAATATGGCGGATCCGCGCCGGTTCTTCCTCGGGGAGAGCCAAAACCCAGTCCACAGGCATCAGCTGAGGCCGTTCGCGATAGGCCTTCACCAGGTCGGCGACCATCATCTTGCCCTCTTCCGCGGCCGCCGTCTGCTCGGGATGGTAATAGAGATTGTCGTACATGAAACGTTTCAGGGTCCGTTCCTTTTCCGCCATGGCATCGGAAAAGCCGCCGATCATCTGCCCGGCCTGACGCACGTCGTCCACCGACCCAATACCCAGCCGTTTGACCCGAGCGCGGCTGGTGTCGAGCACGTCATTGACCATCAGTCCAATCTGGTCGCGAATCAGTTCCGGCAACAGCCGCTCGTGCGGGACATCACCAAAACGGTCGCAAATCATCTGCCAGCGTTCCGCGATGAACGGCAGTTCGAGCAACTGGTCGAGCGTTAACAGTCCCGCGCGCAGGCCGTCGTCAATATCATGATTGTCATAGGCGATATCATCGGCAATCGCCGCGATTTGAGCTTCCAGCGACGGCCAGCTTTGCAGCTCGAGGTCCAGTGCGCGATTGGTCTCGGCCAGCGCCCAGGTCGGCTGGTCAACCGGCCCGTTGTGCTTGGCCAGCCCCTCGAGCATTTCCCAAGTGAGGTTGAGGCCGTTCCAGCGCGGATAAGGCGTTTCTAGCAGGGTCAGGGTGCGGATGGTCTGGGCATTGTGGTCAAAACCGCCATGGTCAGCCAGCGCCTCTTCGAGCGCATCCTCTCCGGCATGGCCAAAGGGTGGATGTCCGATATCATGTGCGAGACAAAGTGCCTCGGTCAAATCTTCGTTCAGGCCCAGAGCGCGAGCGAGCGTCCGGCCAATCTGGGCCACTTCCAGACTGTGGGTCAGCCGAACCCGGTAATGGTCGCCATCAGGCGCGACGAACACCTGGGTCTTGTGGCGCAGGCGGCGGAAGGAAATTGAATGGATGATCCGGTCGCGATCACGCTGGAAGGCATCGCGCGGACCACGCGTTACGCCGCGCTTTTCATCATGCTGCCGACCGCGGCTGTCTGCCGGGTCGCTGGCATAGCCCTGGAGTCGGGTCATTTGGTCAGCTCGTTGACCTCGACACCGTCGGCGCTGGCCCAGGCGAAGCCGTCACCGCCAGCCTTGCGATAGTCGGCCTCAAAAGCCTTGGCCGCCTTGAAATCATCGAACGGTCCAACAACCAAGCGGCGGGTCTGACCCCATGGTGAGGTCCAGCCCTTCTGCCCCTTGAACATTTCCGGCTGCTTCTTCGTCATCCGCCGATAGTCAAATTTCAGAGCGTTGAGATTGGAGCCGGTAGCGATCTGTACCCAGTAGCGTTTGGGATGCAGCGGCTCTTTTGGTTTTGCCGGCGCCTTTTCCTCGGCCTTGGCGATGATTCTCGGCTTGGGTTTGGCGGGTTCGATTTCATCCAGGTCGACCGGCACGACCCGGCTCCTCGTCTCCTGCTCCGGAATGTCGATGTCGCCAATGATGTCGGCAAGCGGCTTCATCGTCGGAGAGGCTGCTCCCGCTTCCCCGGCTGCAGGCCGCGTCTGAGCAAGATCGAAGCTAACCAGATTGACCGGACCGCCGGTTCTCGTTTCGCTTGCATTCGGTTCTGCGCGCTGGCTCCCCGATTGGCCCAGGGGCTGACGACCGGCGATTTCCACCTTGCGCTCGACAGTTTGTGAAACTAGCACCGGCGGCTTGCTGACCCCAAGCGTTGTTGCAAAACCGGGGGACGCAGTGGTGCTGTTCGGCTTGCTTTCGCCCGCTGCGATTTCGGCGGTTCGCGCCGGTTGCGGCTGGCTCGCTACCGGCGCGGGTGTCGGCGTTGGCGCTGGTTGAGTCTGGGCTATGCTGGTCGAGCGATCGGAACGGCCGGCAGATATCGCTGGCAGATCTTTCCTGGCCAGCCGGGCGGCCTCATCTTTTCTCTGCTGTCGACTTGATTCGCGGTCCCGGTATCGACGCTCAGCAGAACCGGGGCGACGTCGCGGCGACTTGTCGGGCATGGCAAGCACGCGGGGGCGCTTGGCATCCGAACCCAGGGCCTCTCCGACCGGGATCAGCCCTGCGTCAACCCCGTCGCCCCCCCTGGTCGCCAGTGTGGATGCAAGTTGCACCGCTGCCACATCGACTCCGATATTCTCGCTGGCAGGGAAATGGCCAAAATGGACAGCGGCTGCCTTTTGCGCCGCTGTCAACTTGGACATGCGTTCAAAAAAGGGCTTGATCGCTTGCGCCATCCGGCGCTCCATCGTCTTTTCGACGATATCTTCTGCGTCCTTTTTCCTGCCGTTCATAGCATAGATAAACGCTCGGTTACGCCATGCATCGCGATCGCTTTTCATTAGCAGTGGATTAAGCTGCGCTTCTGCCAGTTCGATATCCCCGCTGATCCCGAGCGAAATCGCATAGCGCTTGATCAGCTGATCGGTGCTGCCATAGCGTATCGCCAGTTCGTAGTCTTTCTGGGCATCTCTGTTCCGCCCGATCAGGTCATAGGCAAGACCGCGATCGGCAGCAATTTCGCGCGCTGTTATGCCATTGGCAACGGCCTGGTCAAAATACCGAAGTGCACCAAACGGATTTTCTTCGGCCAGCAGCGCCCTGCCGAGTCCGGCCTTGACCCTGCCGCTGGAACCATAAACCTGGTCAGCCTTGGCGAGAAAACCGATAGCTGCGCGCAAGTCCCCCATCTCGAGCGCCGCAAGACCGGCATCGGCGAGAGCCGATGAATCGTTGGCGTTGACCGCAATCCGCCGCAGGGCATCCTGCAGATTCTCGCTCGAGGACTGAGAACCGGTTTGAGCGTCGGCAGGCTGGTGGGGTACAGCGGTGCCTGCGAGCACAGCTGACAATGCCAGTACAAATCTGAATCTATGTTTCACAAGATGTATAAAGGAATGATTGCGCATAAAATCAATCATTCCCTTTAACCAGCGAGGCCAATGGTGGCACGCGAAAGACAAACTCCCTCGCGCTCCCGAATTATCGGTCAAAAAACCGGTGACCGAAGCCAGATCCTACTGGTTGTTCTGCCGATTGAGAAAGCGCGGGATGTCGAGTGGATCGCGAGACTTATCATCATCGCCATCGTCCTCCTCATCGCCTTTCGAACCGCCCCGAGTCAGATTGGACATCCGCTCGAACAGCGTCCCGCCTCCTGTCGCTACGCGCGGTGCCGGTGGGACCCGGCTGGCTGGACGGCTGACAGCGGCCGGCTCTTCATCATCGCGTTGAATGGCCTCATCTCCGAGCACCAGTTCGTCCTCTTCCGGACCCGGCTTTGCCGACGCAATCCCGGGTGTCAGCGATGCAAAGGAGGGTCTCGTTACTACATCCTCGTCGTCATCGCCGTAGGTGGCGACTGGAGTCACTGGCGCTTCTGGTTCGGTTTCTGCGCTTGGTTCCGACTCAATTTCCGCTTCCGGTTCCTCGGCCGCTTCCGGCTCGCTGGTATCGGTGGCAATGGATGAAGCGAAGCTGGGCGCGGGGTGCGCTTCTTCGGTTTTTTTCGTGGGACTGCTCATGGCAAAGGATGCTGGTGGCGCGGCCGAAGAAACGCTGCCGTCGCTGTCGATGCCCGTGGCAACGACCGATACGCGGATCCGTCCGTCCAGGTTCGGGTTGAAGGCACTACCCCAGATGATGTTGGCATCGGGATCAACCAGTTCGCGGATATGATTGGCGGCCTCGTCGACTTCCATCAGGCGCATGTCCTCGCCGCCGGTAATCGATACGATGACGCCCTTGGCCCCCTGCATCGAAACGCCGTCGAGCAGTGGATTTGCGATCGCCTTTTCAGCAGCTTCAAGCGCGCGTCCGTCGCCTTCCGCTTCGCCGGTTCCCATCATCGCCTTGCCCATTTCGTGCATCACGCTGCGCACGTCGGCAAAGTCGAGATTGATCAGGCCTGGCATGACCATCAGGTCGGTAATGCCACGTACGCCTTGCTGCAGCACTTCGTCCGCGAGCAGAAAGGCTTCCTTGAAGGTGGTGTTGGGATTGGCGACGAGGAACAGATTCTGGTTCGGGATGACGATCAGCGTGTCGACATTTTTCTGCAGTTCCTCGATGCCCGCTTCGGCTGCTTTCATCCGGCGCGTGCCTTCGAAGGTGAACGGCTTGGTCACCACGCCGACAGTCAATATGCCGCGATCACGCGCAGCCTTGGCAATTACAGGAGCAGCGCCGGTACCGGTACCGCCGCCCATGCCGGCTGCGATAAAGCACATATGCGTGCCTTCCAGAGCCTGTTCGACGAGATCGATAGTTTCTTCCGCCGCCGCGCGACCAACTTCGGGGCGGGATCCGGCGCCGAGACCTTGGGTGATATCGGGTCCGAGCTGGATGCGGCGTTCGGCCGTCGAGCTGTTGAGCGACTGAGCGTCGGTATTGGTTACGATGAAATCCACGCCTTCGACCTGGGCTGCAATCATGTTGGCAATGGCGTTACCGCCTGCGCCGCCGACTCCGATAACCGCGATTTTCGGCTTCAGTTCTTCGACTTCCGGTGGGCCAATATTGATACTCATCTCACTGTCTCCCGAGACATTTTATCGTCGTGTAATATTTGTTTCACGCTTTGCACAAATTCACCGTGAGAATCACCCGAAAAGTTAATTTTTTTTCATCAAATTTCTAAAAATTACCCCGTATCGCCGACATCAACCGCCCGAGTACCGCTGATCCGCCATATTTATGGACATTCTGATAGCTCCGGGACATCGATCGGAGGTCCACGGGGTCCTGCGCCGCATAAAGTGCAAGTCCGGCGAGCCCGGCAAAAGCGGGGCCGCTATGGGCTTCGGGAAGCGCAGTCAGCCCGGTCGGACGACCGATACGCACGGTGCGCCCCAGCGCGGACTGGGCATAATCGGCAATACCCTTGAGTTCCGCTCCGCCGCCGGTGAGCACGACCTGCCGGCCGACCGGGCCGGTAAAGCCCAGCTCCTTCAGCGAACGGCCGATTTCCCCAATCAGATGATCCAGCCGCTGGCGGATGACCGCGATCAGCTGCGCCCGGGTAATGCGGCCTTCTTCCTCGGCGGAGTCGGGGCTTTTTTCCAGATCAAGATTGATCACGTCATGATTGTCGCGCGGGCTTGTCGTGGCGGACCCGTAGAAACATTTGATCCGCTCGGCCTGCGCGCGTCGCAGACCGAAGGATGAGGCGATATCGTCGGTAATGTCGGCCGCTCCGTAGGGCAAGGTCGTCAGGCCGACCAGCATGCCACCGGCAAACAGGGAAACATTCGTCACTTCCGCGCCCATCTCGACCAGGGCCACGCCCAGTTCCCGTTCTTCGCGAGAAAGGCAAGCGGTACCAGCAGCAATCGGAGAGGCAACGATGGATTTCACGTTCAGATGCGCACCGCGCACGCTCATTTCGATATTGCGGACCGGCGAGGCTTCGGCGAGAATGACATGAATATCCACCCCGAGCCGATCGGCATGCAGGCCTTTCGGCTTCTTCACCCCGTTCAGGCCGTCGAGTGTGTATAGAGCGGGCTGGGCGTGAAGCACCATCTTCCCCCTCGGATCGATGCTGTTGCGTCCCGCGTCCAGCAGCAGGTCGATATCATCCTGCTCGATCCGGTGACCACCCAGTTCGGTTTCGACCGAGGTCAGCAGGCTTTGCAGGCCACCCGCCGAAAAGCTGACCCAGACATCGTCGATATTGGTGCCGGCGATCCGCTCCGCCTGTTCGACCGCGTCCCGGACATCCATTTCGGTGGTCTCGGTGTCCGCAATATAACCCCGCTTCACACCCTTG
>Ga0209346_1000527_pt1 | contig 32188 bp, 28 predicted proteins | sample AutmiccommunBRH9_FD_187381 | JGI IMG/M metagenome (GOLD analysis project Ga0209346, IMG submission 187381) | Deep subsurface microbial communities from Mt. Terri, Switzerland - Autotrophic microbial communities BRH/9 (SPAdes) (version 2) | ecosystem: Environmental > Aquatic > Deep subsurface >...
GCTCCCGCTTGGCCACCGGCAGGCAATAGGCATGCGGCCTTATCCCGCCGGCGAACATCGCGTTGCGGTTGATGTGCAGATGATGCGGCGTGATCGTGGCGGCGATGTTCGGACCGGCGCTGTCGACAAACCCAACCGCCTGCTCGGTGGTGATATGTTCGAAGACAATCTTCAGGCCGGGAAGGTCGCGAATCAGCTTTTCCAGGACCCGCTCGATAAACACTGCTTCGCGATCGAAAATGTCGATGTCGCCATCGGTCACCTCGCCATGGACAAGCAGCGGCATGCCGATATCCTGCATCCGCTCGAGCACCGGCATGATATGCGCGACATCGGTCACGCCATGGGCGCTGTTGGTTGTTGCATTGGCAGGGTAGAGTTTCGCAGCGGTGAATATGCCGGCGGCGTGGCCGGACGCCAGATCATCCGCGTCGGCATCATCGGTCAGATAGCAGGTCATCAGCGGGGTGAAATCGGAATCGGCCGGCAGAGCGGCCATGATCCGGTCGCGATAGGCAGCGGCGCTGGCCGCGCGGGTCACCGGTGGCGACAGGTTGGGCATGACGATCGCCCGGGCAAATTGCCGCGCGGTAAAGGGTGCGACCGCCGCCAGCATCGCGCCATCGCGCAGATGGACGTGCCAGTCATCGGGGCGTCGGATGGTAATGCGGTCTGTGGTCTCGGTCATTTTTTGTTTCCGTAAGTCCCGGTCCCGCCAAAAAAATAGTTCATTTCGGCTAGCGGGCACTGGCGACTTGGTTTTATGTCCGCCAACCCCTACCTAAATGCCATGACCGAAACCAGACTTAATGATCGCGCCATCATCCGCCTGTCCGCGACCGACGGCTCCGAAGACATCCGACAGTTTCTGCAGGGACTGGTGACCCAGGATGCGGCCACCGTCGAGGCGGGAACTCCCCAATGGTCGGCGCTGCTGAGTGCTCAGGGGAAAGTCCTGTTCGATTTCTTCCTGTGGTCGGACGGCGACGATATATTGATCGACTGCGAGCAGGAGCAGGCCGAGGCCCTGGTCAAGCGGCTGAAACTCTATCGCCTGCGCCGCAAGATTGACATCGACCGGGATGATTCAATGGGAGTTCACTGGGCTCTGGCTGCCGAAGACAGGCCACGCGATCCGCGGCTGGCTGCCTTGGGTCACCGCTGGCTGGGGGATCCGGGCGAGGACCCGGGAGCCGAGGAAGCCTACAGAAAGCACCGCCTGACGCTCGGCGTGACCGAGGGCGCAGCAGAACTGGGCAGCGACAAGACCCTGTGGCTCGAATGCAATGCCTCGGAACTCAACGGCGTCAGCTTCGCCAAGGGCTGCTACGTCGGCCAGGAGAACACCGCACGCATGAATTACCGCCAAAAGGTCAACCGGCGGATGATCGTCGTACCGATCGCGCAGGCCGACGAAAAGCGCCAGCGCATTGCCTATCCCGCCTATGCCCTCTCCGTCGAACATCGGCGGGTGGAAGATCTCGGGGAGCTCGATCTGCCCGACTGGCTGGCGACGGCTATTGGAGACCAATAGCGGCTGGAACGGGCTCTAGGCAGCGTCGCTCGCTTCCGTCGCGCGCGGCTTCATCACCCGCTTCTTGCGAGCAGGCTTCTTTTCAACCTCGACTTCGGTCGAAGATGAAATCGCCGGCGGCAGGACGCTGGCGTCCAGGCCATTGTTTTCGCTATTCTTGTCCGAAGCCGTCTCGGCCTTGCGGGGACGGCGGCTGCGTACCGGCTTCTTCTCTTCCGGTTCGTCATGGCCGGCCGTGTCTTCCCGATCATTGCGGTCATTCCGGTCATCGCGTTGCTGGCGGTTGGGCTGGCCTTGCTGCGAACGGCTGCGATGATTGTCATCATCATTGTCGTTGCTGTCATCATGGCCATTGCCGCGATTGTCGCTTCGATGGTCGCCGCGCGGTTCCTCGCGAGCGATCCGCTGTTCTTCGCGACGTGCGATCGTATCAGCGTTGACGCGGAAATAATGATCCGCAAACTGGTGGTAATATTCGGCCTGGACGCGGTCGCCATTGACCTGGGCGTCCTGCGCCATTTTCTTGAATTTGTCGAGCATCTGCACGGCATTGCCACGCGCGCGACTGTCGATCCGGTTGTCGCGATCGGATCCGCCACCGCGGTTGCTCTGGGGGCGATTATTGGTGTTCCGGCTGCGCCCGCGGCGGCCGGGTGGACGATTGTTCATCAAATGAAAGGTATCCTTATACCGTTTATAAACTTGGTCTTTCTCAAGTCATAGCCACCCTGTGGCGGCGATTGCGCTGCAGACAACCTGTCGACAGCGGCCCATACAAGATAAATAAGCGCCGAAAACCAGCAACATCATCAAGTTGGGGGCAGGCCAGTGATTTTGGGAAAAAAGCCAGAAATCGTCTGGGCCTGTACCAGTCTTAGCGACTCGCTTCGGCAAAACCAAGCCCTTTTTACCGACGCAGAATCAGCAAACGATCGTTTGCAGACAAATCCTGTTTCAATTCAACGCTGTAGCCCGCTTCTATGGCCAGTTGCGAAACCGGCTCAGCCTGATCAAAGCCGATTTCGAACATGGCCATTCCACCGGGTGAGAGCAGTTGCGCCAGCGATGGTATCAGGATGCGATAGTCGTCCAGTCCCTCCTTGCCCGCGAACAGGGCCCGGTGCGGCTCGAAACTGGCGACCTCGGCAGATAATCCGGCACCCGTGGCAACATAGGGCGGGTTGGCAAGTACCAGATCGAAACCGCGGTCCAGGGCCGCCGTCCAGCCCGGCTGCGTCCAGTCCAGCAGCAGGAACCGGGCACGGTCGGACAACCCGAGTGCATCGGCATTATTATGGGCAATCTGCAAGGCGGCGGCGCTGGCATCAATCCCCACGCCTGTGGCGTCCGGAAATTCATGCAGCGCAGCGAGCACCAGCGCCCCGCTGCCGGTGCCCAGATCGACGATCCTTTGTGGCGGTGCGGCAGCATGCAGCCGGACTGCTTCCTCGATCAGCAATTCGCTGTCGGGCCGGGGAATCAGGACATCGGGCGTCACCTCAAAATCAAGTCCCCAGAATTCCTTCCGGCCAATGATATGGGCAACGGGCTCGGCCTGCCGACGCCGCTCGACGAGCACGGCAAATTCGTCCGGCGCATCCAGTTCAGGCAGCTTCAGCAGCAGTTCCGACCGCTCGATCTGCAAGTCATGGGCCATCAGCAATTCCGCGTCGAGGCGGGGGGTGTCCGATATTTCGGCCAATATTTGAGCCGCATCACGCAGCGCTCCGACCGCGTCACCCATCAAGATTGGCGAGCCGGTTGGCTTCATCCTCCGCGATCAGCGCATCGATCATTTCCCCGAGCGCTGTGCCCTCGACGATTTCGGGAAGCTTGTGCAGGGTCAGGTTGATCCGGTGGTCGGTCACCCGCCCCTGCGGATAATTATAGGTGCGGATGCGCTCGCTGCGATCGCCGGAACCGACCATCGACTTGCGCGCCTCGGCTTCCTCGCTCTGCACCGCATCGCGTTCCTGCTCGTAGAGCCGCGCGGCCAGCACTTTCATCGCCTGCGCCTTGTTCTTGTGCTGCGACTTGCCGTCCTGGCATTGCACCACCAGCCCGGTCGGCAAATGGGTGATCCGGATCGCGCTGTCGGTCTTGTTGACATGCTGGCCACCGGCACCACTGGCCCGGTAGGTGTCGATGCGCAGATCCTCGGTGCGGATCTTGATATCGACTTCCTCGGGCTCCGGCAGCACGGCAACCGTCGCGGCGGAAGTATGGATCCGCCCGCCACTTTCCGTTTCCGGCACGCGCTGGACCCGGTGCACGCCGGATTCGAACTTCAGCTTGGCGAACACACCCTTGCCCTGAATATTGGCGACCACTTCCTTGAAGCCGCCCACTTCCGAGGCATTGGCGGAGATCATCTCGACCTTCCAGCCCTGTTCCTCGGCGTAGCGCGTGTACATGCGGTAGAGATCACCGGCAAACAGCGCCGCCTCGTCACCGCCGGTTCCGGCGCGGATCTCGAGCATGGCGGGACGGTCATCGGCGCTATCCCTGGGCAGCAATTGCAACGCCAGCGCATGTTCGGCGGCGGCCAGCGCCTTTCTGACGCTGTCCACTTCATCGGCGGCCATTGCCTTCATCTCGGCATCATCGCCGGCGAGCATCTCGGCCAGGCTTGCCTGTTCGTCGCGCAGCGCTTTTATCCGGGCGGCGGCGATCGCCACCGGCTCGATCTCGGCATATTCCTTGGAAACGGAGACAAATTTATCGCTGTCGAGATCGCCCGAGGCCATCATCGCCTGCAATTCGGCAAATCGCGCCTCGATCTGCGCCAGTCTTTGCGGGGTGATGGCGGTCATTCGTATTTGAACCCATGTAACTTTTTGCGATCAAATAGAATAATGTCATGTCGTTGTCCCCAAAACTCTGATTCAGTTCTGGATTCAAACTGAGCATCAGCTTCAAATATCTGGCTCAACGCCCTAAAGACTCGACGCTCAGTACTATGCGCCATATTCCGAAACAATTTAACGTTTATAGCGCCCACAGCATCAATTTCGTTCACAAGGTGGCTCACAAATAGAGCCGTTGAAATCCCCCGTCGCTTTAATTTTTCCAGCCTTTTCTTAGATGACCCGCCGTATACAAGGTCGACTCGAATATTTTGATCTCTCAATACTCGTGCGATTTTAAACGCTAGCGATTCAGCCTCCACCGATTCCGGAATAATCCCAAATACTTCTGTTAAGTCGGGCTTCAACTCCAGCAACATCCCCAACCGCTCAATCCCCGCCGCCCAGCCAACCGCAGGTGTATGCGGTCCGCCCAATGATTCGATCAGCCCATCATAGCGCCCGCCAGCCAGCACCGTGCCCTGCGCGCCGAGCCGGTCGGTGACAAATTCAAAGGCGGTGTGGCGATAATAGTCGAGCCCCCGCACCAGCCGGCTGTTGCGCTCCCAGGCAACGCCGCAGGCATCCAGCCCCTCGGTGACCTGGGCAAAAAATTCCTTCGCCTCACTCGACAGATAGGCATCAATATCGGGAGCAGAATCCGCAATCGGCCGGTCCTGCCGTTCCTTGCTGTCGAGAATCCGCAGCGGATTGCGCTCCAGCCGGTCGCGGCTGTCCTCGGACAGCTCGGCTCGATGCGTCTGGAAATGCGCGACCAGCGCATCGCGCCACGCATCCCGGCTTTCCGCATCGCCCAGCGTATTGAGCTGCAAGGTCACGCCGTCGGCTATGCCCAGCTCCTTCAAAAGCTGGTCGGCAAAGCAGAGCAATTCCACATCCGCCGCCGCTTCACCCGCCCCGATAATTTCCGCATCGAGCTGGTGAAACTGCCGGTAGCGCCCCTTTTGCGGGCGCTCGTAGCGGAACAGCGGGCCATGCGCGGACAGTTTCAGCGGCACATGCTGCTGCCAGCCATTGCTCAGAAAGGCGCGGCAGATGCCGGCGGTAAATTCCGGCCGCAGGGTCAGGCTGTCGCCGCCGCGATCCTCGAAACTGTACATTTCCTTCGACACGACATCGGTGGTCTCGCCCAGCGAGCGGGCAAAGACCGCAGTGGGCTCAAACACCGGCATTTCCACGCCCTTGAATCCGTACAGCCGCCGCACGCGCTCGAACGTTTCCACTACATGGCTGAAACGCTCCTGATCCTCGCCGAAAATATCCTGCGTGCCGCGTACCGGTTGGGGGGTCTGTGTCTTTGCCATGGCCAGCCTTTAGACGGTGATCGGTGAAAGCGGAATATGTTTTTATGCCGCCTACCCTCTCCCGAAGCCGTCGATGGTTTGCAACTACTAGACGCCGCTGAGAAAAAGCTTCAATTGGGAAATGACTTGATTCAGGGGAATTTCTTCACATGCGTACCACTGCCATTCTGGGCCTATGTCTGAGCCTGACATTTTCCGTTTCCGCCTCGGCCATGCCCGCCAATCTGAGCAAGCCGCAATATGTCGCGCCGCAGGAGACCATTCCCGCACCGCAGGATATTGCCTATCCGGGCACCATGATGCTGGAAGTCGATGCGCGCGACCATGACCAGGGCATTTTCCGCGTCACCCAGACAATCCCGGTAGCCGGCGCCGGCCGTCTCACACTGCTCTACCCGGAATGGTTGCCGGGCAACCATGCCCCGCGCGGCGAAATCGAGAAGCTGGCCGGACTTGAATTCAGCGCCGGCGGGCAGAAGCTCGCATGGGTACGCGACGATGTCGATGTCTATGCCTTCCATGTGACGGTGCCGGACGGCGTCTCGGAACTGACGGCCCAATTCCAGTTTGTTTCCGCCACCACGGACAGCCAGGGCCGGATCGTCATGGCACCATCGATGCTCAATCTGCGCTGGCATCAGCTGTCGCTCTATCCCGCCGGCCATTATGTGCGCCAAATTGCGGTTGCCCCGACCGCAATCTATCCCGATGACTGGCAGGCAGCGAGCGCCCTCAGGCCGAAATCCACCACCGGCAGCACGGTCGTCTATGAAAAAACCGACTATGACACACTGGTCGACAGCCCGGTTTTCGCCGGGCAGTATTTTCAAACCCACCAGCTGACCAGTCGGGTCCATCTCAATATTGTCGCCGATGACGCGAAATTTCTGCGGCCGAAGAAAGAGCAGATCGCTCCCCATATCGCGCTGGTCAAGGAAGCCGAGGCACTGTTCGGCAGCCATCCCTATGACCGTTATGATTTTCTGCTGGCGCTGACCGACGAGATGGGCGGCATTGGCCTGGAGCATCACCGTTCCTCGGAAAATGCCGTGAACCGGGAATATTTTACCGACTGGAACAGCGGGCCGGGCCGCCGCAATCTTCTGCCACACGAGATCGTCCATGCCTGGAATGGCAAATATCGCCGCCCCGCCGGCATGTGGACACCCGATTTCCGGCAACCGATGCGCGACAATCTGCTCTGGGTCTATGAAGGGCAGACGCAATTCTGGGGTTATGTGCTGGGCGCACGATCCGGCCTCTATTCGAAACAGGATACGCTGGATGCGCTGGCCGCGATCGCGGCAGATATGGACCTGCGGGTAGGCCGGACCTGGCGCCCGCTGGTCGATACCACCCATGATCCGATCATCGCCGCGCGGCGGCCCAAGCCCTGGACCAGTTGGCAGCGGGCCGAGGATTATTATAACGAGGGACTGCTGCTCTGGCTGGAAGCCGACCAGATCATCCGCCGCGAATCGGGGGGGAAGAAATCGCTGGGCGATTTTGCCCGTTCCTTCTTCGGTGGCAAAAACGGCGACTGGGGCGTCGTCACCTATCAGGAAAAGGATGTCATCGATGCGCTGAACGCGGTCCAGACCTATGACTGGACAGCCTTTGTCGCCGAACGCGTGCACCGGACCAGCAGCGAAGCCCCCAAGAACGGCCTGACGCTGGGCGGCTATCGGCTGGTCTTTGTCGATACGCCGAGCGCCTACATTCTCGCCAGCGAAAAACGCCACAAGCAGATGGATCTCAGCCACAGCATCGGCCTGGTGATGGGAAGCAAGGGCATGATCAAGTCGGTGGTCTGGGACGGCCCCGCGTTTCGCGCCGGGCTGAAATCCGGGCTCACCATTTCGGCGGTCAACGGCACGGCCTATAGCGACGAAGCGCTCAAGCAGGCGATCGATAAAAATCGGGGACAGGACAGCCGGATCGAGATTTTCGCCAAAAATGGCGAGGCCTATCATAATTTTATGGTCGACCATTCAGGTGGCCTGCGCTATCCGGCGCTGGAAAAAATAACCGGAGAGGGTGTTGAAGAAGGGGGCATTGACCGGCTGTTGCGGCCGAAAACCAGATAAGGACCACCTTTTTCCATGGATATCAACAAGATCGCGATTGGCGACAACCCGCCGGAAAGCCTGAACGTCATCATCGAAGTGCCGGTCGGTGGGGAGCCGGTGAAATATGAGTTCGACAAGGAATCCGGCGCGCTGTTCGTCGACCGTATTCTGCACACGCCGATGCGCTATCCGGCCAATTACGGTTTCATTCCGCACACCCTGTCGCCCGATGGAGACCCGCTCGATGCATTGGTCGTCGCGCGTTCGCCGTTCATGCCCGGCTGCGTCGTTCGGTGCCGGCCGATAGCCGTGCTCAATCTCGAAGACGAGCATGGCGGTGACGAAAAGCTGCTCTGCGTCCCGATCGACGCGACCTTTCCCTATTATCGCAAGATCGATGAGGGCAGCCATCTGCCGGAAATCGTGATGCAGCAGATCGAGCATTTCTTCACCCATTACAAGGATCTGGAACCCGAGAAATGGGTGCGGGTCGGCAAATGGGGCGACGCCGACGAAGCGCGCCGCGTCGTGCTTGAGGCAATCGAACTGGCCAAGAGCAAGGCCAACGCAACCTAAAGGGCCCACGACGCGTTGGACTGGGAAGCAGTTTGACAGGAGCAGCGCATGTCCCGGGTAACCAGTATCGAAAATTTTGCTCGGGTCGGCTATCTCAGTCGCGCGGTTGTCTACGGTCTTCTCGGATATCTAACGCTGACGACCGCGGACTCGCAGGGAACGACCGGCGTGCTCGAGCAAATCGAGACCATGTCGGGCGGTACAATCCTGCTGACACTGGTCGGTCTCGGGCTGCTCGGTTACGGGATTTTCCGGCTGTACGGGGCCTGGCTCGATCTGCAGGGACATGGCAAAGATGCCAAGGGGATAGCGGTTCGCATCGGTCATGCGGCCAGCGGTTTGGCGCATGTTTTCCTTTGTTATTTCGCGTTGAAGACCGTCATCGGCGGCTCGGGAGGATCATCCGGCGAAGGCGAAAGCGCCGGTCAGGCCGCTGGCACGCTGGCAGCCATGCCGATGGGCGAAATATTGCTGGCTGTGATTGGACTGGGCTTCCTCGCGGCGGCAATGAACCAGGCGGTCAAGGCCTATACCGCGAATTTCATGGCATTGCTCGACGCGGACGCCCCGTCGATGGCCGAACATGTCGGCCGGGCGGGCTATGCCGCGCGCGCGGTGGTCTTCGCGGTCCTCGGCTGGCAGATTGTCTCTGCTGCCTTGAACGGCAAGTCCGAAACCGTGGGCGGAATCGGACAGGTGCTGGACAGCTTGCGAACAACCAACTGGCTCTATATTTCTGTGGCCGTTGGCCTGCTGCTGTTTGGGCTTTTCAGTCTCGTCATGGCGCGCTATCGCAAAATCCGAAATGAAGACGTGCTGGAGCGACTGAAATCCTGATGACCTGCAAATCGATAGCGCTGACCATGGTTGGATGCGTCCTGCTTTCGGCCTGCGCAACCCCGGAAACGCGGGTGCGCAACGGTCTGATGAATGCGGGACTGTCGCCGCCGGTATCGGCCTGCATGGCCGACCGAATGGTCGACCGCCTGTCGCTCGGACAACTCAACAAGCTGAACGGACTGGGCAAGCTCAGGAAGCGCAAGGCCGGCGAGGTCACGATCAGCGAATTCGTCAAGCAGACCCGGGCGCTGCAGGATCCGGAGATTGTTGGCGTGGTCACATCATCCGGAGTTATCTGCGCGGTCAAGTAATTACCAAGGTCGGCGCGGCTACGGATTGTATTTGCTCCATTCCCGTGGCCGATATGCTCAAATCGGAAATAGATGACGGCCTGCCGGGGGATCGGCGCTGGGCGATGCAGCTGGATCTCTGATATCCGGGCGCCCACTGGTTTCAGCTGAAACCGGTCCCCGCACAGTGGCCTGACCAAGCGAATATTATCTTGAATCAGGGTGGAAATGGCCCATCATCTGTGCTTAAGCGGCACGCAAGACTCGCACCCGCGAACACACCATCTTCAAAGCTCTACGAAAGGCTTCCTATCTTTCCATGAACATTCACGAATATCAGGGCAAGGAATTGCTTGCCAAGCACGGCATCGCCGTTCCCGCCGGCCATGCCGCGCTCACCGTTGAAGAAGCGGTCGCCGCTGCCGAGAAGCTTCCCGGACCGCTTTATGTCGTGAAAGCGCAGATCCATGCCGGCGGCCGCGGCAAGGGTAAGTTCAAGGAACTGGGACCCGATGCCAAGGGCGGCGTAAGGCTGGCGAAATCGATCGACGAGGTGCGCGCCAATGCCGAGGAAATGCTCGGCAACACTCTGGTCACCATCCAGACCGGTGACGCCGGCAAGCAGGTCAACCGGCTCTATGTCACCGACGGCGTCGATATCGAGAAGGAATTCTATCTCTCGATGCTGGTCGACCGGGCCAGTGGCCGCGTTGCGATGGTCGTTTCCACCGAAGGCGGGATGGATATCGAGGAAGTCGCGCACAGCACGCCGGAAAAAATCCGCACGATCACCATCGACCCGGCCCAGGGCTTCATGCCGCATCACGGCCGGACCATCGCCTTCGCGCTGCAGCTGAAGGGCGATCTCAACAAGCAGGCACAGCAACTCGGCAAGAAACTCTATGACGCGTTCATGGCGATGGACTGCGAAATGGTCGAGATCAATCCGCTGGTGGTGACCGAGGACCAGCAGCTGATCGTGCTCGACACCAAGATGAGCTTCGACGGCAATGCGCTGATGCGCCACCCCGATCTCGCTGCCTTGCGCGACGAGACCGAGGAAGACCCGGCGGAAGTCGAGGCCAGCAAGTCCGATCTCGCCTATATCAAGCTCGACGGCAATATCGGCTGCATGGTCAATGGCGCCGGCCTGGCGATGGCGACCATGGACATCATCAAGCTCAACGGCGCCTTCCCGGCCAATTTCCTCGACGTTGGCGGCGGCGCGACCACCGAGAAGGTCACCGCGGCCTTCAAGATCATCCTGGCAGACCCGGCGGTCGAAGGCATTCTCGTCAATATCTTTGGCGGCATCATGAAATGCGACATCATCGCGGAGGGCATTGTCGCCGCCGCCCGCGAAGTCGACCTGTCGGTGCCGCTGGTGGTCCGTCTGGAAGGCACCAATGTGGCCGAGGGCAAGGAAATTCTCGCCAACAGCGGCCTGCCGATCGTGTCGGCCGATGATCTGGGCGACGCCGCGCGCAAGATTGTGGCGCAGGTCCGGAAGCAGGCGGCCTGAGACTATTATAAGCCCCTCCCCTTCAGGGGAGAGGTTGGGGTGAGGCCTGTCCTCACTCACAAAATTCGGAAACCGGCATCGAGCCAGCTTCCTCATATCCCACCCCTTTCCCCTCCCTTGAAAGGGAGGCGTTGAATCGGAAATGCTGCACCGCAGCAACCTATTTGACGTTTACGTGAACGTAAGCTAAGACGCTTGAGAAATGAAAAGAAGGAAACAGCAATGAAAATCCTGGTGCCCGTCAAGCGGGTGATAGATTATAACGTGAAACCGCGGGTCAAGTCCGACGGCAGCGGCGTCGATCTCGCCAATGTCAAAATGTCGATGAACCCGTTTGACGAAATTTCCGTCGAGGAAGCGATTCGCCTGAAAGAGGCCGGCAAGGCAGAAGAAATTATCGCCGTGTCGGTTGGCCCGCAAAAGGCCCAGGAAACGCTGCGCACCGCGCTCGCCATGGGTGCGGACCGCGCGATCCTCGTGGTCACCGACGAGGAAGTCGAGCCGCTCGCGGTCGCCAAGATCCTCGCCAAGATCGTCGAGGAAGAACAGCCCAAGCTTGTGATCACCGGCAAGCAGGCGATCGATGACGATTCGAACCAGACTGGCCAGATGCTCGCAGCGTTGCTGGGCTGGGGCCAGGGCACGTTCGCCAATACCGTCGAGATCGACAGCGACTCGATCACCGTCAAGCGCGAGATCGATGGCGGCCTGCAGACGGTGAAGCTCGGCCTGCCCGCCGTGGTCACCACCGATCTCCGCCTCAACGAACCGCGCTACGCCTCGCTGCCGAACATCATGAAGGCGAAGAAGAAGCCGATGGATGAAAAGACGCCGGCCGATTACGGCGTCGACATCACCAAGCGCCTGACCACCACCAATGTCTCCGAACCGCCGGTTCGCCAGGCTGGTGAAAAGGTCGAGGATGTCGATGCGCTGGTCGCGAAACTCAAAGCCGTGGGAGCCATTTAGCGCTCTGCCGTTCGTGTCGAGCGAAGTCGGGACACGTTTCTCGACGATGCTCGAAGCGAGCGGATTGAAACGAATTTTAAGGAGTTAAACCATGAAAACTCTAGTTTTGGTAGAACATGACAACAAGACCATGAAGGACGCCACCCTGGCCGTGGTCACCGCAGCCTCGCAGCTGGGCGAAGTCCACGCGCTGGTGCTCGGCTCCGGCTGCGCCAGCGTCGGCGAACAGGTCGCCAAGGTCGCCGGCGTTGCCACCGTGCATGTCGCCGACGATCCCGCCCTGGCCAACCAGCTGGCGGAAAATGCCGCGCCGCTGATCGCCAGCCTGATGGAAACGCATGACGCCTTCCTCGCGCCCGCCACCACCACCGGCAAGAATATCGCCCCGCGCGTCGCTGCCCTGCTCGACGTCATGCAGATCAGCGACATTCTCTCGGTCGAAAGCGAAGACACGTTCACTCGGCCGATTTACGCCGGCAACGCCATCGCCACGGTCACGACGAGCGACGCCAAGAAGGTCATCACCGTCCGCGGCACCGCCTTTGACAAGGCAGCGACCGAAGGCGGCTCGGCCACCATCGAAGGCGTCACTGGCGCCGGCGAATCCGGCCTTTCGACCTTCGTCAGCGAGGAAATCGCCAAGTCCGAACGGCCCGAGTTGACCAGCGCCAAGATCATCGTCTCCGGTGGCCGCGCCCTCGGCTCATCCGAGAAGTTCGAGGAAGTCATCACCCCGCTCGCCGACAAGCTCGGCGCCGGCATCGGCGCCAGCCGCGCCGCCGTCGATGCGGGCTATGTTCCGAACGACTATCAGGTCGGCCAGACCGGCAAGATCGTCGCCCCCGAAGTCTATATCGCCATCGGCATCTCCGGCGCGATCCAGCATCTCGCCGGCATGAAGGACAGCAAGATTATCGTCGCGATCAACAAGGACGAGGACGCCCCGATTTTTCAGGTGGCGGATATCGGGCTGGTTGCGGATCTGTTCAATGCGGTGCCGGAACTGACGAGCAAGCTGTAAACATCGTCACCCCGGACTTGATCCGGGGCCCAGAGCGGAAAACGCAATGGCAGCCTTTGCCGCTCTGGATGCTGAAACAAGTCCAGCATGACGAGTTAACAAATTGAAACCCCCGGCGTGAAAGCGCTGGGGTTTTTTATTACCAAGTATCCCTCAAACCGTAAAACTCTCCCCGCAGCCGCAAGCGCCCTTGGCATTGGGATTCTCGAACACAAAGCCGGCGGTGAAATCATCTTCCACCCAGTCCATCGTGCTGCCGATCAGATAGAGCACCGACCCGCCATCAACATAGAACACCCCACCCGGAGTGACGATCTTCTCGTCGAACGGGACTTCCTCGCTGACATAGTCGACCGAATAGGCGAGGCCCGAACAGCCGCGCCGCGGGGTCGAGAGTTTCACGCCGATCGCGTCGTCGGGGGCCCTGGCCATCAGGTCGGCAATGCGCTGTTCCGCAGCCGGGGTCAGGTTGATCGCTGCCGGGATGGCGCGGGTTTTGGTTTTCGTGTCGGTCATAGCTCTTCTTCCTTTAAAGCCCCTCCCCTTCAGGGGAGGGGTTGGGGTGGGGACTGTGTCCACTCGCAAATTCGGAAATTGGTATCGAACCAATTTCCTCATATCCCACCCCTTTCCCCTCCCTTGAAAGGGAGGGGTTTTATTTCACAGCATCCCCAGCTCCAGCTTCGCCTCGTCGCTCATCTTCTGCGGATCCCAGGGCGGGTCCCAGACGAGATTGACCTCGGCATGGCCGACGCCGGGCACGCTGCCGACCTGCAGCTCGATCTCGCCCGGCATCGATTCGGCGACCGGGCAATGCGGCGTGGTCAGGGTCATGGTGACAATCGCGTGATTGTCGGGGGTGATCTCGACGCCGTAGATCAGGCCGAGATCATAGATATTCACCGGGATTTCCGGGTCGTAGATGGATTTCAGCGTATCGATCACCGCTTCATAAAGATCACCGCCCGCTTCGCCCGCGGGTGTTTCGGCAGGTTTTTGCGCCAGAAAGCCCTCGAGATAATCGCGCTTGCGACTGAGTTTCGCCGAATCGCTTTCCGCCTCATAGGGCGACGGCGCCATCACGGGTGCGGGCTTAGCGTCCGCTTTACCGTTCGTGTCGAGCGCAGTCGAGACACGTGTCTCGCTGTCATCCGGTCTCTCGACTCCGCTCGAGACGAGCGGAGTATCCACCGCATCCTCGACCTTGGCCAGCCGCGGCTTGTCGACGCTGTCGACTTCTTCCACCAATATCTTGCGTTCTTCGTTCATAAACTCACCTTATCCGAAAATCTTTCTGACGCGATTCACTCCGTCCACCAGAGCGGCGACATCGCTGTCATCGCTGTAAATCCCGAAACTCGCCCGCGCCGTCGCCGGCACGCCGAGATAGTCCATTAGCGGCTGCGCGCAATGATGGCCGGCGCGAATGGCAACCCCGCCTTCGTCCAATATGGTGGCGACATCATGCGGATGCACGTCGCCGACCGCGAAACTCAATATGCCCATGCTCCGGTCCGGTCCGAAGACCCGCACCGAGTTGATCCCGGACAGGGCCTCGCGCGCCGTCGCCAGTGTGGCATTTTCATGGTCCGAGATCACGTCCATGCCGATCGCGCTGGCATATTGGATCGCCGCATCGAACCCGACCACGCCGGCGATATGCGGCGTGCCCGCTTCAAAGCGGCCCGGCGGCGGCGCAAAAGTCGTGCCGTCGAAACTCACCCGGTCGATCATCGAGCCGCCACCCTTCCAGGGAGGCATCGAGTCCAGCGTGGCATAAGGCGCCCACAGAGCCCCGATGCCGGTCGGGCCATAAATCTTGTGCCCGGAGAAAACGTAGAAATCGCAGCCGAGATCCTGCACATCGACCGGCAGCCGCGGCGCGGCCTGGCAGCCGTCGAGCAGCAGCTTCGCGCCGACCTTGTGCGCGATTCCCGCCGCCCGCTTGGCGTTTAGCAACGAACCAAGCACGTTGGACACATGCGCCAGCGCCACCAGCTTGTGCCGTTCGGTCAGATTTTCCTCGATCCAGTCGAGATCGATCTGGCCGTCACCGGTCAGCGGCGCGACATCGATCTCCGCGCCGACCCGTTCGGCCAGCATCTGCCACGGTACGATATTCGAATGATGTTCCAGCTGCGACAGCATGATGCGGTCGCCCTTGCCGATATTCCGGCTGCCCCAGCTGGCCGCGACCAGATTGATGCTGTCGGTGGCGCCGCTGGTGAAGACGATTTCATTTTCCGACGCCGCATTGAGGAAACCGGCGACCCGCTTGCGCGCCGCTTCATAGGCCAGCGTCATATTCGCCGAACGCGCATAGACGCCGCGGTGCACGGTGGCATAGTCCGGGCCATAGGCGCGGGCGATGGCGTCGAGCACCGCCTGCGGTTTCTGTGCGGTGGCGGCGGAATCGAGATAATGCCAGTCGGCTCCGATGCCGGGGAAGTCGGACCTGTAATCCTCCCTGTCGCGCAGCGATGGGGAGGTGGCAGCCGGAACGGCTGACGGAGGGGCCCCGGCGGCAATCGCTTCGCCGGCCCCTCCACCATGCTGCGCATGGTCCCCCTCCCCATTGGCAATGGGGAGGATTTTGGCGTTCCTGCTCACGACAATCCCTCCAGCACCTCAAGCGCCCTGCCCTCGATCACGTCCCGCGCCGCATCATCCTCAAGGCTCACAAAGGCATCGGCAATGAACGCCTGCAGCATCAGCTTCTTCGCCGTCGCCGGGTCGATCCCGCGCGAGGCCATGTAGAACAGGGCCTGCTTGTCGAGCTCGCCGACGGTCGCGCCATGGGCGCATTTCACGTCGTCGGCGAAGATTTCCAGTTCCGGCTTGGCATTGGCGGTGGCGCCGCGGTCGAGCAGCATCGCCTTGACCGACTGCGCCGCATCGGTCTTCTGCGCGTGGCGCGCAACATTGATCCGGCCAAGAAAACTGCCGGTCGCCTTGTCGGCCAGCACCGAGCGCACGACCTGGTTGGATGTGCCGTCGGGTTCGGCGTGGATCACCTCGGTGACAATCTCCAGCGTCTGCGACCCCTTGCCCAGGATCGCGCCGCCCAGCTCGAAATGCGCGCCCTTGCCGAGCGTCGCCTTGACGTGGATCCGGCCATAATCGGCGGCATTGGCGAGGACATGGATGGCAAAGCGCCCATTGTCGCCAATGGTGACGTCGAGATCGACCATGCCGACGCCGTCGACCACCGGCAGTTCGGTTACCAGTCGGGTCGCCTGCTCGCCAGCGGCCACATCGATCCGTTCCGGTCCGGCCAGTTTCGGCCAGACCGGCTCGAGCGTCTTCAGGTCAGCATAGCGCCATGCCTCATCGCGGCGGGTAGGGAGCGGAGCGGTCATATCAAAGCCTCGTCATGCCAGCGAAGGCTGGCATCCAAACCAACAGCGCTTTTACGAAACGCGGGTTGGGCCCCAGCCTGCGCTGGGGCGACAATAACAAGGATGGGAGCAACCATCACGCCGCCTCCGCTATCGCTTCATAGCCCTCTTCTTCCAGCTGCAGCGCCAGGTCCGGGCCGCCGGTCTTGACGATCCGGCCATCGGCGAGCACGTGGACAAAGTCCGGCTTCACCAGTTCGAGCAGCCGCTGGTAATGGGTGATCAGCAGCACCGCCTTGTCGGGCTTGCGCATGATGCTGTTGATCCCGGCGCCAACCGTCCGCAGCGCATCGATATCGAGACCGCTGTCGGTCTCGTCGAGGATCGCCAGCTTGGGATCGAGAATCCCCATCTGCACCATCTCGTTGCGCTTCTTCTCGCCGCCGGAAAAACCGACATTCACGGCCCGCTTGAGCATGTCCATGTCCATCTTCAGCAGCGCCGCCTTTTCCTTGGCGAGCTTGATGAATTCCGCTCCGTTCAAGGGTTCCTCGCCGCGCAGTTTGCGCTGCGAGTTCAGGCTTTCGCGCAGGAACTGCAGGTTGGACACGCCGGGAATCTCGACCGGATATTGAAAGCCGAGAAACAACCCGGTGGATGCCCGCTCATGCGGGTCGAGGGAGAGAAGGTCGACCGGCGAATCCGTTAGCCCTGAGCCTGTCGAAGGGCGCTTCTCGTCCGACAGCCGTGGTTCGACAAGCTCACCACTAACGGCAGGCGTGAACGTCACCGACCCCTCGGTAATCTCATAACCGGGCCGCCCGCCTAGCGCATAGGCGAGCGTCGACTTGCCCGCCCCATTGGGCCCCATGATCGCATGGATTTCACCCGCGTTGATGGTGAGAGAGAGACCCTTGAGGATTTCCGTGTCGCCGACTGTGGCGTGGAGATTTTCAATTTTTAGCATTTTGACTTTCATTTCTATTGTCTCTTAAGATCATCCAAGTACCCGCCAAAGGCGGGGTGTACATCAAAAGCAAAGACGTAAATCCTTCTAAAGTTTGGAACGCGTTGTCAGGCAGCAACCGAAATTCTCCTACGAAACCCATACCCAATAACCAAATCGGCAAGACGATAAGCGCCCAGAAAAACCAGAGTGCGAATCCAATGCGATAGATCACCCCACGCTTCCCTCAAGACTGATCGCCAGCAATTTCTGCGCCTCGACGGCAAATTCCATCGGCAGCTGTTTCAGCACATCCTTGGCAAAGCCGTTGACGATCAGCGAAACCGCCTCTTCCTCGTCGAGCCCCCGCTGCTGGGCGTAGAACATCTGGTCGTCGGAAATCTTCGACGTGGTCGCCTCATGCTCGATTTGCGCGGTCGGGTTGCGGACCTCGATATAGGGCACGGTATGGGCGCCGCTCTGGTCGCCGAGCAGCAGCGAATCGCACTGGGTAAAATTGCGGACATTTTCCGCATTGGGCCCAACCCGGACCAGGCCGCGATAGGTGTTGTCGCTGTGGCCGGCGCTGATGCCCTTGGAGATGATCGTCGAACGGCTGTTCTTGCCATTGTGGATCATCTTGGTGCCGGTATCGGCCTGCTGGTAATTGTTGGTCAGCGCGACCGAGTAGAATTCGCCGACGCTATTCTCGCCGTTCAGCACGCAGCTCGGATATTTCCAGGTGATGGCGCTACCGGTCTCGACCTGGGTCCATGAAATCTTGCTGTTCCTGCCCTGGCACAGGCCGCGCTTGGTGACGAAATTATAGATGCCGCCCTTGCCATTCTCGTCGCCGGGATACCAGTTTTGCACGGTGCTGTACTTGATCTCGGCATCGTCCATCGCGATCAGCTCGACCACGGCGGCGTGCAGCTGGTTCTCGTCGCGCATCGGCGCGGTACAGCCTTCGAGATAGGAGACATAGCTGCCTTCTTCGGCAATGATCAGGGTGCGCTCGAACTGACCGGTATTTTCCGCATTTATCCGGAAATAGGTGGACAGCTCCATAGGACATTTGACGCCCTTGGGGATATAGACAAAGGTGCCGTCGCTGAACACGGCGCAGTTGAGCGTGGCGAAATAATTGTCGCGTATCGGCACGACCTTGCCCAGATATTTGCGGACCAGATCGGGATATTGCTTGATCGCCTCGCTGATCGAGCGGAAAATAACGCCCGCGTCCTCCAGTTCCTTGCGGAAGGTGGTTGCCACCGAGACGCTGTCAAACACCGCGTCCACCGCGACCTTGCGCGCGCCCTCGACCCCGGCGAGAACCTTCTGCTCCTCGATCGGGATGCCGAGCTTTTCATAGACGCGCAGGATTTCGGGATCGACCTCGTCGAGGCTGCCGAGCTTTTCCTTCGGCTTGGGCTCGGCATAATAATAGGCGTCCTGATAGTCGATCATCGGAATGTCGAGCTTGGCCCAGTCGGGCGCTTCCATCTTTTCCCACAGGCGAAAGGCTTTCAGCCGCCAGTCGAGCATCCACTCCGGCTCGCCCTTCTTGTCCGAAATGAAGCGTACCGTGTCTTCATTGAGCCCCTTGGGCGCAAAATCCTGCTCGATGTCCGACGACCAGCCGAACTCGTAGGTGCTTGCCTTGTCGACCGCTTGCTGCGCCTCGGCATTCATCGCCTTGCGCTCTGCATCATAGTCGGAGGTTTTCACTGTTTCAGTCATAGCATTATCCCGCCATTAATCCGTTCGTGTCGAGCGCAGTCGAGACACTCCGCCCGCTGTCATCGTCTCTCGGCTGCCGGCCAGAAGTCGGCAGTTCATCCTGAGCCTGCCGAAGGGCGCGAGATGGACGGTGACCCATATGTGGTGAAGCCACGTCCGACAAGCTAGCCAAACTGACATCATTCAGCGCCTTGTGGATCGTGCGATTGACCACCCCCCAGTGCGGCTTGACCGTGCAGCTGGCTTCCAGCGCGCAATCATGATTGCCGTCAATGGTGCAACAGGTGATTGCCAGCGGCCCCTCGACCGCCTCGATAATATTGGCGAGGCTGATTGATGCAGGGGGGCGGGCCAGCCGGATACCGCCACCAATGCCGCGAGTCGATTCGAACAGGCCGGCAGCGGTCAGTCGGCTGACCAGCTTTTTCGCCGTCGGCAGGGGAACGCCGGTTTCCTCCGCAAGCTTGCCTGCATTGAGCCTGCCCTCTGCAAGCAGCGCACCGCCACAATGGCGGGCGGCGGCGGACATCAGCACAACGGCATAATCGGCGAGGTTGGAAAGGCGCATGTTTCTCGAATCGCTAGGGTTGAATCTTTAAACAAGACTGATTTAGTCTCATTTATCCAACATTGCAAGCCCTGTGCGGCTTTCCGGCGACCGGGAAAGCCATGAACATGCTTCCAGTTCTTCCAGTCAGGTATCCGAAATCAGCGGCGCAATCTTGCCTCGCAGATCAGCGCGCTGGTCGATCAGCCGGGCGGTCTCTCCCTCGCCAACCCGCAGCTGGCTCGGGGTCACGCCGGCAAAGAATTTCACTTCCCGGATCATGTGCGACTGGTCGTAAAAGGCATCGACCAGCTCGAGCAGCTCTTCCTCATCATGCTCGGCATAGGCCCGCGCTGCCCGCAACGCCCGATATTTGCGCGCCAGATATTTCGGCGGCATGCCATAAAGCTTGTTGACTGTTCGCAGCACCTGACGCGAACTTTGCTCGGATCGCTCCATCAGCCTGGCGACCGGTGGTGAAGGTTCCGAAGACAGCCATTCGTCGACCATTCTGGTGAATGCGGCCGTCTCCCGCTTGAGTCGCGGCTTCAGGGCCCGGTAGGTCCCGTCTGCCCAGGCCACCATCTCCTCGGGAGACTGGCAACCGCGCAGATATTGGAGATTCTTGTCGATTTCCCGCGCGAAGACTTCATTCGCTGGCACCGCCCGGTCGGTATAGTCCGCGGCCGATTTACCGGTGGAAATTGCCCATCCCGAGGGCAAAATGCCGACACCGAACATCCGGAACGGACCGGTCACGTCAAAATGCATCGATCCGGTCGAAGGGCCCTGCAGCATCGCGTCCTTGGCCGGAAAGCTGCTGCCATCGGCAAAGCTGATAACCGCGCTGCCCTCCAGCAGGAAGCGCAATTGGGCAATCGCGGCTCGCTCGTTGTCGGCAAATCGCGGCTGATCCACCTCGAACAGATAATAGACCGAGACCAGATCCCGGACATCCTCTGCGGGCGCGAAATATCTCAAACTAACCAAGCGACGACCCCCTATCTGCTCCCCCCTCAAGGTTCAGACTGTATGTGAATGCGCTTTTATAGCTGAAAAACAAAGATAAAAAAATGGCCTGACTAAATTAATAGCCAGGCCGATAAGGAAAACTACCCTTTCATCGTCGTTGACAATGGCAAAATCCCTCCGCGTCGCACCGTCCCTATCAACCTTGCTAGCCGAGATTGATTGGACGGATCCCGACGGGTTGCCTTCATGCCTTTGACAATCGAGCACAATCGGGCCGAATTGCGCTCACTTGCTCGCGGCGATCCAGGCGTCCACCCGCTCTTCGAGGATATCGAGCGGCACCGGACCACTGTCCAGAACCACGTCATGGAAACCACCCATGGTGAACTTGTCGCCGAGACCATCCTGCGCCCGCTGCCGGAGTTCGAGTATTTTCAGCTTGCCAATCATATAGGCGGTCGCCTGCCCCGGATAGACGATATAGCGCTCGATCGCCTTGCGGACATCCCCCTCCGGATTGGGCGTATTGTCGGTCAGATATTGAATCGCTTCCTCCCGGCTCCAGCGCTTGTGATGGATGCCGGTGTCGACCACCAGCCGGGCGGCGCGCCACAATTCCATCCCGAGCCGGCCGAAATCGCTATAGGGATCCTGATAAAATCCCATATCCTTGCCGAGCTCTTCCGAATAGAGTCCCCAGCCCTCGGTATAGGCAGTCCATCCGCCAAACCGGCGGAATGGCGGCAAATCTCCGAGTTCGGTCTGGATCGTTCTCTGCAGATGGTGCCCGGGCAGGCCTTCGTGATAGGCCAGCGCTTCCAGTTCCGTTTTCGACATGCTGCGCAAATTGTAGAGATTTACATAATAGGTGCCTGGCCGAGAGCCATCCGGTGCCGGGCCGTTGTAAAAGGCCTTGCCAGCCGATTTCTCGCGAAACGCCTCGACCGGCTTGATGACCAGCGGCGCTTTCGGCAATGTGTTGAAAAATTCAGGCAGCTTTGCGGTCATCGCGGCCAGTTTGCTGTCGACTTCGGCGAGATAGGCTTCGCGCGTATCGTGGTAAAATTCATCGCTGCTGCGCAAATGCTGGAAGAAGTCCTGCAGGCTGCCTTCAAATCCGACATTCGCCATGATCTGGCGCATCAGTCCGTGGATCCGCTCGACATTGTCGAGGCCTATCTGGTGAATCTCGTCCGCACTGAGGTCGGTCGTCGTGTAATTTTGCAGCCGCTCGGCATAATAGGCCGCTCCATCCTTGAACCGCCAGATGCCGTCGCCCTCGACCGCCATAGCCTGTTGCCGCTCCATCTCGGCGACCAGCTTCTCATAGCTCGGCTTGAGACTGTTGACCATTGCCGCGCCCCCGCGGGTGATCAGGTCCGCCTTTTCCGCCTCGGGAATGTCGAGGTCCGCAACCTTCTTTTTCAGATCGGCATAAATGGGCGAGTCCTCGCCCTCCTCGAACGGTGCCCCGCTGATCACATTCTTGGCATCGGCAATCACATAAGGGAAAACCCAATTGGGCACGATAATGCCGTCATCCGCTCGCTCTGCCGCCTGCGCCACCAGCATGTCGATCAACGGACCCGCACCATCGAGGCGGCTGACATAGGCTTCGGCATCCGCCTTGCTTGCCACCCGGTGAATGTTGATCAGGAAAGCCGGAATCTGGCTTTGCGCTCCGTTCATCTGGTCAAAAATATAGGCATTGCGGCGAAACGGGAAAGCCTTTTCCGCTCGTTCGGCGCGTGCCTGAAACAGCCGGTAGCTGAGCTGGTCGGCATCGCTGAGCTGGCTCTCGTCAAACTGCGCTTCCATTCTGGTCAGCGCGACCTGCCCGCGCCGATATTGCGCCACCTCGGCAGCCTCGCTGGCGTCGTCCCATTTGCCAAAATCGTCATCGCGAATGCCGCGATAGGCCTTGGAAACGGGAGAATGGGCAAGCTCCTGCTCGTCATAGGCTTCGAAAAATGCGGCCAGCTGGTCCTCGACTGCAGTCGTCGCCTGTGCTTCCGTTTCGCGGGTCTGCGCCTGACTTGCGGGCACGACGGCGACCGTCGTTAATGCCAGGACAGAGGCAGCGGTCAGCAATAAATTTCTCATTCAAATCTTCCTTTTCCGAAACAAATTTTCCCGGTCCTATCACTCCGCCGGCAATTGCACAAATCTGCTTTGGTTCGGCCCGTCGTCAAAAGGTCGTGACATGTTTCGATACTATATGGTTGCTGGCGATGTTGTCCCCCGTTAGTCGCCGGGGGATGCAGGCAAATTCTCTCGACGCATTGATCATCGGCGGCGGCCATAATGGTCTGGTCTGCGCTTACTATCTGGCGCGCGCCGGCATGAAGGTCCGCATATTGGAAGCGCGCGACGTGATCGGCGGTGCAGCGGTGACCGAAGAATTTCATCCCGGCTTCCGCAACAGCACGGCCAGCTACACCGTCTCGCTGCTCCAGCCGAAGATTATCGCGGACATGGGTCTGGTCGAACGCGGCTATCGTGTGGTTGAGCGGCCGAGGAGCAATTTTCTGCCGCTGGGGGATGGTAATTATCTGCTTGTCGGCGGCTCGCTGGAAGCGACACAGCAGGAAATAGCGCGCTTCTCGCAGGCCGATGCCGCGCGCCTGCCCGGCTATTATGCGATGCTCGAGTCGGCGGCGCAGATCTTGCGCGATCTGGCGCTGGAAATCCCGCCCAATACGGGCGGCGGCGGCCTGGCCATGCTGGCAGGCATCAGGACCGCCCGTCGATTCGCCCGGCTGTCCGCGCGGGAACAGCATGATATCCTCAAGCTGTTCACCCTCAGTGCCCGCGAATTGCTCGATCAGTGGTTTGAAAGCGCGCCGATCAAGGCGGCCTTCGGCTTTGACGCCATTGTCGGCAATTACGCCAGCCCCGATACCCCGGGCAGCGCCTATGTCCTGCTCCATCATGTCTTTGGCGAGGTCAACGGCAAGCAGGGCCAGTGGGGCCATGTGATCGGCGGCATGGGCCGGATCACCGAGCTGATGGCCGACGCCTGCCGGGAAGCCGGGGTTGAAATCAACCTCGGCACGCCGGTGGAAAGATTGCTCGTCGAAAACGGCGTAGCTACCGGCATCCGCACGACCGAGGGAGAGCAGATTCATGGCCGGAGAATCATCGCCAATGTCGGTCCCAAGCTGCTCTATGACCGCCTGATCGATCCTGCCGACCTGCCCGATGATTTTCGCCAGATGATCGCCGGCTATCGCTGCGGCTCGGGCAGCTTCCGGATGAATCTGGCGCTGCGCGGCTTGCCCGATTTCACCGATCTTACCGGCAACGGGGAACATCTGAAATCCGGGATCATCATGGCGCCGTCGCTGGACTATATGGACCGCGCCTATCAGGATGCCCGCCGCCATGGCTGGTCGCGGGAACCGGTTGTCGAAATGCTGATCCCGAGTCTGGTCGATGACAGCCTGGCCCCCGCTGGTCAGCATGTCGCCAGCCTGTTCTGCCAGCAATTTGCGCCAAGTTTGCCAGATGGTCGACGTTGGGAAGAAGAACGCGACGCAGCGGTGGCGTCAATACTGGCAGTGGTGGAGCAGCATGCACCAGGCTTCGGCGAACTGATCCTCGGCCAGATGGCGCTGTCGCCGTTTGATCTTGAGCGCAAATTCGGCCTGGTCGGCGGTGACATATTCCACGGTCGGATGTCGCTCGACCAGCTGTGGGCGGCGCGGCCCGTCATTGGCGCGGCCAGTTACAAGGGTCCGCTCCAGGGTCTGTATATGTGCGGTTCGGGAACCCATCCTGGCGGCGGAGTCACCGGCGCGCCGGGTCACAATGCCGCCAAAGCCATACTGCGGGAACGCGGCTTGCTGGGTCGCTGGCTCGGCTGACGCTACGACGGGCTGGCCGAATCAGCTGCCTATTGCGCGCAAACCGAGAGAGGGATAGTTTCCCGGAACGGGATGGGAGATACACTATGCGCAATCCACTGATGCTGGCCGTCTGTACGGCTGCCCTGGCGATTTCGGGCTGTTCGGAAAACAAGGAGGCCGACGGCGCCAGCGCCGAGGTCACCGACACCGAATATCCCGAGCAGGTGTTCTGGGGCGACACCCATCTCCATACCGACAACAGCATCGATGCGTTCGGCTTCGGCAACAGGCTGGACGCCGAAGCAGCGTTGCGTTTCGCACGCGGCGAGGAAGTCACGGCGACCAAAGGGGCCAAGGCAAAGCTCTCGCGACCGCTCGACTTTCTGGTGATTGCCGACCACAGCGATGCGATGGGCGCGACCAAGGCGATCATGGAAGCGCCGCGCATCGCGTTGCTCACCAACAAATTCCTCCTCCGCTGGCACGACATGATGAACGAGAGCGAGGAAGGCTCGCTGCGGGTGACCGGCGAGTTGATCGATGGCGCGGCCAAGGGCACACTGCCCGAGTCCCTGACCGATCCTGAAGAATCCCGGGAACGCACCGCCGATCTATGGGCAAAACATGGCAAGACCGTGGATCAGTATAACGAGCCTGGGAAATTTACCGCCTTCATGGGTTTCGAATATACTCCGATGCCGGATGGCGACAATCTGCACCGGGTCGTGATGTTCCGCGACAGCCCGAAGAAAATGGGAGACACACTCCCCTATGGCGCGCTGGGTTCACAGGACCCCGAGAAGCTCTGGGCCTACATGGCCGCATACGAGAAGAAGACCGGCGGCAAGGTGCTCGCCATTCCGCATAACAGCAATGTCTCGAACGGCCGGATGTTCGCGATGAACAAATTTGACGGCAGCCCCATTGACGCCGCCTATGTAAAGACGCGGGCGCTGCGCGAACCGATCGTCGAGGTCACCCAGATCAAGGGCGACAGCGAAGCCCATCCGTTTCTTTCCCCCAATGACGAATTCGCCGATTTCGGCGTTGCCGGCTGGGACCAGTGCAATCTGAGCTGCACCCGGGATATGCCACCGGAAAGCTATGCCGGCAGCTATGTTCGCGAAGCGTTGAAGCGGGGTCTGGAGCTGACGCTGGCGATCGGGGCCAATCCGTTCAAATTCGGCATGATCGGTTCGACCGACAGCCACACATCGCTGGCCACGGCGGACGAGGATAATTTCTTCGGCAAGCACAGCGGGAACGAGACCAATGCCAAGGATCGCGCGATGGCTCCGCAGAATCTCGGCACCCGCGAGGGCCGCTTTGGCTGGCATTATCTGTCTAGCGGCTATGCCGCGGTCTGGGCGACCAGCAACACGCGGGAAGCCATTTTCGACGCAATGATGCGCCGCGAAGTCTATGCGACCACTGGCCCGCGGATGCAGGTCCGTTTCTTTGGCGGCTTTGATTTCACCGCCGACGATACTGCTGACCTGGTCAAGATCGGCTATAGCAAGGGCGTGCCGATGGGCGGAGACCTGAACGGCGGCAAGGGCGAAGCACCGAAATTCCTGATCAGCGCGCTGATGGACCCGGAAAGCGCCAGCCTCGACCGCATCCAGGTGATCAAGGGCTGGGTCGATGCGACCGGCCGCAGCCAGGAAAAAATCTACAATGTCAGCTGGAGCAATGCCGATACCCGCAAGCTGGGCAGGGATGGCAAGCTGACCCCCGTACCCAACAGCGTGGATCTGACAAAGGGAACCTGGGACAATGCCACTGGCGCACCGGAACTGGTCACCTTCTGGCACGACCCCGACTTCGACGCCGCGCAAAATGCCTTCTATTATGTGCGCGTGCTGGAAATCCCGACCCCCACCTGGCCGGTCTATGATGCGCTCAAATTCCGCCTGACCCTGCCTGACGAAGTTGTCAAAATTCAGCAGGAACGCGCCTATAGTTCGCCGATCTGGTATACACCATCGGCCTGACCTGATCTTCCGCGTATCGCCAGTTGCCGGACTGGCACCGCGATCGGACGACAGACCGAGTTCAACCATCATGGGTATCACGATATATGTTGCGTAAGCTGATCCGGGAACCGCTGGTCCATTTCCTCGGCGGCTCGCTGCTTGTTTTTGCCTTTTTCTGGGCCACCGGAACCGGCCGCGACCCCGCGGACTATGTGATCAGCATCGATAAAACGGATATCGACCGGCTCGCGGCCGACTGGCAGCGAAATTTTCGTCGGGCACCGACCCCGGCGGAACTGGACAGTCTGATCGACCAGGAGATTGCCGAGGAAATTTACTATCGCGAGGCGCTGCGGCTGGGACTGGACAGGGATGATCCGGTCATCCGCCGCCGGCTGTTCACGAAGATGCGCTTCATCGATAGCGAAAATGCGGCAAATGTCGCGCCGACCGATGCCATGCTTCAGCAATGGATGGCCGAGCATCCAGGCCGATATGCCCTGTCCTCGCTCCATGATTTCGAGCAGATCTATCTCGGCCAGATCGGTGCGGCGGCAGCCGGAGACATCATCGTCCGGTTGAATGATGGCGCCCGTCGTGCCGCCTTTGCGCAGACCCTGTCCCTGCCCGCGGCCTTGAAGCGGGCCAGCAATGCGGAGGTTTCCCGGCAATTCGGTGATCGGTTCGCCGCGCAGTTGCAGGCGCTCGAGCCAGGCGCGTGGAGCGGCCCCGTCTCCTCCGGTTTCGGTCTTCACGCGGTAAGGATCACCGCCAGACAACCCGGCAAGGCGGCTGCTCTCGAGGATGTCCGTCAACGGGTGGTCAATGATTGGCATGCGGCCAGGCAGGCCGAACAAAAGGAAAAGACCCTGTCCCGCTACCGTTCACAATATGATATTTCGGTGGCCGGACGGCCATGATCCGCCGTTGGGCCGCCCTTTGGGTCTGCTTCGCGCTTGTCCTGTGGCCGGCCAGCGCCCACGCCGATGAACTGCGCCCGGCCTATGTCGAAATGACCGAACAGGCGCCGGGTCAATGGGCACTGCTGTGGAAGGCATCGACCAATTCGCGCCTGGGACAGACGGGCGCAATCATGATACCGGAAAATTGCGCGATCGAGGGTCAGCGCCAGCGCGAATTTGCCGGCAGCAATATCCTCACCCGCCTTGCACTGCGCTGCACTGGCCCGCTGCAGGGGCAAAGGATCGGCCTCAAGGGTCTGGACCTGTCCACCACCGACGCGCTGGTTCGCATTGCGCCTCTGGACAGCCCTATGCAGACCGTGCGCCTGACCCCGGACCAGCCGGCCACCACGGTGCCCGGGCCCTCGGTGATTTCCAATGTCGCGGCGACCTACACGCTTCTCGGGGTCGAGCATATCCTGATGGGCTTTGACCATCTGTTTTTCGTGCTGGCGCTGGTGCTGCTGCTCAAGGGCGGCTGGCTGGTCGCTAAGACCGTCACCGCCTTTACCATCGCCCATAGCCTGACATTGGTCGGAACCACTTTGGGCTGGATGGCGCTGCCGTCGCAGCCGGTCGAAGCGGTGATCGCGCTGTCGATCGTCTTTCTGGCCGTCGAGGTTGTTAAATCCAGGCCCGATGACCTTCGGCTCTCCGAACGCTTTCCGTGGATCGTCGCCTTTCTGTTCGGCCTCCTCCACGGCTTCGGCTTCGCAGGAGCGCTCGCCGAAATCGGCCTGCCGGAAGGTGATGTGCCGCTGGCCTTGCTGACCTTCAACCTGGGCGTCGAAATCGGCCAGCTGCTGATTGTCGCGCTTGCTCTGGCGGCGCTGTACGGGCTGCGGCAATTGCGTCAGCACTGGGTTCAGCCGGCGAAAACCGTGATGGCCTATAGTATCGGGATTATTGCCACCTACTGGTTTATTGAACGCACGATCGCCTGAAGCAAAAGGCTTCGGGCCCTTGCTCCCGTTAGGGGAACAAGGGCCCGACACTTTATTCTCGGCTCCGGCGTAGGAAAATTATCCCGCCGGCGGCCGGTGCGCGTCTTCCGACCAGTCCTGGCGTGCCGCCCATTCTTCCAGCGTCTCGAACTCTACTTCCGGCAGCCGCTGCTGCATGAAGTCGGTGTCCACCTCGAACGGCCGTGTTACATTGTTGTTGTTATATTCGTAGAATGCGGTGATCCCGGCCGCCATGGTCTCGCGGTTTTCCGGTGGCACGTCGTCACCGAAGGCCTTGACCAGATAGTCGCCGAATTCCTTGGGCGTGCAGGGGTCATATTTGATCTCGTGCCCGAATACGCGGGACAGGGTTTCCGCTACCTGCGGTGGCTTGAGACGCTGGGGTCCGCCGATGTTGAGCCACGAGCCTTCAAAGTCGGGACGATCCATCGCCGCAACCATGCATTTGCCGACATCATCCAGGCTGATCCAGTTGGCCTGCAGATTGGCGTTGTGCGGATACACATAGCGTTTTTCATCAACGATGAATGGTCGCGCCCAGTTGGTCAGTAGGTTGTCCATGAACAGCACCGAACCGAAAACGGTCGCCGGCATGCCCGACCGGAATATCTCGTTTACCGCGATCGTATTGTTGCCATAGGTGAACGGATCGCCGGGGCGCTCCGGAATCCAGCTCGACGTGTTCCAGACAAAGCGCTCGGTGCCGGCTTCCTTCGCCGCTGCCGCCACCCGGCCGACCATCGAAGCGCGATCTTCGCGCGCCTGCAGCGGATGCGTATAGAAAACCGCGTCCGAGCCTTCGAACGCGGGAACCCAGGTCGATTCGTCGGTCAGGTCGATGATGCGGCATTCGTCTGCTGCATTGGTGCCCCCCAGATCGGGATTTTCACTACGGGACAAGGCGCGAACCTTGTGTCCTGCGGCTGCCAATTGCCGTATTTGGGCGAGGCCTTGCCGGCCCGTTGCACCCACGACTGATACCAATGCCATAATTTTCTCTCCTTTTGCGTTTGCAGAGACGCTAGAGGTGAAAATGCCGGCTCCCAATGCTCCATTTTGTCAGGACATTTTTGTTAGGGAAGTCAGGATGACCCGGCCGCCAGCATTGCCTGCCAGCGCTGCATGCCGGAGATCCAGCGTTCCGGATCGGCACCCTTCTGCTTGATATAGTCTCCGACCACCGGATGCGGCAATATCAGGAACCGTTCGTCGCCAATCGCCTCGACGCACATGTCGGCAACATGTTCCGGAGTCACAATCCCGTCCTTGGCAACCGTGGAGGTGTCGACCCCGGCAATCATCGGCGTGTCCACACCTTGCGGGCAAAGCACCGAGACCTTCAGCCCTTCCGCGCCGTGGGTAATCGCCAGCCATTCGGCAAAGCTGACCGCGGCATGTTTGGTCACCGAGTAAGGTGCCGAACCGATTTGCGCGAGCAGTCCAGCGGCCGAGGCAGTGTTGAGCAGATAGCCGCCGCCCCGTTCCAGCATCCTCGGCACCAGTATCCGCGCGGCCCGGATATGGGCCAGGACATTGATGTCCCAGATATTCTGCCAGACATCATCATCCACTTCCGCTCCACCGCTGGTGATGATACCGGCATTGGAAACGAACAGGTCGATCGGCCCGATATCGGATTCGACCGTCTCGATGAGGTTGCTGATATCGTCTGCCAGGGACACGTCGGTCTTGATCGCGATCCCGCCAATTTCGTCGGCAACCGCCTGCGCGCCTGCCAGATCGCGGTCCGCGCACACGACCTTCTTCGCGCCTTCCGCTTCAAAGCGGCGGGCCATGGCCGCCCCGATTCCGCTGGCGGCACCGGTGATGACGATAATCTTGCCTGTCAAATCCATTTTGATCCTGTCCTGCTTGTATAAATTAATCACTCGCTTAAAGATGCGGTCCGGCCAGAACAAGAGCTACATTGCCTTCTGGGCGATACTCGGTCAGAAGTCTGGCCCGGAATAAAGGAGAACAAGATGTACAGTCACATGATGGTCGGATCGAACAATATCGACCGCTCGAAAAATTTCTATGATGCATTATTCAAAAGCGTCGGTGGCCCGGAGGCCATGGTCGACCCGAAAGGCCGGCTGATGTATATTCACAATGGCAGTATTTTCATGGTCACGCCGCCGATTGACGGCAAGGAAGCCACGTGTGGCAATGGCATGACCGTCGGATTTGCTATGGAAAGCCCCGAGCAGGCCGATGCATGGCACAAGGCGGGCGTGGAAGCCGGCGGCACCGCCATTGAAGACCCCCCGGGCGTCAGGGACAATCCGGGCATGAAACTCTATCTCGCCTATCTGCGCGATCCCGACGGCAACAAGCTCTGCGCCCTGCACCAGATGGGTTAATGCATATGCCGACCAAGAGCATCCGCATCGGCGGTGCGAGCGGCTATTGGGGCGAAAGCGCCATGGCCACGCCGCAACTGCTCGAGGCGGGTGTGGACTATCTGGTCTATGATTATCTCGCCGAGATCACCATGTCGATCCTGGCGCGGGCCCATGCAAGAGACCCCGCGGCAGGCTATGCCGGCGATTTCATCAGCGCCGTCCTGAAACCCCATGCGCGCGCCATCGCCGCGCAGGGGGTGAAGGTCATCGCCAATGCCGGCGGCGTCAATCCGGCGGCCTGCGGCGATGCGGCGCGGACTCTGATCCGGGAACAGGGACTGAACCTCAAGGTTGCGGTCATCACCGGCGACGATCTGCTGGCCGAACTGGACAGGATCGCGACCGAGGCGCCCGCCGAAATGTTCACCGGCACGGCCTTTCCGGACAAGGATCGGGTTGCGAGCATAAACGCCTATCTCGGCGCCTTCCCGATTGCCCGGGCGCTGGCCGAAGGCGCGGATATCGTCATCACCGGCCGCTGCGTCGACAGCGCAGTCACGCTGGGGGCCTGCATCCACGAATTCGGCTGGTCGACGAGCGACCATGACCTGCTCGCCAGCGGCAGCCTCGCCGGCCACCTGCTCGAATGTGGGCCGCAGGCGACCGGCGGCAATTATACCGACTGGGAAGAGGCCGGTGATATCGCAAACATCGGTTATCCGATCGGCACCGTGTCATCCGACGGGTCCTTCACCGTGACCAAACCCGAAGGCACCGGCGGCTGCGTGACGGTCGGCACGGTGTCGGAACAGATGCTCTACGAAATCGGCGATCCGCAGGCCTATATCCTGCCCGATGTCGTCTGCGACTTTTCCGAAGTCAAGATCAGCCAGCTCGGTCCGGACAAGGTCCATGTCTCCCCAGCCCGGGGCTATCCGCCGCCCGACCATTACAAGACCTGCCTGACCTATGGCGAAGGCTATCGCGGCGGGACCTATGTCAGCTTCTACGGCTTTGACGCCGCCCGCAAGGCGCAGAAATTCTGCGACAATGTCTTTGCCCGCGCCAACAGGATCCTGCGCGGCCACAATCTCGGCGACTATAGCGAAACCAGCGTCGAGATCATCGGCGCGGAAAGCCAGTTCGGGGATTTTGCTGCCGATCACGAACCGCGCGAAGTCGTGGCCAAGATCGCGGCCAAGCACAGCGAAGCGGCGGCGATCGCTATATTGCTGCGCGAGCTCACGGGACTCGGTCTGGCGACACCGCCCGGGCTGAGCGGCTTTTCCGGTGCCCGCGCCAAGCCGTCTCCTGTCGTGCGGCTGTTTTCCTATCTCGCGCCAAAGGAAGAGATTGCCATCCGGATCGATGTCGATGGCCGGTCGATCGCATTTTCCGACAGCCCCGGACAGGCGCTCGATCCGTTGGCCATCATCCGCCCGGCCGATCCGGAATTGCCCGGCATATCGGACGAAATCGTCTCGCTACCCCTGATCCGGCTGGCCTGGGCGCGGTCGGGCGACAAGGGCAACAAGGCCAATATCGGCGTGATCGCGC
>Ga0209346_1000531_pt1 | contig 32039 bp, 29 predicted proteins | sample AutmiccommunBRH9_FD_187381 | JGI IMG/M metagenome (GOLD analysis project Ga0209346, IMG submission 187381) | Deep subsurface microbial communities from Mt. Terri, Switzerland - Autotrophic microbial communities BRH/9 (SPAdes) (version 2) | ecosystem: Environmental > Aquatic > Deep subsurface >...
CAAGTGTTGTTTTAGTAGCTGGCCAAAGCCAGCAGCCACATTAACCTCATTAGCCGGTTCCCGGCAACTACATTGTCCGTGTTCGCCAACGCCACAAAATTAAAAAAAATCATGATTGGCCTTGCAGGATGTATTGTCTGTGTGATTCTGCTGCAGGCAGCGTTCTTTGTAAGGATATGGAATTCTTCCTCATCCTTACAAAAAGCAGATCTTATCGTCGTTTTCCCTGGCGATCAAGAACGTATAGTTGAAGGACATGCACTGGCAAAGGCCGGATATGCCGACAACCTGTTGGTTATCGGCCAGACGGAAAAGAGTTTTCCGAAGCTGGTGAAGAAATTAGGTGCCTTGCCGGCCGTCAACCTGTTACCAAATAGCAAAAGCAGATCAACTTTTGAAGACGTCAATATTGCCAGACAGATTATCTTCGAAAAGCGGTTGAAATCCGTTATCCTGGTGACTTCATCCTACCATATGCCCCGTGTCCTCTTTTTATTAAAAGCCTCTTTATTGGACGCTGACTTCAAAGTAGATCTGCAGTATTATCCTGTCAGTATTCGAGACCACTCCAAGGCTAAACGTCTTTATTTTAATGAACTGATCAAGTTCTGGGGGAGCACGGTAGAAATGATCGGATACCGCATCACAGAAGACCTGCTTCGCGATTCGCCTTTTTTTGTCAAAGTTAGACAATTTGTTAAAAACAGGCTTCTTTTTCAGATTTGAGATGATATAATTCTTCAACTTTTACATGTCATTCGGCGAAACCCGGTAACCAGTGATAGATAGCGAATGTTTTTTTGCCTACGGAGACAAAATGACTATAGAAAATATCCTCTCTTTGAATGAAAGCGAAATCGAAAAATTACAGTTTATCCGATCAACGGACAGTATTTCCACCATGGTCGATGGAGAAACCGTAATCATGGGTGTAAGTTCAGGAAAATACAGCGGACTCAATGAAGTGGGAAGTGTCGTGTGGAATCTGTTGGAAAAACCGGTATCGTTCACCGAAGTGCGGGAAGCGGTGCTTGCGCAATTTGAAGTTACCGCCGAGGAGTGCGCATCGGATCTGTTGTCATTTTTAAACAGTCTTGCCGAGCATAAACTGATAGAGGTCAAGATTGAGACGAATAGGTAAGTTTTTTCGTTTGAACCGCAAAGAAAAAGAAATCTTTCTGCAAGCAGTGTTTCTTCTTACTTCCAGTCGTTTGTCTCTGCACTTCAAAGAATTTAATGAGGTCGTAAATCATTACGGCAAACAAGTAGGACAACAGCATTCGGTAGAAAATAATATTATCTCTCCCGCCAGGATCGTTGCTCTTCTGGAAGCCGGCGGGAAATTGATCCCTTTCACCACCTGTCTCTCCAAGTCTTTAGCCGGATCTGTTCTGATGCGGAAATACGGATACACACCTGTTCTTCACATTGGAGTAGCAAAGGAAAACGTTAATGTGCTGGAAGCCCACGCCTGGTTAAGCCTGAATGATAAAATCATTGTCGGCAACTGTCACGATCTCGAACGATACCGGGAATTGCCTTTTTTATTCAATGAGAGCATATAGACAATTATTTTTCGGAAATCCCCACATCAGGTACACAGTTCCCGCCCCATGACTTTATGTTTCAGTATCCACCGTAGAGGAACAGAGAGATTTTTTTTCATCTGTTGCCCGACAGAACCCATCATCCAGCAGTTCTTCCCACAATTTGCCGCCTGTTTCCGTACTTCCACGGCTCTATCGCTCTTCCAAACCTCCTCAAATGTCCGCTCGCATATGTTTCCCATCACTTCATTTAAGACATTGCAGGGAAGTATCTGCCCCGCAGGATCAAGGAAAAATGAATCCTGCCCCATTTCACAGGGCAGCAGGCGGGGATTACCTTTGATAAAATGGATCAGGCCGTAGTTGAAATAGGCCCTGAACCAGTCTTTTACCTTGTTTGAACGAAGAAGCTCGGTAATCAGCTTTTGCAGCTCTTCAACGGCAATCTGCGGTTGCTCAAACTTGTTATCCATTTTGTTGAAGTAAAAGGCGTTATGCACGGCAGCTGTGGCAAACTCAAGCCCGGTCATTTTCGCAAGCTGATAAAGCTCGATCATATCCCTGGCATTTTTATCAGACATGGTGATGCCAAAGCCGATATCTTTTACTCCCATTCTTGATAGACTCAACAAGGTCCGCAAACCATGATCAAAACCATCCTTAATGCCGCGCAGTTCATCGTTCGCCTTGGGCAAACCTTCAAGACTCACCCGCAAGCCTATGTCCTGCCTGCTTTTAAAAAGCTCGACAATCCGATCGGTAAAAAAACCGTTTGAACTGATGACCAGACGATTGGTCTTTTTTCTGAGGATGGCAATGATATCAGGGAGGTCCTGGCGAAGAAACGGCTCGCCGCCAGTGACATTTACTGTATCCATGAACGGCAGTTTCTCGTACACATCCAGACCAATCTCTGTAGACGGCACGGAGGGTTCCTTCCATCGATAACACATGTGACATTTGGCGTTGCAGCGATAGGTCACGATGATACTGGCAAAACTTATTTTAGCCACGCTTTTCTCCAATCATTTTTATCCCTTAAGTACCCCTTGAAGGGAATAAGTACTTTCACAGGATGCCTTCATAAAAAAGGAAAAACTAATTTCAAGGTAATAAACTTCTATAAAAATCTTCGAACTCTTTGGCGATTGCATCCCAACTATGGTTTTGCAAAACGTGTTGACGACCTTTTTCTTTATACAGTTCGGTTGCGTCCTTATTGTTGAGCAGATAGTCTAGTTGCTTCGCCAAGCTGTTTACATCCATGGTTTTAAAGGTGTAGCCATGGCCGTTGAGGGCTTCCTGGTTTTCCGGTATATCGCTTGCCAGCACACAATTCCCATAACTCATGGCCTCAAGGAGTGCAGTGGGCAATCCTTCAACCTCTGATGGTAGGACAAAGAGGTATGAATTACAGAACAATTCGTGCAGACGCTTCCCGGTGACAAATCCAGGAAAGATGATATTGCTGTTATTGCCTGCCAGTTGACGGAGCTCCGACTTGTAAGTTTCTTCGTGCTGAGCATCTCCAGCGATAACGAGCTTAATATCGGTGTCCAACTGGTTATATGCCTTGATCAGGTAATGCACCCCTTTCTCACGAACAAGCCTGCCTGCAAACAGAATATAGTCTTTGCCCGTAAGCCCGTACTGCCGAATCAGATCAGGCCTCTCCTCAGTGGGAGGATTGACCCCGGTGGGCAGATATATACACTCTCGCCCATACTGCTCTTTAAGATACTCCTGTTGCACTCGGGAAACAGCGGTAAGAGCGTGTGCGCACCATACCGAAGGCTTTTCGGTTGCTCTCAGGAATAAGCGACCGAAACCGTTCCATTTTGAGCGTTTCCACTCTAGGCCATGCCCCTGAGTGACAACTTTACGTCCCAACATCCTTGGAATAAAGCCAAACATAGCGGGACCAAAAGCATGCATATGGACGATATCCACATCCTTTTCAGTCATCTGGCGAAGGGATGCCATGCAAGATGCCGCAAGTTTCTCAAAACTTTTTTTCCGGACCGTCGGCACGGTCTTTATTTGCATGCCTTTGTATTTGCCTTCTTCAGCACCATAATGGCGCATAACATAGACCGTAACCTCATGGCCCATGGCAACTAGCCGTGAGCCGATTTCCTCAGTATATTTTTCTATTCCTCCCCCCAAGGGCATCCCCTTCAGGACGATATAGACTATTTTCATGCCAAGGCCTTTTGATAGACTTCCATCAATCGTTCATAATGGAGAGGTGCGCTATATCTTTTCTCTGCGCGTTCTCGTGCAGCTTTACCCATCCGACAAATCACATCGGGCTTACTCCAGAGTGACTCTATTTTTTCTCGTAAACTATCACTATCACCTGGAGGGAACAGCAATCCTGTTTCCCCATCAACAATCATTTCGGGAATACCGCCGATGTCAGAACCGATGACAGGCTTACCATAGCCATAAGCCTCAAGTATTGTCATTGGAGCATTCTCATACCACTCGGAGGGAAAAATTACAAAAGCAGCGTTGCGGAATAATTCTTCCAGCTCAAATCCACTCCTATAACCTTCAAAAGTCAGATTTGTAATGTCATTTCCAGCGGCCAGTTCTATCAGTTCACTTTTGAGCGGACCGTCTCCGACAATTTTCAGCGGTATATTGAGTCCTTTCATCGCTTGCAAAAGGCTTGCAACGCCTTTTTCCCTGGAAAGTCTGCCGACAAATAGCACATAACCATCGTTTTCATATCTCGGGGTATAGTCTGAAACATTTATAAAATTTGGAATACAGACAAGCCGCTCTGCCGGTAAACCACCCTGTAGATGCTTGTTAAGCAAAAACTGGCTTGGGCATATAAAATAATTAACATTTGCGCTATAGAGAGACATCACCTCATGGAAAAAAGACTCAATTAAGTGGAAAGTGCTCCACAACAAAGAGCTTTTTGTACACCTGTGCTTCACCACGCTCATCTTGGATCCGGTAATGCATTCCTCGCAGATAGTCTCCTGCCTCAATAATGTATAAGTAGGACAAATCATCTTGTAATCATGAAGAGTAAGCACTACGGGAACGCCAGATTTTTTCAGACTCCTTAAAACTGCAGGATGAACTCTATGATAAATATTGTGGCAATGGGCGATATCACAAGGAACATCATTAATCAATTTTTCAATTCGTATTTTATTTTCAAAAGCATACAGCATTTTGAATGCTGTATGTAATTTTTTGCTAAATGTTTGTGAAGCATCAAAGCTGATGCTGTCTGCAAAGTATTTTTCAAAAGGGGTGGGTGAGTTTGCAGGATCAAAAACGGAAAAGAAAGCAACATCATTACCATATAATTTAAGGATATTAGAAACCTCAAAATAATATCTTTCTGAACCACCACGCAGGTAATGATAATTATTTAATTGAAGAACACGCATAAGTTATGATCCAAGATATTCTTGTATCGAGACAAACCGATATTTTTGCAGCAAATATCGTAGTTTCCTTTCAGTGTTAAAAGTGAGTGGTGATTGTAGGAGCTTTTGCCTTAAACTAACTTTTCTGGCAGGTTGATCTTTATTAAACTCCCAAGGGTGGATATATATCATTGTCGATTGTCCTCTGTTTTCATAGCCTTTTATACCATATTCTATAATCGGCAAGGGTAAGAAACGCAAATATGTTCCACCTGAAAAGGAGAATCGTTTATTGAACATACAAAAGTAAGAGTTATAAATAACTGACAAGCCAGAGTTAGCAGAAACCGGCATCGCCCTCTTTGCAGGATACTTGCAGCTTGAATCATATGTGTATCCGTTTTCACACAAAATTTTATAAAAATTGGCTCGATCTTCTGGTATAGAGTAACCCATAGCCCGGAAACCATTAACCTGGGTACCGGAAATCTGTTTGAGGACCTCTGCCCCCTTTGATATCTCTAGTATCAGGCTATTTTCATCAAGATCTTGAAGAGGTATATGGGAATAACTATGCGAAGCTATCTCAAATCCATGCCCGGCAATTATCTCGATCAGTTCAGGGTGCCTTTCTGCTACCTTCCCAACTATAAAAAATGTAGCCGATGCTTTGAACGATAGAAGAATAGTTATTATTTTTAAAGTATTTTCAACAACCTGATCTTTATATTTGTCCCAATCTTGCTTGTAACAGAGTTCATCAAAAGTGAAATTGTCTTCTACATCCACTGTCAATATATGTTTTTGAGGCATGCCATTTCCTATCTATTGATTGGCTTGAATTTTTTTTACCGGAATGAATGTATTGATAATTCGCCCAGGATTACCCGCGACAATTGTGTTGGGAGGCACATCTTTCGTTACTACAGCGCCTGCTGCTATAATTGCGTTTTCACCAATAACAGTATTCCTTAAAATGATAGCATTGATACCAACTACCACATTTTTTCCAATTACAACTTTTCCGCGGCCATTATCATTCTCTCTTCCATGAATGTTGTATACTGCATGATCGTGGGCCATAATTTTAGCACCATTAGATATAAAGGAACCATCGCCAAGAGTGATGCTACCTCTATAAACAGTATCGATCTTTGCACTCCATGAAATAAAAACATTATGCCCAACATCGATTCCTAAGATTTTATGTTTAGTGCAATTCAAAGAGCGAAGTTTTGATGAAAACCATACTATAATTTTATTCATAATAGAACCTTTATATGGGAGGCGAGTGTGAGGCTGAATATAATTATCATTAATTCAGAATCTTTGCCTTTTGACCTACAACCGTGCATCCACTAGGCACATCAAAATTTACAACAGTATTTGCGCCAATAGTTACATCATCTCCAATAATAACCGAACCAATAATCACAGCCCCCGTTCCAATATAAACACGATGTCCTATTCGTGCTCCACCATTTCCGATTGTAACATTGTGAAAAATAATGGCATCATCACCGATAACAGTGTTTTTGTTTATCACTATTCCAAAGCCACCATGTGCAAGTTCAAGTCGTTTCCCAATTTTGGCTTGTGGAGGTATATTAACATGAAATAAGATTTGATTGATTCGTTTCATGATTCTGCTTAAATATTTATATAAATATCCTTTCTGATAAAAGGTATGAGAAATATAGTATATTGCCTCTGATCCATGAGAAGGATGAGGAATACTACGAATATTTTTTGTGAATAAGCCCATAAATCCCTCTGAAATGGATTACTGAATTCTGCGAACTACCTTTAACTTCATGTTGGCATTTAATAGTTTACTAAATCTGACTATGTGGGTACTGGGGGGTACTGGGGGTACAACTGGCATTAAAAGTCCAAAAAACACAAGAGATTGTTTTGCAACTGAAGCTGTATCTTCAATGGCAAAGCTTGTTAAATAACGCCAGCGCAACATAATCCTCCATGGTCAACTTCGCTAGTAATCTAATGTTGTCAAAAGCAATTATATTAATCCTTCGACTCAGCGGATATTAACTGGAAAATACAAAAATCAATAGATTCCTTTCCACAGCAATTTTCTACCTCTTTGTCTAAAAACCTTAATATCTTTCTTTTGAGGAAAAGAGTAGTAAGTTGCTTTTTCTGAGTTTTTCTCTATTGAGGGCGGATTACCTTTATAATCTATGAACAACTTAACTGTATCTTGAAGAATATCCGCTGTAGATAATTTAGTTCTCCGAATTAGTGAATCAAGAGTTTCATCTTTTGATATTACAATGAATTTTTGAATAATGATAGCTCCGGTGTCAATACCCTCGTCGACGTAATGAACTGTCGTTGCAGTTTCTTTTTCACCATTACATAGAACCCAGAAACTCGGCATAAGACCTTGGTAGCGGGGCAAAGGTGAGTTGTGCACATTGATAATACCCCACCTGGAAAGGGATAACGTCTTCTTCCCAAATATTTGGCTGGCAGATATAGAAATAATCAGTTCGGGTTGATCGCTAGAAATAATAGAAGCAGCTTCCAAAGAATTAATATTTTCTATTTCAGTTACAGTGATGCTATTATGCTCCGCTACAGACCTGATGGAGAAGAATCTATCACGGAATCGCACATTGAATTTCGCAAGAAGTTTATAGCAGACATACTGAAGTCCTCTATATAAAAAATAGACATAACCAAATCGTAGCTGCTCGGACAAAATATCTTTCCAAGTTTGTTTGCCTACCTGAGGAGGTAAAATAATAATACGGCAGATAGACCTTTTCAATGGACTATCCATAATCTTTTTTAAGGTGAGTGGAAGATAGAAAGGTTCTTCTGTTGTCACAACAATAATGTTATTTAAAGTACATGAACTTGACATTTGATTAGTTCTTTCCACTAAAAAAAATTCCTTGTTGCTAATTGATATCTATGTAATTAGGAAGTTCTCTTCACTTGCAAGGTTTCAGCAGATTATGCCAAGCAACTCTGAAAATATTTTGAAGAAGATCTGCTTCAATGAAAATCATTAGCTTTGTCCAAGATTAGATTTGATATTATAATGATTGAGCACAATCTGGTAGACATCTGATACATTCAAAGAGTTGTTCTCTTCATTCATGCTTGAAGCGAATACCCCATTCCACTTGTGTCCCCCAGAAAGTCTTCTATGAAAATAGTTTTTGGAAACAAGTGGTACAAATAAACTCCAATTAACACCATAATTTGGATAAAGTTCAAAAAGAATATCTGGATAATGGTATAATTGACCATCATCTTGTAAAAAATCGCGATGCCTAATCCATTTGAATAAGGTCCCATTCATGTTTTTATTTAGCGTATTAAGGTCATTAATAATTTTGTCGCACATTGTCTTGTAACCTGCACCAGCCAGATTAGTTGAAACTGCTATACCTCCGTACGGACCGCACCCAGCAAAATTGGGCACCCAAGCAATGGAGGTCCCTTGATTAATAGCATGTTCGCCACTTTTAAGCTTTTTGCGATTCGGCAATAACCTTCCGATTTTATATATCAATTCCTCGAGTTTCAAAAAATACAAAAAAGCAATCATAAAATTTTTAACCTTTTCTATCCAATAATTTTTGGAAAAAAACCGGAAGCGGCCAAAACTATTATGTAAATACCCTTTTCTTCTCAAGAACTCATTCAAATTAAGAGTGTGTGTACATCTCATACCATGACCATGATCACTGATAACTATTAAACGATCATCCTTTTGTAGTAAATCTATGAACTGGCCAATTATATAATCAAATACCCTGTAATGATCAGAGATAGCATTTTCGTGTATATTACTGCCAGGGTAAGTAGGATCATCCTTATGACAATATCTCCATAAAAAATGTTGAATTCTATCCATGGTAAAAAAAGACACAAATCCGAGGTCCCATGGTTCACTCAACAAAATATTCCTAGTATAATTAGCTAGCGCTTGCGCATCAGAATGGCATTTATTAATGAATTCTCCAAGTTCATTTGACTTGGGGTTATCTTCAATCCCCCCCAAAGCAGGACAGTTTGGATAATTATCCGAAAATGTTTTTGGGTGAGCCATATTTTTCCCATTTACAAAAACAGGTCCACTTACCATTATTCCGTTTACCTCCCAAACGGGGTAAGCCATAAATGGGTTAACCACACAAACCTTATACCCTTCGTTTCCAACTACATCCCAAAAAGTTTTTCCTGCATATGTACTATTGTCTAAACTGAAATCGTTGAAATTTTTTTCCATGTAATCGACAGAATCTACTATTCCATGTTCCACAGGTTGGAGACCCGTAAAAATCGTAACCCATGCTGGGATAGAATCTGGAGGGAAGACAGATTTTAATGTTCTTAGACAGCCAGACAATTGAAGCTTCTGGATATTTGGGAGTTGATCGATAAAGTTTGTGACATAATCAAAGTCTAAGCCATCGATTCCAATAATAAGTAGGCGTTTCATTTTTTATCTCTATGTATTGATAAAATTCCCCATACATCTTTTGCTAAGTCACAAACTGATTTGGTTCCATCTATAACGTATATTTTGGCATAGGTCTGTGCAGCAGAAATATACAAAGGTTGTCGATCAGTTAAATAATCAAGAGACGTTCCGTCCAGTTTTCGATCAAAACCTACCGTAGGGGGAACATCAATCAAATAGCTAAGCCATGGATAAGGAAAAAGATTTACTATCCATGATTTTTCCAAGTGACTAATTTCATTAAATGGATTAGGTGACATTGAAGCGAAATCAACCAATGCATCTAGTAGATATCGGTCCACAACTAAGTAATCTGCTTTTCTGTGATGAAAGTACAAGTTAATCAAACTAAATAATAAATATTCAAATAGCAGAACTCTAGTCCAGACAAATCTACAAAAATTATGCTCAAAGATTTTTTTTCTCCCTTTTGTTATGGAAGAATAATTGGCTCCATCACTATTTCCTTTTTCGCGAAAAATGAATTTTTTGATAATGTTAGCAGGGATTCTAGTAAGTACTGGCACCCTTCTAGCCCAGACATAGTGTACTAGAAAACCCTCGTCTCGGAGCCGTGATAATAATATTTGTGCTTGGGTTGATTTCCCTGAACCGTCTATCCCGTAAAATACTATCATCTTAAATTTTAACATTTCTACGCACCAAATTTAATATGAGCAAAGAAAAATCGTATATCCCATTATAGCAATTCAATAAATCGTTGATACTATAGCGATTATTTTCTTACTAATGTTTTCCCAAGTAAATAGGTTGATTTTTTCTCTATTGTTACAATTACCAGGTAAACTGGTCTTTAGGATGCAATTTATATCTTCAGAGGTTGAAATATAAAAAAAACAACCATCCTCATCAAAAGTATCAGGCAAGCTACCAAATTTCGTAGTAATAATTGGCAAGTTGCAGGACATGGCTTCGATGACAGATAACGGTGTTTCAATTGCACCATCGTTTTGAAGAACAGGAAAAACATAAAAGTTTGCAAGATTGTATATCTCCTCCATGTCTGGAGAAAAATTATTAATTACCCTTACCCCTGCTTTCAATAATTCGTTATAAACAATTATGTCATTTGGTTTATAAGTGCTTCCAACAACAATAATACAAACTAAAGGATTATCTTGTTGCACATCAATAAGCCATCTTAAATTTCGTGATTTCTGTATATGTCCAACATGTAATAAGACTATTTGGGCCAAATCTATCCGATATTTCTTCCTGAGTTGCATTTTTTTGTCAAAATTAAATTCGTCATATTTTATGTTATCGACGCCAAGAGTAAGGGGGGTGTTGTTGATACCGATTTTATTAAAATATTCTGAAGTGGCAGTTGATAGAGTTATTATGTTTTTGGGCGATAATAATTTTACAATCTTTTGTGATAGAAAAGAATATTTTCTTGGTTGTAAGGCTAAGATAGTTACTTCTTTACCAGTAAATAACTTAAGCAATCTGGCGCGAAAAATAGATAACAGAGTTGATGAAGATTCTGGAATGTATAAAATGTTTTTGTACTTCTTTTTTCTAATAGATCTATAAAAACAACTGCTTAAAAGCATTTTATTTGTTTGGAAGTGAGAATCTGCAATCACAGGTTTTGAAGGTGTATTTACTGAAACAATATAACAATTAATAAGAGATTTAATATGAGAAACAATATATTTGGTAGCAATTTTAGCCCCTTCGTCAAAAGGACTTTTTAGTAGATCTGTAATTATTATCATTAAAAACGTCTCTTTTTAAAATTAATCTTGCAAATTATATTTTGAAAATAGCAAATTGGAAATAATTAACTATGCTGAAAATATGACAATTATGATCGATAAAGATTGTTATATTAACGAAGGATTAATGTTCTTCAGATACAAAAAATCGGTTCTACTGATGCTGCTTCAAATTTATGTGAGAGACAGATTATACAAAACGGTTCTCAATTTGCCAATTCAATAAAATGCTTCAGCATTCAGGAGGATGCATTAGGTCCTACATGCTGTAACAGCCAAAACGTTCATAAGCATGATAGAAAAAACTGTAGCGGATGCTGCCCCGATTACGCCTATTAGTGGGACCAATATGAAATTCAAAGTGACATTCGTGAACACAGCAATAAACATTATATTCTTGAATATTACTTCTCTGCCTGTCATTTGCATCACTAAACCAATAGGTCCCGCCACAGCTGAAACTAACTTAGCTAGGATTAAAGTTTGTAAAACAGATACACCTGCAACAAATTGAGGACCGAATAGTTCTAATGCTTCAAAGCGAAAAACTAATATAATACCACCAAAAACGACTGTTCCGAATGTCATTAAGTATCTGAATTTTCGTATTAATAGTTTCAACTCCACTGTGCGATTAGTAGAATAATATTCTGCTATCATAGGAGCTGCAAGAGAGTTAATAACTAAAAAAGGAATATTAACAAAATTAGTTAGCTTAACACAAGTAGTATATACACCAAGATCATCAACTGGACAAAGCAAGCCTATTACTAAAGTATCTGTCCACAACAAAAGGAAATTCATTGAATTTGCTAGAAGCAACGGCCTGCCCAACTTCAGTAGATCCTTTGTCGATATTAGTGGTAAAACTATATCAATCAGACATGCTATCTTGGTACCTGAGTGTATTTGCCATATAACTTGACTATATATCCAGGTAAGAAATATTCCTAAGGATACCGCTATAACTGGAGCTGTTGATGTCGTATTAAAATTGGTTGTTAATGCCAACGCCAACACAATCAAAGAAAATAAGTATAATGACTGGTTGATAAAAAAAGAATAGTAACCTAATTTCTTTATAGCCCTTAGACTTTCCTGGTTAAGAGAACATAAAGCCATGGGTACAATTGCTAGTGAGATTATTCTGAGATTAATTGTCATTTCTGGTTTTTGTAAAATATAGTACGAGAAAAACGAAGCAGCACTAAAAAAAACAATTGAAGCAACTAAAGAAAACGTAAAAATCAGCTTCCATGAACGCCAGTATATACTTCCAATTTGCTCAATATTGTTTTCTGATTTATATTGAGCAATATGTTTTAAGGCTACTGTATCAAGTCCCATTTTACTTATCATGTTAAACAGCATTAGAAGAGTTAAGCTGAGAGAAAATATTCCGAGGACATTAGCACCATAATATCGAGAGATTAGTAAAGTGAAAATATATGTTGTTGCAATACCAGAGAGTTTAAAGACAAAAACAATTACACTCCCAATTGCTATTTCAGTATTTTGTCTATTTTGAAAAAATTTCATACTTCAGTTTGATCCTCGGCTAATGGTATTTCAAATCTTGTCAGATTTTAGCGAATCATATTATTTCGATGGGAATTTCATAATGAAGTTTTAATAATGATGATTTTTATACAGAGACAAATACATACCTGAGAATGCGAAAAAAGGATAAGTAATCAACGCTGAATTAATGCCACTGGCAGTCCCCATAACACCTAGTACTAATATATAGTAAAAAAGTACCTCTCCCACTCTTTGTAACTCCCGATTACCTATTTTTATGAAAAAGCGGCTACCTAAAAGAAGATCACGCCCAAGCGCGAGATAAATCAAGAGGTATGCCACTCCTCCTATCATTCCAACATCAGCAAATAGCCTTCCCCAAAACTGATCGACTTCGCCTCTCATCCTAACTAGGAACCACATCACATCTGGCGGCCAATCAGAATAAAGCGGTGACCATAATATTTGCACAGCTAGGCCACCAACCATTCCAGGACCTACGCCCCAAAAGGGATTAGTTTTTATATAATTTATACACATCGAATATGTGGCACTTCTGTAATCCAACCCACCTATCAATTCATCTTCTTTGAATGATGTTAAAACATCCATTGAATATCCTAAAGAAATTACAATTAAAGCAGCAATTATTGAAAAGAATATTTTTCTCTTACCGGCAACTAGGAAAAAAAGAAGAAAGAAAGAAAGCCAAGTTTGGCGTGATCCAGTAAAAGAAATAAATATTATCAACAAGCAGAATTTTATTTTGACATGAGTGAATTCATCCCTCAGTGCAAATAAAAGCCAAAAAACCAATACGATGTAAACTCCAACATAATTACCGGCACCAACTCCTGCAACTGAAGTGACTCGGTGGAAACCAAATCGTTCGGAGCCCATCACCAAGACATCTACAACACTGTCAGTAAATAACACCAAAACTTCACCGATCAAACCGAGTATGGCAACAAGCAATCCGATGTTAATAAATAGAATCAAAGCCTTTTTAAATTCACATAATCTATATGCAAGTAAATAGAACAAAATTGCGATAGATATATTTTTGGAATAATCAAAAACAGCCAATGCACCACGGTAAATATCTATGTTATTTATGGTGATGCAAACCACGTTTACAGAAATAAAAAGCAATAAAGATTTCGGAACGGAAAATCCACATAACTGATTATTCGATTTTTTAAGAAAGTACCAGGATATCAGCATAATTATTAAAAACAGCGCCAACCCTTCGTCTGCCCAAAGAGCTAGTTGGGTCCAAGTGTTGCCTTTTCCATACCATTTCAGTGCCAAGGTTTTTGGCAAATTCTGAAAAGGCAAAAGGACTATGACCCAAATAGCAAAGAGTCTTATTGTTGCTGACAAACTTGATCGTTGAGGTAAATCCATTGGATATTCAAAATGAGCAAAAAATTATTTAGTAAGCAAAAAGTCATCTCACTTTAAATTTCCTGAAAGGCATTGTTATTGCCCTATATGGCTTATAGAGAAAATATAGGGGAAATAGCGCGTCAGATAAATTTGGCGTATGCCATACATCATGATCCGGAATTACCAGTGAACGTAAAATAAAAAGTAAGGCATCACTCTTCCTATCCATTACTAATGCTTGATATTTTATCAACATTTTCAGCGGATGTATTTTAGCCGCTTTGGAGGTATCGGTAAATTCATTGGCTACTATTGTGTCAGCAAATCTCGCTGGAAATGAATTGTTTGCCGGTAAGTATTTTTGTGGTATTTGAATAGCAGGACCGAAAATATTATTTACCAGAGCGTTGGCAACAAGAATCCTCTTGTGCATCCTGAATTTCTTACCAAGAACAAAGATCATTTCCCAGTCGAGATGAGGAGCATTTTTTATTTGTCCCGCAATTGTGCAGACATAATCCAGTTTCGTAAAACAATGTTTATTGCTATGGAGGCTAAAAAAAATATAATTAATTTCATCGGTCAAATCCAGGATGGGACAATTGTTGAACGTGGACTTGATAAGAAAAGTTTGAAGACTCTCTAAAGTCATTGGCGCAGGGACATAAAACCCGCTTAACTCCCAGTGCAGTTCAATGAGGACACCATTATTATCGATTAATCTGCCATGGTGATAATGTTTAAGAAACTTGAGAAAGGTTGATCTCCGAATTCCCTCGGGATGAAGTGTATATTCATTCTCCATCAAAATGGTGAGAACCTTTTCAATATCCCGCTGATGCACCAGGATATCAACATCGCTGTATGTGCGCATGGCTATCGAACCGTATAGCTTTTCAGCCAATATAGGTCCTTTAACAGGCAATACTTCGATGGCATGTTTTTGAAGTAGTTTTATAACATTGATTAGCGATGCACTGACAACGAGGGAGTGCAGAGAATTGCTTTTAAAGAGTGCAGCAATTCTTGCGAGTACGTGCGCAGGGACATCTTTTTTAAAATGAGTTGTAAGGGTGCGATGCAATAGAGGGATAACTTTGTGATACTGGGCATTCCTGATCACGGCATCCCAGTCTAAGGTATCGCTGAGCAGGCCAGTGAGCATCATTTTGTGATCTTCTGCAAAATGAGGGTTGGCGCAGGCTATCAAGAAGGCCATCTCTGGATTCAACACCGTCTCGCTCTCCCTGATTTTTTAGAGAACATATAATCGTAAACGGCCATGTGGACGATGCCATGCTCAAATCCTAAGAGGAGAAGTTTCAATAAATAACAAATACCTGGGACATCCTCTCGGGCCATGCCTTGTAATCTCTCTAGACGGATTATGTTTTCGGTTGTAATGAAGTACAAGCTGTTTTTCGAAACAACCTCGTTGTCTGATGTTGCGGATAATAGCAGTCTGAGAGCTATCTTCAGGAGGAAGGCAATATCGTTTTCTGTCTGCTCTTCACAACTATTTGGTTTATTTAATATATTTTCTATTAAAATTTCAGAGGTCAGGATTACATTTTCTGTAATTTTTTGTCAATTAAAAAAGATGGAGGAAAAGAGGGATAAGGGAAGTGCGCAGATTTGCGATCTTGGATGGGCTATGGAAAAAGAGCTTTTGTCAGAAGCGGGTATATCGGCTGGATGCTGAGCCAAGGGGGGGGCTGATCCGTACTCTCCACCTCTGGAAGCGGAAGCGATGCAGATGATTCTACTTCATCTGGAAGAGCAGGGTATAATAGAGGGCTTGAAAGGAGAAAAAATCACCCCAAGCTATCAATTATCTTTGAAGTTTGACGTCATAACCTGATTTACAAAAAACAGCATTGACCGTCAGCGCTAACGGGAAAGCAATTTAAGTTATACATAATTAGCAGTATTACGATCCCATATCGTTACTATCGCTTTGGTTATGATCTCTAAGTCCCTTCTTTTTCAAAGTTATCTCAGAAACATCGCCATAAATAGTCAGTTTCGGGCTGGTATATCTTTTCCTATCAGAGTTCAAAGCTGCTTCCTCTGCTGCGTTTTCAATTTTGTCAAAGACGTTATTCATTGTCATTTGAAGCTCCTTGTCCGTCATCAACTTTTGTTGGATTGTGGAAACACCTCGTTCCACTTAGTGTATTAAGCGGATATTACGTTCTAGGGAGATGGCTTGTCAAGGAAAATTCAAACATGAATTGTTCTCATTTCTTGCGGGAAGTACTGAAAAAGTAGGAAATACTGAGAATATTCAAACAATTAAATGAAGCAGTATGTCTCAATTATTTTTTGAACAATCTTCGTTTTTTCGAATTTTCCTTAGCCACGCATCCAGGCTGATCAACATATACAAATTCATGGCGATATCACCCCTGCCATATGGGTGTCGTTTGAAATCAAGCCAAGATTGGTCAAGGTATCCGGGTCTTAGTAATTTTTGTATTTCTGAATTGCTGTCCAGAAGCTGGTTGAGAAAGTGAGCGGCAGTTCTCTCAAAATCCATAAGAAACTGCGGGCTCAAATCCGCTTTGCTTGTACGATGTTCAATAACCTGAGGCAAAATGCCTTTCATTGCGTTACGCAGGACGAGTCGTGTCAGGCCATTTCTCATCTTTTGCTCAAATGGCAGAGCAAGGCAGAATTCCATCAGTCGGCGGTCCCAAAACGGATATCTGATTTCAACCGGATAACGGGAGCTCCTGGTGTCGAGAAATTCCATGGTGTATTGCTGGAACGGAGAGACAAAAGACCTGTATTGCGGTAATCGTCCTTTTCTGAAATATGATTCTTTTTGTTCGAGGAGTGTTTCTCTTGCGTTCCAATCTATGCTGCCGGCAATATCCGGGGCAAGAAAACCTGCCAAGGTGTGGTTTGGATCATTCTTCCGACTTTGAACGATTTTTTTCCAGAGTCTGATGAATATGTCGGGGATGGATGGTCTGATACTATATTTCCATAGTATTTTTTTCCGGGAAAAGGGGAGGTCGTTTAAAAGGCAAAGTTTTTTCGCTTCAGACATCAATGTTGATAATTGGTATCGGGTTCCAAGATCGTACAGTCTTTCGTATCCATGTGAAACTGTGGTATCTCCGTCTGTCCCATCAAGGAGTACTCGAACACCTCTATTTTGCGCCGCACCGCATGTCTCGTCAAGCAGATACCCGTTGAAATAGGGCATAGGTTCGTCAAAACATCTATAATCCACATTCCTTAAAGGGCCATGTTCATTGAAGTGGACAAAATGAGCTTCCGAGCCACACTGCTGGATGGCTGCATCCATAAACAGACGTTCGTCTACCTTGGAAGAAACGTGATCGGGAAGGCTGTCAAAGATCTCGGAAAATGTAATTAATGGGCCGACACCCATTTTTTTTAGTTGCATGGAAGCGACGCAGGCAATCGATGACGAATCCAGCCCTCCACTCAAAAAAGCCCCGACTGGAGAAACACTTCGCAAGCGACAGGCAACAGCCTTGTCGAAATATTCTCGAAAGGCATCCGCATAGTCCTCGTCCCGGCGGAAATGTATTTCCCTTGCCGGAGAGAAATCCCAATAGGGTTCTATCCGAATGGAATGAGGATTGACGCGTAAGGTGTGTCTTGCCGGCAGGCGATATATCTTCTTGAAAAAGGTGGAGGAATTATCGCTGTGATAAAAGACCAGGTAGTCGAGGATCCGCTCTTCATTAAGGTCCTGTGCGACCTCTCTCGATTGCAGAATGGCTTTGATCTCCGAGCCGAAAATAAAGAGATTGTCAGAGTGGAAATAATAAAAGGGCTTCACGCCCATGTGGTCCCTGGCGCAGAAGAGTTGTTGCTCGTACGGGTCCCATATAGCGAAAGCAAAATCTCCGATCAGTTTGCACGCACATTTTTGACCCCATTTTTTATATGCTGCAAGGATCAGTTGACTGTCGGAAATAAGATCTGGCGTTGAATATGGAATATCAAGTTCATCGAGCAAATCCTCCCGGTTGTCCAGACGGGCATCGGCAGTGATGACATGGCCGCTTAAAGGATCGGCGTAGGGGAGCCTCTCACTGATCGACTCTTGGGTTGTATGCAACATGCAGTGGGTGAATCCAACCTGTCCGGCAAGGAAACAGGCGGATCTATCCACTCCTCGATGCGAAAGGGTATTAATGAGTGTAGTAAGTTCTTCGGATAAGACCTGGCGCTTATCCAAACAATATATTCCAGCTATTCCACTCATGTGGGCCCAGTTATATACTTGCCGGTGTTGTGGCTAAAACTAGGGGATTTCTGTGCCACTTGCCGGGCTCGGAGAAGGAAAAACCGATAACACCTCGCAGGATGGCAGAGTCCAGAGCAGTTTAGGCGAGGGTGTCTGATCATGGCGTATCGCGTAACAGGAATAATTCCATTTGTCAAGCGAAGCTCTATTTTTCTGTATTTTCTTATTGCGCTTTACTATGTTGTCATGTAATAGTCATAAGAATTCTTTCCGACGTGAAATCATTAATCTTAATCCAATCGTTTTAAGCAGGAGGTGATTAGATGGAAAAAAAAGCTTATGTAGCTCCAGCTGTTATAGTGTATGGCGATGTTAAGGAAATCACCAAGTCCGGTGGTGCTGATTGGTCGAAACCAGACAAAAACTGGCTCGAAGACGACGGTACAGCACGCACATCGTACGATCCTTTGTCATAATATTTAGTGACAGGATTAACCAGCTGCTCACTTTTGAGCCTATTGGGAAAATTTTTGGTATTATGCCTTCTTATGGTTACGAGCACTGTTGTAAAAATTAATAGCTGAAGAAAATTTGCGGTTGTACTTTGTTACCACCATGTGAAAGCCATCGCGTCTAAATCGTGCTGGCTTTTTTTTTGTCAATTTTTTGTAGGTATTGCATGGGGGCCAATTGTAATGAGTCCCCGGGTAGAAGAAGAGCTTGGGCTTCTTGGTGATTAAGATCGTCAGCATGGGAGTGATCTGCCAAACAGAAGAAACAGAAGGAATATTTCATGAGTGGAATTGCCGGTGTCGTCTATTATGATGGTCGAAATATTTCTGACGACATTCTTGGAAAGATGTTGGACAGCATGATATATCGAGGCCCTGACGGATCATCTTTTGTCAATCTTGGTAATGTTGGTTTTATTCACCTCATGTCGCAGAATTTGCCGGAATCTGCCACAGAGATTCTTCCTTTCCTGAGCTCCGATAACCGATATTTAATAACTTTTCACGGGCGCATCGATAACCGAAAGGACATTTACGTACTCACTGATCGATCTCATCCTTTATCTGAACTATCGGATAGCCAATTAGTCCTTGCCTCATACTTAAGATTTGGCAAAGACTGCGCCGGCAAGTTGCTTGGTGATTTTGCTTTTGCGATCTGGGATAAGACAGAAAGACTCCTTTATTGTTGCCGCGACCAAATGGGGCTTAAGCCACTGTATTTTATTAAAACTCCCTGTTTTTTCGCATTCGCTTCTGAAATAAAAGCCTTATTGACGTTACCTGGGTTGTCGAGAGAGTTGAACAGAGAGCGGCTTGCTGATTTTTTGGTGTGTATAGCGACTGAAAGAAGAATGACAATTTATGATGGCATCTTCAAGTTGCAACCGGCGCATCACCTTGTGTTACATAATGACTATCTTACTGAAAGTAGATATTGGCAGTTGGAACCCTATGATTTGCGACTATCAAGTGAAAAAGAATATGATGATGCATTCTATGAAATTTTTAAAGAGGCAGTAAAGGTTCGCTTAAGGTCATGTAAGCCTGTCGGTTCGTATCTAAGCGGAGGGATTGATTCATCATCAATTGTTTGTATGGCTGCCGGCCCTTTGGAAAGCGAATATCCAGGGACTCTGAATACCTTCACTGGAATTTACCCAAGACTGACAATATGCGACGAGAGGCAATATTTTCAATCTGTGATTGATCGCTATCCGATACTCCCGAATTTTATTCATGGGGATGATTTGCTCCCGGAGCTTGCATTTGACACGATTTGCAATGATGAGGATGAACCTTTTTGCAGCCCTCATTCTTTTGATGCCTGGCACTTGATGGGGTTGGCTCAGGAAAAAGGAATTCGAATAATGCTGGACGGACACGATGGGGATGCCGCCCTGTCTCGCGGGGAAGGATTCATACCGGAACTTGCAATGCAAGGGAGAGTTTTTCGGATGGCCTCTGAGTTGATGCACTTTCCTCATTCAACACGGACCAGAGTGTTGCGAAGCATTAAAAATATATACATTGACATCCTTCGCCAGAAGCTGCCATTTACAAACTATACATCATCTGCAAAGCGTCTTAAATTGCAGCAACTGGAGATACTCTCTCCAGATCTTCTTAAAACAACTAATGTGAAAGAAAGGATCCTCGACTTAATAGAGGTGTTGCCAAACGGATTGCAAAAAGAACAGAAAAGGCATTATTTGAATATTTCACAACCTTTTCATGCCTATGCTATCGAATTTTTGGAAAGATCAACAAGCAGGTTTAAATTAAGTTGTCGTCTTCCCATGTTTGATATAAGGATTATTGCTTTTTGTTTGTCATTACCAGCAGAGAAAAAATTGAAGAATGGCTATAATCGATATATCGTGAGGAAATCATTGAATGATATTTTGCCTGCATCAATTAGGGAGAGGAAGGAGAAAACAAATTTTGCACCTAATCTTGTGGAAGCATTTACTGTTCGAAGTAAAGATTGGCTTGTAGATTCTTTCCATGATTCACCACCCGGCATCTACCAATTTATCAATAAGACACTCATTGCAGAAGCACTTGAAAGATGTATCAGTGGTAGACCGGATATGTCAAAGTTATCGGATGTCTCCAGGAAGATCCCTGATGTAGTCAGGGTGATTCTCTTCCTTTCATTGTCAAAATGGATGAAAAAGACAGGTGTTGGTTGCTAACCTAATGGAAATGTTAATCAGTTATTGTTTTTCCGGATTTTTTAATCGGAAAATTTTACCTGTGTCTCGTGAGAGTATTTCGCTTTTCAGGTTCGTCTTATCATAAACTTCACTTCCTGAACTAAAGTAAAAATCACCTTCTATTTTTTCAAAGGAACGTGCAAATGTCGAATGTTCAAAATAAAACAATTCGTGCCAGTTTTTTGCATTATTGCTCTGCCAGACGCTTACTTCTGTGATTTTTTCGCCCTTCCTCTCAGCCAGTATATAAACTGTTTCGCCTTTTACCAAGATATCCCAAGGTATGCTGCCAGCAGGAAGCGGCACTTTTTCTATGACAATTTTATCCTCCGCCAAAGATGAGGCTACGTACGCTCCGAAAGGCAAGGCATGATGATCGTTATGAATTTTAGCACCAATGTAAATGCTTTTTCCTTCATATTGAGTGTTTTGGAAAGCTTTGGATATGCTTGTTGGATCTATTTCGGTATCGGGAAAAATTCTCTCGGGAATGATTAAATCTTTTCGAACCTCAAAATTATAACTCTCCTTGAAATGCATCACTGGAGTATTGGTAAAGGCAGTAATACCTTTTAGTTGATCGGCGAATGTTTTTGCATAGAGGGGCCCTAATGCAAAGAGTTGATCATCCACGATCATAAAATCGTATATCCTGCTGGAGCCTGTCTGGTGCCGATTCCAGCTTTGTCCATAATCAGAAGAAACCGCAATTGATTTTTTATTCTTCGTGCCAAGCCCCGCGAATAGTAAGCCCTTGTGCATCGTCATAACATAGGTATGTATTGCACCTGGAATAGTACGATGTTTTTTCCATCCTCCCGGAGACAAGGTGTAAAAATTCCCCAAAGACCAATCTTCTTTTGGGTCGTGCCCCGGAATATAGAGCTTGCCTTCAAATTCATAAAAGACATCGATTTGATCCTCATCAACCACAAAAACTGAGGAGAACAAATTTGTCGCGGGATCGTAGCTGATGACAGGTACAGGGCCGGCGTTTGGAGCTGGCCCACCGTTGCTGCTGTTACCGGCACCCAAATATAATTTCCCGTTAAAGGAGATCATGTCCCATATATTCCTTGCATATATGTGCGATTCAGCAGGGTATCGGTTTAAATACGGGTTACCTATATATTGAATTTGATCTGTAAGATTGAGTCGTTCGGCGGATACATTATGATGGTCGATGAAAACCATGGAGGAGAGAAGAATACTTGCAAGGTACCTGCGAATTGCCGGTATGGATAACATCACCTTATGTCCCCAACCAACTCCGCCACAATTGGCAGTAATGAAATATCTCTCGGCCTGGTAAGCCGATAGAGCGGGACGTGTTTTATTAAATTTGTCAATTGGTAATAGATGTTCCTGGCAAGTTTGTCAGGCTGATTTTCAGGGAAACGATTAATGATCAGGTGAGGTAGGATAAAAGGTATTGCTTGATGGCCGGTAAGAGCTTCCAGCGAAACATCGGATCCGGTTGTAAGCACAATTATGGCAGCTACTGGTGATGGAGTGAATGAAAACCCTGCATCAAGCGAGATATTTCGTTTTTCAAATTCGGGGTGTACTCTTTCATGCTGTTCGGGTGCGTATTCCAAATAGTGCATGGCATCCGGCCAGAGTTTGATCCTGGAAAAAGAGGGATATATGGTTGGGCTTTCTTGTCTTTGCATATCTATTGCGCAGACATCGTCAGAGAGAAGTGAGTGGCCTTGTTTTTGAAAATAACCCGCGATCGTCGATTTACCCTCGCCTTTCTCTCCGAGGAAGATAATTGCCGCCCCATCGACCAGGACACTGCTGCCATGAAGGGAAGTCATTCCTCTCTGGTGCATGGCAATTGCCATTACGGTACCGAGAAGAGGCACGACAGGCGACATAGTGCGCGGGGCATGGCTCTGCGATATGACAATCCATTTTCCTTCCCGTATCAAATATGAGCCAATTCTATCCCATTTGAGGAAAAGGCTGTTTTCTCCGTGCGCATACCAGACTCCGTCATAGGTCCTGGATAGATGCTCGGGTTCCTCTGTTTCACCCACTGTGATGATGATATCCGGATGTTCTGAAAACTGGCACTGTGGCAGCGGCAATGGTAGTTCAGACTGAATTGTCAAGTTGTATGCGGAATACTTCATTATGATATTGTTCTTGTAATGTTTCAGGTGTGCACCATCAATCAGCTCAGTTTTTTGTGTCGTTTAACCATGCTGCCTGTTTGGTGTACATGTCGGCATAGATGCCCTCGAGCGCCATGAGTTCTCTGTGTGTTCCCTTCTCTGCTATTTTACCACCATCGACTACATAAATTCTATCGGCCATACGAACTGTTGAAAATCGATGGCTGATCAGCAGGGCGGAATGACCGGCAATCAATTCCTTGAACTTCATGTACAGATGGTATTCTGTATGAATATCCAGTGAACTGGTAGGTTCATCAAGGATGATGAGCTGCGACTCACGTAAAAACGCCCTGGCAAGCACCAGTTTCTGCCATTCGCCCAGACTCAATTCTTCCCCGGCATAAAACCATCGGCCGAGGGTGGTATCGTATCCATGCGGTAATTTTTCGATGAATGCATCGGCATTGGCCTTTATCGCAGCTTCCCGAATCTTTGGGGAATCCTCTGCAATGCTGATATCTCCCAGGCGTATATTCTCCTTAACCGTGAGGAAATATTTGGCATAATCCTGAAAAACGACGCTTATCTGACGGCGCAGATCCTTCAGGCCGAACTGACGAAGATCGGTGCCATCCATGGAGATCGTTCCTTGCTGTGGATCATAAAGACGGCACATCAGTTTCACCAGCGTGCTCTTTCCGGCGCCGTTGGCTCCCACCAGGGCGACTACCTCGCCCGGCCCGATGGTGAGGGATATGTCTTCGAGCACGGCGGTCCTTTCACCTGGGTATCGAAAAGAAACATGGTCAAAGGAGATGCCTTTGATAAATGTGGGGGGAACGGTCACCGGGGTTGGCGGATCTACGATCTGGTTGCGGATATCCAAAAACTCGAAAAAATGGGCGACAAACATATTGTCTTCATGCAAGGCGGCTATATTCGTCAGCAAATCTTTGAGATGCCCGATTCCTCGCTGGAACGCCTGATAGAACATGACCATATCGCCCACGGTAATAAGACCGTTAATGGCCCGCAAAGTGATCAGCAGCAAACATCCCATGAGTACCATCGCAGCAAAAAACTGAGCGAAAAAATCTGAAACACTCTTTTTTCGACTGAGGGATAGCTTTTCGCGCCGCAGCAGAGCTCGAAGGGAATCGAAGGTGTTGCTGAAAAAAGCGCCTAGATCGAACAGCCTGATTTCCTTGGCAAACAGGTCGATTGTCAAGATATTGCTGAGATAGGCGGCACGTCTTTCCGATTGTGTTCGTTTTTTCTGCCATTCGAATCGCTTGCGGGCATGGATTATCTGGACAAAAAGACCGGGGATGGTCGAAACAAATAACAAAATTCCGACACCCCAGTGGAACATAAACAGAAGGCCAACCATAGCGATAAGGGAAACTGCATTCTGCAGCATTCGCGTGAGGCCGTTGACTATTTTTGTCGGACGATATGGTCCTTCCTGTTGGGCACGGTGCAGCGTGTCATAGTATCTGGGGTTTTCATAATAAGCGAGATCGAGATCGATGGATTTTTCGTGCAGCGTGCTGGAAACATAATCGGTAACTATAGCACCCTGGGCTTCCGACACATAATTACCGACCAACCGAATTGCCGCCTGGATCACTGCTATAATGGTAGCTGCGATGATCAGATACATTGCGCGTCTGAAACTTCCTTCCCCATCTCCCGACTGAATTGCATAGGTGATAGTGTCTACAATCAGTTTCATTATATAGAGAGTCAGAAGCGGAATAATACCCTGGATCACGGTCAGGGAAATTGACAGAATAGTCCATTTCCGGCTGGCCTTCCAGACGAGGAGAAAGGCACGGTCGATCCTCATGGCATTTTTGATTCTATTTTTAATTGACGGAGACGGGCGCATGGGATAAAAAGTTGGGTCGGTTTAAGTGAACATTTTTGTTAATGCGCAAAATTGATCCATTGTAACTTACTATTATTTAATAGCCAATATCAGATCGCTTAAGAATTTCCTCTTAGTGCGATTCAACTACGGTGGTTGAAGGAAAAAATGAAAAAAAGGGTTTAAAATGGGTAACAATACCCATAGCATCTCAATTGATAATACATTAATTTGTTGATTTTAGAAGTTAGTGTATAATCATTAATAAAGATAAATGATGATGTCGTAGTTACCATGGGTGATGGACTCGTAATAGCTGGGATAGCACAGTTCCTCAGTCAAAGCTGGGGATAGCAGTTCCTCCGTCAAAAGTGTGATACAGCTTTTTTCTTTGTGGTTGCGACTGTCATAAAAAATATATCGTATTCTACTTCCTGCGGCGGTGAAGAGTGCTTAATCCTGAGTTAAAAATTATTTTCGTTTTTCTGGTCGCACTGTTCGGCTCGATGTTTGTGCTGCCGAAATTGGCCCGCATCGCCATGGCCATCGGCCTTATCGATAAACCCGCCGAAAAAAGGAAAGTGCATAAGATTCCACGGCCTTTAGTCGGTGGAATAGGGATGATCATAGCAGCGACCTTCAGTTCGCTCATCCTGATTCCTATTACCGGGATGAGAGGATATTTCCTCGGTCTTTCAGTTTTACTGCTTATCGGCTTTTTTGACGACTTCAAGGAATTGGGCCATAAGCAGAAATTCCTGGCGCAGATTGCCGCCACTCTTCTCTTGATGTATTTCAGCAAGGTGTACCTGGTAACCTTTGGTAATATTTTTGGTTTTGGTTCGATCGATATGCCGGACATTCCCTGGCTCATCTGGGTAACAACTATTTTTTGCGTAGTCGGTGTGATAAACGCTGTGAATCTGATGGACGGTCTTGACGGTCTGGCCGGCGGTGTCTCCTTTGTTGCCTTTTTAACGTTCGCCATACATGCCTCATTGGCAGGCAATGATAACCTCCTGCTTTTGAATCTTGCTCTTGCAGGGGCGGTGCTCGGATTTCTGCGATTCAACTGGTATCCGTCCGCCATGTTCATGGGCGATGCCGGCAGCCTGTGCCTTGGTTTTTCCCTGGCTTTCATGGCTCTGGCGTTGACCCAGGGCAGTAATGCCAATGTCAGCCCGGTCTGTGCGCTTCTGGTCCTCGCTGTGCCGATAACCGATACGCTTACTGTCATGAGCAAAAGGATTCTCCGGGGGAAAAATCCTTTCAAACCCGATCGGTATCATCTGCATCATATTTTGATGCGGTATGGGATAGGCAGAGTGTCCGCGGTAAAAGTCATTGTCGGGATAACCATTATACTCAGTGGAATCAGTCTGCTCGGCCCGGTTTATGAAATCCCGGATGTCTACTTGTTTGGTGCCTTTCTCTTGTATTTCTGTATCTATGTCGGAGCTTCTTTCTGTATCGTCTACACGATGAAGTTCAGTCTGAAGTATAAAAGGAAAAATGTCGAAAGAGCTGGATGTATATTCTGGGTTCGTCGAATTCTAGGAGGTAGGCTCTTTTCGATATTTCGAAAATCGATTCGCTATGAAGTGCAACTCGCGGTTATTTGTCGGGAAAAAGAGCGGCGGCTTGAATTTCGCGGGACTGTTTTAAATATTTCCAATGATGGTTTTATGGCGTGTTTGCCTGAACTGGATAATCTGCTCGATAGGGTTGTGGCAAAAATTGCCTTTCCAGTGGACAATCAATTGCGTTCTCTTGAATTGTCGGCAGAACATTTATGGGTCACCGAAGAAGGGAAGAGACATTTTCACGGTTTCAGATTTCTAGATCTTCATGAGGATCAGAAGCAGCTGGTGCTTAATTATTTGGCTCAAATTCAAAGCGATGGTGACAATCTCATCCTGGCCCCTTCCGTGCATAGCAGGAATTAATAGAAAAATGGAATCTTTATTACATTAATGAAATTGATAGCGGTTATTTCCGTAATCCCGGAAAAGCGAGAGAGGATTTTGCCGGAAGCAATCATTCACTAGTAATTAATTGCATTAAGGTGATTTTATAATACTTGCAGATGGTTTATAGTTTGCAATAATAACCTTATTGGGTTATTCACTTACGATATCGTTCAACGAAATTATCTGAATTTTTATCTTGAGATGGTTTCCACTTCAGGAGGTCTTGATGAAAAGAATTGTGGCTGCGTGTTTGTTTGTACTGTTCAGTGTCTCGATTGTCTGCGCTGAATGGCTGGTCGATTTTCGTGACACATATGTTGCGGAAGGAATTGATAAGGCTGTCGAGAACGCCTTGAAAGATGGACAAAGCCCGGATCTTATAGTTGAGAATGGCCTGGATCTGGAGGGGCTTAACCCGCAGAACCTGATTAAAGCGCTCTATTGTGCCGGGGTGAATGGCCAGGATATCAGAGAAGCGTCTGAAAAGTGGGATATCTCCGAGGTGGTTGTTACGGCCGGTTTTAAAAAGAGCAAAGTCGAGTGCGGCGATCAAGTTGCCGATACCCAGGCGTATACCCCTACCGGCGACCAGGGGCCCAGTTTCGCAACGCCCAGACGTGTTCGAACCCGAACCGGCTGGCAGCATGCCAGCCCTTCGAGACCATAAGGTTTTGGGTTGTTGTCTTAGCAGCTCAGCAAGATCGAATCAAATGACAAGGAAGGTCAGTCTGGAAAGATCATCAGATTGGCCTTGTTTTTTATACTGGTATCCCGTCATAGATTTTTCAATTTTTACTATATGAACCAGAGGGGGGACATGAAATCATATTCAGGTGTACCAATATGGACAGGAATTGCCATTCTGTGCAACTTGAGTCTAGTCGGCAACGTTCAGGCAATCCAGATCGATAAGCTGATAATAGTTGGAGCGAGCAATACCCAGCCGCCGACCGAAGCTGCTGCGGCAGGGGATGTGCCGATGGGGCAGAGTGCCGATAGCCAGGTTTCCCTGCTGCCGGAAGATGCACAGATGACCGACGAGGGAAGCTTGTTTGGCGGTCAAGGTGGCTACTTTCATGCGAATCTGATGGCCCAGGGAGAGTATACCGACAATCTCTATAACGTCGATACGGATGAGACCTCCACTTTTATAACGACACTTTCTCCGGCCATATGGTTTTCCCTGCCACGGAAAAAAGATATTCCTGTTACTTTAGCTCCGAATAATACGTCTCCCGGTGGTATGGCGTTGCAATTAAAGGATTATGAAGGAACGGACCGATATCAGGCATATGCCCTCGGCGGACTGGATTTTGTATTCTACTCGGAAGATGACGACCTCAATACCATCAATGGTCTGGTGGAGGGTCTGTTCCGCTACAATATGCGCGGAGGGCTGTCCTTGCAGGTAGTGGACAGATATACCCGTGACCAGGACAAATACGATGTCGAGTCTATATTCGGAGTGACGGAAGACGAATTCGATTCCAATATCGCGTTGGCGACCGCTGATTGGAGGATGACAGAGAAATTGCGTGTCAAGTTCGAATACTCTAATTTCTGGCTCGATTATGATGAAGATTTCAACTCTTATCAGGACCGCGCCGATAACGTCTTCGATTTGTATGGGTACTTTAACTACAGTGTGAAAACGGCATTTTTCCTTGAAGGGAAAATTGTCGACGTGCAGTATGATTCCGCCACTGAGAATGATAACAGCCAGACCTTCATCTATGGCGGTATCAAGTGGGATACAACCGAAAAAGTATCCTTACTGGCCAAGGCCGGCTGGCAGAATAAAGAATTCGACAACGATGAGATTGGCTTCGATCGTCGGGGCGATTACGACGGCCTGGTCATCGATGTGCAAGCCTCCTACAAATTTACCGAAAAGACCAGCTTGAATCTCGATCTCTATCGCGTAAACGAGGAGACTGATAGTGTTCTTGCCTCCGACAAGACCGTTTTGGGAGCGACACTCGGATATAAACAGAAGTTTACCGAAAAAGTTCACGGCCTTCTGGCTGTTAACTATGAGGATGCCGAGTATACGCAACTGGTTGAAGAGGACCGGGATGATACCTACTTTTCCGTGCAACCGGCCGCGCAGTATCTTTTTCGTGAATGGTTGATGGGGGAAATATCGTATCAATTTGAAAATCGTGATTCCACCGATGACCTGTTCGATTACCAAACCAATACGGTTTTTGCGAATCTGAAATTTGCGATTTAAGTAGTTGTCGAAGATGAGTTATTTGTTTTGGGTGATTCTGTTGAGTGGTAAATTTTTAGCTGGCTGGCTGTTGGCGGGTTGTAAAAATCTGATTGCTCTTTGTGCAGCCCTTCTGGTGTTATCGGGAGCCTGCATTGCTTCGGCACAGGATTATCTGGTCGGTCCCGGTGACGTCCTGAGTATCACGGTCTATGACAACGACGACTTGAAGACCAAAGTGCGGGTCTCGAGCGATGGCGCTATAATCATGCCGCTTCTTGGGCAGGTGAACGTCAATAAGTTGTCGGTCTCGGCGATCACCGAAAAAATCACCGGTCTGCTGGCGGACGGATATATCGTCAATCCTCAGGTGAATGTCTTTGTCGATGAGTTCCGCAGTAAAAAGGTGGTCGTACTCGGCAATGTCAATAAGCCTGGGCTTATTGAATTGAGCGGTCCGACCACATTTCTCGAGTTGATCTCCAAGGCTGGCGGCTTCGACAAGGATGCCGGTGATACCGCGACGATTAAAAGAAAAGGCACCGGCCAGGAGAATGTAATTGTTATCAACCTGATTTCTCTCGTCAAGGGTGGCGATCTCGCGCAAAACGTGCAGATCAATGACGAGGATACTGTTTATATCACCCGTGCCGGCATGTGTTATGTGACGGGGGAGGTTGGTACGCCCGGCACATATCCCTGTGGCGATGGGGCGACGGTGCTCAAGTTGGTCGCCTTGGCTAAAGGGTTTACCGGCAAGGCATCGAAGTCCGGCATCGATATCGTCAGGATGGACGGCGACAAGAAGAATATCATGAAGAATGTCGGGCTCGATACCCCAGTACAACATAACGATGTCATTGTTGTTCCCGAAAGTTTTTTTTAGTCCTTCAGGAAAATTATATGCGCTTTTTGTCGACAGTTTTCTCGTGAAGGAACTTATACCTCTGGGGGTAGTCCCAGTGTTTCTCTCTCCACTCATATTCTTCAGAATGCTGATTTAAAGAATGCAGAATTTTCAAATGCAGGAACGGTTCCAGGACGGCAACGTGGAGCAGGAGGTAAATCTCCGTGATTACTTCTTTGTGATCCATAAAAGAAGATATATCGTGCTTAGTATCCTGTCGGTTGTTTTTCTATTCACCATAATCAGCACTTTCTCAAAGATTCCGCTCTATACTTCTTCAACCGAGGTTCTTGTTGAACGTAATCGAGGATCATCTGGTCTTGATACGCAATATTATTCCTATGAACCCGAATTCTTGGAAACACAGTCGGCTATTATCATCAGCACCAAAGTGGCAAGACGGGTAGTGAAGAGCCAAAAGCTAGATACGGTTTACCGGTCATATTTCCTCGAAGATAATGAGGAGTCGTCGGTATCGTTTCTTTCATCTATCAAAACGGGAATATCCAAATTCCTTCATAAGCTTCTAGTACGCGAAAAAAATGCCGAACCGGGTGTGGCCGGTGAAGGAGGTTTACTTTCAGGATTGGGGGGAGAGCCTTTAACGGATGAGGATATAGTTGCAATGATGATACAGGGCGGACTGGCTGTGAAACCTGTGAATGGCACGAAGATTGTCAAGATAACCTATACACACAAATCACCGGCCATCGCCAAATTGGTCGCAGACGCAGTGTCCCAGGCATATATCGATGAACTTCTCGACATGAAACTCACTACCAGCAGATATGCCTTGCAATGGATGACCGCCAAGGCAGACGAGGAGAGGAAAAAGCTCGAAGCGTCCGAAAAAGCCATGCAGCAGTATATGCGGGACAACGATCTGGTTACTGTTGAAAACAGGCTGGCAATCTCGCCGCAACGGCTGACTGAATTCAGTTCCCAGTTATCGAAGGCGCAGGCCGACAGGAAGGCCTTGGAAGATATATCCAGGCAGGTCGACCTGGCTGGAAACAATGTCTTTCAGTTGGAAAATATCCCGGTTTTTGCCGAAAACGCGGTACTGAAAAGCTTGCGCGAGACGATTTTCAAGGCCCGCCAGAATATTGCCGAACTGTCTAAAAAGTTCGGTGTAAAACATCCGGTCATGATCAAGGCCAACGATGAACTGGGGCAGCTTCTCACCCAACAGCAGGCGGAGATCAACCGTGTTATCGCCACGACAAAAAACTCCTATGAACTGGCAAAATCGAAAGAAAGCAACCTTCAGGAACTTCTCGATTCGACCAAGAATGAACTGCTTAATTTAAACGAGAGGTTCATTCAATTTTCGATAATGAAGAGGGATGTCGATGCCAACCGCGTTGTCTATGAGGCCCTGACATCGAGTATTAAGAAAGAAGGTGTTACGGAGCAATCTCAGAGTGTCAATGTATGGATTTTAAAGAATGCATTTCTGCCGAGTTCGCCGTCGAAGCCGAACAAAAAACGAAGCTTGGCGCTTGGCCTCATTCTCGGCCTTATGGGTGGGATCGGCTGCGCGTTCTTAATCGAGTATCTTGACAATACCATCAAATCGGAAAAGGATCTGGAAACGCGGTACGGTTTGACTGTTCTTGGCTCTGTCGAGCAGTTGAAGGAAAAAGGTTCGAGTATCGAGTCGCATATCGTCCGGAAACCGCTCTCGCCGCTTGCCGAAAGCTATCGCTTGATCCGTACCGGATTATTACTTTCGGCAGCCGAGCGTCCGCCGAAGACGATTCTGGTAACGAGCATGAACGCCCAGGAAGGCAAGACCACGACGACCATCAATATCGCCCGGGTGCTCAGCCAGGGCGGGAAAAAGGTGTTGATCATCGACTGCGATTTGCGCAGACCACGCGTTCATTCCGTTTTCGCC
>Ga0209346_1000535_pt1 | contig 31778 bp, 38 predicted proteins | sample AutmiccommunBRH9_FD_187381 | JGI IMG/M metagenome (GOLD analysis project Ga0209346, IMG submission 187381) | Deep subsurface microbial communities from Mt. Terri, Switzerland - Autotrophic microbial communities BRH/9 (SPAdes) (version 2) | ecosystem: Environmental > Aquatic > Deep subsurface >...
TCCGATCTGTCGGTGATCGTATCGAGGCGGTGGACATGAAACGCGGGATGCGCCGGATTGCCGTGCGCGACGATCAAGGCCGGCTCGCGGCGGCGCTGTTCGTGACGCGCGGTGGGGAGCTGCCTTCACGGGACTGGATTGCGGGACAGTTGGTCAGCGAGGAACCGGCCGATGCGCCATCCTTGCTCGCTGCGCGCGCCAAGGTCGCGGGCCCGGACAAGGGCCCGATCGTCTGTGTTTGTTTCGACGTCGGTGTGAAACAGATAGTCACTGCCATTGCCGATCACTCCCTCGTCAGTCTCGACGATGTCGGCAAGGTGCTTAATGCCGGGACCAATTGTGGCAGTTGTCGGCCCGCACTAGCCAAATTGCTGGAGACCGGTTTGTCGGCGGAACCGCAGCAACCCCGATTGGAGACCGCCGGATGAGCGAAACTGTCATTCAACCCGGCACTGTATGGCTGGTGGGCGCCGGTCCGGGCGATCCGGAACTGCTGACCCGAAAAGCCGAAAAGCTGATCCGTGCAGCCAGCATCATCTTCTACGATGCGCTGGTTGGCAAGGGTGTCCTGGCGCTGGCACCGCCCTCTGCGAAGCTGGTTCCCGTCGGCAAAAGGTCCGGCCGCCATTCCAAAGACCAGCGCAGCATCAATGATTTTCTGGTTGACGCCGCACTGGCGGGAGAACGGGTGGTTCGGTTGAAAGGCGGCGATGTAGGCATTTTCGGACGCGCCGCCGAGGAAGTGGATGCGCTGGCTGAAAATGGCATTGCCGTCCATATTTGCCCCGGCATAACCGCCGCATCAGCCGCCGCTGCCAGCGCCGGAATATCGCTCACCCTGCGCGGTTTGGCCCGCAAGCTGGTCTTTGTGACTGCCCATGCAAAAGCGGGAGAGGAACTGGATCTGGATTGGCAGGCGCTGGCAGATCCAAAGGCAACACTGGCGATCTATATGGGCAAAGCGGCGGCGGCGACCATTTCACGCGAGCTCAAGGATGCTGGCTTGCCGGGCGACACGCCAGTGCTGCTGATCGAAAACGCCAGCCTTCCTGATGAACGCCTGTTCCGCACGCGACTGGATTTGCTGGCGCTTTCGGCTCAAGCGGCGCTGGAAGATGGCCCTGCCCTGATGTTGATTGGTGAATCCGTCCGGCAGCACCAGCGGGTGAACGATTTAAGTTTCTCGTTTGCAATACCGCCACGGAAACGAGGGCCGTTTTGCCATTGACTGTTGTGCGCTGATCAAATTTGGCCTTAAAGCGTCGTGAAATGGAGCGGAGGTTCCATCGCAATGTGCAATGACTTAATGTCCGTTTGTCATCAACGATTGTCTATGAGCAGACAGTCCGCAAGCGGCCCAATTGTCGCCGGTCTGGAATGCGCCAAATGCCGACTTTCCAAAAACCATACTCTTTCCTGAACGCTGCCGTTCAGGGTTCAGAATTTGCACACGCTCGAACGGCAACAGGTGGGTGGATTGCGGGTCGGCAGGTTTTTGGAAGGCGAACTTAGCTAACCGGACATCCCGTCGACCACTAGGATTGAGCGGCTTGGCGCCCAATAATTGAGGCTGACGTAATGGATGCTTCGAGCCGTACGCGGGCGACATGCAATCTGATCCGGTAAAATAACACTTCAGCTTCTAAAATGTTTCTTCAACTCGTGCTTTCGTCTGTTCACACTATTTCATAGACGCGATTATCAGTTCGTATAAAGTGAGTGCATGATAGATGCTTTATCGTCAGGCTTAGACCCTTCACTACTGCCCATGTTAGAGACGGTACTGGATGCCGTAGTAGTGATGGCGGAAGATGGGCGAGTCATCGGCTGGAATTCGGTTGCAGAGCAAACTTTCGGATGGACCTTAGATGAAGCAAGAGGCAGGAATCTTGCGGATCTCGTGGTGCCTGAACAGCACCGGAAAGACCACCTTGACGGGCTGAGGAGGCTAGCCTCGGGCGGCAAGCCGACAGTTCTCAATCGTCTGATCGAGATAACAGCTGTGGATCGAGACGGGCGGGAAATCCCCATAGAGCTTTCGACAACAACTACCCGCAGCGGTTCGACCAGGGTATTCATAGGGTTCATTCGGGACATCTCGGAAAGACGCTCCGCAGAAGCACGTATCGAACGTCAGGCTCTCGAGAATCGCCTGATGTTCGAAATAACGAATATGGCGTCAGAGTCGAAATCATTCGAGGAGGCATTGGGCAAAGCTCTGGAAGCAATTTGCGAAATTACCGGCTGGCCAGTGGGTCACGCATTTGTCGTCCCACAAGGCAACCCCAATTCTCTCCGATCTTTGGGGGTCTGGGTCGAAGCTGAGCCAGGAATGGCTGAAAAAATGCGTGAGGCAACAGATGCGATCACCTTTGGGCCCGGAATTGGACTTCCGGGGCTAATACTCGCCACAGGTAAACCGCAGTGGATCTCTGACACCGATGTTGATGCTAATTTTCCACGTCGAGGCAACGGGTTCAGGGGCGCATTCGGGTTTCCATTGAAACACGATGGGCATATTCTAGCAATTTTGGAGTTTTTCTCAGAAGAAAAAGTGCTTTTGGACCCTACAACATTGCGAACTGTTCGGGTTATAGGTGAACAAGTTGGGCGCATATTTGAGCGGAAACGAACTCAGGACAAACAGGATCTGGTCTTTCACGAGCTACAGCATCGCGTCAAAAATATACTCGCTGTAGTACAAGCAGTAGCCCGACAAACATTCAACAGTGAAAAATCGGGTGAAGCAGCCAATACGGATTTTTTCGGTCGCCTGCAGTCCATCGCCCATGCACAAGACATTTTGGTGTCGCAGAACCACAAAGGCGCAACATTCTTAGAAATTATAGAAGGCGCTATTCAGGGCTCCGGCGTATCGAGCGACCGTGTCAAGACGAATGGTCCCCTCGTTAACATTCCCGCGAGCAGTGTTGTTACAATATCGTTGGCAATCCACGAACTGTGCACCAACGCTCTCAAATATGGAGCACTGTCAGTTCCACCAGGTTCAGTGTCGATCACGTGGGACTTGGAGCAGACTGATCAAGGGCGGCAATTTCTGTTCGAATGGAAAGAAGCTGACGGTCCAACTGTCATACCACCCCAACGAAAAGGTTTTGGAAGCAGTCTACTCGAGCGGGGCTTGGCTGGAGCATTGGGCGGAGAGATTATGCTCGAATATGCACCAGATGGTTTAATCTGCAGCTTTAATGCCCCATTGTCTGACGCTTCCTAATTGCTGTGTAGTTACATCAAATTCGCAAGCTTAGATAAAAGCTCCATCGTTGTTACAGGTTTTTCGATCACCTGCGCAAAAGCGTCCATATTGGCATTGCATGCGCCTTTGCTGTCGCCAGTATAACAGACGCAAGGAATGTCGTTTTCAAAACAAAACTGAGCAAGTTTCAGAGAGTTTTTATGACCGAGCTTAAAATCGATTATCGCACCATCTATATCGCCAAAACTAGCGATTTTCTCTGCGCTGTCGCGGTCGATCACAGGCCCATATACGATTCCACCTTCTCGCTCGAGAGCTTCGCATATGTCCATGCCTAGGAACAAATCGTCTTCTACGACGAGAATGCGCTTGCCCTCATAAATATATGATCGATCCATTGTAGCTAAACGCCAATTTTCAAATTCAGTTCCGACATCAAGAGCGCAAAAGTTTAGCACCTCTCTGGCGGTTCAATGATGCAGGAAACAGATGTTATTGAATGACGCGCGATCAACCGAATGTCAATATACTAAAATTTATCTATTCACGGTTGGCCGAGATCGACTTTTAAAAACAAATGAACTTACCTTGAAATTATTCCTGTCGTTAATGTCGGCTGCCAGACTATCCACTTCATGAAGCCATCGTCGGCGGCCGAGACAGAGTGAAGGGCTCGGAAAATGCAACTTCTATGACGGAGCCGTTGCGGCGTCTGCTGTTGGGTAGCTCCAATCGAAACAAGAATGGCGCAAACTCGGGCGGTAGCTGACCAGCCGCATTATTTTCTATCGGACCAAATAGAAAGACCTAAACTGGGTGGATTGCAGTCATTTAATGATCATATGTGGACGACCGCTATTCGGCCGTTTGCTGACTAGCGCCGGGTTCACCAAAGTCCAACTGCGACAGAAGGTTCGCTCAATATGGTCTTGCTCATTTGCCGAGCGCCTTATTCAGGTGTGCAATGATTTCGGTCATCGGTGCTGCAGGGCTAAACTCCAGTGCTTCGTAGTCCTCGTCAACATTTACCGTATGTCCAGGAGGCCAGTAATAAACTTCACCTGCACGAACTGTTTCCTGACGCCCATCTGCATAGCGAACGTGGATTGAGCCCTTGAGCACCGTCCCCCAATGTGGACATTGGCAAAGATTGTCAGGCATGCCCTCAAGCAAAGGCGTTGCATCCGCCCCTGCCGGGAAGCGTATTCTGGCTACATTGAGATCGCCCCAATTGTGAGCTTGGATACATATGTCACCGTGTTCGAGACACACGGGCAAATCACTAGCGTGTTGATGCACTACATCACTCCTTCGAGCAGAGCCGATAAATTTGAAGCAGCTGGCATTGTATTCCCCCAGAGATTTTTATGCGCCCGAGGGTTGCGATAGCATAGTTCCCGATGTGAGAGTAGCTGGAATCCTTTTGGCGAAAACAATGGCGATTTGCAGTTCGTTCGCTTTCGTGCTTTGGCGCTCTGAAGCATTAGAATGGTTTTACCAAAGCTGATCGCCTCTCAATGTTTGCTTTTGGGGGTGGTAGCTAACCAGCCGCTTTTATTTTCCATTCGACCAAATCGTATCACCAAAACTGGGTGGTAGCCGTGGCTAACATTACTTTAGGTTCCTATCCGCTGCCAGGCGTGGTAGTTTGCCTGGGGTCGCTGATCGGGAGACAGCGAAATGACAGAACACGTAGACGAAGCCAAATTGGAAGCATTGGCAGGCAAGGTTATCGGCGATGTAGCTGGTGCGATGAGCCTTTTTATGGCCTACATTGGAGATCAAACCGGTGTATATGATGCACTGGATGGAGTTGGCGCATTGACCGCCGAAGAACTTGCCGAAAAGACCGGACTAAACCCAAAATATTTGTTGCAATGGTTGGGTTCCAATGCAGCAGCTGGTTATGTCACATATCATGCTGACGAAGACCGATTTTCACTATCCCCAGAACAGGCTTTGATTTTTGGAAGAGAAGGTCAACCAGCATGTATGCAAGGGTTTTTTCAGGCTGTCGTTTCGCAATATGAAACAAACGCTAAAGCGGTCGAAACTTTCAAATCAGGAAAAGGGCGACCTTGGGGCGATCATAGCGACTGTTGTTTCTGTGGAACAGATCGTTTCTTCCGTCCCGGCTATGCGGCCAACTTGATAGACAATTGGATACCGTCACTGGCTGGTGTTGAAGCGAAACTCAAAGCAGGCGCAAAAGTTGCGGACATCGCTTGCGGACATGGATCATCCACTATACTGATGGCTCAAGCCTATCCAAATTCCACAATTGTTGGAATTGATTTTCACAGTCCATCTATTGACGAAGCGAAATCCAAGGCCAAAGCCGCCGGGGTGAGCAACGTGGAATTTCAAGTCGCAAGAGCGCAAGATTTTGAAGGCGAAGATTTCGACTTTGCATGCATATTTGATGCACTGCACGATATGGGGGATCCGATTGGTGCTGCAGCTCATATCAAAAAATCACTTCGTCCAGACGGTACATTTATGCTTGTAGAACCGCTTGCCGGAGACAGCATGAGCGAAAACCTGCATCCTCTGGGTCAGATCTATTATGCGTTTTCAACCACTATTTGCACCCCTACGTCATTAGCTCAGGAAGTGGGTTTGGGGTTGGGTGCGCAAGCAGGTCAAAAGCGATTGACCGAGGTACTCAACCAAGCAGGCTTTTCTAATGTTTGTCGTGCAGCCGAAACACCGACGAATATGGTTTTGGAGATAACCTTTTAGTCGGTGCAGAACTGACGTATGTTTTTGCGCCTATTCTGTTGAAAAACTCTGGTGCAGGGACGACATCGCCGCTGTGTCGATAGTGGACGAGTGGCCTCGCCGTCCCGTTCAGGCGGGTGCCAAGGCTGGCATTGGCTGCAACTTGGCGAGTTTTTCAACAGAATAGGCCCAGTTGCCGTCGGTCTGAAATGCGCCCCAGATGTCGTCTTTCCAAAGGCCTCTGCTCGATACCGAAAGATGACATTCACTGTATGGAAACGGCCTGATACTGGATGCCTGTTGTCCAGCAAATATCCAGTCTGTAATATCCGGTCACGCTGCACCACCAGCAGCTGCGGACCTAAGGCCGGGACAGTATCAGCGAAACATGATATCGACGATGGCGCAGTCCGGCACTTCTCCACCGTCACATTTCTGCGCCATCTCTGACAGCGTTTGCTTCAATCGTTGCAAGTCGGATATTTTCTGCTGAATATTGCTAATGTGATCGTTGGTTACGGCAAGCACTTCGCCGCATGTATATTCGTCGGAATCGACCAGGCTGAGCAGGCCTCTCAGTTCTGCAATGGAAAATCCGAGTTCGCGCGCCCGCAGGATGAATCGTAACCTCGCCTGATCGTCGGGCGAATAGAGTCTGTGTCCACTGCTTGTGCGATCAACCGGTCTCAGCAACGCGATATTCTCGTAATATCGGATGGTTTCTATGTTGCAGCCGGTGATTTTAGCCAGTGTTCCGCGCTTGACAGATTGATGCCTAAAAAGCCCTTGATCCTGTAGTTACTACAGAGATTATAGTTGTTCACATCTAAGATCAATCGCAATGAAAGATAAGATTCTGGCAGAGACCGCTCATACAGAAATGCCGATACAATCGCCTGAAAAGCGCGGCTGGTTGGCGGTTGGCGGCATCGCCGGGGCTTTGTTGGCATCATCTTGCTGCATTGCACCGCTCGTTCTTGTAACACTCGGGGTTAGCGGCGCGTGGATCGGCAATCTGACCGCACTTGAGCCCTATAAATGGTATTTTGTCGCAGTGACCCTCGGATTTCTGGCTGCCGGTTTCTGGCATGTCTACTTCCGTGCAAAACCTGTCTGCGAAGACGGTTCCTATTGTGCTCGCCCGCAATCAGCCATCATCACGAAAACCGCTCTGTGGGTGGGAACCGTGCTCATTGCCCTATCAATCACAATCGATTGGTGGACACCATATTTTTACTAGGAGATAGTCCATGAAACGTGCTTATTTGATATTTTCAACCGTTGTTGTGCTCGGGGCCGGGGGCTTGGGTGCAATGGCGTTGCTGCCCACTTCCAGCGCCCGGGCCGTTGCCGAAGCAGCATCACAACATGCGCTCAAAACCGAAACATTCAAAATCGACAAAATGACCTGCGCCGCCTGTCCGATCACGGTCAAGAAGGCCATGGGCAAGGTCAGTGGCGTTTCTTCTGTCGATGTCGATTTTCAGTCAAAAACCGCAACTGTGACCTTTGATCCCGAACGAACAAAAGCGTCTGTCATTGCTTCGGCATCCACAAATGCCGGATATCCGGCCAGCATACAGGCTGGTGGGACGGATCGTTGATGCAGCCCCGGTCCCGTTTGACCTGTCCCGAGTGCGGGCATCAGGAAACCGAGACCATGCCGACCGATGCCTGTCAGTTCTTCTACGACTGCAAGGGGTGCAAGATTGTCTTGCGACCCAACAGGGGTGATTGCTGCGTATTCTGCTCTTTCGGCACCGTCCCGTGTCCGCCCATTCAAGAGGCGCGGGCATCCGGCGCAATCGCGTCCTGCTGCTGACACTGAGGGATAAACGGAAACGCAAAAATTCGATCTGGTTGTTCTTGGCGCCGGTATGGCGGCGGTCAGTGCGGCCAACAAATGTGCTTCGGCAGGCTGGTCAGTCGCAGTCGTAGACGAGTTGCCATATGGCGGCACATGCGCGCTTAGGGGATGTGCCCCCAAAGATGCTGCGACGCGGTGCCGAAATAATCGACGCTGCCTACTTGATGGATGGCAAGGGCATCGACCCCGGTAGCCTTGCTATCAACTGGTCGGATCTGATGGTGTTCAAGCGGGCATTCACCGAGAAAATGCCGCCAAAAATAGAATCTGGTCTCGATGAGAGCGGTGTCACGACCTTGCACGGCAGTGCAAAATTTGTCGGCAATAACACGATCGAGATTGACGGCAAATCGAGTTGAAAGCAAATAACATCCTGATCGCAACCGGCGCGAAGCCGCGGGAAATCGATGTACCGGGCGCGCAATATCTAACCGACAGTACAGCTTTTCTGGAACTGGAGAACCTGCCGAAGAAAATCCTGTTTGTCGGCGGCGACTTCGTCTCATTCGAGTTCGCCCATATTGCGGCGCGCGCGGGCAGTGAGGTTCACGTCATTGATCGCGGTGCGCGTCCGCTCAAGGGCTTTGATCCAGATCTCGTCGATAAATTGCTGGCGCGAAGCAGGAACGAGGGAATTGAGGTCACCAGAAATACCCGCGTTGTGGCCATAGCCCGGCAGGGTAGCGTCTATTCGGTGACGCTTGATGTCGACGGCAAGACCCGAGAATATTCGGTCGATCTGATCGTGCATGGTGCGGGACGCGTTCCTGCGATAGATGGTCTTGATCTCGGCAAGACAGGCGTCGAATCCAGCACCCGCGGCGTCAAGGTGAACGAATATCTCCAAAGCACGTCAAATCCGTCAATTTATGCAGCGGGGGATGCAGCGGACACAAAAGGTGCGCCACTCACGCCAGTGGCCGTATTTGAAGGCAAGGTGGCTGCATCAAAGATGCTCAAAGGCAATCATGTCAGGCCAGACTATCAAGGCGTGCCTACCGTCGTTTTCACGATACCCGAATTGGCGAGCGTGGGAATGCTCCAAGAAGAGGCGAAGGCTGCCGGTTACCGGCTGCGTATTGCAACGAACGACACGAGCGGCTGGTATTCCAATCTTCGAGTGGGAGTGACCTGCGCCGCAACCAAGGTAGTCATCGATGAGAAAACCGACAAGATATTGGATGCCCATCTACTCGGGCCGGAATATGCCGAAATCATAAATTTCTTCAGTCTGGCGATGCGCCTCAATTTCACTACGAGAGATCTAAAAAAATGATCAGTGCCTATCCGTCGGTTGGTTTTGATGTTGGCTCGATGCTGTGAGGTAGCCTGCTATAATTTTGAAGATCAAAATTAGGTAGTTGGAGGCGATTAAAGTAAACTAACCGATGATGCCTGCTTTCGCATAACCGAACATTGGAAGCTTCCGTTCTCCTAACGGCCCAGTTGCCGTCGGTCTGAAATGCGCCTCAATGTCGGTCGATGCATCTCGATTTATTAGTTCATGATAGCGGACATTCTTCATGGTCATTTCGGCCAAGGAGAAACCCAATGGGAATTTCACAACATGTTCCGGCAGCGCAAAAATATGGTGCCATGGAACTTTGGTGCCAAGGCGGCGCATGCTCGTCATGAACCACGCCTGCTATCAGATAATGGTCCCAGCTACATGGTGGGTGAACTGGCGGAATACATCGAGGCCCACAAGATGATCCATGTGCTAGGCGCACCCTTCCGCAAATGCGGGCAAGCTCCAACGCTGGCATCAAACCTTGGAGAACTGCATCCTTCCGGAAAACTACTGCCTGCCAGGGGACCTGGAAGCCCAGATCGAGGCGTTTGTCGGGTATTACAATCAGAAGCGCTATCACGAATGCTTGAGCAACATTAGGCCGGCCGATGCCTGCTTCGGCAGGGCCCCCGCCATTATCAAGCAACGAGAACGGATCAAAAACAGATCATCGAACGCCGGCGCTTACAACACCCCAAGCTTGCCGCTTAATATCAACCAACCAGATAAAACCAATGCTCCGTTAATTCACGCAGCCGTCCGTGCCAAACTGTCTGATGACGGACAACATTTACTGTAAATTCGACAGAATCCAGCAAAAATGCTAAGAAGATGCTGGCCTAGCGTCTGCGACTCGTGGATTCGGTGACGAATCTTGCAGCGACAGGAGCTAGGACAGGGTCGCTTCGACACCAGGCTGCATGCAGCCTCTTGTCAGCTCTCTTAGAGAGTTCACAGAGAAGTAGGAGAAACCTTATGAAAATCAGATATACACACGCTTTGGCTGCAGTGGCTTTGGTAGTCCCCGCAGTCGCTATGGCCACGCATCCAACCGGGGCCGGCCCGGGCGGTGTTGTAAACACAGAAAATCCCGACGGTTTCAGAAACAAGGGCCAGTGTCAGTCTGCTCTTTCACATGAAATCAACAGACAGCGGCAGGATCCCTCTGCACGCGTTCCCGCGCGGCAGGATCAAAAGGCGTCCGACTTCCAACGCGACATGCTCGATCGTTTCGAGTGCCGTTTTTGGGAGGAAGGCGGAGCATATCGGGTAGAACTTCGCTAGCGGCTAATAAGAGATGGGGGGCTGGTGATAACGATAGAACCAGCCCCTCTTTAGCAATCAAAAATTCACAAGAAATCTAGTAATCTTAGATAACTGTTTGGAAAGACAAGGCTAGAAGACTTTTCGTATTGTGAACTGAATGGTGCGTCCCAGCGGATCAAGATAACTGGGCTGTAGTGCGAGCGGCGTATTGTCGTTCTGGTCGACCACCTTGCGGCGGTTGTTGAACAGATTTTCTACGGTCAACGACGCGCGCAATCCGTTTGACCAATGTGGTTTCTCATTACGGCTAAAAATCTGATCGAGGTTCGCGAATAATTTGACGTCAAAGCGAGTCGATGCGGAATATTTCAGCTCTCGATTGCTCGCTCGTTCATTATAGCTGCTGGCCCAGTTGGCGTTTAGATTCAATCCCACGCCGCGGTAGACTGCACGAGCGTTAAATTCGAGGTTATGCTTCGATGCGCCGCCTGCCGATCCATGTAAAAAATCGATTGGCGGCCCACCCGGCAACAGTTCACGCTGATCACGCAGCATAACACGGTGGTCAATCGAGAAAAGGATAACACCGCTGCTCACTTGCGAGTTGTCACCCAATTTGTCTCCAGGCCGACTGCCCTGGTCGAGATTTTTGTGATTGAGCTGCTTTGACCAGCTCAAGGTCCAATTTGCACTTTCCCGTCGGGACCGGCCGAGATTAACTGGTCGGGCATCAAACGTCTGCAAACGGCCAATCTGGTCTCTGATGAAGCGATCGGGAAAGACATTAGCCAGTTCGGACGATATAGCCGGAATTGGACCGATGGCACCTTCAACACGGCGGCGACTATATGAGGCGTTGAAAGAAAAGTCGGACCAGTCCTCCGGGCGGATCGATAGTGACAATCGAAATGACCTGGCAGTTTCAGGGCTAAGGCTAGCATTGCCTCCGCTGAGCAAATCAACCTCCACGCTTTCGCCGCGCACGAAGTCGAACACGGTCACATTGGGTGTCAATGTTCGCGGATCGCTGAGATCGCTGGCGCTTGGTGCGTTCTCGTTTCGTGACCAAAAAACGCTTAATTGAAATGCCGGGTGGGGCGCCCAGCGCAGCCCATATCCATAGTCGATGAGTGAGGAAAGGTTCGAAACGGACTCGACACCACCTTCAAAATTGGCTGTTAAACGGCCGATGCTTCCAAAAAAGCTTTGGCCAGTTAAGGGAATCGCCAGAGTTGCCTTGGCGCCGCCGCTCGTTCGTCCCACTTTGGTATGGGTGACTGCCCCGTCTATATTACTGTTTCCATCAGTGGTCTCTTTAAGCGCACTCAGCTCGACGCTTGCAGATATTGATCCGGCAGGCAAATTCGTAACATTTCCATTGAACAATGCACTACCGCGAAAATTAGTGGTTCGGCCTTCGGTGCGATGAAACTGGTTCGGCGTCAGTGCGTTTTTGCGGCCGATACGGCTTGCGGAATATGACCAGTCCATCGATCCGCTAGCGAACCAGTCCCAGCTACCTAATTGACCGTTGCCTGAAACCGCGACGTTTGCTGTGCGATTTTCGCGCCGATTAAGATAAAAAGGCGGATCGGATGAAATTAATGACCGGTTCGCGATCCTACTTACGCTTTGACCGGCATTTATTGATGCGCTCACTTCCAGTTGAACATCATTAAAAGCGTAATCTGACCAGTTACCGGACAGACCAATCCGTTCAGTTTTTGGGATCAATGTCTGCAGTTTACCCCTCCCTCCTATGACCGTCCGGTCACTCTCGGAAACAGCCTCACGGCGGGTGTATTGGGCGCTGACATTCCAGCGTCTGTTATCTTCGATGCGTGCAAGGTCGATCCTTGCCTGATATTCGTTGCCGGCACCGGCCGTAGGAAATTTTCCTTCGATCTGGCCGGTAATCGCGCGGAAATCTTTTTTTAGCACGAGGTTCACGACTCTTTTGTCCGCAGACACACCAAGAGATTGAGCCAGCTGCTCTGGAAATATCTGGATTTTAACAAGCGCTTCGGGGGGCAAGTTGCTCACTTCAGCAGGGCTACCGACGCGCTTGCCATTTACAAGGATGATGGGGCCGGTCCCGGCGCTTCCCTTTGTTTGGGGCGTCAAGGCCCCCAGCAACTCCGTTATGGAACCCGAAGCGAAAGCTCCGATCTCATTTTCATCAATTTCGTCGATCGGAAGAACTTCCGTAAAAATTTCGCCGGATCGCCGACCAACAACAACTATCTCTCTGTCGGAGACAATATCATTGGAACGTTGTGAAACATTTTCTTGCGCAACTGCAGAACCGATATTGCCGAGCAATGCCAGGACCGCAAGGCAACGCCCGAAATAAAACATGGACCGAACAGGCCATTCAAGGGCTTTCCTGTTTATAGATAGATCCGCTCGCAACTCTTTCGCACACTTTATAAGTGGATGGATAATCGCAAGAACATGCCACAATTAGGGCCTGCTGACAAATCCAGGCATCCACAATCGGATTGAGACAATGTGGTTGAAGCCGAGGTAACTATCGGCAGTTTTATCATATCCGGTAGCCAGTCTGCGCGCAGTGCGAGCGTTTGTTCGTTGGGCGCTATGAGCGGCAGCGGACTTACTCTTCCGACACTCGAAACTGATCGCGCGAATCAATCGACGGTTTCAGTGCGCCGCGAACTGCAAAAGCGGGTTCTCTCGAGCCCCAAGTTGTCGTGTTTGCCAGCATAATGAGCCTGCTGGCAGCCAGCGGTTTTCGTGTGTTAATAGCAGATGCCCAACTCGGGTTAATCACTGCGATCCGCACCAGTCAGGAGCGCGTGTCGATCGGTATCGGTCGGCTCTCACGAAATAGCGATGTGTCCGTTGTAACCGTGTTTGTGGAAGAACGTGTTTTGCGCAAAACAACCGTCCGGACAGTCTTTGCTAAATCCGGTGTTTCACCGATGATGATACGCGAGACCAGCGCAGAGCATGCAGTGACCGACCCAGACACCTATTTCAAATTTTACTAAAGCCTCGAACGCGAGATCGCAGCCAGAACTCAGTTTGTGCCTCCAGCAATGCAGGATTTGGCCACGCAATCAGAATCCACGGTGCCGCCGTAGGTTCAGATGGAACTTGACGATGCCCTCGAATTGGCAACGGACGAAGATCCTAGCGATAGTTGAAACCCCCGAGCGGAACTGCCTGAGCGCAAGGCGGATCTGCTTATTGAGATTGGCCGAGCCGCCGAGTCCGAGACGATCCGTGCGAACAGAGAGGAACTTGAGACCAGCTACTGGACCCAGAGACTTATGGCTCGGGCGATGGTGGGTCTCGATCATCCTAACAACGCACTAGAGTGGATCGACCGAACGCTTGGAGACGAGACCTGCAGCTCGCATTTTCACCAGTTCTGGGAGCATCGATACGAAATTCGTTAAACGCTTGGCGACGAAGAAGCCACAGAGGATTTGCGCGCGTCGATCTCGCTGGCTCCGGCAGGACCCGCGAGGGAAAGGCTTAAAGCTATGCTCGAGCCTCTAAGCGTGAAACCGGCAAGAACGCATCAAGTTGCGGTGTTGCGTTTGAATGTAAGCCTCGTTCGGGGAAACGGTCAAAGATGCCAATCATCCGTCTCTACGTCTTGCGGCTTTGACAATGAGCTGAACCAACGGCCGTTTACTTATTGTCGTCACCGCAAAGCGGACGGACTGCTGACGGCCCATAAGATGCCCTTGAGGTGGCTTATCTGGCGTGACTGCTACCGAGCGTGGCCTCATGAATCATATCGACCCATATGATGAATGATATCAACCCATATGTCTCAGCCAAGTAGATTGATGGACTAAAATTTACCGTTCTAAAAACCGTTCTAATTTCAATTTTAGAACGGAGGAAGACGATAACACATTGAAAATATGGTGAGCCCTGCTGGGTTCGAACCAGCGACCTACTGATTAAAAGTCAGTTGCTCTACCGACTGAGCTAAGGGCCCCCCAACCGGCCGGTGCAGTGCACCAAGCCTCCGGGAAGCGCTTCCCTAGGGGCGGTTTGTTGCGGGGTCAAGCGGCTTTGCCGCTTTTTCGGGTCACTTCCGGGGTCGCCGGTGGCGGATGTCCAGCTGGGCAATCGTCAGCCCGGTCACCGGGTCGCGCCAATCCCCCGCGATTTCTGCCGCCGGGCCCAAAACAAAGCCGCGCTCGCGCATCAGCGGGTGGGGAATGATCAGCTGGGGCCTGTCGCTGACACAGGCCCCGCCGCTCCACAGGATGATATCCAGATCCAGCACCCGGCGTGACCAGGCCTGGCCGGTGCGGCGTCCATATTCCGATTCGACCTGCTTGAGCAGGGTCAGCAGGTCGGGCGGGGGCAATGTCGTTTCGATGATCGCTGCGGCATTGGCATAGGCCCGCCGGGACGGTCCGACCGGACGCGAAGCGACAATGCGGGATGTCCCGGCAATGACCAGTTTTTCTTCAGCCAGCCGCTGCCAAGCCGCGACAATGATATCGCGCGGGGAACCGAGGCGCTGGTGACGCTGGTTCGAGCCCAGCGCGATGAGGTAGAACATGGACGGCAATCAGGGTCCTTCAGGCGACGAAAGGCAAGCAGCGGAACAAAGGGTTCCAAGGAAGCGGATCGGCTGCTATCATGCAGGCAATGCCAAGGAAATCAAGGAGAAGCTTCATGCGTCTGCAACCCGTCACTCTGTCAGGTCTCGTCCTGTTGTCACTCGCGATTGCGGGTTGCAGTTCGGAAAGCGAATCGCCCGGCGAGGTCAGCGGCAATGTCGCCCGTGCCCAGCTGCTTGGTGCCGACCAGACTCAACATGGCGAAGCCCTTGTTGCGCAGGGCGACAATGGCCTGCTCGTCAATATCAAGGCCGAAGGCCTTTCGCCCGGCCCGCATGGCGTGCATATCCACGAAACCGGAACATGCGACGGACCCGATTTCAAGTCTGCTGGCGGCCACTGGAATCCGACCGGCAGTCAGCACGGTTTTGACAATCCGCAGGGGGCGCATGCCGGCGACTTCTTCAATCTCGACATTGGCGCGGATGGAACCGGTTCGCTCGAGGCGACGATTTCCGGAGCGACACTCAGCGACGGCGACATGGCCCTGCTGGATGCCGATGGTGCCGCCATCATTGTGCACGAGGGGCCGGATGATCTGAAGACCGACCCGTCTGGTGACAGCGGCGGCCGGGTAGCCTGTGGCGTGTTTGCTCGCGGTCGCTGACCGGACGGCCAGCATTGGCGGGACATCGCTGTGAGCCGGTCGGTACTGTTCGTTTGTTTGGGCAATATCTGCCGTTCGCCGCTGGCCGAAGCGGCCTTGCGACAGGAATGCGCGCGCGCCGGCTTGAATATCAGGATCGATTCCGCCGGCACCGGTGATTGGCATGTCGGACAGCCGCCGGACGAGCGTGCACAGGCAGCCGCAGCGCGGCATGGCGTCGATATCGGGGATTTGCGCGGGCGGCAGGTGTCGGTGGCGGATTTTCACGATTTTGACCATATCATTGCGCTGGATAATCAGAATCTGCGCGACCTGACGACCATGCGTCCGGCCGGGTCGGATGCGACGCTGTCGCTATTGTGCGACCATGTCGCGGACAGGACGGGGGACGATGTCGCGGATCCCTATCACGGTCGCGACGATGATTTTGACCAGACATGGGCGGAGGTGACCGTCGCTGCGGCCGCGATCCGCAAATGGCTGGAAGCCACCTGATCCCGTCCGTCGGTTGGATCGCCTTCGCTTCCGCAAGAAGCGCCGGTTGTCTTTCGTCCCGACGGGATAATCTTCAATCGCCACGCGCAATTCCTCGCTGTCCGGTCGCCCTGATCCAACGGGCGCAACAGGCGCGTGCATGCCAATAGTCTGCATCTATCGAAACCATCGATAGTATTTTGCAAACTCATCGCTGTTTTCCTTGAAAAACAGGTGCAATTACCCGATATTGGACGGAAGAGAGCCGGTTTGTCGGTTCGCTAGATTGAGGAGTATGGATATATGGCTTGGCAAGATCCAAGAACAACCTTCGGGCAGCCCCCTGTCGGCACCGCATCGCAGACGCAGGTCGCGTTTGACGCGGGCCTGCGGAGTTACATGCTCAAGGTCTATAATTACATGGCGAGCGGCGTGTTGCTGACCGGCATCGTCGCGATGGTTTTTGCCAGTTCCGGTTTGGCGCAGGACATCATGTTCGGCGGTGGGCCGCTGAAATGGCTGATCATCCTTTCGCCCTTGGCCATCGTTTTTGCGATGAGCTTCGGTCAGAACAGATTTTCCACCTTTACCATCCAGGCGATGTTCTGGGGTTTCGCGGCACTGATGGGCCTGTCCCTGTCGACCATTTTTCTGGTCTATACGGGCGCTTCGATCGCGCAGACCTTCTTCGCCACGGCTGCCGCCTTCCTGGGGCTTAGTCTTTATGGCTACACCACCAAGAAGGACCTGTCCGCCTGGGGCAGTTTCCTGATCATGGGCGTGGTCGGTTTGCTGGTCGCGATGGTGATCAATATATTCCTGCAGTCGACGATGATGCAGCTGGTGATCAGTGCGATCGGTGTTCTGATCTTCGCCGGTCTTACTGCCTATGACACGCAACGGATCAAGAGCATGTACAACTATGTGGCTGGAACCGATATGGTCGGCAAGACCGTGGTGCTGAGCGCGCTCAGCCTCTATCTGGACTTCATCAACATGTTCCAGTTCCTGCTCTATTTCATGGGTAGCCGCGAATAGTCTCGGCTTTACTCGGTTATCGGAAAAGCCCGGCAGGAAACTGTCGGGCTTTTTCTTTTGCCGGTTGGTCGGGAATTGATTGCATTCGCTGGACAATCGCACGCGTGAATCCTAAAGAAAATTCAGTTGTTCTGGGAGAGTGTACCGATGCTGCGTTTGAAGGATTTGCGTCTTGGATTGATTGCTGGCGGACTGACTCTGCTGGCCGCCTGTCAGACGCCACCACCACCGCCACCACCACCCGCTCCGATTGTCCAGCCGCAATATACGCCGCGCGCACCGACGCCGCCCTTTGGCGCCAGCATTCTGACGGCTGTGCCCGCCATGAGAGTCGACGGCCTGCGTCAAACCATCAACCGCGATATCGGACCGCTCGAGACATTGTGGCACGTAAGAGCAGCCCTGAATGTGGCGGCGCTCAGCTGTACCGGCCCGCTCTACGAGCGCCTGGTCGGCGACTATAATGCGTTTATCACCAACAACAGCGCGTCGCTGCGCAACGCCAACAATGCCATCGTCCGCAAGTTCCAGCGGGATATCGGCAGCGGATACAAGACGGAGCATGACCGTCATCAGACTCAGCTTTACAATTACTGGTCCTTCTCACCGTTGCGCAGGCCTTTTTGCGACCAGGCGGTTCAGGTGAGTCAGCGCGCGATCATCACCAAATCTGCCGACCTTGAAACATTTGCAACGGAAGCCTTGCCGCAGCTGGAGAAGCCGTTCACCGAATTCTATCTCGCCTATGAGGAATATCAACGGGACCTGGCGGCCTGGAAGGTTCAATATGGTGAACCCACGACAATCGAAGTCCAGCCAGCCAGCACTGACGGCCAGCTATTGCTGGATTATGATCAGACTATTCCGCCTGACCAGCCAATTCTCGGTTATGATCAGCCAGTCCCCACCGCTGGACAGCCAATCACCGACGATGAACAACCGGCCCCCGGAAACTAAACGTCCTTCAGGTTCAAAAGAAGGCCAGATGGGGCGCCCATCTGGCCTTTTCCGTTTGCATAGCGATTGATCAGCTCTTCTCCGCAATCAACTTGTCATCAATGGCTTTCGAAGAGCGATAGGCGTCCCGGTCGGTCACCCGTGCGGCATAGGCAACCAGCGAATCGAGCTTGGGCAAGGTGCCGAATTGCGTACCCCAGACGACCTGTGCTCCGACATATACATCAGCCATGGTGAAACGCTCTTTGCATATATAGTCATCCGCCTGAAACTTGCTGTCGAGCACCTCCACGACCCGTTCATAATTGCCGTAGCCGGCCATCATTTCTTTGTCCGGTGCCACTTCAAAGCCCAGCGACCGGTTGGTGATCGCTGCTTCCAGCGGACCTGCAGCGAAAAACAGCCATCGATAATAGTCGGCCTGCTCCTCTGCCGAGGGGGCCAGGCCGGCATCGGGAAAGGCTGCCGCCAGATAGGCACAGATGGCCGCGCCTTCGGTCACGATCTTGCCATCATGATCAATCGTCGGCACCTTGCCCATCGGATTGACCTTCAGATAGTCGTCCGCCTTCATCGTCGTGCCATATTCCAGAAGGACCTGCTCATGGTCGGCCCCCGCTTCGTGCAGCGCCCAGCGGGCGATCTGGCCGCGGGACATCGGATTGGTGTAAAAGATAAGACTCATGGCATATTTCTCCTCGACAAGGATCGGAACATAATAAGAACAAAAGCCTGCAGGTCAATCGATCTGGTTGCCTGGGAGTGCTTTATCCGGGCGTGCTTTCGCAAATTTCGACGAGCTGGTCAGCGCATGCTCCCCAACCCTCGGCAAAGCCCATCGCTTCGTGCCGCTCGCAGTCTTCCTTGCTCCAGTGGCGGGCCACTGCGGTATAGCGCGTGCCGCTCCCTTCGGGCTCAATCTGCCAGATGCCGATCATGAACGGCCCCGCCGGCTCCAGGTCACCGACTATCGCATCGGTAAAGGCAAAGCGCCGTCCTTCATCCCAGGCCAGCACCAGTCCCGGATGCGGATGCACTTCGCCATCCGGGCCGTACATCGTGCAGTTGGAAGCGCCGCCGGGCCGCCGTTCCAGCTTTCCGAACTCGGCGCGCCAGGGCTTGGGGCACCACCAATCGCTGATCCTGTTGGTCATGATATCCCACACCCGTTCCGGAGATGCAGCAATATGGCGGGTGACGGAAAGTTGGCAGTTATTCTCATCGGTAGCGGTCATGGATAGGCTCCTCAGTCTCTGTCCGGTGCGCCGAGCGGGAAGAAATCGCGATAGGGCCGCGCGTCCTCGATGCAGCGGGCAAAGGAGGGGCGCTCGAGCAGGCGTTTTCGATAGCGATGAACCTGGACGAATTTTGGATCAATTTCATGGGTCCAGTCCGCGTAGAACAGGGCAGGGGCCGCTGCGCAATCGGCCAGGCTGAAATCCCCTCCTGCCGCCCACTCCCGGCCCGCCATATGGTCGTCGAGCCATTGATAGGCGGTATCCAGCATCGCGCGGGCCCTATCGTCGCCGATCGGGTCCCGGTCCTTGGCATCGCGGAGCGCATTGAAGACAATGCTGGCCTGCGGGTTCGAGACATAATTGTCGAAAAACCGGTCCAGCATCCGGACCTGTAGCGCCGCTTCCCCGTCGCCGGGAATGAGTCTGACGGTGCCGGGATGGCGGACGTGCAGATATTCGATGATGCTGGTCGATTCCGGCACCACCTGATCGCCCTCGCGCAACACCGGAAATCGCTGGAGCGGCCAGATCCGGGCCAGTTCCTGCTGGCCGGGACTACCCGGTTCCAGCATTTGCAGCGTGAACGGAATGTCATTCTCGTAAAATGCGATCAGCGCTTTCTGGCAGTAGGAGGAGAAGGGATGGGCAAACAGCTCGATCATGTCGCCCCCTTCGCCGCGGCCTCGATCGCCGCCACGTCGATCTTGCGCATGGTCATCATCGCCTGGAAAGCGCGCTGGGCGACGGCGCCGCCCTGTGCCATCGCTTCGGTCAGCACCCGCGGGGTGATCTGCCAGTTCAGCCCCCATTTGTCCTTGCACCAGCCGCATTCGCTTTCCTGTCCGCCATGGCCGACGATCGCGTCCCAGTAGCGGTCGGTTTCCTCCCGGCTGTCGGTCGCGATCTGCAGGGAAAAGGCTTCGCTGTGCGGGAATGCCGGACCGCCGTTCAGACCGATGCAGGCAAGGCCGCAGACGGTGAACTCTACCGTCAGCGCGTCGCCGGCCTTGCCGCCGGGGAAATCCGCCGGCGCATGGTGCACCGCCGTGACCCCGCTGTCGGGGAAGGTTTCGGCATAGAAGCGGGCAGCGGCTTCCGCATCCTTGTCATACCACAGGCAGAGCGTGGCTTTGGCACCGGCGCTCATGTCCGCGCTCCGACCAGCGCGAATATCGCGCCTTGCGGATCCATGGCCACCAGCGAAAAGTCACCACCGGGTATCTCGATCGGCTCCTGCACGATCTGGCCAATCTTTGCCTTGATCGTCTCCACCGCCTTGTCGATATCCGGGACGCGGAAATAATAGGTCCACATCGATACCGGCTGTTCGGCCATTTTCGGCATCACCGCACCCAGCATGAAGCCGCGGTCGTCACCGACCTTGAGAAATTCATATTTGCCCATCGGCCCCATGTCCATGTCGCCATCCTTCTGCCAGCCAAACTGCTCGGCGTAGAATGTCTTGGCGCCATCCGGATCCTCGGTGGCCAGCTCGTTCCAGGCACAATGGCCGGGCATTGGCTCGGTGGCGGCAAAGCTGCTGCTTTCGCCGCCTTCGACGCTGCCCTTCATGACATAGAATAGCGCGCCTTGCGGATCGGCGACCAAGGCCATGCGGCCGACGCCCGGGATATCCCAGGGCTCCATGTGCGCGGCACCGCCGCTGGCCTTGATATCGGCAACCGCCGCGTCGACATCGTCGACCCCGATATAGCCAAGCCAGCAAGGCCGGGCACCGCCGTCCGTCATCTCTTTGGTCAGCGGCATCAGCCCGCCGACTTCGCTGCCTGCCATCGAGAACAGGCGGTAATCCATATCGGGCTGGTCGGACGCCTTGAACGTCCAGCCGACCACGGCGCTGTAAAAATCCTGTGCCGCATCGACATCACTGGTCAGCAGTTCATACCAGATGAAATCACCATGTCTGTTGGTCACAATTCCTCTCCTCTGATCTTGCCTTATTGTTCCAGCGTGACCACCGGCACGAAGCCGCCGAAGATCATCCGCTTGCCGTCGAACGGCATCGGATTGTTGACGGGATCCATGCGTGGGTCGGCCATCTCCGGATTGTCCATCATCTCGGTCATCTTTGCCATCGCCGCGTCGCGGGTTTTCTTGTCGGGCCATTCGATCCAGGAGAACAGCACCGCTTCCTCTTCCGTCGCCTTTACAGCGCCAAAGAAATCGGTGACCTGACCTGTCGGCACATCGTCCTGCCAGCATTCCAGGATGCGCGTCGCGCCCAGCTCGATGAAAACCGGGTCCGCCTTTTGCGCATGGGCAATGAATTTTTCCTTGTTCGCCTTCGGGCAGGCGATCACAAATCCGTCAATATAACTCATCTTCCTTCTCCTCCTTGTGAACAGTCAATCGGTCTCCCCGGCCAGCCGGTCGCGCAGACGTTGCTCTTGCTCGGCCTGTTCGGGAGTCAGCGCGTCGCCAAAATCTGCGGCCTCGTAGAACGGGCGAATTTCCAGTTCGCTGGGCCCCGGCATCGGGTTGGGGCAGCGCCGGGCCCAGGCGATCGCCTCGCTCATGTCGGCGACCTCCCATATCCAGTAGCCGGCAACCAGTTCGTTCGGCGGCGCAAAAGGACCGTCGATCACCATCCGGCTGTCGCCGTCAAAGGCGATCCGCTTGCCGAAGGACGAGGGCTTGAGCCCGTCGCCGTCGACCAGGATTCCTGCCTCGACCAGCTGCTCGTTATACGCGCCCATCGCCGCGAACATTTTGGTCATCTCTTCGGTCGGCGGCAGCCCGGCTTCACTGTCCGCGGTCGCCTTGACAAATACCATCACGCGCATCGTTCATTCTCCTTGCGTGGCTGCGTCCATGTCCATCCAGAACGGTCCCCAGACATGACCGTCCGGATCGGCGATGTCGCGGCCGTACATCCAGCCGTGATCCTGCACCGGATTGATATCGACCGTGCCGCCTGCGGTCGCTGCCGCCACGCACATCCGGTCAACATCGTCCCGGCTCTCGCAGGACAGAGCCAGCATCACCTCGCTGGAAGTGGCAGGCGGGATCGGGCGCTCGGTGAAGGTGCGCCACTTGTCATGGGTCAAGAGCATCAGGTTGATCGTGTCGCTCCACCGCATCCCGGCGGCCGTCTGGTCGGTGAACTGGGGATTGTTGGTGAAGCCGAGCGCCTCGTAAAATGCCATGGAGGCGTTCAGATCGGCGACTGGCAGGTTCACGAAAATATCTCGACTCATTGCAGGCTTCCTTCCTCTTTCATGCGGTATTCGCGATTGAACAGCATCAGCACATAGCGCCGCAAATGGGCGATCGCGTCATGGACCGGTGCCGCGCTGCCCTCGCCCTTGGCGAGAATGAACGCGCCTTGCAGCACGGCCTGTGTATGAAGACCAAGCGAAATTCCGGTCACTCCCTCGGGCGCGCCATATAAGGCGATTGCCTGATCCAGATCTTCGGCAAGGCGTGCGCTGTGCCCCGCGATACTTTGATAGGCCGCGGCCCTTATCGCATCGCTGCTGCCATAGCATTCCTGCAGGCTGGTGCCGGCATAGCAGGTGAATTCCGCCACTTCGCCGGCGGCAATTTCCTCGCGGAAATCGAGATAGCCCAGATAGCGGTCGAGCGGGTCTTCGTGCCGGTTGTATCCGGCTTCCATGAACAGCGCGCTCGACGTTTGGGTCCAGTGGTCCGCTGCCGCGGCGCCCAGGGCATCCTTGCTGGCGAAATGATGGAAAAAGGCACCCTTGGTGACCCCGGCCATCCTGCACAGCTGGTCGACCGAAGTGGCCGAAAATCCCTGCTGGCGGACGAGCATGATTGCCGCCTCCAGCAGTTTTTCACGGGCATTTCCGCTTCTGGCGGGCGCTGAACGACTCGATTCCATTTCCATTACATACCAACTAGTCGGTATCCTGTAAATATGGATCGGCAAAGTCCCGGCAAAATGCAAATGGCAACCGGCAAAAACCGCCGTTGTCTGACACGCTCCCATTGGATAGTGCGGATCAGCTATTCGCAGCGACCGGGAGGGCAAGATGATCAAGCATTTCTTTCTGATTTCGAAAAAGCCGGAACTTTCCGCAGGGGAGTTTCGCAGCTACTACGAGGCACACCATGTGCCGCTGATCAAGCGGCTGCTGCCGATGTTCGCGCATTATGAGCGGCATTATCTGGACCGGTCGCAAAGCCGGATCGATGCCGCGCAAGCCGACCCGGATTTCGACGTGATCACCGAAATCCATTTCGCCTCGCAGGCCGATTATGATGCGTTCCTGCAAACCGCGTCCAATCCGGAGGTGCTTGCCGAAATCCGCGCGGACGAAGCCAGGTTCCTGATCAGCGAGGCCACGCGATCGCTGCGAATAGACAGCTGCATCTAGACCTCTCCGGACTGGCTTTGCCAAGCCGGAAAAACAAAAAAGCGGCGTGGAATCAACCACGCCGCTTTTCGTTTCTCTTAGGCGGGACATGAAATCCCCGGGCAAGTTTACTTCGTCTTGCTGTCCGCCTTCTTCTTGGCCGGTGCCTTCTTTTTCTTCGCCTTCGGTGCGGCCGCGGTCACTTCGAAGGTCAGGGCATTATCCTTCAGATGCACCTTGACCTCGCCGCCATTCTTGAGCTTGCCGAACAGCAGTTCCTCGGCCAGCGGCTGCTTGATCTTCTCCTGGATCAGCCGGCCCATCGGACGGGCTCCATAGAGCTTGTCATAGCCGCGCTCGGTGAGCCATGCCTGTGCATCCTCGTCGAGCGTGATATGGACATTCTGGTCGGCCAGCTGCAGCTCGAGCTCGAGAATGAACTTCTCGACCACCCGGGCCACCACTTCCGATGGCAGATAGGCGAAGGGCACGATCGCATCCAGCCGGTTACGGAATTCCGGCGAGAACATCTTCTTGACCGCTTCTTCGCCGGCATCTTCCTTGGACATGTTGCCAAAGCCGATGCCTTCCCTCGCCATGTCGGACGCGCCGGCATTGGTCGTCATGATCAGCACCACATTGCGGAAATCGACCGTCTTGCCATGATGATCGGTCAGCTTGCCGTTATCCATCACCTGCAGCAATATGTTGAACAGGTCCGGATGCGCCTTCTCGATCTCGTCGAGCAGCAGCACGCAATGCGGGTTCTGGTCGATCGCATCGGTCAAGAGGCCGCCCTGGTCATAGCCGACATAGCCCGGAGGCGCGCCGATCAGGCGGGAAACGCTGTGCCGCTCCATATATTCGGACATGTCGAAGCGCTTGAGCGGAATGCCCATGATCGATGACAATTGCCGCGCGACTTCGGTCTTGCCGACACCGGTCGGGCCACTGAACAGATAATTGCCGATCGGCTTTTCCGGTTCGCGCAGGCCCGCGCGGGACAGCTTGATGGCGCTGGCCAGCTTGCCGATTGCCTCGTCCTGGCCAAAGACCACCCGCTTGAGATTCTTCTCCAGACCCTCCAGCGTCTTCTTGTCGTCCTTGGACACCGATTTTGGCGGGATCCGCGCCATTGTCGCGATCACGGCCTCGATATCCTTGGCAGTGATCATTTTCTTGCGCCGCGAGGGCGGCAGCAACATCTGCATCGCACCGACCTCGTCGATCACGTCGATCGCCTTGTCCGGCAGCTTGCGGTCGTTGATATAGCGGGTAGACAATTCCACCGCCGATTTCAGCGCATCGGGGGAATAGCGGACCTTGTGATGGTCCTCAAAGGCACCGCGCAGCCCAGCGAGAATCTTGATCGTGTCCTCGACCGATGGCTCGTTGATATCGATTTTCTGGAAGCGCCGCAACAGGGCCCGGTCCTTCTCGAAATGGTTGCGGAATTCCTTGTAAGTGGTTGATCCAATACAACGAATGATACCACCAGACAGCGCCGGCTTGAGCAGATTCGAAGCATCCATCGCGCCGCCGCTGGTCGCGCCGGCACCGATCACGGTGTGAATCTCGTCAATGAACAGGATTGCGTCGGGCATTTTTTCCAGTTCGGAAACCACCTGCTTCAGCCGTTCCTCAAAATCGCCGCGATAACGGGTTCCGGCCAGCAGCGACCCCATGTCGAGCGAGTAGATCACCGCCGGCTTCAGCACATCGGGAACATTTTCCTCGACGATGCGCAGCGCCAGCCCTTCGGCAATCGCCGTCTTGCCGACGCCAGGTTCGCCGACATAGAGCGGATTGTTCTTCGAGCGCCGGCACAGGATCTGTACCGTCCGGTCGACTTCCGCCTGCCGCCCGATCAGCGGATCGATCCGGCCGTCGGCGGCTTTCAGGTTCAGATTGACCGTGAACTGGTCGAGCGCGGTTTCCTTCTTGTTCTTTTCCTTCTTGTCCTGGTCGCTGTCCATGCCCGACAGTTCGGCCGGTTCGGCGGTCACGCCACCCTTGCCGACGCCGTGGCTGATATAGCTGACCGCATCGAGCCGGCTCATGTCCTGCTGCTGCAGGAAATAGACCGCATAGCTTTCTCGCTCGGAAAACAGGGCGACCAGCACATTGGCGCCGGTCACTTCATCCTTGCCCGACGACTGGACATGCAGGATCGCCCGCTGGACAACACGCTGGAATCCGGAGGTGGGGGAGGGATCGATCGCCTTCTCGACTTTCAGCGAATCCAGCTCGCTGTCGAGATAGAGAATGACTGCGTCTTCCAGTTCCCCGAGATCGACACCGCAGGCGTTCATCACCTGGGATGCATCACCATCGTCAACCAGGGCGAGCAGAAGATGCTCGAGCGTCGCATATTCATGGCTGCGATCCGAGGCGTTCTTGAGCGCCTGATGCAGGGTTTTCTCGAGCGATTCCGCGAATGATGGCATTTACTTTACTCCAAATTGGGACGGAGTGTCCGCCCCGGTTGCCGAAACCGATGCTGTTTCATCCGGCTTCGGGCTTTGACTAACTGCTTGCTTTCTAGATCGTGGGCCGGTCCGCCCACGTCAAGGGCACCGCACCCGGGATTTGCAAACATTCAGCAAAGCTGCGCGTATCTCGTCTCTCATCTCCTATACGGTAAAAAATGAAACGCCTGAACCCGAATATTATTAAACAAGGTTAACAAATGCTTTATCGAAAGCCAGCATTTATCACCGTTTGAACAGATTTTCTGCACTGGCCCTGTGGGTCACCGCAAAGTTTCTCTTCGCTTCACAGCGGCTTATTTCCGATTTCAGCAGCGCAATCCGCTGATCAAGTTCGTCCACCGAAAACGGGTCGAGATCCTGCTTGAGCATCAAGGCCAGAGGATCATTGGCACTGCGCGGCAGATTTTCGTCTTCATCCATGAATCGACATGCCTCCTGCAGGGTAGTGTTGACCGCTCGCGCTTTGCTGTCAATAAGGGGCGAAATTTAGGAGGTCGCAAATTTCCTTGGGGGACATCAATGGCCGTATCTGAACTGCTGCAAAAAGAAATGACCGCCATCGCGATCAGCGAACCCGGGGGACCGGAAGTCCTGAAATCCGTGACCATGGCCGTTCCCGAGCCGGGCGCGGGAGAAGTGCTGATCCGGGTCGCCGCTGCCGGCGTGAACCGGCCGGATGTGGTCCAGCGCATGGGGCTTTATCCCGCACCCCCGGGAGCATCGCCGCTGCCTGGGCTGGAAGTATCGGGCACCGTCGTCGCGCTCGGCGCCGGGGTGGAGCCGGAATGGATCGGTCGCAGGATCTGTGCGCTGACCAATGGCGGCGGCTATGCCGAATATTGTGTCGCACCGGTCGGCCAGTGTCTGGACGTGCCGGACAGCCTGACCATGGCCGAAGCGGCCGCGTTGCCGGAGACCCTCTTCACGGTGTGGGGCAATCTGTTCAACCGCGGCTTCGCCCGCGAAGGTGAGATTGCGCTGGTCCATGGCGGCACCAGCGGCATCGGTACCATGGCGATCATGCTCGGCAAGCTTTTCGGATTGACCGTCATCGTCACCTGCGGCAGCGACCAGAAATGTACCGCCGCCAGGCAGGTCGGGGCCGACCACGCGATCAATTACAAGAAGCAGGATTTTGTCGAGGAGATAAGGAATATCACCGACGGGCAGGGGGTCGACATCGTTCTCGACATGGTTGCCGGCGATTATGTCGCGCGCAATCTGCAATGTCTGAAGGAAGATGGCCGCCACGTGACAATCGCGGTGCAGGGCGGCGCACAGGCCACAATCAACATGGCGCAGGTCATGATGAAGCGGCTCATCCTGACCGGATCGACGCTGCGTCCGCAATCGACGGAGCGCAAGGCGCTGCTCGCCGACGAATTGTACCGTTATGTCTGGCCGGATGTGGAAGCGGGAAAGCTGAAGCCGGTAATGGACGAAAGCTTTCTGCTCGCCGACGCCGCACGCGCCCACGCCCATATGGAAGCCGGCGATCATATCGGCAAGATCGTGCTGATCGTCGAATAGCTCCGCACCATGGCGCCGCGTGCAGCGGATATAGGCGTCACCAAAGCTTCATAAAATGGGAATCGGCCTGTAACATTCGGGGCGTATGACCCTGACCCATGGCACGTTTCCATGGGAGTTTTCATGACCAAGCAATTTCCACCGTTCGCCCCGGCCGATGTTCCGCTGCTCGATGTCGATCGCTACGAAGCGCGGCTGAAGCGCAAGCCTCGGGTGCGCGCGCAGGACCGGACCCGCTACCGGACGATCTGGATATCCGATATCCACCTCGGTACCCGTGGCTGCAACGCCGACATGCTGATCGACTTTCTCGATCATGTCGACAGCGACACTCTCTATCTGGTCGGCGACATCATCGACGGCTGGCGGATGAAGAAGCGATTCTTCTGGCCGGACAGCCACAATGATATTTTCTGGCGGATACTGAAGCGGGCCAGGCGCGGAACGCGGATCGTCTATATTCCCGGCAATCATGACGAAATGTTCCGCCAGTTCACCGGACTGAATTTCGGCGGCGTCGAGATCCGTCGTTCGGCAATCCACGAAACCGCCGACGGCCGCCGTCTGCTTGTACTGCACGGCGACGAGTTCGACACCGTCATGCTCGCCCATCGCTGGCTCGCCGTGGTCGGTGACGCCGCCTATGTCTCGCTGATGCGCCTGAACTGGCTGGTCAACAAGGTCCGCAACCGATTCGATCTGCCTTACTGGTCGCTGTCGAAAATGGCCAAGCACAAGGTCAAGAATGCAGTGGAATTTATCGGTCGCTATGAGGAAACGGTGGCCAAGGCGGCCGAAAGCCGCGGCGTCGACGGCGTCGTCTGCGGTCACATCCACACCGCCGAACATCGCATGATCAAGGGCATCGAATATTATAATGACGGCGACTGGGTGGAAGGTTGTACCGCCCTGGTCGAATGCGACGACGGCAATATGCAGATTCTCCACTGGGCCGACGAAATCGCGGCGCGCCGGCAGCGAGCGGAGCAGCCGGTCAAGCTGATCGCGGTCGAAGGCGGAATGGATCAGGCAGCATGAAGATCGCGCTGGTCACCGATGCCTGGCACCCGCAGGTCAACGGCGTGGTGCGAACCCTGGATATGGTCATCCGCCTGTTGCGCGATCGGGGTCATGAAATTCTGGTGATATCGCCGGACCAGTATCGCTCAATACCCGCGCCAAGCTATCCGGAAATCCGGCTGTCCTTCGCCCGGTCCGGAACCATCGGCCGGCGGATCGAGACCTTTGGCGCAGACGCGGTGCACCTGGCCACCGAAGGCCCGCTGTGCATCCAGGCGCGGCGCTGGTGCCTCAGGAAAGGTCTCCCGTTTACAACCGCTTACCACACGCAGTTCCCGGAATATCTGGCCAGTAGGACCGGGCTGTCACCGCGAATATTCTGGCCCTATATCCGCTGGTTCCACCGGAAATCCGAGGCGATCATGGTCTCGACCGAAAGCATCCGCCGCCAGTTGCGCAACGAAAAACTGGCCCATGTTCATCACTGGAGCCGTGGCGTCGATCTGCAGAATTTCCGCGCCGATGCGCCGCCACCTGCAGAATATACCCATCTCGCGCGGCCGATCCAGCTCTATGTCGGGCGGGTGGCGGTAGAAAAGAATATCGAAGCCTTTCTCGACAGCAATCGGCCCGGATCGAAAGTCGTGGTCGGCGACGGACCGGCGCTGGACGGGCTCAAGGCGCGCTATCCCGCGGTCCATTTTGCCGGCAGGAAAACCGGTTCCGGGCTGGCCGGCTATTATGCCGGAGCGGATGTGTTCGTCTTTCCCAGCCGGACGGACACTTTCGGTCTGGTGATCATCGAGGCGCTCGCCTGCGGCACGCCGGTTGCGGCCTATCCGGTAACCGGCCCGATTGACATTCTGACGCCGGCAAGCGGCGCCATGCACGCTGAACTTGACAGGGCGATAGAGCGCGCGCTGACCCTTGATCCTGCCGATTGCATCGCGCAGGGCGAGCAATATAGCTGGGAGGCGAGCGCCAGCCAGTTTCTCGACGGGCTGGTCGAGCAGGATCTCCATCCGGAATGCCACCTGTCGCGCCGGTTCCTTGCCAAGGCGATATTTGCGCGCGCATAGCCAAATATCTTGCCGAACCTCTCCGGATATCCTACATAGGGTGCCAACAGGCCGTCTCCGCAAGGGGGCGGCCCTTTATTTATGGATTATCGCTGGCCATCAGTTGCCAGCCATTGGAAGGAAGCCGTCATGGCCGAAAAAGCAACACCCCTCATGCAGCATGCCACCGCCAGCTGGCTGGTGGACAATACCGCGCTCAGTTTTGAACAAATTGCCGATTTTTGCGGTATCCACATTCTAGAGGTCAATGCGATGGCGGATGACCTGGCCAGTTCCAAATATACCGGGCGCGACCCGGTGCAGGCACACGAACTGACTCACGAGGAAATCGAGAAGGCCGAGAAGGACCCGGACTATCGGATGGTCATCCAGAAGGGACCCGACCAGGTCCGCCGGACCAAGGGACCCCGCTACACCCCGGTTTCCAAGCGTCAGGACAAGCCCGACGGCATCGCCTGGCTGCTGCGCAACCATCCCGAGATCTCCGATGCCCAGGTCGGCAAGCTGATCGGCACCACCCGAACCACGATCAATGCCATCCGCGACCGCGAGCACTGGAATATTGCCAATATCGCACCAAAGGATCCGGTGACCCTGGGCCTCTGTTCGCAGCGCGAGCTGGATGCTGTCGTTGCCAAGGCAGCGAAAAAGGCCGGTATCGAGCCCGAAATCGCGGATGATACAAAGCTGGGCGGCGACCGGGAAGCCCTGATCGCGGAACTGCACGAGGAACGCGCCCAGGCCGTTCGCGACGCAGCTGCCGCGCTTTCGGGGGAAGAGGACGAAGATGCCGCGCCGGTCGAGCATACCGCAGAAACGCTCTTCAAGGATCGCTGATCGTTCATCGGCCGTCCCGGGTCATTCAATCGGGACGGCCAATATGACGGACGGATATCCCTGATGGCTGCCTGTCACGAAGCTGGCGGCACCGGCTGATTTCGCCAAGCTAGCCTTGCCTCATGCCTTCGTTGTCGGTGTGAACTGACAGCGGTCTGCAGGCTGCGCTAGCAATTTAACCAGCTGATTAAACCGGCTTGCCTTTCCCGGGACCGTGGGTCTATGCAGGGTACATGGATGCACCCCGAAAACCGCCCGCCTATGATGCGATGCTGGCCGATCACGGCTTCGACCCCATTGAATCGGACGGCCTCACCTATCCGCTAGGCGACTATGAACCGAAATTTGGCGAATATTTCGAACTGATGCCCGGCATCGGCTGGACCCGCACGCCGGTGCCCGGTCCGCTCGGTCATATCAACAACTGGGTGCTGGCAGATCGTCACGCGGACGGCAGCGCCGGATTTGCGATTGCCGACACCGGCCTGTTCATGCCGGAAGTGATCGACGCCTGGAAACATCTGTTCGAGGCCGGGGCGCTGCAGGAGCAAACGGCGACGAAGATCATCGTCACCCATTATCATCCCGATCATGTCGGCTGCGCCGGCTGGCTGGCGAAGCGGTTCAAGGCGCCGCTGCACATGAATCGGACCGAGTGGCTGCTGACCCGGATGCTGCTCGCAGACAAGCGCGACGGCGTTCCGGAAGAGGCGCTCGATGAATGGCGCTTCTGCGGCTGGGACCAGCATCTGATCGATGATTTCGCCAAAAAGGGCTGGGGCCGCTTCGCCCGCGCCGTTTCCGACCTGCCGATCGGGCATATCCGGATGGAAGAGGGGACCCGTCTGCGCACCGGGGACCACGAATGGCGGGTGATGATCGGCAACGGTCACACGCCGGAACATGCCTGCCTGATTGATGACACGGCCAAGGTGATGATATCCGGCGACCAGATCCTGCCGCGGATCACCTCCAATATCTCGACCATGCTCAGCGAGCCGACCAGCGACCCGCTCGGCGAATGGCTGGCCAGCATCGACCGGTTCCGCAGGGAACTGGACAATGATCTGCTGATCCTGCCCGCCCATGGCCGCCCGTTCCAGGGCGCGCATCAGCGGCTCGACGCCTTGGCCGATCGCCATAACGAGGCGCTCGATGATCTGGAGCAGGGGCTGCGCGAGACCCCGAAAC
>Ga0209346_1000536_pt1 | contig 31756 bp, 22 predicted proteins | sample AutmiccommunBRH9_FD_187381 | JGI IMG/M metagenome (GOLD analysis project Ga0209346, IMG submission 187381) | Deep subsurface microbial communities from Mt. Terri, Switzerland - Autotrophic microbial communities BRH/9 (SPAdes) (version 2) | ecosystem: Environmental > Aquatic > Deep subsurface >...
GATACCGCGGGCGAGCCACTGGCCAAGCTGCCCGAAGGGGTGTTTTTTCTCAATCTGCTGGCCGCAGTTGCCGACGGATTTCCGCCCGCCGAATTTCTCGCCTTGCTAAAGCATCCACTGGTGCAGCGCGGCGAAGGTCGCCTGCAATGGCTCGACCATGTCCGTAAGCTCGACCTGCTTTTGCGCGGCCCGCGACCGGCTCCCGGGCTGGCAGGCATCGACGCCCTGCTGAAAGCCGAGAATCACCGGACGAAGAAACTGCGCGCGGCCATTGCGCCCTGGTGGCGATCGGTTCGCGCGCTATTCGCGGAAAGTGAAAATCTGTTCGCGCCGCCCATGAACTGGTCCCGGCTGCTCGACCAGCTGCGACAGCTGGCGCAAAATCTGACCGACGGGGCAATCTGGGCTGGACCGGCCGGCCGCGAATTGGCCGAACTGCTGACAAAATTGCAGACGCGGGCGGACATGGGTCCACTGCGCATCGCGGGCAATGAACTCGCGGGCTATTTCGAAACCCTGATGGCGGAGATTTCGGTGCGGCCCCCTTTTGGCGGACATCCCCGTATAGCGCTCTACGGTTTGCTGGAAGCGCGCCTGCAGCAATCGGAACTGGTGATCTGCTGCGGCCTCAACGAGGGCAGCTGGCCGCAGGCGATCACGCCCGATCCGTGGCTCGCGCCGATGATCCGCAAGACGCTGGGCCTGCCGGCGCAGGAACGGCAGATTGGTCTGTCCGCTCATGATCTGGTCGGGGCAATGGGCGCAAAGAGAGTGATTCTCTCCCGCGCGCGCCGCGACGATTCCGGACCGGCGATTGCCTCGCGCTTCCTGCTCCGCCTGAAGGGCATGTGCGGCGACAACCTGAAGGAGCATCCCGAAGCGCGGCGGTGGCTTTCCCTGATCGACCGGCCGCAAGCGCAATCCGTACCTTATGCCCGCCCTGCGCCGATGCCGAGCGCAGAGCAGCGCCACATCCCGATTTCGGTGACTCAGGTCGACCGCCTCATCGCCGATCCCTACGCCTTTTATGCCAACAGGATCATGGGCTTTGCCTCGCTTGACCTGATCGACGCCGACCCGAGCGCGGCCTGGCGCGGTACGATCATTCACGACATTCTCGACCAATGGGCGAGACAGGACGATTATGCACCGGGCGCGCTGCGCGCCCGGGCGCAGCATTTTCTGCAGGACCCCGGCCTGCATCCGCTGATCCGCAGCCTGTGGGCGCCACGCCTGCTGGAGGGGCTGGACTGGATCGCAGATACCGTCGCCGAAAACCGCAAGGCGGGACGCGCACCGATCGCTTCGGAAATATACGGCAAGGCGGAGGTTGCCGGGGTCGACTTGTCCGGAATTGCCGACCGGATCGACCGGATACCCGGTGGCGGTCTCGCGGTAGTCGACTACAAGACCGGCGGTGCGCCCAGCAACCGGGCGGTGATCGAGGGCTATAATCTGCAACTGGGCCTGCTGGCAGCCCTCGCCGAACTGGGCGGATTCCCGGATATCGAAGGGGAAGCGGTAGCCTTCGAATATTGGTCCCTAGCGAAAAAGGGTGGAACCGACAGGTTCGGTCATGTCCGCTCCCCCACCCAGGGCCGCGCCGACAATGTGATCGCGGCGGACGCGATGGTCGACCATGCCGTGGCCCGGTTCAATAAGGCGGTAGACCTCTATCTGCTGGGCACGGAACCGATGACCGCCAAGCTGCACCCGGAATATGCCCGCTATGCCGATTATGACCAGCTGATGCGGCTGGAAGAATGGTACGGGCGGGCACCGGCGGAACGGGCGGACCATGAATAGCGGCAAGCCGAAAATCTTTCCGCTCGTCGACCGGCAAATCGATGCGGTCGAACCCGCGACCAATATCTGGCTAAGTGCGTCCGCGGGTACCGGCAAAACCCAGGTCCTGACCGCCCGCGTGTTTCGCCTGCTGCTGACCGAAAAGGTTGATCCCGAACATATTCTCTGCCTGACCTTTACCAAAGCGGGTGCCGCGGAAATGGCGGAGCGGATCAACCGCCAGCTGGCCGCCTGGGTTCGCATGGACGATATGCTGCTGGAAAACGATTTGCGTGCGATCGGCGCGCCGACTGGGCCGGCTACCCGGGATCGAGCGCGGACCTTGTTCGCCCGCGTCCTCGATGCCCAGGGCAGGGGTCTGCGGATCATGACGATCCACGGTTTCTGCCAGTCGCTGCTCGCTTCCTTTCCGGAAGAGGCTGGCATCGCCTCGATGTTCAAGCCGATAGAGGCACGCGACCAGAAAATACTGGCGCGCGAGACGCTGGGCGAACTGCTGCTCGAAGAGGAACGGGCAGGACGTTCGGAGATACTGGAAGCGATCCAGCGGCTGAGTATCCGGATGGGCGAGGATGCAACCGAACAGTTTCTCATGAACTGCGCGGCCAAGGCTGATGCTATGGAGAATCTTCCCACTGGCGTGCTGCCCTTCGTCCGGCGCCTGCTGGGATTGCCGGTCGAAGGCGACGTAACCTCCTGGCTGGCGGATCGCTGTGCCGACGAAGCGATAGACCGCCGCTCGATCTTGCTGTTGCGCGACGCCATGGCGGAATTTGGCGGCAAGAAGGAACAGGAACGGCAACTGGCAATCCGTCTCTGGCTCAATCTCGATCCGCGCGAACGGGCCGACGCCCTTCCGGATGTGCATCTGGTCTGGGCGACCAAGACCACGGGAGCACCGCCGAAGCCGACCAAGGGGCTGCTGAAGGCACTGCCGGACTATGATTTTATCGCCGGATCGTTGTACGAATGGAGCAATGGCCTGCTCGAGAAAGCGGTGCTGTTCGACTATGCCGACCTGTTCGCCGGCGCGCTGGAAGCCGGACGCGCCTTTTACCATCGCTATGCGGACGCCAAAAAGCTGCAAGGCGTCGTCGATTTCGACGATATGATCCGGATGACTGCAAGGTTGCTGCAGAAAAGCGATATGGCGGCATGGATCCGCCACAAGTTGGACCAGCGCACCGATCATATTTTGATCGACGAAGCGCAGGATACCAATCTTGCGCAATGGGATATCGTCCGTGCGCTCGCCGGCGAGTTTTTTGCCGGCATTGGCGCTGATCCTGAACGGCACCGGACCCTGTTCACGGTGGGCGACTTCAAGCAGGCGATATTCGGTTTTCAGGGAACCAGCCCGCATAATTACGCCAATGCGCGAATCGACTTTTTCGCACTCGCTCAGGCATCGGAACAATCGTTTGGCGATCTGTCTCTGGATCGCAGTTTCCGTTCGACTCCGCCGATCCTTGACGTTGTGGATTCGACGCTTGAACAGCTCAGCCACGAGCAACTGGGTCTCGCGCACCGGGTCCCCGAGCATCGCAGCAACTATCAGGGCGCCAGCGGCAGCGTGACATTGTGGAAGCCGATAGCCGATAGCAGCGACGCCGACGACGAGGATGAAGAATCGTGGGTCAGCGAGGAGAAAAGGGTATTTGCCCAGCAGTTGGCGCTGCAGATCAGGCGGTGGTTGTCGCCGGAAACCCCGCTCTGGCTGGACCGGGAAAACCGGGCGCTGCAACCGGGAGACGTCCTGATCCTCGTCAGCAAACGCGACGAGCTAAGCGCTCTCATCGTCGCTCGCCTGTTTGCCGAGCAGGTGCCGGTGGCGGGCATCGACCGTATACGCCTCAACCAGCCGCTGGTGGTGCAGGATCTGTTGTCCGCGGTCCGCTTCGTGCTGCAGCCCAACGATGATCTCAACCTGGCCAGCCTGCTGGTCTCGCCGCTCCTGGGCTGGTCGCAGGACGATCTGCTGGCCCGCGGTTATCGGGCCAAGGCGCATGCAGAGCAAAGTCTCTGGGAATTTCTGCGCCGGCAGAAAGGGTTCTCGGAGGAAATCCGGCCGCTGATGCAGTTGCTGGCGATGACCGATTTCAACACGCCGTACCAGTTTCTCGAAACCATATTGTCGGGTCCGATGCAGGGCAGGCGCAAATTGTTGGAGCGGCTCAGCCATGCCGCGGTCGATCCGCTCGACGAACTGCTGGCTACGGCGCTGGCTTTCGAGCGCGACCATATCCCCACACTGCAGGGTTTTCTGGACTGGTTTGACCGGGGCGACGTGGAGATTAAGCGCGAGCAGGTGGAGGGCGGCAACGAAGTACGGCTGATGACCGTGCACGGCGCCAAGGGATTGCAGGCGCCGCTGGTGATAATGGCCAACGCCACCTTTGACCCGGCGAACAAGAAAAGCAGTGGTTTCGCCATCAAGCTGGGAGAGGGGTCGGGCCTGGAGCTGGAATATCCGGTCGTCCCGGTGCGCAAGGCCGAGCGTGTCGGTATTCTCGCCGATCATGCCGCCCATGCCGACAGGATCGCGATGGAGGAACATTGGCGGTTATTATATGTCGCAATGACCCGGGCGGAAGAACATCTCGTGGTTGCCGGGGTTCTGGGACCGCAGGCCAAGGGAGAAGTCCCGGAACTGAGCTGGTATGGTGCCATCGAACGCGGCCTGATCGCATTGGGAACTGAATGGCAGGATGACCCGGACTGGTCGGCGGTTCGGCGATATGGGATCAAAAGCCGGAGCCAACCCGCGCCCGGCCCCGCGTTGAGTGGCGCGGTTGCGGGAGAGGCAGGTACGGCTGCAGCGCCCGCCTGGCTGTTCCAGTCCGCACCGGAAGAATCACGACCCCCGCGACCGCTCACCCCGTCGCATCTCGGGCCGGACGAAGCTAGCAACCCGCCGCCGGATTCGACCATGCGCGATGCGGCCGAGCGCGGGATATTGCTGCATAGCCTGTTCCAGCGATTGCCGGATATTGAACCCGAACGGCGCGTTGATGTGGCCGACCGCTGGCTGGCGAAGCAGAAGCAGGTCACGGATCCCGCTCGTCGCACGGAAATTATCAAAACGGTTCTGGCGGTGATGGACAATCCGCAATGGTCCGCGTTGTTCGTCCCGGAAAGCCTCGCCGAAGCCCCGATCGCGGCGGTTGTCGGGGAACATGTCATCTCCGGCACCGTCGACAGGCTGCTGATCACCGACGACCAGATTTATGTGGTCGATTTCAAGACCGGCCGCCGGGTGCCGGGCAGCGCGGCGGAGGCGCCGGTCGCCTATCTCCGCCAGATGGCAGCCTATGTCGCTGCGCTGGAAAAAATTTTTTCCGGGCGGTCGATCAGGGTGGGGCTGCTCTATTCGCATGGCCCCGAAATGCTGGAGCTTTCGTCAAGTCTGATCGAGCAGCACAAGCCCGGCTTTGAGCCGATATGAAAATCCTTTCGGCCAATCCGCTTGAGCGCAGAGGTCGGCGTAACTAGATAGGGTTCAAACAATTGGAGATTCGTTATGGCTACCAAGGCAATTACCGACGCAAGTTTCGAAGGCGACGTCCTGCAGGCGGATGGTCCGGTTCTGGTCGATTTCTGGGCGGAATGGTGTGGCCCGTGCAAGATGATCGGGCCCGCGCTGGAAGAAATCAGCAATGAAATGCTGGGCAAGGTAACCATCGCCAAGCTCAATATCGATGACAGTCCCGATGCCCCGGCAAAATATGGTGTGCGTGGCATTCCCACCATGATCCTGTTCAACAAGGGTGTTCCGGTTGAAACCAAGGTCGGTGCGGCACCGAAAAGCCAGCTCAAGCAATGGCTGGAACAGTCGCTGCCTGCCTAGGATTTGAAGATTTCCCCGAGCCGCTCGGCGGCCTCGTCCCAGAGTTTCGGTGACGAGGCCCCGAGTAGTCCTGTTCCATGGTCCGCGGGGCGATAAGGCGAACCATCCCATCGCGAGCATTTTCCACCCGCTTCGTTGAGAAACAATATGCCCGCGGCATGGTCCCAGGGCAGGGTGCGCTCAAACACCGAAATATGATTTGTACCCAGCACGAGCCGCGGATATTGTTCCGCGGCGCAGCGGGGGATGTCGACGATATCATAATGGACTTCGGCAGCACCGAGCAGGATTTTCCGCTGGACATCTGTCATGAATCCGGTCGCCAGCGCGGCCACCGGCCGGTCTGGATGATCATCGGGTACTGCGACCGGCTCGCCGTTCATGAAGGCACCGCCATCCTTTGCCGCATGGCAAATGCGCCCGCTGAGCGGCTCATAGAGCCAGCCTGCCACGGTTTCATCCTCCTCGCTCAGCGCAATCAGGATACCGAATGGCGGTTTGCCGGCGGCATAATTGCCGGTGCCGTCGATCGGATCGATGATCCACGCCTGACCCTCGGCCAGCCGATCCAGCACCGCAGGATCGGCGAAAAAGGCTTCCTCGCCGACAATTTTCGCGTCCGGTAGCAAGGCGGCGAGCTCCCCGGCGATATAGTCCTCGCTCAGCCTGTCCGCGACGGTCACCAGGTCGCCGGGAGTCTTTTCGTCAATCTCGTGAGACCGCAGATTCTGGTAATAAGGCAACAGGATGTCCCGTGATGCCTGCTTCAGGATGTCAAGGACGGGCTGATAGAGCCGGTGCAACAGCCTAGCTCCGGTAATCGGCGTTGATATCGATATAGCCGTGCGTCAAATCGCAGGTCCATACCTTGGCCTTGCCGCTGCCCAGGCCGATATCGACGGCGATATCAATCTCGCTACCCTTCAGATGCGCGGCCACCGGCGCTTCGTCATAATCCGGCACGACCAGGCCATCGCGCGCCACCGTAACGCCGCCAAATCCGATCGTCAGCCGATCCCGGTCCGCCGGTTCGCCGGCCTTACCGACGGCCATCACCACCCGGCCCCAATTGGCATCCTCTCCGGCGATCGCGGTCTTGACCAGGGGGGAGTTGGCGATCGAGAGGGCGATGCGCTTGGCGCTGTCGTCGCTGTCCGCTCCGGTCACCGCGATTTCGATAAATTTGCTCGCGCCTTCACCGTCGCGCACCACCAGATGCGCCAGCTGCATGCACAGATCGTTCAGCGCCGCCTGAAAGGCATCGGCACCGGCGTCATCGAACGAAGCTAGGGCAGCGGCGCCGCTCTTCCCGGTGGCAAAGGCCAGCACCGTATCGCTGGTCGATGTATCGCTGTCGACGGTGATGCAGTTGAAGCTCTTTTCCGTGGTGGCGCTCAGCATTTCCTGCAGAAAGCCGGCATCGACCGCCGCATCGGTGAAAATATAGCCAAGCATCGTCGCCATGTCGGGCGCGATCATCCCCGAACCCTTGATTATACCATTTAGATGGACCGTCCGGCCCCCGATAATGGCACTCGCGGTCGCCATTTTCGGGAATGTATCGGTTGTCATGATCGTCGATGCGGCTTCTTTCCAGTTGCAGGGCTGCGCGGCAAAGGCCGCTTGCAGACCCGCTTCGGCTTTGGCCGTGGGAAGCGGCACGCCGATCACGCCAGTGGAGGACACGAAAATCTCGTTTTCGTCGCAGCCCAGATGATCGCTCGCCAGCGACAATATCAACTGCACCGCCGCCTTGCCGCGCGCACCGGTAAAGGCATTGGCATTGCCGGCATTAACGACGAGGCCGCGTGCCTTTCCGCCCCGCAGCGCTTCCCGGCACCATTCGACTTCCGGCGAGGGGCATTTGCTGCTGGTCAGCACGCCGGCGACCGTGGTTCCCTTTGCCAGCTCGACAAAGGTCAGGTCACAGCGGTCCCAGTCCTTGTAGCGGGCGCGGGCGATCCGGGAGGTAACGCCCGCAATTTCGGGCAATGCAGGGAAATGCGCTGGTGCCAGCGGCGAAAGTTTGTCCGACACTTAACTTGCCTTTATCCGATGTTTTGATAGAACGCGCTCATGATCTCGGGGCCTCGTCCATGAACGCATATATTGCAAGTTTTATGTTGCTGCTGTTCAACGCTGTCGGCCTTGCCATGCCAGCGTCTGCAGCCGCCGAAGAGCGCCTGATGCCGGGGTTGGGGAGCGCCGCACAACTGGCCGATTCAGTGGTTCCCGGCACCTCCGCGGTGCTCGAATCCTCCGGCGCGGCCGTGGCACCTCATCCTTTGGGCGTGATATCCCTGCCGGTCTCCCCGCGCCTGGCATCCCATAGCGCTGAAAGCGGTCGACCCGTTTGGGCGGTGGTCGCGATGCGCGGCGAAGCCGGCGACAAGCTGGAACATGAAGAAGGCGCGCCCTAGCGCCACCACTGGCCTTGCCTATGTTGCATGGCAAGAAATTCTTCCCAAAATTCATCCTGTTGCGGGCTGTTTTCAGCCTGAAAAATTTCAAAATTGGAAAATGTCATGTTCGGCGATTTAGCCAAGTCCATCTTCGGGTCAGCCAATGACCGCTATGTAAAATCCATGCAAAAAGTCGTCGATGCGGTCAACGCGTTCGAACCGGAAATAGAAGTACTTTCGGACGAGGAACTGGCGGCAAAGACCCCTTATTTCAAGGAACGCGTGGCCGGCGGTGAATCGCTGGACGATATTTTGCCGGAAGCCTTTGCGGTTGTGCGGGAAGCGGCCAAGCGCACGCTGGGCCAGCGCCATTATGATGTGCAGCTGATCGGCGGCATCGTCCTGCATCGCGGCGAGATCGCCGAGATGCGGACCGGCGAGGGCAAGACGCTGGTCGCGACGCTCGCCTGCTATCTCAATGCGATCGAGGGCAAGGGCGTGCATGTCGTCACCGTCAACGACTATCTTGCCCGCCGCGACGCGGAATGGATGAGCCAGGTCTATAATTTCCTCGGTCTGGAGGTCGGCGTGATTATCCCGAATCTCGGCGAGGAAAAGCGACGGGCGGCCTATGCGGCGGATATTACCTACGGCACCAACAATGAATTCGGCTTCGACTATCTGCGCGACAATATGAAGCATGAACGCGCCCAGATGGTGCAGCGGCCATTCAACTTCGCCATTGTCGACGAGGTCGACTCGATCCTGATCGACGAAGCGCGGACGCCGCTGATCATTTCCGGGCCGACCGACGACAAGTCCGACCTTTATCTGCAGGTCAATGCGGTGGTCCAGAATATCACCGAAGAGGATTATGAAAAGGACGAAAAGTCGCGCAACATTTCCCTGACCGAGGAAGGCACGGAAAAGGCGGAACGTCTATTGGAGGAAGCCGGTCTGCTGGTCGGCAGCAATCTCTACGATTTCGAGAACACCCAGGTTGTCCACCATCTGAACCAGGCATTGATGGCCAATGTCATGCGCAAGCGCGACACCGACTATATCGTCAAGGACGGCAAGGTCATCATCATCGACGAGTTTACCGGCCGGATGATGGAAGGACGGCGCTGGTCCAATGGCCTGCACCAGGCGGTCGAGGCCAAGGAAGGCGTCCAGATCGAGCCGGAAAACCAGACCATGGCATCGATCACCTTCCAGAATTATTTCCGCATGTATCCCAAATTGTCCGGCATGACCGGCACCGCAGAAACCGAAGCGGCGGAATTTTTCGAAATCTACAAGATGAACGTCGTCACCATCCCGACCAACAAGCCGGTATTGCGGATCGACGAGAATGACGAGTTCTACAAGAACACGCTCGACAAGTTTGCCGCCATCGCGAAAACCGTCAAGGAACATAGCGACAAGGGTCAGCCGGTCCTGGTCGGTACCGTCTCGATCGAGAAATCGGAACTGCTCTCGGACTTCCTCAACAAGGAAGGCGTCGTGCACAATGTCCTCAACGCCCGCTTCCACGAACAGGAAGCGCATATCGTGGCTCAGGCCGGTTCGCCCGGCGCGGTGACCATTGCGACCAACATGGCCGGCCGCGGCACCGATATCCAGCTTGGTGGCAATATCGATTTCCGCATCGAAGACGAGCTGTCGGAAATGGAAGCCGGTCCGGAAAAGGACGCGGCGATCGCCAAGATTGAGGAAGAAGTGCGCGAATTGCGCCGTCTGGTCAGGGAAGCCGGCGGCCTGTTCGTGCTCGGCACCGAACGGCACGAAAGCCGCCGGATCGACAACCAGCTGCGCGGCCGCTCCGGTCGTCAGGGTGATCCCGGACTGAGCCGCTTCTACCTCTGCCTCGAGGATGATCTGCTGCGTATCTTCGGTACCGAGACCATGTTCGCGAAGATGATGAACAAGAATCTCGAGGACGGCGAGGCAATCGGCGGCAAATGGCTCTCGAAAGCGATCGAAACCGCCCAGAAGAAGGTCGAGGCGCGCAACTATGAAGCGCGCAAGCAGGTCGTTGAATATGATGATGTGATGAACGACCAGCGCAAGGTGATCTACGAGCAGCGCTCCGAGATCATGGACGCGGACACGGTCGGCGATGTCGTCGAGGACATGCGCCACGAAACCGTCAACGCGATGGTCGCCGATGCCTGCCCGCCGGGCAGCTATCCCGAGCAATGGGACATCGAGGGGCTGAAGGTCCGCGTCAAGGATGTGCTGAACCTCGAACCCGACATCGACAGCTGGCTGCAGGAAGACGCGGTGGAACCGGAAATGATCGAAACCCGCCTCTCCGACATGGCGGATGCCGATTTCAAAGCCAAGATGGCGCAGGTCGAAGCGGAAAATCCGGGAGTCTGGGCGCAGATCGAGAAATCAATCCTGCTCGAACTGCTCGATCATCACTGGAAAGAGCATCTGGCCACGCTGGATGCGCTGCGTCAGGTGGTTTTCCTCCGCGCCTATGCCCAGAAAAAGCCGCTCGACGAATATAAGCAGGAAGCCTTTGGCCTGTTCGAACGGATGCTGGAAATCATTCGCGAAGGGGTGACCAAGACGATCGCGATCAGCCAGTTCCACCGTCAGGAAGAAATTGTTCCACCGGAACTCCCTGACTTGCCGGACTTTCTGACCACGCATATCGATCCGCTGACCGGGGAAGATAACAGCAACGATATCGATGGCGGCACATTGGGTACGGTATCGACCTCCTTGCCGCCACGCCAGTCCGGAATGATGGATAATCCGCAGGACGCGTTCGATGGCAGCAAGGTCAGCCGCAATGCGCCTTGTCCCTGTGGGTCCGGACGCAAATACAAGCATTGCCACGGCAAGTTCTGATTTGAATCGCAGGCGGTCGGGCGAGCGCTGAGATGGCTTTCGGCATTTTCGGCCTGGCGATCCTCTTTGCGCTGACCGCGGCGCTTTACGCCAGCGTCGGCTTCGGCGGCGGTTCGACCTATATTGCCCTGCTGGCGCTGGCAGAGCTTGATTACCGGTCTCTGCCTGTCATAGCCTTGTTGTGCAATATCATTGTCGTGACCGGTGGGGCGATCCGATTCCAGCTTCGCGACCTGCTCGACTGGCCCAGGATCTGGCCGATCCTTGCTCTTTCCGTTCCTGCTGCCTGGCTTGGCGGCCGCGTCGCCATTGGCGAAGAGATTTTCCTGTTGCTGCTCGGCATGTCGCTGGCAGCGGCAGGAATTTTGCTGATCGCCGAGCCCTTCATCAAGCAGACCGAGAATGTGAAGAGAGGATGGACCGGCCACCCGTTGTTTGCGCCTGCGATCGGTTCCTTCATCGGCTTTCTCTCCGGCATGGTGGGAATCGGCGGTGGAATTTTCCTGGCCCCGATCCTGCTGCTGACCCGATGGTCGGACAGCCGCCGGATCGCAGCAACCGCCAGCGTGTTTATCCTGGTCAATTCGATCGCCGGTCTTGGCGGGCAGTTGGCAAAATCGGGGTTCGATAGCGGCGGGGAAGCGATCCTTGCCTATTGGCCGCTCTTTCTCGCTGTCCTGCTTGGCGGCCAGATCGGCAGCATATTGGCCAGCAAGTCATTACCGGAAATATGGATCCGGCGACTGACCGCGTTGCTTATACTCTATGTTGCCATACGGATTCTCTGGTTCTGACCGGGGACCGGTCGCTGTTTTTCGCCATGTCGCCAAGGCTGGCCTTGGGGATGGACAGCACGACCGAGCAATCGCGGGCGCGACTTGCCTGGTTAACATTTAATTGAGTCCTGCACGTTAAGACCCACTCATGTCCGGATTTTCTGACTTCCACATATTGACCGCCATTATCCTGATGCTGTTCGCGATTGTGTTCGGACTTCTTTACTATTCCGCCAGACGCCACAGGTTTTCCGCATGGATTTCGCTGGCCTATTTGGCGGCCCTGATCGCCTTTCTGCTCGACGCCACGCGCACAACTTCGACGCCCATGGCTGTTCTCTTCATTGCCACCGCCATGTTCTGGCTATTCAGTCTGGCGATTGCCAAGGCCATTTATGTCCGATGCGATGCGAAATTCCCGATAGCTGTGGCCGGACTGGCCCTCGTTCCTGCGACGGGCGGTTTGATATGGTTGAGCTTTGTCGAGCCGGATATATTCGCCCGCTCAATGCTGGCCAACGCCGTCGCCGGCCTGTTCCTCTCCTTTTCGTTACATCCGCTGTGGAAGACCGGAAAGGCACGGATCGACGGGGCCCTGTTCGGGGTCATAGGGGCCGTAGCTGCCGCGTTTGTCGCCAGGGTGGCGATCTTCTATTTCCTGCTTGGCCAGTCTCTTAGCGAGCAAAGCTATGCGCAGTCGACCTATGTCTGGATATTTCAGCTAACCAACGGAATTGCGGCGCTGGCTCTGGCGATCGTATTGCTGTTCGCGGCGGGGCATGACATGGTCCAGCATTTTTATAGCCAGTCCAGTCGCGACCCGCTGACCGGGTTGCTGAACCGGCGCGGCCTAAAAGGTTTGTTCAAGGCGCAGCGGGACCAGAGCCGCGACGCGATTTTCGTGCGCTCGATCATCCTCTTCGACATTGACCATTTCAAGCTGGTGAACGACGAATTTGGTCATGCTGCGGGTGATCAGGTGTTGCAAAGAATTGCGAAAACCGCCCTGTCCATGTGCCAGGAATATGGTGCGGTTGCGCGAACTGGTGGCGAGGAATTTGCCATACTGACCAACTGGATTCCGGTCGAATCCTCTCAGGCCCTTGCTCAGCACATATGCGACTCGCTCCGCTTCCTCGCGCACCCGGAACTTGGTCCCAGCCAGAAGGTTACAGCCAGTTTCGGTCTGGCCGTGCTGACCGATACCGATACACTGGTTGACGGGATGAATCGCGCCGACCAGGCCCTATATCGTGCCAAGCGAAACGGACGGAATCAGGTGGCCCTGGCCAAGGCCGCATGATCTGACAGTGGCCAGAAAAAAGTGGCTCCCCGAGTTGGATTCGAACCAACGGCCATTCGATTAACAGTCGAATGCTCTACCACTGAGCTATCGGGGAACATGCTCGGTAATGGACCGAGCCTTTCGTGGTGAAGCGCGCCTATAGCAACGACATTTGCGCCCCGCAAGCCATCAAACGACAAATTGTTCCATGGCGATGCGATCGTCCAGCGCATGTTCCGGATCGAACAACATGGTCAGGGCCTGGCTGCGGTCAATAGCGACCTTGACGCAGCTGACATCGCGGACTTCCTGCTGGTCGGCGACCGCGCTTACCGGCCGCTTTTCGGGATTGAGTACACGAATGCTGATCTCCATCTTGTCGGGCAGGATCGCGCCTTTCCAGCGTCTGGGCCGGAACGGACTGATCGGGGTCAACGCCAGCAGATTGCAGGTCAGCGGCAGGATCGGGCCGTTGGCAGACAGGTTATATGCGGTGGAGCCGGCCGGTGTGGCAACCAGCACGCCGTCGCATACCAGTTCCTCCATCATTACCCGGCCATTGATTTCGATCTCGAGCTTGGCGGTTTGCCGCGTCTCGCGGAGCAGCGAAACTTCGTTGATCGCGGGCAGGGTGAAGTTGGCGCCGGAGAGGGTCTCGACGTCCATTTTCAGGGGCTTGACCTTGAAGGAGCGGGCCTTGGCCAGCCGTTCGCCAAGGTCTTCGAGATGCCAGTTGTTCATCAGGAAGCCGACGGTGCCCAGGTTCATGCCATAGACAGGCATGATCGTACGGCGGTTGAGCATCTGGTGCAGTGTCTGCAGCATGAAACCGTCGCCGCCCAAAACAACGGCCTGATCGGCTTCCTGCGGCGGGACCCAGTCGATCAGGGACTTGAGCATTTCGGCGGCTTCCTGCGCCGGCTGGGTGGGCGATACGATCAGCGCCCATTTCTTCTTGGTCATCCGCCCGTGACGTTCATGTGACGCTCCAAAATCTCTGCGGACCCATCGAGCTGGGCATTGAAATCATGCCGTAGCGGTTTGAGCTTTAGAGCCTGCTGGAGCAGCTGGTCAACGGCAGCGATCCCGTCCCTGCGAACCGCGGCGCGCAGATCGACATGGGCATTGTGACCGAGACACATGAACATCTTGCCATCGGTGGTCAGTCGCAGCCGGTTGCAGTCGTCGCAGAAATTGTTGCTGAGCGGCGTGATCAGACCTAGCCGCAGTCCCAGTGGCTCGACCGACACATAGCGTGCCGGACCGGCGCTGCGGTGGGCGACCGGGGCGAGGGCATAGTGGTCTTGCAGCGGAAGGAGAAACTCATCGGCAGAAATATGGGCCAGCTTCCGATCCGCGCCAACGTCGCCGAGCGGCATGGTTTCGATGACCGTCAGATCATGATCGTTTCGCGCGCAATATTCGACCATCGGCAGCAGGTCGGACTCGTTGAAATCGCGCAATGCGACCATGTTGATCTTGACCCGAATACCCGCTTCTTTCGCCGCTTCTATCCCATCGAGAACGACCTTCACATCGGCGCCGCGAGTAATCTCGGCAAAACGGTCGGGGTCGAGCGTGTCCATGCTGACATTGACCCGCCGCATGCCATGGGCGGCAAGATGGTCAGCATATTCGCTTAGCAGCGACCCGTTGGTGGTCAGCGTCAATTCTTCCAGTTCACCGGTAGCCACCTTTCGGCCAAGGCGCTGGATGACGTCCCGCATATCGCGTCGGACCAGCGGTTCGCCGCCGGTCAGGCGGATCTTGCGGATTCCGTGACCGATGAATCGTTCGGCAATGAGAGTGATTTCCTCCAGAGTCAGCAGTTCCGACTTCGGCATGAACGTCATCTTCTCGGACATGCAATATTGGCAGCGGAAATTGCACCGATCGGTGACCGAAATCCGCAGATAATCAATTTTGCGTCCGAAACCGTCTTGCATTGGGCGCCTCACGATGATCCAAAGCCATTGAGTTAGCGATTTTGCGAAGAGCAGGCAACGCCCTATAAAGGTTTTTCTGCTACGGAAAAAGATAGGCGGCCGATCGAGAGCCGGCAATTTGCTCGTCCCGTTCAAGGAGTTTGGAAGTCAAGGAATCAACCATCTCGACGATGCATTCAGTCGAATTCAGGAATTTATTCCTGCTTTCCTTTCACCAACGTGATCCGTTGGCCGCAGAAATTGCGTCCTACGGGTGGCGAGTTCATTCTGCGCGCAGAATCGACAATTTGAGGAGCCGCTTTTTCTCGGCCGGTGCCATGATCGCCGTGATCGATGTTCGCCAAGCGGAAACACCCGGATTGAAGGCAATCGCAGAGCTCTGCAGAACCGCGACCGAGGGCGGCGTTGCAATACTCGCACTGGTCAACAGCAACAAAAGCCCGGCGATCGTCGGTCAATGTTTTGATTCCGGTGCAACCCATTATCTCGACTTTGCAGATACCGGGGCGGACCTTGCCCAGGCGATCAAATTTGCCTTTCGCTTTGTTGAGAATTTCCGGGGGGGTGCGGATCGGGCCATTCATGAGCAGTCCCTGATGACATCCGCGGATTTGCAATGGTCCGCGCCGCTGGGCCCGGGCACTGAATATTGGATCAGCGAAAACCTGTCGGCTGCCGCTGGCGAGATTGATCTACGGAAATATCCATTGACCGGCATTTATCGCTCCCTGTCGCGCGAAGAACGGAAGCGTGTGCGCGGTGCCATGGGGCGTCTGCGAGATGGTGCCAGGCAGGCCGCCGTCCCGCACCGGTTCAATGGCCGTCCGGTCATACATCACCTGCACGAAACAGAGAGCCGGATTTTCGGCAGAATCGAGTATCTGGCGACCACTGAAGAAGCGAATGACTGGACGGGGCAGGACCTGCTGTCCGGTCTGCAAAATACCGTATCTGCCGGTTCGTGGATTCGAAAGAAGCTGGCAGCCGGAAGCCAGTTGACGCTCGTGGCCCTCGGGATCAAAAATTTCCGGATGATCAACGCGGCGTTCGGAAGACATGCAGGGGATCAATTGCTGCGGATCGTCGGTCACCGGCTGATGGATCACACGCAACGCCATCATGCCGGTCCGCATCTGGTTGCACGGCTGGATGGTCAGAATTTTCTGATTGCCCTCGCAGATATGGAGCATAGCAAGATTTCGGATTTTGCCAATGAACTGCTCGTCAGCATTTTCAGTGACTTGCTTTTGGAAGGACGGCCCATCAATCCTGTCGCAAGGGCCGGTGTTGCGGTCGGGGACAGCGATTCAAGCGAGGACACGCTGATCAGGAAAGCCGTGCTTGCCCTGGCTGAAGCCACTGCGGCTGATGCCATACCGGTCAATTTCAGCACAGTCTCCGAAGCCGATGTTCGCCTTGAAGAAGCACTGGAGAGTCAACTGGCCGGAGCGATGGGTCGCGGGGAAATCGTTATTGCCTTTCAGCCGCAGATACAGATCGACACGGGGCAACTGGTGGGCGCGGAAGCGCTGGCCCGCTGGGAACATCCTGAATATGGCCTCTTGGGTGCTTCAACCCTGTTCTCGGTTGCCGAGCGCGCCGGCGTCATGGAATCACTCTCCACGCAGATTCACAAGCAGGCTTTGACACTGGCAGCGAACTGGCCCGTCAGTCTCGGCTTCCTCCGCCTTTCGATCAATGTCACTGCAGGTGATCTGGCGACCGCCACGTTTGACGACGACATGATGCGGCAGGTCGAGCTGGCGGGTTTTGAACCCGACCGCTTGACGCTGGAAATTACGGAATCCGAGTTGATCGGTAATCTGTCAGCATCGGCGAACAAGCTGCACCGCTTGCGGAAACTCGGGATTTGCATTGCAATCGACGATTTCGGAACTGGTTATAGCAGCCTGTCGTATCTCAAGGAACTGCCGGTGGACTATTTGAAGATCGACAGTGGTCTGACCGGCGATATTAGCGGGTCGCCAAAGGATCAGGTAGTGGTCCGGTCCATCATCGACATGGCGCACAGCCTGCATCTGAGCGTGATCGCCGAAGGTGTTGAAACGACGGCACAACTGAAAACCCTGGAAGAACAGGGCTGCCAGTATTTTCAGGGCTACCTGAGTTCCGGACCGCTTTCACCAGACGAATTTGAAGCCTTCGCCCTGCGCAGCAATTAGCCGGTAACGCGCTGCGCCAATTTCGACAGGCCCGTTGTCAATTGTGTCAGTCCGTGCAGTCGGGACTTGGGGTCGCGCCATTTGCGTTCGATGAACAATTTATTGTCGGGTCGGATGCGGGCTGTCCCCTTCAGGCGCTCGACATAGTCCAAGAGACCTTGAACATTCGGGAAACGGTCGTCCCGGAATGTCACCAAGGCGCCGCGGGGGCCCATTTCAATCTTGGCAATCTGTGCGTTCCCGCAGTTCATCTTGATGTGCATGAGCTTGAGGAGATTGTCCGTCTGGACTGGCAGATCACCAAATCTGTCGATCATTTCCGCGGCAAAGGATTCGATCTCCGGTAGCGTTTTGAGACCGTTCATGCGGCGATAGAGACCCATCCGGAGCGACAGGTCGGGCACATATTCTTCCGGAATCAAAATCGGTGCATCGACGGTAATCTGGGGGGAGAAGCTATCGGTCCGGATCGGTATGCCCGACCCTTTGGCTTTCGCCTCCAATATCGCATCTTCGAGCATGGACTGGTAGAGCTCGAAACCGACTTCCTTGATATGCCCGGACTGTTCATCGCCGAGCAAATTGCCGGCGCCGCGAATGTCGAGATCATGGCTGGCGAGTTCGAAGCCGGCACCCAGACTGTCGAGGTCACCCAGGATTTTCAACCGTTTCTCGGCTTTCTCGGTGATGATGCGGTCTTTCGGCGTTACCATATAGGCGTAAGCGCGGGTTTTCGAACGTCCGACCCGGCCGCGCAACTGATAGAGTTGAGCAAGACCGAAGCGGTCGGCGCGATGGATGATCAATGTGTTGGCGCTGGGGATGTCGAGACCGCTTTCGACAATCGTGGTTGAAAGCAGAACATCATAATTGCGGTCGTAAAAGGCCGACATTCGTTCTTCGACGGTGGCCGGAGCCATTTGTCCATGCGCCACGACATAGGTGAGTTCGGAGGCGTGCTTCTTGAGGAAATCCTCGATGTCGGGAAGGTCTGCAATGCGCGGAACAACAATGAATGATTGTCCTCCCCGATAATGTTCGCGCAAAAGGGCTTCGCGCAGCGGGATTGGATCCCATGGCATGACATAGGTGCGGACGGCAAGCCGGTCTACCGGCGGGGTCTGGATCACCGACAGCTCCCGCATGCCCGTCATCGCCATCTGCAGCGTCCGCGGGATCGGGGTGGCCGTGAGGGTCAGCACATGGACATCTGCCTTCATCGCCTTGAGCCGTTCCTTGTGGGTCACGCCAAAGCGCTGCTCTTCATCAATGATGATCAGGCCGAGTCGCTGGAACTCGATGGATTTGGCGAGCAGCGCATGGGTGCCAATCACAATATCGATATTGCCGCTGGTCAGACCTTCCCTGGTATTCTTTGCCTCCGCAGCAGGGACCAGCCTAGAAAGCCGGCCTATCTTGAGAGGAAAAGGCCGGAAACGTTCTTCGAAATTGTTGAAATGCTGACGGGCGAGCAGCGTGGTCGGTGCAATGATCGCGACCTGCATCCCGGCCATGGCTGCGGCAAAGGCAGCACGCATTGCGACCTCTGTCTTGCCAAAGCCGACATCACCGCACACCAGACGGTCCATTGCCTTGCCGGATGCCATGTCGGCGAGCACTTCCTCGATCGCCTGTTGTTGGTCGTCGGTTTCCTGATAGGGAAAGCGATCTACGAAACCGGCCATTTCGGACGCTTCCACGCGGGCAGGCGTCGCCGGTTGCAATGCACGCGCGGCAGCGGTTCTGAGCAGTTCGTGGGCGATCGCCCGGATTCGTTCCTTCAGCTTAGACTTGCGCCGCTGCCAGCCTTCACCACCGAGCCGGTCCAGCACAACGCTGTCCCCGCCTTCCCCGTATCGGCTGAGCACGTCGATATTCTCGACCGGCACGTAGAGCTTGTCGCCGCCCGCATATTTCAGATGGACGCAGTCATGCGGACTGGTACCGACCGGAATCGAAACAATGCCTTCGTACAAGCCTATGCCATGTTCCAGGTGAACAACCAGGTCACCCTGACCGAGCGCCGACAGTTCCTCGATGAACGCATCGCTGCTCTTGCGGCGCTTCGACTTGCGGACGAGCCGGTCGCCGAAAATGTCCTGCTCGGTGAGCAGCGACAGGTTGGCGGTGCGGAAACCCGAGGTCAGCGGCAATATGGTCAGCGCCACCCCGGGGATCGGCCCGAGACAGGCGTCCCATTCATCGCACAGCACGGCACCGCCCACGCCATGGTCCTTGAGCAGGTCGAAAATACGCGCGCGGGAACCCTTGCTGTAGCTCGCGACGATCGCGGTGGTACCGGATTTTGTCAGACTGTTGAGGTGCGCGCCCAGTGCCTGGTAGATATTCTCGTTGCGCGCCCGCTCCGGAGAAAAATCGCGCGGCGAGGACACCGAGATCGGGAGCACGGTTGCGGATTCCGGTTCGTCAAATTCGCTCAAAATATGAATGGGGCCGTCGCTCTGCCGGTCGCGCCATTCTTCCGGCGTCAGATAGAGCATCTCCGGGGGCAACGGGCGGTAGCTCGACAGATTGGCCTTGTCAGCCTCGACTCGGTTTCTGTGATAATCGGCAATGGAGGTGAATTGCGCTTCGGCCGCCGCCGGCCCCGCTGCATCCTGCAAAATTATGCAATCATCCCCCACATAGTCAAAAATCGTTGCCAGCCGATTCTCCAGCAGTGGCAACCAATGTTCCATGCCGGCCAGCCTCCGACCTTCGGAGATCGACTGGTACAGGGGATCGCTCGTTGACACGGCGCCAAAAAGATCGCGATAGCGGGTGCGGAAACGGGTGATGCTGTCGGGATCGAGCAGAAATTCCGAGACCGGCAGCAGATCCAGACTGTCGATATTGCCCACGGTGCGCTGGTCCGCCGGATCGAATTGTCGCAATGTTTCAATCTCGTCGCCAAACAAGTCGATTCGGATCGGCAGTTCGGCGCCTGGCGGAAAGAGATCGATCAGACCGCCGCGCGCAGCAAACTCCCCGCTGTCTGCCACCGTATCCACGCGGACAAATCCGTTCCCGTAGAGAAAAGTGATCAGCTTTTCCTGTTCGACGACCGTTCCCGGGGCCAGATGGGTGACAAATTCCCTGATTCGCGAGGGTTCCAGCACTCTTTGGGTAACCGCATTGACCGTCGTGACCACCAGCTGCGCACCGGTGAGCGGGAGCGCCAGCCGCGCCAGCGCGGCAAGTCGGTCCGATGTGGTGTGCAATGCTGGAGATGCGCGGTCGTAGGGCAGGCAGTCCCAGGCCGGAAACTCGACAATTTCCAGAGCGGGGGCAAAGAAACGGGCAGCCTCTGCCACAGCGCTCATCGCCGCGTCGTCGGTGGCAACGAACATGGTGCGCTGGTTTGACCGGGCCGCAATGTCGGAAAGGAATAGCGGACGATAGCCTGCCGGGACACCTGCTAGCGTCATGCCCTTTTCGGCGGTCAATAATTTATCGAGATAGGGCACTCAAAATCGCTTTGGATAGGTGACAGGGATATTATTTCGTCGCATCAATATAATCGAGTTGCTGCATTGCATCCATCTGGGGGCCACAGAAGGCAGGCGGAACGGGCAAGGTGCCAATCGCCCATGCCATAACATCCACATCATCCTCGGCGAGCAGCCGGTCAAACCAGTCAATCTCCTTTTCTGTCCAATCCTGGCCATGGCGATCGAAAAAGCCGCCGATCAGGAAATCAGCCTCTCTGGTTCCGCGATGCCATGCGCGAAATTGCAGCCGTTTCAGCTTTGTCTCGCGGTCCATATCTGCTGCTCCAACTTGGCTGGCATATTGAGCCAGCGAGGTATAAAGGCGGATAGACATGCGGCCAGAGATACTCAATCCATTATTTGGTGAAACCCAGTCGCTGAAGGGCGTCGGCAAGGTGCTCGCCAAGCCGCTCGAGAAGCTTCGCCTGATCCGGGTCAAGGATCTGCTTTATCATCAACCGAGCTACTGGATGCATCGCAAGCGTGTTGATATTCTGGACGAAGTGGATGTCGGCGAGACGATCATCATCCAGCTGACCCCGGTCGACTATCGTATCGGCGGTCCGCGTAGTCCCTTGCGGGTGCATGCTACGGACAAGCTGGGCAATTATATCAGCCTGACCTTTTTTGGCCGGAATCCGGGTTGGCCGAAGAAGTTGCTGCCGCTGGGCGAGCCCAAGATCATTTCCGGCAAGCTCGAGCGTTACGGTGACGAACTGCAGATTGTCCATCCCGATCAGGTGCTTGAGCCGGGGCAGGGTAATGATATCGCCTTGCTGGAGCCGATCTATCCGCTGGCTGAGGGGCTCGGCAATACACGGATGCGGCAATTGATCGAGCAGGCATTGGCACTCGCGCCGGCCCTACCCGAATGGATCGAACCAAGCCAGCTGGCGGCGAAGAACTGGAAGAATTGGAAGCATAGTATTGATGCTCTGCATCGCTCTCCGGGCGAGGGAGAGAGCGACAGGCTGGCTTATGACGAGGTGTTTGCCAACCAGCTGGCCTTCATGCTGGTGCGGGCCAGCAATCGCAGCAAGAAGGGGATTCCCATCCAAAGTGACGGCAGGTTGCGGGATCAGATGCAATTGCCCTTCGCACTGACCAGCGCACAAAAGCGCTGCATTGGGGAAATTGAAGGCGATCTTGCGCAAAATTCGCCGATGTTGCGCTTGCTCCAGGGCGATGTAGGCTCGGGAAAGACACTGGTCGCGGTGATGGCGCTGCTGGCCGCAGTGGAAGCCGGATATCAGGGTGCCTTTCTCGCGCCGACGGAAATTCTGGCCCGCCAGCATTTCGAGAGTCTGCAGAAATTACTGGCGGGCGTTCCGGTCAATCTCGCGATTCTGACCGGGCGGGACAAGGGCAGGTTGCGGGAAGCAACGCTAATGGGGCTGATGGACGGTTCGATCGACATATTGATCGGTACACACGCGATTTTTCAGGAGCATGTCCGCTACAAGAATCTCGCGGTCGCTGTTATCGACGAGCAGCATAAATTCGGGGTATCGCAGCGGCTGATGCTGACCCAGAAGGCGGAACGGACGCCGCATTTGCTCGCCATGACCGCCACGCCGATCCCCCGGACCTTGACGCTCAGCCAGTTTGGAGAAATGGATGTCTCGAAAATAGACGAGCTTCCCCCGGGCCGCCAAACCATCGAAACCAGCGTGATTGCCGATGCCCGCCTGCCGGATGTGGTCGAGGGTCTGGCACGGCATATTTCCTCGGGCGGTCAAGCCTATTGGGTCTGCCCGCTGATCGATGAAAGCGAGAAGAGCGATCTTGCAGCGGCGGAAGAGCGGGCCGCAAGCCTGAAAGCCCGATTCGGCGATCTGGTCGGTCTGGTGCATGGACGGATGAAGGGGCCAGACAAGGATCTGGTCATGACTCGCTTCCAGCGCGGCGAAATAAAGGTCCTGGTCGCCACGACGGTGATCGAGGTCGGGGTGGATGTGCCCAATGCCAGCCTGATGATTATCGAAGCAGCGGATCGTTTCGGTCTTGCCCAATTGCATCAGCTGCGAGGACGGGTCGGCAGGGGGAGCGTCAAATCCAACTGTTTGTTGATCCGTGGCGGCACGCTAAGCGAAACGGCTCGTGCCCGCCTTTCATTGATGCGCGAGACCAATGATGGTTTCCGCATTGCTGAGGAAGACCTGCGTTTGCGCGGAGCAGGTGAATTGCTGGGCACGCGGCAGTCGGGGGATGCGGGATTTCGTGTCGCGACTCCAGCGCAGGTCAGCGAACTGATCGGAGCGGCCACCGACGATGCGCGCCTGCTGCTCGACCGCGACGGCGGCTTGGCCAGCGAAAGAGGGAAGGCGGCGCGGATCGCGCTTTACCTGTTCGAGCGTGATTGGGGTGTTGGCCTATTGCGCAGCGGCTAGCGTTTAGAGGCGGTTGATCTTGTCCAGCATGGCCACGAAATCCGGTTCTCTTATCACCCGTTCAAACTGGAAACCGTGGCGTCCCTGATGAGACCAGACGAGATAGGCTTCGATGCGTCCGGTGACGGGTAGGCGAACGGTTACCCGGTCACCCTTTTCCATATCGATTGGGTCGGACAACATCATTCCGGTGGCAGAAATATTGGCAACGCGAACCCGGATTTCCTGATCAGGCTGAATTTCGCAGATGGTTTCGAAATCGACCGGAAAACGCGTCGCACGGCGCAAATCGGACGATGTGTCTGGCGATGCAATCTTCATGTTCCATGAACTCCATTCATCGTTCGTTCCGACCTTAGCCTATGAACAAGAACAATTCGTAAATGCGCGCAGAGGCAAGGTGCAGGTTCAGGATTTGCGGAGCAGTCCGTGCTTCTTTTTCCCTGCCGAAATTTTGACCGCGCGATCGGTGATCGCAATGCAATACGCTGGATCCTTTATCGGTCTATCATCTACTCGGGCACCGCCGCCAGCCACAAGCCGCTTTGCTTCTCCGTTCGATGCACAAAAACCGATGCCAACCAGGGCCTCGATGAGGGATATTTCGCTAGCTTCGACCGAATGAATCGGCAACTCGCCGCCAGTGCCGCCCTGTTCGAAAGTTTGCTGAGCGGTATCGGCGGCCTCTTTCGCCGCTTTCTCGCCATGGGCCAGGCTGGTTGCAGCATCTGCCAGAATTTTCTTGGCCTCGTTGATTTCCGATCCCTGCATCGATTCCAGACGGGCAATTTCGGACAGATCAATATCCGTGAACAGGCGCATGAATTTGCCGACATCCCGGTCATCGGCATTTCGCCAGAATTGCCAGTAATCATAGGGACTGAGCCGATCGGCGTTGAGCCAGATCGCACCATCCACAGATTTGCCCATTTTCGAGCCGTCAGATTTCGTAATGAGCGGGGTCGTCACGCCAAAAAGTTCCGCGCCATCAATCCGGCGGCCGAGTTCGACGCCGTTGACAATATTCCCCCATTGGTCGGAGCCGCCCATCTGCAATCTGCAGCCATGTTGACGCGACAGTTCGAGATAATCATAGGCCTGCAAGATCATATAATTGAATTCGAGGAACGTGAGCGGCTGCTCCCGCTCCAGCCGCAATTTGACCGAATCAAAGGTCAGCATCCGGTTGATCGTAAAATGGCGCCCGACTTCCTGTAAAAAGGGAATATATTCGAGCTTGTCGAGCCAGTCGGCATTGTTGACCATGACGGCATCCGTGGGGCCGTCACCAAATGTCAGAAAGCGCTCGAAACAGGTCCGGATAGAGGCGATGTTCGCTTCTATGCGTTCATTGTCGAGCAGCTGGCGGACAGCATCCTTGCCCGAAGGATCACCTATTTTTGTCGTGCCGCCGCCCATCAGGACGATCGGCTTGTGCCCTGCCTGCTGCAGCCGGCGCAGCAACATGATCGAGACGAGATTGCCGACATGGAGCGAATCTGCGGTCGCATCAAATCCGACATAGCCGGGGATGATGTGTTGCGCCGCGAGGGAGTCCAATGCGTCGGCATCGGTCAACTGGTGGATATAGCCTCGCTCGTTCAGCAGGCGCAGCAGATCGGATTGATATTGGCTCATGGGACGCGTCGTTACAGCCTTGTTCTGTCCTGTGCAATTGCCGGTTTCGGGCTGTGCAAAAGATTGGCAAATATTTGCGATCGAATATATGCGGTTACGACACCAAGCCACTGTCATGAATGTGACAAAGCTGCGGTGAGAAAGCCAGACGTTTCTCCCAGCCATATTGAAAGATTGCGATGCCCGAACCCTTGTCCTGCCATCCGGATTTTGCTGCTGATTCCGTCACTGGGATCGGAGTGACTGTCGAATATCAACCGACAGGCAAATTGCTTTTGCAATACAAGGTTCTCGGGTTGGTGAATCAACTGGTAATGCCGGAACGGTTGCCACCGGAACGAAGCGACGATCTGTGGCAACAAACCTGTTTCGAAGCCTTTATTGGCGCGTCCGACGATCCGGCTTATCTGGAACTGAACTTTTCCCCCTCAACGCAGTGGGCCGCCTATGGGTTTTCCAGCTATCGCGAAGGCATGAGCGACCTTGAAATCGTTACCCCTCCAGATATTGGAATCTCGCATACGTCGGACAGTTTTGAACTTCTGGCGGAGGTGAATCTCAGCGGACTTCCGATGATCGATGCTGGCTGTCTGGAACTGGCTTTGACCGCAGTGGTCGCAGAAAAAAATGGCCGAAAATCGTTCTGGGCATTAAAGCATCCTGCGGGCAATCCGGATTTTCACAATCGGGATTGCTTTCTCCACAAAGTGAAAATGGCGAAATCGCGATGAAATTTGGAATAGACCGGCTTGTCGAAGAGGCAGAACTCAGAAAGCCTCTGGAAGGAAAGCGGGTGGCGTTGCTCGCGCATCCGGCATCTGTCACGAGCGATTTGACCCATTCGCTGGACGTGCTTGCGGCCCTGGACGGGATCAATGTGACTGCGGCTTTTGGTCCGCAGCATGGTTTGCGGGGCGACAAGCAGGACAATATGATCGAAACCGAGGACTATCTTGATCCGGTTCACGATATTCCGGTTTTCAGCCTTTACGGCGAAGTCCGGCGGCCGACGGCGCAATCGATGGATACATGCGATGTCGTGCTGATCGATCTTCAGGATCTGGGCTGCCGAATCTACACATTTATCACGACCTTGCGATATATGCTGGAGGCGGCGGCCGAGCATGGCAAAGCGATATGGGTGCTGGACCGGCCCAACCCGGCAGGCAGGCCGATCGAGGGGACCATCCTGGAGGAAGGATGGGAAAGTTTCGTTGGGGCTGCTCCCATGCCGATGCGGCACGGGCTTACCATGGGCGAAATGGGCCAATGGCTGATTGACCATTTCGGCCTTGACGTGGAATACAAGGTCATTTCGATGCAGGGATGGCAGCCGGAAGGCCCCGGATTTGGCTGGCCGGAAGATCGTATCTGGGTCAATCCCAGTCCCAATGCGCCCAATGTCAACATGGCGCGCGCCTATGCGGGTACGGTGATGCTGGAAGGGACCACGCTGTCGGAAGGGCGGGGAACGACCCGACCGCTGGAGCTGTTTGGCGCGCCGGACATTGATGCCCGGGCGGTCATGGCGGAAATGCAGCGACAGGCACCGCAGTGGCTGAATGGTTGCCTGTTGCGGGAAATCTGGTTTGAACCCACTTTCCACAAGCATCAGGGCAAGTTGTGCAACGGTGTCCAGATTCATGCGGAGGGTCCGGCCTATGATCACCATGCTTTTCGCCCCTGGCGGCTTCAGGCCCTGGCGTTCAAGGTGATTGGCACGCTGTATCCCGGATATGAATTGTGGCGCGACTTCCCCTATGAATATGAGGAGGAAAGGCTGGCTTTTGACGTGATCAACGGTGGACCGGCCTTGCGGGAGTGGATCGAGAATCCTTCGTCGGGCGCGAATGATCTGGAAGCGATTACGGCACCCGGCGAGCGGGCATGGGGAGAGATGCTGAAAGATCACCTGCTCTATTGATATGCTGCACTGCAACATATTTATTGCATTCGGACTGAAATCTGATAATTTGCGAGAATGTTACCGAGCAAAGAAATTTTCGAAGGGGTCGCGCTGAAAAAATGTGTGGCCGCGACCTATAACAATACGATTTTCAAGCTGGCGCCGCATATCCTCTATACCAGACATGACGAGATGTATGTCGATGCGGTCCCGCTCGAGAAAGACGGCCAGCCGCCGAAGGAAGTCAAGCTCGGGACTTTCAAGCTTTCCGGCCTGAAGGATGTGCGGGTTGAAGAGCTGCATTTTGAAATGTCGGAAATATTCGAGCCGGCAGCCGAAAAATATGAGGGTACTACCCTGTTGGCGGTCGAGGGGTAGACGCTGTTTCGGTGAAATCGAAGCATCGAGTTGTCCAACCACAATGAAATAAGGTCCGGCGATCAACCCTGCTTGCGGGTCAGTTCCTTCATCGCGTCGCTGAGACCGTCCACGGTCAGCGGATACATCCGGTCATTCATCAGTTCGCGGATGATCTTGACGCTTTGCGAATAGCCCCATTGCTTTTCCGGTACCGGATTGAGCCAGGCCGCAGCGGGATAGGTGTTGGTCAGTCGGTGCATCCAGGTGACCCCGGCTTCCTCGTTGAAATGTTCGACCGAACCGCCCGGATGGGTGATCTCATAGGGACTCATGGACGCGTCGCCGACGAAGATCAGCTTATAGTCATGGCCATATTTGTGCAGGATATCCCAGGTGTTGGTGCGTTCCGAAAAGCGGCGGCGATTGTCCTTCCACACGCCTTCATAGGGGCAATTGTGGAAATAGAAAAATTCGAGATTCTTGAACTCCGAGGTCGCGGCGCTGAACAGCTCTTCGCACAGCTTGACGAAGGGATCCATCGAGCCGCCAACATCGAGAAACAGCAGCAATTTAACCGCATTGTGCCGTTCGGCCCGCATGTGGATATCCAGCCAGCCCTTTTTGGCGGTGCCATTGATTGTCCGGTCTATATCCAGCTCGTCCGCGGCGCCTTCGCGGGCGAATTTGCGCAGACGGCGCAGGGCAACCTTGATGTTGCGGGTGCCCAGCAGCTTGCTGTTGTCGAGATTCTGGAACTCGCGCTTGTCCCAGACCTTGATCGCCTTTCTCTGGCCGCCTTCGCCGCCAATGCGGACGCCTTCGGGATTATAGCCGGAATTACCGTAGGGCGAGGTACCACCGGTGCCGATCCACTTGCTGCCGCCTTCGTGCCGCTTTTCCTGTTCCGCGAGACGCTCTTTCAGCGTCTCCATGATTTCGTCCCAGCTGCCGAGAGACTTGATCTTCTCCATTTCCTCTTCGGACAGATATTTCTCCGCGACTGCCTTCAGCCAGTCGAGCGGGATGTCTTCTTCCTGCACGCCGTAGCTGGTCTCGATGCCCTTGAAGACTTTCGAAAAAACCTGGTCGAAGCGATCGAGCAGGCCTTCGTCCTTCACGAAGGTGGCGCGGGAGAGATAGTAAAATTCTTCCGGATTGCGGCGGATAACGTCCTTTTCCAGCGCCTCGAGCAGGACCAGATGTTCCTTGAGCGAGGCGGTGATGCCGGCGGCCCTGAGCTCGTCCATGAAGTTGAAGAACATCGTCCGGACCCTTGCCTAGCGCGCTTCGCGCTTCGCCATGAATGCCAGCCGTTCGAAGAGCATCACGTCCTGTTCGTTCTTCAGCAGCGCGCCGTGCAGGGGCGGGATGGCCTTGCTGGAATCCTTGGATTGCAGCACGTCGAGCGGCATGTCTTCGTTGAGAATCAGTTTCAGCCAGTCGAGCAATTCGCTGGTGCTTGGCTTTTTCTTAAGGCCGGGCACGTCCCTGACATCATAGAAAATGTCCATTGCCCGTTTGACCAGAACGCCCTGAATGTCAGGGAAATGGACGTTGATAATTTCCTGCATGGTCTCGCGGTCGGGGAATTTGATATAGTGGAAGAAACAACGGCGCAGGAATGCGTCGGGCAGTTCCTTCTCGTTGTTGGAAGTGATGATAACGATTGGCCGCTCTGCTGCCTTGATCGTCTCTTTCGTTTCGTAGACATGGAATTCCATGCGGTCGAGTTCCTGCAGTAGGTCGTTGGGGAATTCGATGTCCGCCTTGTCGATTTCGTCGATCAGCAGAACCGGCAGTTCGGGAGCGGTGAAGGCCTCCCACAATTTGCCCTTGCGGATATAGTTGGAAATGTCGTGGACGCGCTCGTCGCCGAGCTGGCCATCGCGCAGCCGTGCCACCGCATCATATTCATAGAGGCCCTGATGCGCCTTGGTGGTCGACTTGACGTTCCACTCGATCAGCGGGGTGCCCATCGCCTTGGCGATTTCATAGGCCAGCACCGTCTTGCCGGTGCCGGGCTCGCCCTTGACGAGGAGCGGGCGGCGGAGGGTCATGGCGGCGTTGACAGCAACCTTCAGATCGTCGGTTGCTACATAGTCTTCGGTCCCGTCAAAACGCATGATATTCTATTCCTTGCCTTGAAAGTCAAAGCATAGGCGATAGGGAAAATGGCCATATCAGGCAAGTTAATCATTTAGTTAAGTTCGCCAGCAGTGGCGGATAAGCCTAGCGGGACAAGCGGGTATTGCGACGGGCTTCCAGAAGCTGCCAAAGCCCGCGATGCTGATTTAGCAGCTGTTCGCGACCAAAATTCAATGCCCGTTCCAGAGCCGGAGTCGCTGCCAGTCGGCTATGGAGCTCAGCAGTTTCGTGGATACCGGGCAAGATTGATGCGCGTGCCTCTACGCCGACACGCAGGGCGATCCGTTCCAGAATATTTCTGACGAAATGCCAGTCCGCCACCAGCGCAATGGCGGCGCCAATAGCGCATCCGCTGCGATCGGACTGGGACAGCATCTCCAACGCCTTGCGCTGACCCAGCACCGCGGCGTTGCTCTGATCGTCCGCGCTTACCCCCGAAATAGGTCCGGCCGCTACGGTCAGCTTCGTCAGAAACGCGCGTTCGGCAGCAAAACCGTCGGTGGCCTGGAGCAGCCATTCCCGCGCTGCATCGTCCACCGTTTTGGTAGCGGCATGATCGATCACACCGGGATGGCGCCCGTGCAAAACGCACATGAAATGGGAAATATCGGCAATATCCGCACCGGATAACAGCGAAAAATCCTCGGCAATCAGCCTGACATAGGGTGCGGTATCGCTGCCATAGGTGGCGACCTGTCCAGCGAACCCCGGTTGGGCCACAAATTGTGCGTTCTGTCCTAGCATCGCGTACCCGATATCCCGACCATGTTTACGAAAATGCAACAATCATCTTCAACGAAGGTCGAATATACTACCGATACCTAAAGAGTCGGTTTACCGCCCGTTAGGGATTTGCAAACCATAGCCAGCCAAGACCGGTTGCGGATTATTGATCAAGGAAGCTGCGCATCTTGCGGCTGCGGCTGGGGTGTTTCAGTTTCCTCAGCGCCTTTGCCTCGATCTGCCGGATGCGTTCGCGGGTCACGGAAAACTGCTGGCCCACTTCCTCGAGCGTGTGATCGGTGTTCATTCCGATTCCGAAGCGCATCCGCAGCACGCGTTCCTCGCGTGGAGTCAGGCTGGCCAACACGCGGGTCACGGTTTCCTTCAGATTGGCCTGGATCGCCGCATCGACCGGAATGATCGCGTTCTTGTCCTCGATGAAGTCGCCGAGATGCGAATCTTCCTCGTCGCCGATCGGCGTTTCGAGCGAGATCGGTTCCTTGGCGATCTTCATCACCTTGCGCACTTTTTCGAGCGGCATGGAGAGGCGTTCGGCCATTTCCTCCGGCGTGGGTTCGCGGCCCTGCTCGTGCAGGAACTGGCGGCTGGTCCGAACCAGCTTGTTGATCGTTTCGATCATGTGCACCGGGATACGGATCGTGCGGGCCTGATCGGCGATCGAGCGGGTGATCGCTTGGCGAATCCACCAGGTGGCGTAGGTGCTGAACTTGTAGCCGCGGCGATATTCGAACTTGTCGACCGCCTTCATCAGGCCGATATTGCCTTCCTGAATAAGATCGAGGAATTGCAGGCCGCGATTGGTATATTTCTTGGCGATGGAGATCACCAGCCGGAGATTGGCCTCGACCATTTCCTTTTTGGCGATGCGCGCTTCGCGCTCGCCCTTTTGCACCATGTTGACGATACGCCGGAATTCAACCAGCGAGGTGCCGGTTGCGTTGGCGATATCGGAAATTTCTGCGCGGATGCGATCGACGGCGTCGGCTTCCTTTGCGACAAAGGCAGCCCATTTCTTGTCGGTCTTGGCCATGCTGGCCATCCAGTTGTCGTCGAGTTCGTTGCCGACATAGCTTTCCAGAAAGGCGCGGCGCGGTACCTTGTGCCGCTCGGCCAGGCGGAGCATCTGGCCGCCGAGCGTGGTCAGCCGGCGGTTGAACGAGTAAAGCTGGTCGACCAGAAATTCGATCTTGTTGGCGTGAAACTGCACGCTTTCGACCAGAGCGGTCAGTTCTTCGCGCAAATCGTGATATTTTTTCTCGGATGATGCCGGAAAATCCTTGCCGGCAGCGAGCGATTCCAGCCGGGTGCTCTGCAATTTCGAGAATTTCTTGAAAACGGAAGTGATCAGCGCAAATTTTTCGAGGGCTGCGGGCTTCAGGGTCTCTTCCATCTGGGCGAGAGAAAGGGTATTGTCTTCCTCTTCCTCCTCGACGACGCGCTTGGTACGGCGTTCGGTCAGTTCGGCTTCTTCATCATCTTCGCCATCGGCCGGTTCGGCATCCTCGACCTCGTCATCGTCCTTGAACGAGGGGCCAGCGGTTTTCTCGCTGATTTCGCCATCGTCGTCGTCGCCTTCTTCCAGATTTTCCGGAACCGGGTCCTTCGAGAGCATGGCGTCTAGATCGAGAATTTCGCGCAGCTGCATTTCGCCGTCGTTCAGCGCGGTCGACCATTCGATGATCGCGTTGAAGGTCGTCGGGCTTTCGCAGAGGCCCCAGATCATGGTGTCGCGGCCTGCCTCGATGCGCTTGGCAATGGCAATCTCGCCTTCGCGGCTGAGCAATTCCACGGCGCCCATTTCGCGCAAATACATGCGGACCGGATCGTCGGTGCGATCGGCTGCGGCTTTCTTCGGGGCGGCGGCGGCGGACTTTTTCTCCTTGTCCTTGCCGTCAATCGATTCGACTTCGTCGCCGCCCAGTTCTTCGGCAGCTTCCTCGTCATTCTCGACGATCCGGACGCCCATCTCCGA
>Ga0209346_1000541_pt1 | contig 31370 bp, 34 predicted proteins | sample AutmiccommunBRH9_FD_187381 | JGI IMG/M metagenome (GOLD analysis project Ga0209346, IMG submission 187381) | Deep subsurface microbial communities from Mt. Terri, Switzerland - Autotrophic microbial communities BRH/9 (SPAdes) (version 2) | ecosystem: Environmental > Aquatic > Deep subsurface >...
GCTAAGAAAAACTCTGCAACATCTTCAGCCGAACTGATTCCCCCCATGCCGATAATCGGAATCGAAACATTTTTATAGACCTCATAAATCATTCTAAGAGCGACCGGCTTGATTGCCGGACCGGATAATCCGCCGATTTTATTCGCTAAAATGGGCTTTCTTGTTTTGAGGTCAAAGCGCATACCGATTAAGGTATTGATCATACTTAATCCATCAGCCCCGGCAGCTTCTACAGCCTGAGCCATGGCGACGATATCAGTAACATTCGGTGACAGCTTTACATATACAGGGACCTGACTAACCTCCTTAACAGCCTTAGTTAACTCAGCAGCTATTTTAGGATCTGTCCCAAAGGTTATTCCACCGCATTTAACATTGGGACAGGAGATATTCAGCTCAATCATCCTAACTGTTTTAGATGCGGAAACCTGCCTAGTTACCTCAAGATAGTCCTCCGTCATTGTTCCAGCGACATTGACGATAATCGGAGTCTTAAATTGCTCTAGCCAAGGTAACTCCTGATTTAAAACTGCTTCAACCCCAGGATTTTGCAAGCCGATAGCATTAAGCATTCCGCTAGGTGTTTCGGCAATTCTTGGAGTATTATTGCCAAGCCGTTCCTCAAGAGTTGTTGCTTTTACCACCACGGCTCCCAGCTTAGCAAGGTTATAAAACTTGGAATACTCCCGCCCAAAACCAAAGCAGCCTGAAGCCGGCATAATTGGGTTTTTTAAGGCAAGATCACCTAATTTAACTTCGAGCCTGTTACTCATAGCTCCACCTCCCTAAAAGCAAAAACCGGGCCATCAGAGCAAACCTTTTTCGATGCGGTACCGCCATCCGGTTTCGTCAATTTAACAGTACAGCCGTAGCAGGCACCGACGCCACAAGCCATTCGCTCTTCAAGAGAAAAATAACCCTCGATGGGATAATCAATCCAGAGATCTCTAATCGCCTTAAGCATCGGCTTTGGTCCAACAGCATAAAAACAATCCCAGCTATCCCCAGAGTTGATCAGTTGCAGAACATTTCCCTTAAGGCCTATGCTTCCGTCAACAGAAGCGATCCGCGTTTCCGTCAGCTTAGTAAACTCCTCAATCAAAAACGCTTCACTGCTAGACTGATAGCCTAATAATACCGTTACCCTGCTTCCACTTGCCACAAGCCTTTTTGCCAGATAGTATAACGGAGGAATTCCAACTCCGCCGCCGATTAAAACTATCTTATCTTCAGCTTGCTGTTTGGGATCAGCAAAACCATTTCCTAATGGTCCCAAAACATCAAGATAGTCACCAGCCTGTTTGACTGCTAAAATGCTCGTCCCTTGACCGGCCAGTCGGTAGATCAGACTAGTCTCTTGTTTTTTTGGATTACAATCATGAATGCTTACTGGTCTTCTTAATAACGGTTGATTACTATCGCTTATCCTGACATGCAAGAATTGCCCGGGTACAGGTCGATAGGCTTTATTTTGCTGATTGTCAACGGTTTCTAAGGTTAAGCGATAGATATTCTTAGCAATACTAATATTTTCTTTTACTTTCATTTGATACTGCTCCATTAGTTGGTCACCAACCCCATCTGAGAAGAAGAGACCGGCTTAGTTGTAAAGGTTATCGATTCTAAGACATGGAGCAGGGCATAAGCAGTATCCAATGAGGTTAAGCAGGGAATGCCGTATTCCACTGATTCTCGCCTAATCCTAAAGCCATCTCTTTCGGTATCCTTGCCTTTAGTAAGTGTATTAATCACAAAGTTGATTTTTTGTGCTCTAATCTCATCAATTATATTCGGCTTGCCCTCATGAAGCTTTTTAACAGGTGATACATCTATCCCATTTTCCGCAAAAAATGCTGCCGTTCCCTTTGTAGCTTTGATTCTAAAGCCGATTTGATTAAATTTTCTAAATAAGTCTATTGCTTCATCCTTATCTTTGTCAGCAATTGTTGCCAAAACCGTTCCGAATTCCGGTATTTTAATACCTGCCGCAATCAATCCTTTATATAATGCTTTAGCAAATTGTGAATCAGAACCAATTACTTCACCAGTTGACTTCATTTCTGGACCTAAGGTTACGTCTACTCTTCTGAGCTTGGAAAAGGAGAATACCGGAACCTTTACGGCGACCAGATTTTTTTGGGGAACTGCATACCCTAATGGGAAACCTAAGTCTTCCAGCTTATAATCAAGAATTACCTTTGTTGCAATATTTGCCATCGGGATATTTGTCACCTTGCTCAAGAAGGGAACTGTCCTCGATGCCCTCGGATTAACTTCAATTACATAAACCTCACCTTTGTAGATTACAAACTGGATATTTAGCAGCCCTTTAGTCTTTAAACCGATTGCCAATTTTTCTGTCATGATAATTATTTGCTCCAGCTCTTCTTCAGTTAACGATTGGGGAGGATAAACAGCAATTGAATCGCCTGAATGGACTCCTGCCCTTTCCACGTGCTCCATAATGCCAGGAATTATCACAGACTCACCGTCGCTTATCGCGTCAACCTCTACTTCCTTACCGGTTAAATAGCGATCTATTAGAACCGGATGCTCCAGAGAAACCTGAACATTTTCCTCCAAATACCTTAATAACTCTTGCTTGGAGTAAATTATTTCCATCGCTCTCCCACCAAGTACATAGGATGGTCGAATAAGAACCGGATAACCCAGCCTCTCAGCAACCTTAACGGCCTCCTCCCTAGTCATTGCTGTACCGCCAGGTGGCTGTTTTAGCTCCAGACTATTAATTAGCTCCTCGAAGCGCTTCCTGTTCTCCGCTTGATCAATAGCGTCAAGTGAGGTACCTAATAGCTGAATACCGGAATTCGCCAGACTTTCTGCCAAATTTATTGAGGTTTGTCCGCCAAACTGTACTATCACACCTAATGGTCGTTCCTTATTAATTACCTGTAGAACATCCTCAAAGGTTAATGGTTCAAAGTAAAGCCTGTCAGCTACATTAAAGTCTGTCGATACTGTCTCTGGGTTGCTGTTAATAATTACAGCTTCATAACCAGCTTCCTGAATTGCCCAGACGGCGTGAACTGTTGAATAATCAAACTCGATCCCCTGACCAATCCTAATTGGCCCTGAACCAATAACTACGACCGATTCTTTTACACCTCTTCTTACTTCATCCTCAATTTCATATGTAGAGTAATAATAGGGGGTATAGGATTCGAATTCCGCTGCGCAGGTATCGACCATTTTGTAAACAGGGTTTATTGAGAAATCTTCCCTTCTACTCCGTACATCTTGTTCTTTAAGCTGTTTTAATATGGCTATTTGTTTATCAGCAAATCCTGATTTTTTCCAATTTAAAAGATTTTCCGCTGTCAGCGGCTGATTAATAATTTCTTTTTCTAATTGAACCAGTCGCATTATTTTAAATAAAAAGAATCTGTCAATCTTAGTTGCTTGGTAGAGCTCCTCGAGCGACCCATCCCTTCTGAACCATTCCGCAACGTGCCAAAGCCTTTCATCTGTTGGTACTGAGGCTTCTTGCAATAAAGATTTTTCATCCAATTTATCCAACTCTAATGAAGAGACATATAGACCAAAGCGCTTGATCTCTAAGGAACGAATAGCCTTTTGCAGGGATTCCTCGAAACTTCTGCCAATCGCCATAACCTCTCCAGTAGCCTTCATTTGGGTACCTAATTTACGGTTTGCTGATTGAAATTTATCAAACGGCCATCTAGGAATTTTTGTTACGATATAGTCCAGTGCCGGCTCATAGCTGGCAAAGGTGTTCATAGTGATCGGATTCTTAATTTCGTCCAAAGTATAGCCAAGAGCTATTTTTGCGGAAATTTTGGCGATCGGGTAACCTGTTGCTTTTGATGCTAACGCACTCGAACGACTTACTCGTGGATTTACTTCTATAACATAATAATTTTCACTATAGGGATCTAAAGCATACTGGACATTACAACCCCCCTGAATATTTAAAGCCTCGACGATATTCAAGGCCGAGTTTCTTAACAGCTGATACTCCCGGTCAGCCAAAGTTTGACTTGGAGCAACCACAATACTGTCTCCTGTATGAACCCCTACCGGATCAATGTTTTCCATGTTACAAACAATTATTTTGTTCCCATTCTTATCTCTGATAACCTCATACTCAATTTCTTTATATCCCAATAAGCTTTTCTCGATTAAAACCTGATGAATAGGACTGGCGTCCAGACCATTAGCTACTGTCATTTCCAGCTGTTCAGCGTTGTAAGCAATTCCACCGCCCGTACCACCCAAGGTATAAGCAGGGCGAACAATAACAGGAAAACCAACCTGTTTAATAAAATCTTCAGCCTCTTCAGCAGCATAAATGATCTGGCTGTCAGGAACCGGCTCACCAATTTCCCGCATTAATTCCCGAAATTTATCGCGATCCTCCGATTTTTCAATCGTCTCGACGTTTGTGCCAAGGAGCTTCACGTTATATTGGCTTAATATTCCGTCCTTTTGCAGTTCTACCGCCAGATTTAAAGCTGTCTGTCCTCCTAGGGAAGCCAATAAGCCATCCGGTTGTTCAATTCTGATAATTTTTTTTAAGAAATCAAGGGTTAATGGCTCCATGTAAACCTTCTCTGCCATATTGGTATCCGTCATAATCGTAGCAGGATTGCTATTTACCAGGACAACTTTTACCCCCTCCTCCTTAAGAGCCTGACATGCTTGGGTTCCTGCATAATCAAATTCAGCTGCCTGTCCAATCACTATCGGTCCAGAACCGATTACCATAACCTTTTTAACATTCTGTTCCTTAGGCATGTCTATTACCCTCCTCATTAGCTGATCCTACCTGTTTGCTGAGCATCTCTGCAGGAAAATAGTCTTGATGTCCAATAGCAATCTCCTTAGATCTCTTAATCAGTTCAATAAACTGGTCGAAAAGGTAGCTACTATCATTCGGGCCAGGCGAAGCCTCCGGATGATATTGAATAGAGAAGACCGGTGCCTCCGAATGGATTAATCCTTCAATTGTCCCGTCATTAACAGCAGTATGGCTAATTTTTAAAGGACAACCGACTAACGATTCTGCGGTAACTGTATAGCCATGATTCTGAGATGTCATATAGATTTTCTTCGTTTGTAAATCCTTCACCGGGTGGTTTGCTCCACGATGACCGAATTTCATCTTCTGAGTATTTGCACCACTCGCCAATGCTAACAATTGGTGACCTAGGCAAATCCCAAACATCGGGATTTTTTCTGCAATAAGCTTCTTAAGCGTTTCGGCAGCCTGAGCGACGCTCTTTGGATCACCAGGTCCATTTGATAAAAGAATTCCGTCAGGGTTATACTCCATAATTCGAGAAAAACTATAGTTGTGCGGTAAAATCGTCACCTCACAATGTCTTTCCAGCAGCTCCCTTAGTATACCCTGTTTATATCCATAATCGATCAGGACTACTCTTGCTCCCCGTCCAGGCATTGTAAAGGGCTGCTTAATGGAGACCTTTTCAACCTGATCAACGGAGGCTGGTACCGCCAACTTTTCTAAGGCTTCGTCTAATGTAAGCTCGTTAGTTGTGAGAATAGCCCTCATCGTTCCTTTCTCTCTAATTCGTTTGGTAATCATCCTAGTATCTATCCCGGAAATTCCGAGGATATCATGCTCAGCCAAAAATTGCTCTAAACTCTTTTTATTCCGCCAGTGCGAAGGATACTCAGCATGCTCCTTTACAACAAACCCAAAAGCCCGCGGTTTAACAGATTCAAAATCTTCCTGATTAATTCCATAGTTACCGATTAGCGGATAAGTCATTACGACAAATTGACCGTAATATGAGGGGTCCGTAAGTATTTCTTGGTAGCCGGTCATTCCGGTATTAAAGACAATCTCCCCTATCGATTCTCCAGTACCTCCGAAAGATTTGCCTGTAAAAACTGAACCATCTTCTAAAAATAGTTTAGCAGTTAATTGATTCATCATTATTCTCTCCTTGCCTCCACTTTACTTCACCAGCAACCATTGTCAGCGTCGGCCATCCAAATAGTTCCCAGCCGGCAAAAGGGGTGTTAGTACTCTTACTATAAAAATCACTAGGCTCTACCCGCTGTAAAGCATCGATGTCGATAATCGTTAGATCTGCTTTAGCATTTAGCTGAATAACGCCGCCTTCCAAGTTAAAGATCTCTGCCGGTCTTGTTGACATCAGCTCAATTAAGCGTTCCAAAGTAACTATTCCTGTCCGCACCAAATGAGTAAATAAAAGCGGAAAGGCTGTTTCTAAACCAACAGCACCGAAAGGAGCTGCGAGTAAACCTCTTTTCTTTTCAGTAACGGTATGCGGTGCATGATCAGTAGCGATAATATCTATCGTCCCATCAAGAATTCCCTCTATTAAGGCGATTTGGTCCATTTCCGACCTTAACGGGGGATTGATTTTATACGAACTGTAAGGTTCGCGCAAATCTAAGTCGGTTAATAATAGATGGTGCGGAGTAACCTCGGCAGTGACGTTTACTCCCTTAGCCTTGGCCTCCCTGATTAGTTGGACAGAATGACCTGAACTCAGATGACAGACATGATAATGGACACCGGTTGCTTCAGCCAATAACAAGTCCCTTTGCACCTGCAAATATTCAGCCTCAGCCGGAATTCCTGGTACCATCAGTTTATTTGCCATCGCTCCTTGGTGAATCACCCCGTTTCCCGAAAGTGTTTCATCCTCACAATGAGCTAATATTGGTCTTCCCATCCGTGCAGCCCGTTCCATCGTTTCCTTCATTAACGCCGCAGATTGAACCCCTTTACCATCATCAGAAAAAGCAACTGCACCTTTTGCCACCATTCCTTCCAGATCAGCTAGCTTTTCTCCCTGTTCTCCCACTGTAATTGCGCCGATAGGAAGCACTCGCGCCCAACCGGCATTTTGACCTTTTTTATATATATAATCTATCAGATCCGGACTATCGATAACCGGATTAGTGTTCGGCATCGCCAGTACGGTTGTAAAACCACCTTTTAGGGCTGCTCGCGCCCCAGAAAAAATCGTCTCCTTTTCTTCGCCCCCCGGTTCTCGAAGGTGGGCATGGCAATCAATCAAACCGGGAATTACCAGCTTCTGACCAGCCTCAATTATCTCATTGCCGCTTTTGTCAGCAAGATGCGGAGCAATCTCTTTAATAACACCTTCCTCAATCAGTAAATCACTTACAACCCAACGATTTTCATACCATATTTTTCCTTGTTTGATGATAACCCCCATTTTTTATTACCTCCTAAGGCCCGTTCAATTATCGCCATTCTGATCCATACTCCGTTTTTTATTTGTTCAAAAACTTTGGTTTGCGAATGTTCCACAACAAAATCGTCCATCTCTACACCACGATTTACCGGCGCCGGATGCAAGATTATAGCATGGGGCTGCAAAAGCTTAAGTCGTCCTTTAGTAAAACCATATTCTAAATTATACTCTTCCTGCGATAGAGAAAGCTTCTGTTCTAGTCTCTCATATTGCACTCGCAGCATCATCACAACATCAGCGTTTGCTATAGCATCATTGATCGGTAGATGTGTGCCAGCTAAGTCCTTAGGCATTAGGTCATTTGGACCGCTAAAAAAGATGTTTGCCCCCATTTTTTTTAGTAGGTGGTAATTAGAACGCGCCACTCTGCTATGGGCGATGTCGCCAATAATTGCCACATTTAATCCCTTTATCTCTTTAAAATAGCTTTTTATTGTATATAAATCAAGTAATGCTTGACTTGGGTGCTCATTTTTTCCTTCGCCGGCATTTATAATTCTTATATTTAATTTTTTCGTCAGTGGCTCCAGTAACCCCTCTTCCCTCAACCTGATTACTGCCACTTCTACACCCATTGCTTCTAAGGTTCTTAAGGTATCCAGCAGGGATTCGCCTTTTTGCAAGCTTGAGCTTCCTGATTCAAAATTAATTGGATGAGCACCAAGCTTTTTTTCTGCCACCTCAAAGGAAAATCTTGTTCGTGTGCTAGGCTCGAGAAATAGATTAGCAACAAAGCGATCTTGATATGGCAAGTCTTTCATACCTAAAACATCTTGATTATCAGCAAAAAATCTCGCTCTATTTAATATCTCTTCAATACATGAGTTGCTTAAATCAGCGACTTTAAGCAAATTCTGACCCATTAGAAACACTCCTCACTCAAGATTTTGATAGGCGGTTCAAAAAAGATGGAGCATAAGCTCCATCATATTTTACACACTCTCTTCAATTTTATTAGTACTCTTGGCTGATTCCGATTTTGGAAGCACCAGATTTAGTATGATACCTACGACCGTGGCTAATGCCATGCCTTCGATGTCGATATGGAATTCGTTAAGCTTTAAGGCAGCGCCGCCAACACCGATCACTAGAATCACCGAGGCAATCACTAAATTTCTTTTATCACCAAAATTTATCCCGCTATCAACCAGCATCCGCAGACCTGCTGAAGCAATTATTCCAAAGAGCAGAATTGATACACCGCCCATAACAGGAGCTGGAATTGTTGAGATCAAAGCACCGATTTTGCCGATAAAGGCAAAGCTAATTGCAAAAACAGCTGCACCGCCAATTACAAAGACACTAAACACTCTAGTAATTGCCATAACCCCGATATTTTCCCCATAAGTTGTATTAGGAGGTCCACCGATCATTGCAGCAATCGAGGTTGCTACACCATCACCCAACAAGGAGCGATGAAGACCGGGATTCTTAACTAAATCTCGCTCCATTACACTGCCTGTAACGATCAGGTGACCAATATGCTCAGTAATTGTTACTAGTGCGACTGGAACCATAATTATGGCAGCTTTTAAAGAAACCTCTGGAAAAGTAAAGCTGGGAACCGCTAGCCAGCTAGCTTCTTTAACAGCAGTAAAATCAACCAATCCGGCGAAGAAGGCCACCAGATATCCACCGACTATCCCAATCAAGATCGGGATAACTCCTAAAAATCCTCTGAACATCGTACTTGCTACAACTGCAATTGTTAAGGTTGCAAAAGCTACTAAGAAATTCTTAAGTGAGTAGACCGAAGCTCCATCTACCTGGGTATTCATCGCCATATCGACAGCAACGCCGGCTAGTCCCAAACCAATTACAATTACTACCGAGCCGATAACGACCGGAGGCAATAAACGATTTAACCACTCTGACCCATAATTATAAATTAATAAAGCAATAATTCCATATAAGAGACCTGCTAGAAAAGCTCCAAACATTGCTGCACCGACACCCTCAGAATTGGACAAGGTGATGATTGGTGCGATAAAGGCAAAAGACGAACCTAAATAGGCAGGTATTCTCCCCTTAGTAATCAATATGTAAGCAAGTGTTCCAATCCCGCTGCTTAATAGCGCTACAGATGGGTTTAAGCCAGTGATGGCCGGAACTAAGATTGTTGCCCCGAACATAGCGAATAAATGCTGCAAACTTAAGGCAATCCACTTAACTAAATTCGGTTTTTCATGTACATCCATTACTTGATTTTTCATAGCTGAATCCTCCATTTTAAAATATTCTTACTACGTCGAAACACTTCTTTGCTTTTCCTTTATTACAAACAAAAAACCTCTTTTGGCAGTAAAGAGGTTCTTGGCATAAAGAGAGTCGAAGCTCGCTCTATTACCTACTCCTTACCAGCCTCTCTGGACTGATTTAAAGGTCGGTTTTTTGTTGTATAATAACTTGTTCTTGTTGATCTGTTTCTATTAGCTGAACAGAGATGACCTCCTGCTTCGCTGTAGGAACATTCTTCCCAATATAATCTGGTCTAATCGGCAGTTCCCGATGACCTCGATCAATTAAAACGGCTAATTGAATCATTTGTGGTCGACCCAGATCAATTATCGCATCAAGTGCTGCGCGAACTGTCCGACCAGTGTATAATACATCATCAACCAAAACAATCTTCTTATTCGCAATTGAGAATGGTATCTCGCTCCCCTTGATAAAAGGTTGGTCGCCCTTCTCGGATAGATCGTCTCGATATAAAGTGATGTCTAGTTCGCCAATCGGAATATTGCAACCCTCAATCTGATTAATTCTTTCCCCCAGCTTTTTCGCTAAGAAAATTCCTCTAGTTTTGATCCCAATGAGGACAAGATCTGAGACACCCTTATTTTTTTCAATGATTTCGTGAGCAATTCGTGTCAATGCCCGGTTAATTGCCGCCTCATCCAAGAGCACTCTTTGTTCCAAATCTTTCACCTCCGAAAAACAATAAAAAAGCTTTTGCCAGAAAAGAGGCAAAAGCGTAAGCGTCGATAATAAATCGATTGCATTTAATGATACCGAGCACCTTGTCAGCCTCTCTGGACTGATTTAAAGGACATTTAGTTGTCTAATATATTATCTTTTAATCAAGGGCATCTGTCAATGGGTAATTTGAAATTCTCTATCTTATCCGCAATTCATCTAGTAATGCGTTTAACTCGCTTGGTAAATCTGCAGCAAACTCCAAATACTGCCCGTTTCTTGGATGGACAAAGCCAAGTGTTTTGGCATGCAAAGCTTGTCCGTTGATATTTAGAGTCTTTTTCTGACCATATAACGGATCACCAACTAAGGGATGGCCGATATACTGCAAATGAACCCTAATTTGATGGGTTCTGCCCGTTTCCAGCTTGCATTCGATCAGAGTATATTCTGCAAACCTTTCTTGCACCACAAAATGAGTTATGGCAGCTTTACTATTTTTATTAGTTACTGCCATTTTTTTTCTGTAGTCTGTGTCTCTACCAATAGGGGCATCAATCGTCCCAATATCATGAGCGATAACCCCGTGAACCAAGGCCACATAAATACGATTGACTGAGTGCTCCTTTAATTGATTCGCTAAGGATTCGTGAGCAAGATCATTCTTTGCAGCCATTAATAAACCTGATGTATCCTTATCTATTCTGTGGACGATCCCCGGTCTTTTTACGCCATTGATTCCGGATAGGTCTTGGCAATGGTATAACAAGGCGTTAACAAGCGTTCCCGAATTGTGGCCGGGTGCCGGATGAACAACCATTCCCCGCGGTTTATTAACCACAATAACATCCCGATCCTCAAACACGATGTCTAAAGGGAGATCTTCCGCTTCAACCAAAAGCTCTTCTGCAGGAGGAACTCGCAAGACAACCTCATCATTCACACTTAACTTGTAGTTTGCCTTAACAACTTGTCCGAAGATCTCGACATTTCCTTCTTTAATCCATTGTTGAATCTGTGACCTCGACCACTCACTAAACTGATCGGCAAGGAACCTATCTATTCTAGTCCCCTGAATATCCGCCTCAATCACCCAATCATATATCTCATATAACTGCTCCACATCTATTTCTCCCATTAAAAAATTTCTTCGTTCTTAGAAAAAATTAAGTAAATTACTAATAAGACTGCTCCAACAGAAATTGCCGAATCAGCAATATTAAATATTGCAAAATTAATAATCCGGACATCAATAAAATCAACAACTGCCCCAGAAAGAATCCGGTCAATAAAGTTGCCGATTGCTCCACCCAAAACAAGAGCTAAAGAAAAAGCAAAGAACTTGTGAGTTTTCTGATACTTGAAAATTAAATAAATCAGAACAATAGCTACAATAGAGGTTACGAGAACAAAAAACCATCTTTGATCTTGTAGCATACTAAAAGCAGCTCCACGATTACGGCTGGAGGTAATATGTAACCACCCTTCAATGATTGGAATACTCTCATAAAGCTCCATGTCTTTAACAACCATCCATTTAACGGCCTGATCGATTAAGACGATTATTAATGACAGCAGGTAATATATCAAGTGCGCTCCCCCTATAACTTGTCGATCTTCTTTCTTCCTCTTGCCATTTTAGCATAGTAAACCGCACTTAGACAACTTAACATAGACTATTCAAGTTGAGTGATATACCTGTTCTACCACTAAGGCAATCTGGATCATCTGTCACTAAGATATCTACCTACTTCGCTTTATTCACTTTTTGGAATCTCTCTCGGTAATTTCTTCTTCCCCAAGCTCGAGCTCTGCTATGTAATCCTCATAAGCAGCATTACGGGCGATATCAATATGACCCTCACTTGGATTCCCGTCAATATCAGTTATGATAAAGCCCTCAAGTGGTTCCACATAGCCGATTGGCTCATTTCCCTCAATATACATATCATTATAATCACTACCATCCCGAAAGTAATCTGCGGAATCAGAGGTTCCGTATCTCGCAACAGCTTGCCACGAGTCCTCTGCGTCAAATTCCGTCTCATCATCTCTTCCATCAAAGCTTAAACGACCGAAAGGCGGAGACATCAGTTCCTCTTCAATCGGTCTTTTTAGCGAGATCTCATCATTCGGTTGGTGTTCAATGCAAAATCTGGCATATGGTAAAGCTTCCAAGCGTTCTAACGGAATCTCTTGATGACACTCCTTACACTTCCCATAAGTGCCCTCTTCAATTCTCTCCAAGGCGAGATTAATTAGATCAAAAATATGCATTTGATTCTCTCTTAAACCAATATCCTTTTCTCGTTCATACAATTCCGTTGCGATATCTCCCGGGTGATTATCATATCCGGATAATTCTCCGATAGAATCATTCATACTTTCATCCAAGCCAAAGCTATTATTATTCTTCATTTCTTTTAGAATTCCATTTTTTTCATCAATTAGTCGCTGTTTAAGCTGTGCTAATCTGATTTGCTCCATTAATATCAACTCCTATCTAAGATTACCATCCATATTTAACTGAGCTTGAACAATCTTTACTATATCGGCAATATAATCTCCAATAATTGGTATATTTAGAGCGCCAAGTTTTTGTAAGAGATAAATAATCGTTGCTGCAAAAATAGTAAAGCCTACGGCAATACCAACACCACGAGCAATTCCCGTCAAAAGATTTAATAAGAGCAGTCTTTTGGGTTTATTTAATAATTGGATATAGTCAGCAATCTGTGCCCTTTCCAATTGCACGCCAAGTTGATCTAATTTATCACCGATTGTCTGCAGCGAATGTTTATTTTGATCTTTATTATCTTTGTTTTCCATTAATGCCCCTCCAATACACTTGTTATTATTTTGCTCATCTAATTAATATATACACTCCATAATAAAAAGACCAGAATTGGGGACAGGTTATCTGTCTGGTCACAAAAAATCGACTATGTCGCCGATTTCTCCATTCCCACTTCTCGCCTCTATATTTCCTGTTTTTCAGGGACAGGTTATCTGTCTGGAAAATCGACTCGGTCAGAGTTAAATATTAAAAATGCTCAACCTTTTCCTGAATGATTTCATATTTCACTTCTGAAAAATTCTTAATCATCAACTCACTCTGTACCGTATTTCCTGTTTTTTTATCTACAGTCCTTCTCCATATTTCATTTTCTCGAAAATTCTTCCCATCTGACATTATGAACCGATGTTTTCTTTCCTCTATGTGATAGGAATATGGCCAATCACTATCGCATTGCATAGAGCCCATTAAATGTTCATCTGTTAACCAGACATTTATCTGAAAGGTTGCATTTGTCTTATTGTAAAAACGCAAGTCAATATAATTATAAAAAACACTGGCACCACTACCAAATGGTAGGACACGTCCATCATCAGGGAATGGGTCGAAGCTATGATGATGCCTTTCTAGAACCGTTAGTGGCGAATGGAGAGCAAGCCAATACAACAAGTTTGCTAGCTGACATATTCCGCCTCCAGTACCTGTTTTTACGTCACCCTGCGATAATAACAAGCCATCTATGTATCCTTTTTTTGCAGTAGTCTTGCCAACCAGCTTCCAAAAGGAAAAGGTTTCTCCCGGTCGTATAATTAAACCATCAATCTGAGAAGAACTTAGTGTTAAATTTATTACCTTGTTTTCTTGCAGCTTTGGATCAGTCGATCCTAACCTTCTCCTTAATAAAGACTGATGCTTTTTAAGTGGATAGTTCAAGCTTTCACTTGACTTAAACTTTAGCAAACTTAATATTGGGACTCAAATTTTTCATATGTCTCTGCAGTCTAAGTTGCAAAATTCTCAGTGAATAAAGAAATGGTAATTTTTTTACTAAATATTTTTTCATTTTTTCCCCCTTAAATAAAGACTTCTAATCAGATAATTATAAGTAAGCAATAGGTTTTATCAAGTTATTTATATGGTTGATTGTTTAATTTCTGATGAACCCCATACTTTTTTGCAGCAGTTCGCCAGCCATGATGACCCACTAATATATATAACCAGTTAGGAACCATGGGTTTCTCCATTAATTTTATTGCTTCTTCAGGTATCATATTCCCATTGAGAAGTGCAAAAGTTGTCAAATCCAATGACTTAATAATGTTTTTAGTCATTCTACCAAATTTCGTTAAAGGCTGACCGCCGATTGTACCGCCACCACCCAATGCAAGTCCACCAACCCATTCAAACCCAGCTTCTTTTGCAAAATGCTTATAAATGTCTAGTGCCAGATGATTATGAGATGCTTCAGGAAAGCCGCAGTTAGTAATAGCAAGCATTAGTTGCTTATTAGACTGATTTTGTTCCCGCTTACTTTCAGCAATTATCTCCATTGCTCTGACCACAGGAGCAGGAATGCTATCAATATATAACGGAGATGAAAAGATCAGTATGTCACAAGTATTAACCAGCTTAATTAATTTTTCACTTCCGTTATCAGCTTTTAGCAATCTATGGACATTTTCCTTTTCTGTTTTAAACCCATTCTTCTGCAGTTCATCTAGAACATAACCACCTAAGACCTCTGATGTACTCCTTTTTGCTTTAGGACTGCCTACTAATAATAAGGCTACTTTGCTCAAAATTATGCCCCCACTTTCTGAAGAAGTTCTCTAATTTCCAAGATAATTCCTGCATTGTCCTGGTTGCGTACCATAATACTACTCAGATGTAACTGGTTATGCATATTAATAGCATTACGAGCTACTAGATTCCTAAATGTTACTGCCATTTCCTCATTCATCTCGGAGAGAATTCCTAAACTTATATAATTTGGATACCGTTCATACCGGGGTTTATGATGAACTTCCCCTTCTATTTTCGTGAAAAAAGGAGAAATAATCGGAATTAGCCGATCTAGTGCTTTCTTAAGTTCATAAGAATAACCACCAAAAGTAATTGGTGTTATATTTATAACAAGGTCACTTTGTACAACAGCTTTAGCAATTTCTCGTCCGTCATCATCAGTAAGGCATTCCCCAGGTGTTTTAACCCAGCACCCAAAACAACCTAAACAACTCGCTATTTCTTTATCCCTGAGATTTATTATCTGAGTTTCATGCCCATTCATTATTAGCTCAATATTGAAAGTTGCGCTGACAAGATCTGCGGTACTATCATTTTGCTTGGCTCCATTTAACAATAGAACTTTCATTTATTAGACCTACCCTTCCAACCGAATACCGGCTTCTCTCACCATAATTTTTATAGTTTTCCATCCAATCATCTGATTTTTGAGAATAATATGCTTAAAAACGAAGAATCAAAATCTTTTCTAATTAAATAAATTGGAACTAATGCCAACAACAGGTTAGGTAAGCTCCAGTAGCCCCATGGTGTAATTATTAGGTGGAAAAGAATAGCCATAACAAGACCTATCTTTACCAGATTACCTTTGCTGAGAATTAATAAACCCATAGTCAGTTGGAAAATCACTACAGTTAAAAGAACCATTACAAGTTGTTCATTAGAAAGTGATAGCATAAGATTCTCATAATAAGAAAGAAGTGCCGAACCCGCCCAATCACGATAAATTTGCGAGTTATTTATTGCGAATGAAAAATTAATTATACTTGCAACTATGTAAACTCCACCTAATATAAACCTAGCTAAATTTGCTTTGCTCATCAATCTGTTCATATTCAAACCTCACAATAATATTTTTACTTATTTTTCTTATATTCGTGGTAGGGAATATTATTCCTGCAAAAAAATGAAAAAAAAAATTAACCTAGACCTATGTAACATGTATGTTAAATAAATGGCTCAAAAAGCAAAAAGTACCGTCCCCCTTTGCGTCTCAGATGGATATAAGAAATCCATCTGAACTCTTTAGTTTTCTTTATCGTGTTTCTAGATTTGAAAGGTAATATACTAACCTTTTTGTGAGTAGTATTGTTGTACTGACGGCAACAATGTAACGGCTTGAATAGTTAATCCAATTCCAATATATAATAAGTGAACTAGTGCGACTTCCTTAAGAAAGAAGGTTTCTAAAGTTATCCAGATAATTAAGGCAAATCCGATATATAGGGAATAAGTCCAAGACCAATGCATTTTCGCAAAAATATTTAAGCTGTTTGCCGCCCCTAAATTCCATTTAGTAATAAGAGCAAAGGAGACAACTAAGGGAATTATCCCTAATACAACGAGCAAAATAATACCCGGAATTAAAAAATTACTGAATGGTGCCTCATCCAACAATGAAATGGGCATACTCATTAAATTCCCGCTGGGATCAATTATTAATAATAATCCACCAAAAAAAGCTCCGACACCTAATAATATTTGGATAATAATGAGAAACTTACAGGCAAAAGATTTTTTATTAAGATTTTTTTCCATTTTATCAACCCCTTCTAGTAATGTCTTATCATTAAATGAAGTGGCTAAGCAAGATAAATTTTTACAAAACAAAAAAATTAACACTAGCTTTACATTTTAATATCCAGTTACAATCTATCGGTTTTTTTCCGCATAACCGTTACTCATTATCACTGTAAATCGGCAATTATTTTTTCTAATCTATTCTTTAATGTTTCTTCCTTTTTAGCACTAGTTAAAAGCTGTGCTATTTCTTTTTTTCGCGTATAAGACAGCTTTTCATAATTATCTTGTAAATTTTTATTAGTTTTGAATTCCTCCATTAGCAAGGGATGAACCTCAACTACTCTTTCATTTTCATCTTTATAAAGACGTACTTGTACTTTATCGCCGATATTTTTGGCAATTTTATTGCGAATATCTTTTGGTACACCTACTATATGACATTCTGTACCCATTTTAACTAACGAGCCTCTATATTCCATATTGTCAAAATAACAAATAACTTTAACCCGCCCTTTTACCCCAAATTCACTTTCAACATTATACGGAAATTCAATATATGCTCCACCACTACCAATTTTTGAAGCCATAATTGTTGATTCAAATTTATACTCTTTCATGATTACCTCCAAGGATAAAGGGTAGTTTTCATAATCATAACTACATATTATCTTAATTCTTTTAAAAAATCATAAATACTCTCGGAAACGTCCTTAAGTATTGCTAAACTTTCCAGAAAATCATCTTTTTCTAAATCATGATTAGCGCCTTCTATCAACTTTACCTTTACATTTTGCATATTTGAAATATTTGAAATATGTTCCTGTTTAAATACTGGATCATTGGTTCCTACTATAACTAAACTCGAGGTATTTTTAATACCTTCTATAATACTAGTCCAGGGAGTCATAAATATATGTTTTTGCTCATATTCTTTAAATTCATTTACCAAATTATGTTGAACAACGGTTCCAACGCATTTTCCAATAAATACTATTATTTTATATTTCTTGTGTTCTAAACATTTTTTAATAGCTTCTATTGTTTCTTGTGTCATATTATAGAAAGTTACATCATCGAATTTTACTGCTTTATAAGTCTTTTGAAATCCATAATCCAAAGCTAATATATCATATCCTAATTGCAATGATATGTTATACGAATAGTAGAAAAGAGGAGCCATATTTGTATACTTGCCTCCCGGTAATAAAACCATTAAAATGTCTTTTTCTTGTGCTATATATTCATTTTTTATTTCTACTCCCCAATATGATCTAACTCTAATTTCTTTTTCTATCATTTATTTTCCCCCTCATAAAAAGTATGAATCGTGTTTTCCACGGCAAAGATTGTTCGTTAAGATCATCTTAAAATATCGCAAATTTCATTGACATAATTATATCAGTTTCTTTTTGAATCCCTTATGAGTGTCAGGCTTGTATCCGACAGACTCATAAAACTTGCAAGCATCAATCCTATTGGTTTCTGTTACTAGGATTATTTGGGTACATTTTTCTGCAGCTCTGCGTTCAAGCTCAGATATTAACGCTTTGCCAACTCCACTATTTCTGTATTGATTATCAACTATCATATTTTCCAGAACCATAAAAGGTTTACAATCTCCGTATAGCTCCTCGCAGATAACTCCCATCACAGACCCGATTAATTTGTTGTTTTCAATTGCGCTAAGTAAAATGTGTGAGCCATTTTCATGGAACTTGTCAAACTTGACATACATAGTATCAATACTTGATTCCTCACCCCAAAATTGTTTATATAACTGTGCCAATTGGGGGATATCATCTTTAATCATTTCTCGTATAACCATTTTTACTACCTCCAACTTCAGCTTAGTTTTCTTGTGAATACAAAAGCTTGTATGTTTAGCAAATGCCTTTCAATAAATTTAGTTAGCTCATTCCACGCTGAAAAAGCCAAATCCCCTAAATGTTTTTCGAGTTGCTGCATATTAGGAATAGTGTTTTCCATGGCAAAGCCTCCTTTATTTGAAAATTTGAAAGAGTTTAGTCAACATTCCAAAATGGATGCCTTATACACATCGCAGTTCGTCCTTCATCATGTGTTTTAAACCCAAACTTACTATAAAAAGAAGCATTATTAGGTGAAGCAACCAAAGTCGGATATATCTTATTTTCTTTAAGCAAACTCATCACTTCATTCATAATCATTGTGCCAACACCCTGTTTTCTGTAATCGGAATGTACTAACATCCTAAAAATATATGCATGAGTTGACCCATCTGATAATATTTGAACAAAACCTACTAATTTATCCTCACTATCTCTAGCAGTAACCCATCCCCAGCTTAGATCTAATGACATTTGCAGCTTTTCAATAGGTTCAATATTCCAATTATAATCTTCTAGTAACTTATTTAATTCTATAATTGATAAAGTTTCATTTCTTATAATCCTCATACAACCACCCTATAATTATTATCAAACTTATTATCTACGAAATCATGCCCCTCAGTTGCTTTTATAAATACGAATTGATATTGATTTTCTTCTGCAACCAACGCCCAATCAATATCACCTTGATAATGGGATACATCAAGTCCTTTTACTTCGTATTTCATGGCAAATAAAGAATTATGCCAGATTAATCCCTTATACTCTAAAAAACCTAAAAGAACTATTAATCCAATCACCACTATAAATATATTACTAAATTTCTTCATTTCTAACTCCTTTGATTATAGGGATAAAAAACCAATACTACCAAGAATGAAAAAGGGCAAACTGATAATTAAAACCTAGTACCTAAATCAGACGATATTCTTAGAAGTGAATCTTTCACTAGATAGTAGTATTATATGTCCCCGATGCTAATCTGTTTGAGAATTAGATATTTAATAAAACAATATTGATTAAAGTCGTTACCAATATTTGAGATAGTTTTAACTAAATTAAACCCAAAGTGTTCATATATTGCTATAAGTTTTGGATTATCTGTTTCCTAAACACTTTAAATCTGAATAATAAAAAAGTATAATCAATTGTTTATTAGCTTATCTACCCACTTATAGCATCTTTCCAAATCTTCATCACTTATTAAGTCAGATCTATGTTCAAATTGAACTTTTACGTTTCTATTTTCTTCCTTAAAGATATTCAAATATTCTTCTATTGGTGCCCAGCCTTCATTTACACTCTGTTCAGGTAATACAGGATAATGATATTTCTCAATCTTATCAATATATTGTAGATTCCATAAATGAATAATATCAGTGTACTTCGCGTACTTCTTAATTACTTCTCGAGAATTAAAATTTGGATCAATTTTATCCTGTAAATGTAATCGACCAGTATCTAAACATAATCTAACATTTGGGTATTTATTTAATAGCTCTTCCAATAAATCTGTCTGGTAAATGTATTTATTCAATGCATCTAATTCTAAAATAGGGTTAAATTCATATTTATTACTCATTTCAAATAGCCAATTGAATAAATACTCACTCCTTTCGAAAAAATCTTCGATAGAGTAAAGATTTTCATTAATATATTCTGCGTCATCAGCAAAACGCCAGTTACTCCAATCTACTCGTTCATCTAATATTACTGGTTTTGGGTAATGAAATAATACATATTCAGGTTTCAAAATTCTTAAATAATTAAGCTCTTCTTGGATTAATTCAAAAGCATTTTCCCTTACACGATTGTCTGGCGATAAAAAAAGTGCATCTCTTAGGTTAGAGCGTCCAGCTCTTAGTGGGAAATGGATGCCAATATTAAAAGAATGATTTTTTGATTCCTTGATTAAGTTTAAAATATCTTCTTCACTATTAAAAAGACATGCTTCAATCCCATAAAAAATATCTTTAAAATCTCTATTAAACTTTTTATAGTCAAATGTTCCATATTGACCAATCATAAAATTCTTCATGGTATGTTCCTTTCATTAAACGTCAAAATACTCGCTAGTAACTTATCTCATTCAATAAAAAATATTTTTAAAAACTTAATTATCATCTTCTTCTGATTAATATTGAAAAACCTAGAATAATCAATAGAATCGGCCACATTTTCCCAACTGGAAAAATAACTATATTTTCTAAGGTGAAAATAAGTCCAATACCGGCTAAAATTATTATTGGTACCAGCAAGCCTCTCTCTCTTTCGCCAAAGATGTATAATTCAAATAAGCCAAAAGCAACAGCATACAAATAAAAAGGCCATGTATACTCTGAACTTCCCCAGCCTGTCAGAGTATGAAAGAAAAACAATCCGCTTAGCACGAGCATTATTCCTCCGGGTACAAGAATACCGGCATTTTTCACCCTGCCTGAGAAAAAGGAATAATGAAAAAAGAGAGCTGGAATAAGCAGAAAGATAGGCCAGATTATTTCCCAAATATCACCCTCGATAAAACCTAAAGAATCGAATAAGAAAATAAAACCGATTATTATTAAAAATGAGCCGAAAAGTACACTTTTGTTCATAAAATAATTCCTCCCTTTACAAAAAAGTTTTATCTACATAGTTCTTTGTATAATTAAAGACACAAGAACCGTCAGACTGTGTCTACCCTCTATTGTTCATAATAAAAGGTATTGACACCTTGTGTAGGTAACACAGGATTTTTGGCATTAAGATTAGTATCTATCCAAGTATTTTTATCGGGATTATATTCAAAAAGCCGACTTATTGAATCATCATAATATATCAAGCTAGGTCCAAAGGGTCTTGGATCATAATTTATCGCTGGTATTTTAATTTTTTCTGATAAATTGCCTAACTCAACCCAAAAATAATCTGCGGATAAACTATTTACATTGCCATTCTGATCCTTTAATACTAACCCTCTATCATTAACTAACAGTACTTGACCTATTAATTCTTGCTGTTTATGGTCAACATCTTCAAAAATTGTCAGAATTTGATTCTCCTTGATTACAGTAAAATAAATTCCCTGAGGGCTAACATGAATTGGCAGCTCCTTTAAATAATAATTAGCTACTAAAGGAAGCTCTGAAAAATTTTCCTCGATAATTGGTATATTTTCAAGCCCGTGATATGTCCATTTATCAACATAATAAAGCTCCTGCTTTGGTATTTTCATCATAGCTATTCCTTCGTAATAGCAGATACAAAATATCTTGATATTTATCATACATCATTTGATGTACTCCTGTTTGAGCGTCTCTTCCCATTTTAAAAATGGATTTTTTTTCTCTTGTTAAAATGTTATAAGTAAATATCTCATAGAACCCTCCATAGATCAGCTCATTTTCGTTAATCCACTGAATCGGAAAACCTAGAATATCAAAATTTGTATAATAATATTCCTCAAAAATAATTGGCTCCCAGTTTTTCTGTTCCAAAACAAAACTATAATTAGTTCCTGTACCATCACCATCAATTATGCCTAAATCAATTATTCCAATAAATTTATCGTTAGTTGGCGAGTATAGTATTTTGTCATAATACCTTACTCGATTGCCCCAGCCAACCTCTTCACCACTTAATAAAACCCTCCACTCCTTAGGCTCGACCTTTTGAATATGCAGGTATTGATTCCAAGAGGTTAAATAATTACCACCTATGGAATAAGTTCCGTCTAAAATGATATCTGTTTCACTTTTTACCTTTTCAAGGTTTAATTTTAGGCTCTTTTCATCTATCCATTTTCCAATTATTTCGTTGTTATAATTTTTTACATCCTTATTTGTATCCATAGCTTCTGAAAATTCTAGAGTAATCTCTTTTTCATCTGATGGAACTAAGAGTATTGGGATAGCATACTCATTAGTAAAAAGAAACCTTCTATCTGCTGTATTGGTTTGAGTCAATGTGTATCTCAGAGGCTCTTTCCTTTCAATAGTTATTGACGGTATATCCCCAAATGTTATTATTGCCTTCTCAGTAATACCATTTACATCAATTTGATACTGGTCATAATTTTGTTCTACCTTTACATCTAGGTTTTCTTCACCATTAACCTCTATTTGTCCAAGCAAATCATCTATCTGTAATTTTGTTCTATTAGCCTTAAACTTAACAAAGATGTAAAGATCCCCCTGATGTATAGCATATGTTTGTTCTGTTGTAGGAAGTTCCTTCTCAAAATAAACAATACGACTAGAGCCAAAATCGCCCTTTTGACCTAAGAATATTTCTTCTACTACTAAAGAAAAGATATTATTATCATTTTCTATAGAACTGTTATCTTCCTGCTCTATCTGATTATCAGTGTTCAGTTCATTATCGTTTATAATCTGTTTATCTTCTACTTCCGTAGGAGTAGTAATGGTCTCTTTTTCTGACTTAATGTAAAGATAAGCTACTAAGCTCGTTGCCATAACTACTGCTAGTAAGGTAAATAATATTTTTTTCATTCTTCACCTCTTTTAATTTTTGCTTAGTGGCATTTGGCATACTGCCAGCTCCGGCAGATCGGTCATTTTCTTATATTCGTGGTAGGGAATATTATTCCTGCTAAAAATAGAAATAATTTAAACTGGATTATTGCCTTTTTAACCATATTAATCTAATAGTTGTTTGAAAAAGCAAAAAGTACCGTCCCCATTCGCTTTTATTCCTGCAAAAAAACGAGAAAAATTAAACTGGTTTATTTCCTTATGTACCATATTCATCTAATAAGTGTTTTAAAAAGCAAAAAGTACCGTCCCCTTCTTTTTTGTTGTCCCCTTCTCTTTCGCTTAGTTAGTTACTTAGACCATGTTGATTTAGCAAACTCTTGTAACTTATCAGCCATAGAAGTTAATTCTTCGATGGCTGCCGCTGTTTCCTCTGTAGCTGCCGCCTGCTCTTGAGAAATGGCACTGGATTCTTCAACAACATTTGCCATATTATAAACGGCTTCTGAAATAGCTGAAATAATATGATTTACTTGGACAGCTGCGTTCTTAGTGTTTTCAGCCAATTTACGAATTTCTTTAGCAACTACCGAGAAACCTAACCCATGCTCTCCAGCTCTGGCAGCTTCAATTGCAGCGTTTAATCCTAAAAGATTAGTTTGATCTGACACCTTCTTAATCAGATTTAAAATAGTTTCAGTTTCAGATATATTTTTCGTTGATGTTTCAGCCAATTCAAGAAGATTTTGACCAAGGTTAGCCAATGTGCTTGCACTTGCTGCAATTTCTTGAGTAGTAGAAGCCATTTGATTAAGTCCTTCATTTAAATGGTTCGAAATTTCATCCAGTGTTTTTTCATTAGATCTACCAAGACCAGATGTAAGTGTACCTACAACATTACCATCGTCATCAATAATAGGGATGCTAATTGCTAAAAAAGAAGTACCGTATCTCTCTTCAGGAACTATAGTTTGTTCTATTTTTTTTGTTATCGATGCTTTATAAACGGAACTGGTTTTCGGTACTTCTGTCCCAACTCTAATACCAGTACTAAGTGCATTACCGTGTTCCACAGCTATATAATTCTTTGTATCCGATACAAAAACAACAGCATCATTAGGCAAAATATCACGAATATAATGGAGAACTCCTACTAATGCATTTACTGCTTCTTGACCTATAAGTTTTTTCATCGGCAAAATAACCTCCTAAGCTGTATAGAAACAATTTTTAAAGAATATATAATCAACATTATAACATCTCTAAGACTATTAATAAATCCTTTAGTTATTGTTAAATAAGACCAAAAATGAAGTATAAAAGAATTATGCTAATCATAAAGCAAAAAGTACCGTCCCCAGCACTTAGCTTTAAATAGATTAGGTGCATGAATTATTCATGCACCTAATAATATACTTATAGTTATTCTTGTGTAAGGTAATCTGGATAGTGCTCTTCAACAATCTCGCCGCAGGTTGGGCAGAGGTCTTTGTGCTTGATACCTACCTCCGGTTTAACTGTCCAACAGCGTTGACATTTTTCTCCTTCAGCTGCTGTAACTACAACACTTAATCCGTCTAGCTTCATTGCCTCTTCAGTTGCTTCTTCTTCTTTAACATCAACATGAGAAACAATAAATAGCTTATCTAGCTCCTTAAACTCCTTAAGGATTGCCGTTGTTTCTGCAACTGGATAAATGGTTACCGCAGCAGCTAAGGAATGACCGATTACCTTATCCTTTCGGGCTACTTCTAAGGCTTTTAATACCTCGTCACGAACATCTAAGAATTTATCCCACTTACTGATTAGCTTCTTGTCTAATTCTAGACTATCCCATTTAGGTAATTCCGTTAACTGAATACTAAGCTCATCTACTTCAGGGATAAAACGCCAAATCTCATCAGCAGTATGCGGAAGAATTGGTGCAACCAGCTTAACTAAGGCTAACAGCACATCATAAAGTACTGTTTGCGCTGCCTTGCGAGAGCTTGAAGAAACAGGCTCAATATATAAGCGATCCTTAATAATATCTAAATAGAAGGCGCTCATATCAATGGTACAGAAATTGTGCACAGCTTGATATACGGTATGGAACTCATAAGTCTCATAGGACTTAATTACCTTCTCAATTAATTGCTTGGCACGCATCATCGCATATTGATCTAATTCATTCATATCCTTAATGTCAACCTTGTCTGTGTTCGGATTAAATCCTTCAAGGTTACCGACTAGAAATCTAAGGGTATTTCTAATTTTACGATAGACCTCTGATGTTTGCTTCAGGATATTATCTGAAATACTAAAATCCGCTTGATAATCAACTGACGCAACCCATAAACGTAAAATATCTGCTCCTAACTGATCCATAATCTTTTTGGGAGCGATACTGTTTCCTAAGGACTTGGACATTTTTTTGCCTTCACCGTCAAGGGTAAAGCCATGGCTTAATACCCCTTTATATGGAGCTTGACCCTTTACCGCAACACTTGTTGATAGAGAGGAGTTAAACCAGCCACGGTATTGATCTGAGCCTTCAAGATACAAGTCAGCAGGCCATTGTAAATCATCCCGATTTTCTAAAACAGCAATATGACTTGAGCCTGAATCAAACCAGACATCCATAGTATCTGTTTCTTTTCTAAAACTCTTACTGCCACAGGAACAGCTAAAGCCTTCTGGTAATAATTCGCTTGCTTCCTTTTCATACCAGACATTTGTACCCTCTTTTTCTACAAAGCTTACAAGGTGATCAATTGTCTGATCATTTATAATCGTTTCTCCACAATCCTGACAATAGAAGATTGGAATTGGTACTCCCCAAATTCTTTGTCTTGAGATACACCAGTCATTACGTTCTGCAACCATATTAGCTAAACGAACTTCACCCCAATGAGGAACCCATTTCACCTTTTTGATTTCACTTAGTAATTCTTGACGAATAGTATCAATAGAAGCAAACCATTGCTCAGTAGCCCGGTAAATTACCGGCTTTTTTGTCCGCCAATCATGAGCATATTGGTGCTTAATAAAGCCTAGCTTTAACAACTTGCCATTTTCCTCAAGCCTTTTGGTAACCTCTTTATTAGCATCCTCATAAAATAATCCTTCAAAATATGGGGCTTCTTTAGTTAATTTGCCTTGATCATCTACAGGAGATAAAACGGCTAAACCATATTTTTGCCCTACATAGAAGTCATCTTCACCATGACCGGGAGCGGTATGAACACAGCCGGTACCTGCCTCAAGAGTTACATGATCACCTAAAATAAGCGGTGATTCTCTGTCATAGATCGGATGCTTAGTTACAACGCCTTCAAGGTCTTGACCCTTAAAGACTGCTAACTCCTCAACAGCTTCAAAGCCTACCTCTTCTTTTACACTATTTAATAACTCCTTAGCGACAAGGTATTCTTCGCCATTTGCTTTAAATAATAGATAGTCAAGCTCAGGACTAAGGGCAATGGCAAGGTTAGCAGGAATTGTCCAAGGTGTCGTAGTCCAAATAACTACATTAGATCCCGTAGGGAGCTTCCCTTTTCCGTCAATAACGGGAAAAGCCACATAGATTGAAGCAGAACGCTTTTCCATATACTCAATTTCCGCTTCAGCAAGAGCCGACTCAGAGGTAGGTGACCAATAAACTGGCTTTAAACCTTTATATATTAGCCCCTTTTTTGCCATTTCGCCAAAAACCTTCAGCTGTTTAGCCTCATATTCCGGCATCAGAGTTATATAAGGATTCTCAAAATCACCTCTTACTCCTAAGCGCTTAAATTGACTTTTTTGGTTCTCCACATATTTTAGAGCATAATCCTTGCAACGATTTCTAAACTCAATTGCGCCAACCTTGCGGCGGTCAATCTTTTCATTTTTTATTACAGCATGCTCAATTGGCATGCCATGGGTATCCCAACCAGGAACATAGGGAGCGTCATAGCCCTGCATGGTTTTGAAACGGACAATTATATCCTTTAAAACCTTATTAAGGGCATGCCCAATATGAATGTCTCCATTTGCATATGGAGGCCCATCATGTAAAATAAATTTCGGTTTACCTTTTTTACTCGCCTGAACACGCTCATAGATGTTTATTTCATCCCACCACGCTTGAATTTCTGGTTCCTTATTAGGAAGATTGCCCCGCATCGGAAATTCGGTTTTCAGCAGATTTAATGTCTGTCCATAATCCATTTTCTCTCACTCCTATTTGTTTATTAATCCTTGCTTAAAAATAAAAAAACCCCTCAATCCCTAAGGGACGAGAAGGTTACCCGCGGTACCACCCTAATAGCTAAATAAAGCCACTTGAAAAGGATAACGGTATTTACCGACTTCTCCTACTAAAAAAGAATCAATCAGATAAACAAATTAGAAACAAGTAGTTCAAGGCAACGATGTCCTGAGTAGCGGAGCGTAGGATGTACCTACGTGAGCAACGGAAAGACTAGTTAACGCAGAAATACGCCGCATTATTACCTTAAACAAATTAGAGACAAGTAGTTCAAGGCAACGCTGTCCTGAGTAGCGGAGCGTAGGATATATCTACGTGAGCAACGGAAGGACTAGTTAACGCAGAAATACGCCGTTTATAATTTGTTTAGTTCAGAGAAGTAACTCATGGGTGATATTTGATAGTAATATTACCGGGCTTCCACCAACCCCGGCTCGCTATAAATAGAACGCCTACCAAACCTGTCCCAATCATCGTATTAATCATATAATATTCAATTCGAATAAAAATGTAACTAAAAGCCCGCAAAAAGAGCATATTTTTCACGGGCAACCTAATAATCCAGAATTATATATAATTTTTGACAAAATGTCAACAAATTATTCTCCTGTCCCTACTCGTCGTCATTACTAACATCGCCAAAATCTTCTAGCTCAGCCCAGCTTTTCTCGGTAATCATTTCTAATTGAGCTTCTAGGAGGGTTCTGAAACGTGTCCGGAAAATTGCAGCCCGTTTTCTTAGCTCCTCAATCTCCAAAGATACATTTCGAGATTTCAGCAATGCTTCATTAATAATCCTGTCGGCATTTTTCTCAGCCTCTTTAACAATTAGTTGCGCCTCTTTTTTGGCATTCGCCTTAACCTCTTCAGCTGTATCTTGAGCAACAATGATAGATTTACCAAGACTTTCTTCAATATTAGTAAAATGGGATAATCTTTCATTTAGATGAATAACTCTTTCCTCTAGCTCTTTATTTTGGCGGATTAACGCTTCATAATCCTTAATTATCTGGTCAAGAAATTCATTTACTTGATCCTCATCATAACCCCTAAATCCTTTACTAAATTCCTTATTATGGATGTCTAATGGTGTTAATGGCACCAAAAACACCTTCCCTTCTTCTTAATAGTTATTAATTATTCTCCAATTTGCCAACTACTATTTTAATTCGCCCCTTCTTGGTTGTCCCATCTTCAGATAGCAGCTTACTTCTCCCGTGTCCCCTAAGTGAAATAACATCACCGGCTTTAAGCTTAAAATCTGTTTGCTTAATGATCTGCCAATTAACCTTAACTTTATTTTTTTTGATCCACTCAGCTGTTTTCTCCCTAGGTTGATTATATAGATGACTCAGCAAATTATCAATACGTAAAGAAGTAACCGTTAAGGTAGAGGTAGAATATCTAGTAGACGGAATAACCAATTCTTCACGCCGAAGCTCCTGCAAACTAACCTTAGTCTTTCCTATTTGTACTAACTCAGATATGATATACGGAGCAATTTCCTTGGCAATAATATACTGTTTATTGGGATCAGCCAATAAAATATCTCCGAATTTCTCTCTTTTAATGCCTAGGTTTAGTAAGGCGCCCAGATAATCCTGATGATTTAAGGCAACAAACTTATTCTCGCCCAGCACTTTAAAAAAAACTAAGTCAAAATCCTCTTGAATATTAACCCAATAATCAGGGGCAATAAAGGCTCTTACTCTTTCAGCATCGGCATAACCACCATCAAAAAACACCGTTAAATTGACGAAAGAATTAACGATGCTTAGAACTATTTGCCTTTGTCTGGGATCTAAAAAATCAGTCAAAATTGGACTTTGATTTTTGGAAACTTTTTCTGTCCATTCCATAATTCTCTCGACAAAGGGTTGTTCTTCCAGTTGGTAATGCATGAAAATGGATTGGCTCATTGACTAAAACCCACCAAATAAATAAGCAATCACTATAATAACGCCTCTACGAATAAAGTCTAAAGCAAAATAGGCAATTAGCGGTGAAAAATCCATCATCCCGATCGGTGGAATTATTTTGCGAAACGGCTGCAAATAGGGCTCCACCAATTTACCCAACACCTCACCAATCTGTGTACCACGCATTTGCGGAAACCAAGACATCAAAATATAGGCGATAATCATATATGAATATATTTGAAACAATAGATTAACTAAATTAACTAATGATGTAACCATTTCTTCACCTCATGTTGTAGTTTATGCTTGCTCTTCTGTCAGGAATTCTGTAATTGCACCCTGAATATCAATATTCTCTGGGGTACAAATAAAAATACTCGATCCAATCTTTTTAATTTCCCCATTTAAAGCATATACGCAGCCGCTTAAAAAATCAACAACTCTCCTAGCCTGTTCAGCATTAAGCCTTTGCAAATTAACGATTACAGGACGATGTGAGCGTAAATGATCGGCAACCTCCTGTGTTTCTTCGTACGAACGGGGCTCATTTAACACAACCTTAACATTTTTTTGGCTATGCAGGCTGACGATATTATTTTTTTGTCCTTTATTTTTTCTGCTAGGCATTAGTTCCTCAGAATCCACTTCCTCTTCGAGGACTTCTTCATCCTGTAGTCCCAGAAAGCCCATAATTTTACCCATCATTGTTTCACTCCCCCTTTTAAATATATTCTTACTACGGCTACATAGCTTCTTTGGTTAAGGCTGTGCCTAAACGAATATATGTAGCGCCCTCTTCAATTGCTATCTCGTAGTCGTTAGACATTCCCATCGACAACTCCGAGATACGATACGGCAAGATCTGCGCCTGATTAACTAAAGCTAGTAACTCCCTAAGTCGTTTAAACACCGGTCGAGTTAACTCACTATCCACTTCAAAAGGAGCCATAGTCATCAAGCCAACAATTTCGATAGCCGAAAAACTGCTTAGCTCACTAATAAACGCTAATAGATTTTCCGGCTCAACGCCAGATTTTGTATCTTCACCAGAGACATTTACCTGCACAAAGCATTTCACAACGGTATCCAGCAGCTTTGCCCGCTTATTCAGTTCGCTGGCTAAAGAGAGCCTATCTAAAGAATGAATATAAGAAAACTTGCCGATTATTTCTTTAACCTTACGAGTTTGCAGATTCCCAATAAAATGCCATGTTGCTTTACTGCTTAATGCTGAGTATTTAAGTAGACCATCCTGCACACGGTTTTCACCAATTTCCTTAAAGCCTAAATCTATTAACGAATCAGCTGTTGGGATATCTACATTTTTGGTAACAGCTATTATTTTGATATCTGCTAGGGATCTGCCGCTTTTAGCACAGGCTTGAGCGATTTTTTCTTGAACAGCAGCTATGTTATTTTTAATAGACACCAGTTATTCATCCTTTCTGAGCCCAATCCAAGAAGCCATCCGTCCTGTTTTCCCTTGCTCTTTTCGATGCGAAAAAAACAGCTCATTATTACAGCTTGTGCACCACCCAGAAACTTCGATATTATTCGGCAAAATTCCTGCTTTTTTTAAAATTTCTTTATTAATTTTTTTTAAATCTAAATCATAATGTCCATTTTTTTTGTCAATTATCGCTCCATCGCCAAAATAAAGTTCAGTTTCCATAAATTGACGAGCAACCTGTTCGTTAACTTCATAACAGCATTGACCGATTGCCGGACCAATTACCACCAAGATATCTGAGATATTGCTATTGTATGTTTCACTCATCGCTTGGACCATTTTTTCTGCAATTTTTAGTGCCGTACCTTTCCAACCAGCATGAGCAAGACCAATTACTTTCTTTAAAGGATCAAGAAAAAAAAGCGGTACACAATCAGCATAAAAGGAAGTCAACAAGATATCTGGTTGATTGGTCAATATTCCATCAGTATCTTGTAGAGCATCTTCCCTAGTCATTCTACCATTTCCCCGCTGATTTAGCCCGACTATTTCTACATTATTCCCGTGCACCTGCTCAGCACTTGTCCAAGCCGCAAACGAAAAATTAAGCATCTTCGCCAGCTCCAGCCTATTCTTGATTACCTCATCCTGATGATCACCAACATGCAAAGCCATATTCATACCTCGGTAAATTCCGCGGTCTTTATCATCGTTTCTAGCAGAGAACCCCACAGATAAACTAGGTAGCTTCTTTTGCCAATCTAAGATTATAAAGTGCTCTAAAGGATGATTAATTTTAACTAACGGCTCCATTACTTCACTTCCTCTTCTTATCCTATTCTACCCTAACTGCTCGTCCATCTTCAACAGACTACTCTCTTCGAAGTTTTATCTTCGGTTTCCAAAAACTAT
>Ga0209346_1000552_pt1 | contig 31051 bp, 29 predicted proteins | sample AutmiccommunBRH9_FD_187381 | JGI IMG/M metagenome (GOLD analysis project Ga0209346, IMG submission 187381) | Deep subsurface microbial communities from Mt. Terri, Switzerland - Autotrophic microbial communities BRH/9 (SPAdes) (version 2) | ecosystem: Environmental > Aquatic > Deep subsurface >...
GGCCGCGCAGGAACAGCCGGTCGAACACCGCCACATAATGGCGCAGATGGTCGCGCGAGACGCTGACCTCGCTGTTGTTGCGCCGCAGGGCGAAGGTCAGGTTGATGAAATCCGCATTCACGATCACTGTGTTCAGATGATATCGGGCCAGCGCGTGCAATCTTCCAAAGAAATCCGTGGCTTGGGTCGACGCCATCACGGCTTCGGCTTCCAGGGTCAGCCCGTCCCAGAATTGCTGCAGCACCGCCAGCATCAGCTCTGCCTTGGAATCATAATAGCTGTAGATCGTGCCTTCGCCGATCCCGGCGCGCCGCGCAATCTCCTGCATCCGGGCGCCGTCGAAACCGTGGTTCACGAAGATCGTCCGGGCAGCTTCCAATATGACCCGCTCCTTGCGCTCCAGCTTGGCGCGCTGGGTTTCCGAAGGAAGCGCTGTTGTAGCCACGACTTGTTCCTTTGCGAACTTGACTCGACAATATCGAATGCTATTCAATTAGCCTTTATGGACTCGCCGTGTCAAATGGCGAAAGGTCAAACGATCACATCGGAAAGAGGCGCTGCACCCCATGCCCCAGTTTAAATCGAAGATCGCCGTCGGCTCCGACAGTTACGGACAGAATCGCAAGGATATGCTGACGCTGATCGATCATCTGCGCAGTCTCGAGCAGCGCGCCGTGGCAGCGTCGGAAAAACGCCGTCCTACCTTCGAAAAACGCGGCCAGCTGACCCCGCACGAACGGCTGAAACGGTTGCTCGACCCCGGCATGCCCTGGCTGCAGCTGTACAATATGGCTAATTATCTGGTCGAGGACAGCAATCCGGAGACCAGCATCCCCGGCGGCAGCGTCATCCTCGGCATCGGTTTCGTCAAGGGCGTGCGCTGCATGATCTGGGTCGACGACAGCGGCATTCGCGCGGGTGCGGCAACAGCCGGCGGTTGGGACGCCAGCAAGGGCGCGCAGAAAATGGCGCAGGACCTGAAACTCCCGTTCATCCATCTGGTCGAAAGCGCCGGCGCCAATCTGATGGAATATAAGGTCGAGCTCTGGGCGCATGGCGGCATGCTGTTTCGCAATCTTGCCTGGCTGAGCGCGGCCGGCATCCCGACCATGGTCGTGCTGCACGGACCCTCCACCGCCGGCGGTGCCTATATGCCCGGCATGTCCGACTATGTGATCGGTGTGCGCAACAACGGCATGGCGGCGCTCGGCGGCGCAGCGCTGGTCCACGCGGCCACCGGCGAGGTCGCCGACGATCGCGAACTGGGCGGCACCGAAATGCACGCATCGACCACCGGCAGCGTGGAATATCTCGCCGATGACGACGCCCATGGCATCGCCATCGCGCGCGAGACGATGGGACGGCTGGACTGGAACAAGAACAGCAAGCCGATCCGCCGCAATGACTATGAAGAGCCGGTCTACGATATCGACGAGATCGCCGGGATCGTGCCGGTCGACTATACCACGCCTTATGATGTGCGCGAAGTCGCGGCGCGGATCGTCGACGGTTCCGACTTCGAGGAATTCAAGGCGCGCTATGGCCCCGGCACCGTCTGCATGCAGGCCAGCATCATGGGCCATGCAGTCGGGGTGATCGGCAACAACGGCCCGTTCGATCCTGAAGCGGCGGCCAAGGCCACGCATTTCTTCCAGCTCTGCGACCAGTCGCAGCTGCCGATCATCTTTCTCAACAACACCACCGGCTATATCGTCGGCACCGAGTCCGAGCATAAGGGCATGATCAAGCTGGGCAGCAAGATGATCCAGGCCGTGTCCAACGTCCGGGTGCCGAAACTGGCGCTCTATATCGGTGCCAGCTTTGGCGCGGGCAATTACGGAATGAGCGGCACCGCCTTCGAGCCCGATTTCCTGTTCAGCTGGCCCAATGCCAAGACCGGCGTGATGGCCGGTGCGTCTGCTGCCAATACGATGAGCCATGTTGCCCGGGTGCAGGCCAAGCGCAAGGGCGTTGAGCCCGACGAGGAAGCAATAGCAAAGCAGGAACAGCGGATCCGGGATATTTTCGAAGCGCAGGAAAGTGCATTTTTCACTTCGGGCCGGGTGCTCGACAACGGCGTGATCGACCCGCGCGATACCCGCAAGGTACTGGGCTTTGCGCTGGAGACGATCTTCGAGGCGCAGAACCGAACGCTGCATCCCAATGCCTTCGGGGTAGCGCGGATATGAGCATGCTACGGACTAAAGCGCTGTTCACCCGCGCAGGCGGGTGCCCATCTCGGAAACATCCGTCTGGCATAGAGGGTCAGGGGCAAACGCTGCCATCGCGTCTGGAAACAAGGGCAGGAGATGGATCCCTGCCTTCGCAGGGATACGAACTATGACAAATCTCCCCCAGACAGAAACCCTCGAACTGGACCTCCGCCAGGGCTGGCTCACCATCTGGTTCAACCAACCGGACAATCGCAACGCATTGAGCGATGCGCTGGTCGCGGAACTGGCGGCGGTGCTGAAGAGCGTCCGCGACGACCACAGCGTGCGGGGAATCACCCTGCGCGGCCGCGGCGGTATTTTCTGCGCCGGCGCGGACCTGAAGAATTTCAAGGACAATTTCCAGCAGAGCGGCAACCGCGAGGATATCATCAGGATGTCGATCGGCGCGGCCGAGATATTCGACCTGGTCAACACCGCCCCGCAGGTGGTGATCGTGCTGATCGAGGGCGCGGCGATGGCCGGCGGCTTCGGCCTGTCCTGCTGCGCCGATGTGGTGATCTGCGAAAGCGGCGCGCGCTTCGCGATGACCGAAACCGCGATCGGCATCACCCCCGCGCAGATATCCCCCTTCGTGATCCAGAAGCTCGGCTATGCCACCGCTCGCCGGCTGATGCTGACCGCAGCGCGCTTCGACGGCAGCGAGGCGCATGCACTAGGCTTTGCGGACTTTATCGCCGACGATGTCGCCGGGCTGGAAGCGATCGAGATGCAGTTGCGCAAGCAGGTGCTGGGCGCTGCACCCGGTGCGGTCGCCGCCACCAAGGAGCTGCTCGGCGAGATCGCCGGAAAGCCCCGCGACGATGTGATCCGCCTGGCCGCCGAAAATTTCGCCGACCGGATGGTAAGCGACGAGGCCAGGGAAGGGGTCGCCAGCTTCTTTGAAAAGCGAAAGCCCAACTGGGTGGTGAAGCCGGAATGAGCAGAATATTGAAAATTCGTTCGTTCGTGCTCAGCACGAACGGCATGAGGGAATGAACCTATGACAAGAATCAACACGCTCCTGGTTGCCAATCGCGGCGAGATCGCCTGCCGGGTGATGCGCACGGCCAAGGCACTGGGCATGCGCACGGTCGCGGTCTATTCCGATGCCGACGCCAAGGCTCCTCATGTCCAGATGGCAGATGACGCGGTGCGGATCGGACCGGCACCGGTCAATGAATCCTATCTGCTGGTCGACAAGATCATCCAGGCGGCGAAGGATACCGGTGCCGACGCGATCCATCCCGGCTATGGTTTTCTCTCGGAAAATGCCGCCTTTTCCAAGGCCTGCGCCGACGCCGGCATCATCTTCGTCGGGCCACCGGAAAAGGCGATCGACGTGATGGGCGACAAGGCGCGCTCCAAGCGCGCGATGATCGCCGCCGGCGTGCCCTGCGTGCCCGGCTATCAGGGCGATGACCAGGCGGATGACGTGCTGGTCATCGAAGCGAAGAAAATCGGCGTGCCGCTGATGGTCAAGGCAGCCGCCGGCGGCGGCGGGCGCGGCATGCGGCTGGTCCATGATCTGTCCGACGTGCCCAATGCGATCAAGCTGGCGCGGTCGGAAGCGGAAAATGCCTTTGGCAATGGCGAACTGATTCTCGAGAAGGCGATCATCAAACCGCGCCATGTCGAGATCCAGGTCTTTGCCGACAGCCAGGGCAATACTATCCATCTCGGCGAGCGCGACTGTTCGGTGCAGCGGCGCCACCAGAAGGTGATCGAGGAAGCGCCCTGCCCGGTGATGACCCCGGAACTGCGCGAGCAGATGGGAGCGGCAGCAGTCGAGGCGGCAAAGGCGGTAGATTATGTCGGCGCCGGCACCGTGGAATTTCTGCTCGACCAGTCGGGCGCCTTCTATTTCCTCGAAATGAATACCCGCCTGCAGGTCGAGCACCCGGTAACCGAGGAAGTCACCGGTCTCGACCTGGTGGCGCTGCAACTGAAAGTTGCGTCAGGCGACTTGCTGGGTCTGGAACAGCAGGACATCAGGCTCACCGGTCACGCCATGGAGGTCCGGCTCTATGCCGAGGACCCGGCGGATGATTTCCTGCCCAGCACCGGCCCGGTTCACCTGTGGAAACCGTCCGACCTGGCGCGGGTCGACAGCGGCATTGAAACCGGCGGCGAGGTTTCGCCCTTCTACGATTCGATGGTCGCCAAGATCATCACCCACGGCGCCACCCGCGACGAGGCGCGGCGGCGGATGATCAAGGCCTTGTCGGAAACCGCCTTGTTCGGTCCGAAGACCAATCGCGACTTCCTGATCGATGCGCTGGATCGGCCGGACTTTGTGGCGGGCGAGGCGACCACGGCCTTCATCGCCGAAAATTACGGTGAAGGCGGCGTCGATCTCGGGGATCATGATTTCAGCTCCTACGCCATTGCCGCGGTCATCCACCATAAGCTGCGGCAGCAGGCCGCCCACCGGCTGGCGCTCAACGTCAACGCGGAAATGCTCGACTGGTCGAACACCGGTGCACTGGAGACAGTGGCGCAATATGCCGATGGCGAGGATGCCCAGACCATCCATGTCCATGTCGACCGACCCGGGCAATATCGGGTCAGTTGCGGCGAAGACGGAGTCGAGGTCGTCCTGATCAGCATGACCGCCGACCGTGCCAAATTGCGTGTGGACGGACGGACCATCGAAGTCATTTACTATGACGATCACCGCACCCTTTATCTCGCGCTGCCCGACCGCTCGCTGACCGTCACCGACCTGACCGGCCTCAGCGCGATGGAGGATGCCGGCGGCGGCGGCACCGTGGTCGCGCCGATGCACGGCCTGCTGCTCGAGATACTGGTCGAGGCCGGAACGCGCGTCGCCAGGGGCGACAAGCTGGCGGTGCTCGAGGCGATGAAGATGCAGCACGAGATTCTCGCCGAGATTGACGGCACCGTGGAGACGATCGCGGCTACGGCGGGCAAGCAGATCGCCGCCGATGATCTGATCCTGGAGATTGTCGCGGACGAGGGAGAAGAGGAAGGTTGATCGACTCCGTTCGCCCTGAGCCTGTCGAAGGGCAGATGGTGCAAGACAGTGCTTCGACAAGCTCAGCACGAACGGTCTAGCGGTCTATAAACGCCCTTCGACAGGCTCAGGGCTAACGGCAGGAGGAGCCATCCCATGAACAACAAGATCTGCGCTATGCTCGGAATCGAATTTCCGCTGGTCGCCTTTTCCCATTGCCGCGATGTCGTGGCGGCCGTCTCCCGCGCCGGCGGCATGGGCGTGTTCGGCGGAGTCAATTGCTCGCCGGCGATGCTGGAGGAAGAGCTCAGCTGGATCGACGCCCATGTCGACGGCAAGCCTTACGGCCTCGACATCATCGTCCCGAACAAGGTCGAGGGAAAGGGCGAGCAGCTGGACCACGATACCGTGCTCGCATCGATTCCTGAAGAAATGAAGAAATTTGCCAATGACATCCTGCAACGCCATGGCGTCGATTCCGGTCGGATCGCCGGGGATATCGAGGCCGTTCGCCGCGAGCAGGTCGCCTTCACCGACAATCTGCGCGGTGGCACGGCGGCGGCGCTGCTAGAGGTCGCCTTCCGCCATCCGATCAGCCTGATCGCCAATGCGCTCGGCATTCCGCCGCAGGTAATGCTGGACATGGGCCGGAAGCACGGCGTTCCGGTCGCGGCGCTGGTCGGGACCAGAGACCATGCGATGAGCCAGGTCGCGGCAGGGGTGGACATCATCATCGCCGTCGGTGGCGAGGCCGGTGGTCATACCGGCGAAATATCGACCATGGTGCTGATCCCCGAAGTCTGCAACGCGCTGGCCGCGATTGGCGACGAGACGCCGGTGCTGGCGGCGGGCGGTATCGCCACTGGCGCGCAGATGGCGGCGGCGATGGCGATGGGCGCCAGCGGAGTCTGGTGCGGATCGGTCTGGCTGACCACGGTCGAGGCGGAAACCAATCCGGTGGTGAAGGAAAAAATGCTGGCGGCCAGCTCGCGCGATACGGTGCGGGCGCGATCGCGGACCGGCAAGCCCTCGCGCCAGTTGCGTTCGCCGTGGACCGACGCATGGGAAGCGGAGGGCGCGCCGACCCCACTGCCGATGCCGCTGCAGTCGCTGGTCGCCGAGCCACCGCTCAGGGTGATCGACAAGCTCAGCCAGGGCGACAGCCAGGGTGCGAAGGATCTCGCCACCTATTGGGTTGGGCAGGGCGTTGGCCTGATGAACGAGCAGATGACCGCGGGTCAGGTGGTACAGGGCTTCAAGGAAGATTTCCTCACCGCTTATGAACGATTGGCCGCCAACCTCGGCGAATGACGATCCCCTATCCATCCTGAGCTTGTCGCGATTTTGATTGCGCCATATGGTCGGAGGCGCTCTGCAGAGACAGAGCCGGGATTGAGGATCGTATGACAGAAGCAACGCAACCGTTGGCCGGCATCCGGGTCGTCGAATTTTCCACCATGATCACCGCCTCGCTGGCGACGATGATGTTCGCCCAGCAGGGTGCGGACGTGATCAAGGTCGAACCGCCCGGGATCGGCGATCCGATGCGCTGGCTGGGCAGCCAGAAAGCCGGAATCTCCGGCCTGTTTCACAATTGCAACCAGGCAAAGCGCTCGATCACCCTCGACCTCAAGTCGCCCGATGATGTCGCCGCCGCCCGCCAGCTCTGCCTGCAGGCGGATGTGGTCATCCACAACTACCGGCCGGGCGTGATGGACCGGCTGGGGCTGGGCAGCGCCGCGCTGCGCGACGAGAAGCCGGAACTGGTCTATTGCGCTATCACCGGCTTCGGCCACGAAGGGCCGCTGGCCAGTCGCCCTGCCTATGACCATGTGATGCAGGCGATGGCCGGCTTCATGACCCTGCAGGGTCATCCCGCCGGCTTTGCCTATGTGAAGACGCTGATCTGCGACAAGGTCACCGCCTATACCGCGGCGCAGGCGATCACCGCCGCGCTGTTTGCCCGGGAGCGCACCGGCAGCGGCCAGCATATCGACCTGTCGATGCTGGAAAGCTGCATCGCCTTCCTCTGGCCGGACGGCGGCATGCACCTGACACTGCACGGTGAGGATGTCGCTCACGGCGCGCCCTTCGCGGATTATTACCAGCTGCCGCTGCGCTCGACCGACGGCGCCATCGCCTATGCGGCGATGACCGATGGCCATTGGGATGCGGTGTTCGATCTGGTCGGCCGCCCGGATCTGAAAGAGGAGGAAAAATACAAGGGGCTGGCCAATCGCAGCGTTCACATGGCGGAACTGGCCTCGATCATCGCCGGCGAAAAGCCCAACCTGACCAGCGCCGAAATGGTCGCTGCGCTCGCCAGCAAGGATGTACCGGCGGCTGCCTGCCTGTCGCTGGAAGATTTGCCCGCTGACCAGCAGGCGCTGGCGATGGGCATTTTCGAACAGTGTGACCATCCGCTTTTGGGCCCCGTTCAGCATGTCACGCCGGCGGCCCGGTTCGGGGGCCGGAAGCTGGCGCCCTGCGGCCCCAGTCCGGCGCTCGGCGAACATGGCGAGGCCATTCTTGCCGAAATGGCCGCACGCACGCAGCCATAGAGCGGATCAATCGACTCCCGCTATCGCCATCTTGTTGCGTAAATCTGCGATCCGGCTATTCTTTCGGAAAAATCAGGAGAGAATCGCATGACCTGGCAGATGGCCGATATCTGGGAGAATATTGCCCAGGCGATACCCGACAAGCCCGCAATCGTCGACGGCGACAAGCGCTACAGCTGGGCCGAATATGAAGATCGCGCCGCCCGGGTCGCCCGAGTGCTGACCGATCATGGGCTCGAACCCGGCGCAAAGCTCTCGATCTACTCCCATAATGCGGCAGAATATCTGGAGACCCAGTTCGGGGCCTTCAAGGCGCGGATCTGCCCGGTCAATGTCAATTATCGCTATCTCGAGGCGGAACTGACCCATGTGATCAACAACAGCGACAGCGAGGCGCTGGTCTTCCAGGCACAGTTCGCCCCGCGCGTGGCGGCGATCCGGGACCAGCTCGAGCAGGTCAAGCTCTTCCTCGAGATCGAAGACGGTTCGGGCGAGCATCTCGACGGCGCGGTCGATTACGAACAGGCGCTGCAGGACGCGCAGCCGATGCCGGCGATAGAGCGATCGAACGATGATCTGTACATGCTCTATACCGGCGGCACCACCGGCATGCCCAAGGGCGTGATGTATGATCACAAGAGCTTTGCCAGCGCCCTGCTGGCCAAGGGTTTCGAGATGCGGATGATGGAGCCGCCGACCGATGCCTCCGACTTCGGCCCACTGGTCCGGCAGCTGCATGAAGCCGGGGCGGTGTCCCGCGCCATCCCCGCCTGCCCGCTGATGCACGGCACCGGCATGTGGATTGGCGCGATGATCCCGCACAGCCTGGGCGGCTGCGTGATCCTGTTCGACAACGCCCATTTCGACGCCGCCGCGCTCTGGCAACTGGCCGAGGACGAGAAGGTTACCGATATCACCATCGTCGGCGATGTCTTTGCCAAGCCGATGCTGGCGGCGCTGGATGATGCCCGGGCGGCGGGACAAGCCTATGATCTGTCGTCGTTGGCGATGATGGGATCGTCGGGCGTGATGTGGTCGGCCGAGGTCAAACGCGGACTGCTCGCCCACTTGCCGCATATGGCAATTGTCGACAGCATGGGTTCGACCGAAGGCAGCATGGGCGTTTCGATCACCACCGCGGAAAATGTTGATTCCGACCAGACCGCCAAGTTCGATATGAACCCGACAACCAAAGTCCTGACCGAAGAGGGCAGACCCGTGACCCCCGGATCCGGCGAAATGGGCCTGATCTGCAACGGCGGGATGGTGCCGCTCGGCTATTACAAGGACGAAGCCAAGAGCGCGGAGACCTTCCGGACCTTCGACGGCGTGCGCTATTCCATTCCCGGCGACTTTGCGACGGTCGAGGCGGATGGCTCGATTACCCTGCTCGGACGCGGCTCCGCCTGCATCAACAGCGGTGGCGAGAAAATCTTCCCCGAGGAAGTCGAGGAAGCACTGAAGACGCATGAATCGGTCTATGACTGCCTGGTCATCGGCCTGCCCGACGATCGCTTTGGCCAGAAAGTAACGGCGGTACTGTCGATGGCTGACGGTGCCCGATTCGACGAAGCGGAACTGGCCGAACATGTCCGGACCAGGCTGGCCGCCTACAAGGCCCCGCGTGCCTTCGTCCTCGTCGACGAGGTACCGCGCGCCGCCAATGGCAAGGCGGGATACAAGTTGGCGAGGGAAATTGCGTTGCAGCGACTGCAGGTCGCTGCATAGGGCTCGGGGGCGGGCCGCCACTTCGGACCCCGCCGTCCGATCGATCATTGACGGACGCCCCCCAGTCGCTCCATGACCCCGCGATGCTTGTCGAGCTCATCCACAACCCTGCCTCGGGCACCTTTGATGAATTCCGTCTGGATGTCCTTTCCCGGGCCTTTCAGGCGTGCGGGGCAAGGGTCAGGCTGGGCCGGACCGAACATGACGGCTGTTTCGAGATTTTTCCCGAATCCGACCTGATTTGCGTGTCCGGCGGGGACGGGGCCTTGCGGCTGGTCGTTGCATCCATGGCCAAGGCCGGACTGTCAAAACCGATCTGCGTGTACCCCGCCGGCACGGTCAATCTCGTGGCCCGGGAAATCGGCTATTCATCCGATCCCGAAAGATTTGCCCGCGAGGTCATGGCCGGCTTTCTCGCCGGGAAAAGCGGCCGCCTGACAGCCCCGCTGGTCACCAGCGACGACCAACCCTTTGTTGCCTGCATCAGCGCCGGTCCGGATGGACAGGCGGTGGCGCGGCACAGCCCCGCCCTGAAAAGACGGATCGGCGGCGCTGCCTATGCTTGGTCGATGGTCCGCCTGCTCTCGGACTGGCCGCGCCTGCGCTACTCCCTGGTGGTAAAAGGGCCGGACGGAACCACGACCCGGGTCAGCAGCGCTGCCTTTTACGTGATCAAGGCCTATCATTATGCCGGAAACTGGACGCTGTCGCCGACCGCGGAAATGGCTTCGGAGATATTCCATGTGATTGCGTTGACGCGAGCCCGGCGACGCGATTTTTTCCGCTTCCTCGCGACAGTCGCGCTGAGCCGCGATCCGGGGCGCCTGGATTTTGTCCGGTCCCTGCCCGGCGTGGATCTCACCATAATGGCGGACGATTTGCCATCCCGGCAGGCCGCTTTTCAGGTCGATGGCGACATGCTGGCCGGGCAACCGCGCACCATCAGGATGACCGGGCATCGCGTCATCTATTGTCTGCCGATCCCCGAATAGTTCAGGCTTCCTGCACCGCCCCGCAATGGGTCGCGACCAGTTCGACCATCTCCGGCAGCTTGCTGGGCGGCAGATCATGCCCCATGCCCTCGACCAGTTCGAAGCGCGCACCCTTGATATTGGCCGCGATATCCTGGCCACAGGCCGACGGAATGAGCGGGTCGTCGGCGCCGTGGATCACCATGGTCGGGACATTGATCCGGTTTGCAACCGGTCGCAAGTTTCCGGTATCGATGATCGCAGCCATCTGGCGCTTCGGACCGGGTGGATAAAAGGCTCGTTCCTGGGCCAGTTTCATCAATGCCCGGCGTTCCTCAGCACGGCTGCGACCTTCCTCCGAGGCGATCAGCGCCGAGAAGGCAAGACCGAGTTCCAGCGCTTCATCCGGGGTCCGGGCCCTGGCCCGGGCCGTCTGCATCAGCACCCGGCGGACGTCGGCATTGGCACCGGGCAGGCCAGGACCGTTGGTCGACGACATGATCGGGGTGAAGGACAACACCCGCTCCGCATGGTCCGCGGCAATCAGCTGGCCAATCATGCCGCCCATCGAGGCTCCGACAATATGCGCCCGGTCAATGCTGAGCGCGTCGAGCACGCCGACTGCGTCTCTCGCCATATCCCCCAGATGATAGGGTGCCATCTGGCGCCGGGGAAAGAAACGCTTGGCAATCAGCTGGCGGATCGGATTGGGAGCGCGGACCCCATCAAATTTATAGGAAAGCCCGACATCCCGGTTGTCGAAGGTCAGGACACGAAAGCCCTTTTCGACCAGCCCGTTGACGAAATCCATCGGCCAGTAGATCAGCTGGGCGGTATACCCCATGACCAGCAAAATCGCGGGGTCACCGGGTTTGCCGTGATCTTCTACTTCAATATTGATGCCATTGGCGATGACTTGCATGTCTGTTCCCGCTCGATCCGAAAAGCGGACCAGTACCAGAAACGGGGGACGTTACAAGAAGCGCGCTGCGCTCGGCTAGGGCCCGCTTCTGCGGTCGGGACCGCCTAGCTCCTTCGCCGCTATGTTGACGTGGGCGACAACGGTCACCGTGCCCAGCCGGACGATCTGATGGTCGTCATCCAGCACCGCGCGCGCCGCCAGATCCATGGGCACGCCGATCACCTGTGCCGACAGCTCGCCGATGCGGATGGTATAATGGCCATAGGGAACTCCATCGAAAAGGAAGAAGCCGTCAAATTCGGTTTGGGCTTGCCGCACGACGCGACCGTCGCGATCGACCAGTTCCAGTCCGACGCCGGCAATCGTAGCGCCGCCGCTGCGGATCAGCGTACCCTCCACCTCGCCGGCGCTGACCAGCGGCAGCTCGACCGTCGTCGCCACTCCCGGGCGCGGCGTTACCACCACCCCGGCCGAGGCAGGCTGGACATAGGGATCGGGGAGGCTGCTGCTGTCAATCCCGATAAGCACGGGCCGGAACGGCTGCAGATTGTCGATGACGGCACGCCCCTCGGCATCGGTAGCCATCACCACCGAGGTCTGCCCGGCGGTCAGCTCGACATGTTCGGCGAGCCTTTCCCCCGGCTGGCGAATCCCGTCCCCGTTCTGATCGTGAAAAACGATCGCCAGCGCCTGTCCGCTGTGAGCCAACTTGTTGTTTGAAAAGCGGAATTTCCCGCTGCGTGGATCGGGTCCCAGACTGAAGGCAAGATTGATCCCGGCTGCGACCGATCCATCGGACGCGGCTTCGGCGCTGGCAGTCAGCGAGAAACGTTCGAACCGGCGGATGATCCCGAAACCGGCCCGCGCCCGATCCGGACCCGCATCATAGCCCAGTTCTGCGCGCCAGTCGGATCGCTCTCCGGCGCGCCATTCTCCGGTAAGATTGACCCTTTCGAAGCGTTTTTCCGGCGCCAGACGATAAATTGCCTCGCCGCGCAACCTGACCTTGCCGATCCGGCCATTGGCGAGCAAACGTGCGCCGAGACGGTCCGGCGGGTCCGGTCCTGTATCGCTGAACCTCTTCTCCCAGCTGAGCTCACCCGTCAGCGAAAGGCGGTTGAGGCTGAGCGACATGCGGCCGGTGATATCGAGGCTATCGCGTCCGTCGGAACGGGTCTCATACTGGGTGTCTATATGCACGGGCACTGCTTTTCCGCCGATCTTGAAACTATGGTCGATGGTCAGACTATGCCGGGATTGAATATCTTTCTCTATCTGGTCTGAGACGAATCCTCCCCGCGCCCAGACCGATTCGGCGGTGATATAGCTATTGCCAAACTGACCGAGCAACTGGCCACGAAACGCCATCCCGCTGCCCAGATCCGACGACGCCGAAAGTTCGACCAGTGTCGGGCCCACCGCGCGGCGGACGGATCCTTCGAGATAATCGTGGCGCTTGCCGTCAAGTTGCAGGCTGAAAAGCGATGCCGCCACGGATGTTCTGGCATTGAGCCCCCGTTCCAGTCCCATGCCCCCGCGCCAGCCTGCCTGGCGCATCGGAGTGAACGCGCCGAGCCGGACCAGATCCTCGCCCGCTTCATGGATTCCGGCCCAATAATAGGTTTTTCGGGGCGGAATGGAGTCCCGCCCCACCGGAATGACCCTGATCTCGCGCTTGATCTGTCCCTGGGGACCGTAGAGCAGGATTTCGAAACGATTCTGGCCGTAAAGCAGCGGCACATCGATAAATTCGAAGCGGCCATCGGTCCGGTTTTCGGCAAAGGCAAGCAGCTGCCCGTTGCGATAAAGTTCGGCATCCCAGCCGCTGGGCAATTCTCCCCGGAAACTGGTGCGGTCGAAATTGTCGGGACGCTCGACCGGGCGGTTGGTTACCAGCGCCCCGCGACCGGCAACCGACTGGGAGACCAGCGGCGTGGAGAAGGTCGAAACGTCGCCGAGGGCAAAATGGGTGGCCCGTAGTGGACCCAGCAATTCGCCCTTGGGATCGGTACGATAGGCCCGAACGCGGAGATTTTCCGGTCGAGCCTTGTTGTTCGAGGACAGCCGGGCGTCAAAACTGGCTTTCCCGACTTCGCCGGACGCATAAAGCTCGTAACGCAGGTCAAATTCCTGCCCCGATCTTTTGTCGCTCAGGCCGCCCGCGGACACAACTGCATCGACCGAGGGCGTGCGCCAGAATTTATAGGGCGTCGATGATTGCGGCAGGCCGGACAGGTCAAAGCTTTGTCGCGGACGGATCTTGGCCGCTTGTTCCTTGCGGGCCAAGGCGCGTTCGAACGGCAACTGGGTTCCTGACTTGATGGTCAGCAGGGCATTGGACAGGTCCGGCGCAAAATCGACATCCAACCAGTCTGACAGGCTTTCGATCGCGACGCACCAGCCTTCCGGGACATCATATATTTGCCCGGGCAGCAGTTTCTTGTTGCCGTCGGCCATCTTTACCAGATCGTCCTCGCGGTCGATGGTCAGCGTCTGGCTTTCGGAAAAGATCCAGCCAGTTGCGCGGCGCGACTTTTTGTCGAGGCGGAGCGGGATATCCATGGCGATGATGATATCGGCGAGATCGACGCATATGCCGGAGTCGGTCTGATAGCCTCTGACCCCGTCGCCCAGGCGATAGCTCCCCGACCGCAGATCAAAAAGCAGCGCGTCGTCATCGCTGGCAGTCCAGTCGCGGGCCGCAGCGGTGGCAGGCAATAGCGCAAGCAGCAAAGCCGCCGAGATCGCCATGATCCCCGCGGCCCGGACCAGCGCACGGATGCGCCGGCCGATTATATTCTGTCGCTGCCCCATCATGTGCATCATGACGAATTGGCGGCGTGGTGCCGCAACAAGTCATTGATGGATAATGCTTATCTGACAACCATATCGGATTTGGCGATGAGCGCCCCGCCGTCATTGGCCGCCTCGTAATAGGCCACCGAGACCGGGCCGTTGAGCTGAGCCGCCACTTCCGGCGGTACCGGAAGGGAGACCGTCCTGGTGCTCACTTCGGGATAGACGGCAATACCGCGCGCGATCATCAACGGCTCCGCCACGCCGGGCTTGGTGATGCGAATTTCGCCATAGGTGGAACGGTCACCCTTCCGGCTGAGATCGAAGGCAAAGGACTGGCCGTCGGCGTCCTTTTCCAGACGAGCATTGGCGATCGCGGCGGTAGCCTGCAGATTTCCGTAGCGAATGATGACCGGAATGGTAACGCCGTAGATTGGCGTCAGCGCGATGGAAAAGCCGCCTTCGGGAATTTCCTGATCGGTCACGGAACGTGCCTCCGGAATGGCCCGGAACAGCAGATGCGCTCGATATTCTCCGTCGGCCAGCCCCTCGGGAGCGCGTATGCCCAGTCGGATGGCCTGCGGCTGGTTGGGCGGCAGGACAACGCGGCGGGGTGCGTAGCGGATCATCGCCTTTGCCGCTTGCTCGATCTGGTTGGCCTGTTCTTCGCTTACCTCCTCCAGTCGTCCGTCCGCCGTCATCCGGCGCAGCTCCAGTGAGATCCGGTAGGTCGCCGTTTCCGATCCGATATTGTTCAGGATCACTTCGGTCCCGCGTGCCCCGTCAAGGACGACGCGCGTCGGTGCAACCAGTAGGTCGCCTGCTGCCTGTGCCGGCACGCTTGCCAATGTCATTGCGGATGCAAGGGCAGTCAATCCGGTGCCCCATGTCTTTAGAATAGTCTTTACAATCGTGTAACCCTGGTCGGTCATGATCATTCTCCGTCTTGCTGGTCATACGGATCGGCGGTTTTTGAGCGCCTGTTCCCAGGAAGCGTTATGAACAAAGAGGGTTACTAAAGCGCTAACCACGGAGTTTTGCGGGCTGGCGGGGCGCGGCGGCACGGAGGGCGTCCGGACAGGGAAAACCCGTCCGCAACAGGGTTGCGAACGGGCTTTCATAGCATCTCGATCCTCGGCCTGGGGGCCGTGGCCGTCTCGGTTCAGTTATAGTTGACGGTAACGTTGAACGTGCCGGTATAGGCACCATCCGCTTGATTTGCACCGACGTTGAGCAATCCGCCCACGTTGAACGAGCCGACGCCGCCGGTCAGGGTCATTGTCGAAACGCTGGAAACGATATTGGCAGTCATGCTGTTCGATCCACTGTTCAGCGTGACATTGGGATCCGACGCAACGCTGACGGTTTCGCCGTCGGTGCCGGATACATCAAATCCTGCCGCTGAAAAGGTGCCCGAACAGACGAGTCCGGCACCGCAGGCACGGCCGCCCGCGCTTACCGATACGGTCGAGGCTGCGGTACCGGTTACGATCGTCCCGAAGTCGAGATCGGTGCCATCGGACGCGACGGTGATCTGTTGCAGAATATTCGCCCGGGCGTCGGCGGTGGAGGTCGCAGCATGCGCTGCATTTGCCCCCATGAGCGAAGCCACGAGCAATGATGAGGCCAAGACGGCCTTGATAGATTTTGTCATAGTTACTGGTCCCTATTTTCGTTCCATATTTGAAAGGACACATGCAGTGCAGAGCCAAACCCACTGGCCAATCGCCGCCTGTATCAACATTCAGCGGCGCTTATCGCGGGGAAAGCATAAGCCTTTGCTCAAACATATGGTTAATTTACCGTTAATGCGCTAAATATATGATATAAAACGATTTTACTGGCTTGTGACCAAGCTGTCAACTCTACCGGAGAGTTGGTCCGATTCAGGTCGGAGCCGACCAAAGGCAGGACGACCCCTTAGATATGTTCGCCGGTCAGGCGCTGACAAATCAGGTCGAGCTGGTCAAGATTGGCATATTCAATCGCCATGACGCCGCCCTGCCCGTCGGGCTGGATTTTGACTTTCAGGCCGAGCAGATCGCCAAGATGCGTTTCCAGCGCCTGGATATCGGCGTCGGCTTCCGACGTCGCCCCCGGCTTTTTGGCCGTCGATGGCTTGTCCTTCGCCAGCGATTTGCGGACCAGTCGCTCGACGTCACGAACCGACAGTCCCTGTTTGGCGATCTGCGGCGCCAGTTCTTCGGCATTGGGTGCGTTGATCAGTGCACGGGCATGGCCCATGGAGAGCTTTTCATCCATCACCAGCGCCTTCACGTTATCTGGCAATTCGAGCAGCCGCATGAGATTGGCGATATGGCTGCGCGATTTGCCGACAATTTCGGCGAGCCGTGACTGGCTATGGCCAAAATCCTGGCTCAGGCGAGCGTAGGCCTCTGCTTCCTCGATGACATTGAGATCCTTGCGCTGGACATTCTCGACGATCGCGATTTCCAGCGTTTCCTCGTCGCTGAGGTTGCGAACCACCGCGGGAATCTGGTGCAGGCGAGCGCGCTGCGCGGCCCGCCAACGCCGTTCCCCGGCCACGATCTGGAAATTCTTGCCATGCGGACGGACGACGATCGGCTGGATCACGCCGCGCTGGCGCATGCTGTCTGCCAGTTCGTCCAGCGCATCGGAATCGAAATGCTGCCGCGGCTGGTCCGGATTGGGACGGATATCGGACACCGCAATCGAACGCAGACCGTCGATGACAGTCGCCATGGCGGCGCGATTATCATCCCGGGCTTCGCCTGTCGGAATCGGCTCTTCGCGCTGGATATCGCCGAACAGGCTGTTCAGTCCCCTGCCCAGTCCGGTCGCCCGCTTAGGTGCGCGCTTGCCTGTCTCGTGCATGGTCTCGTCGTCGGTCATCAGGCAGCTACCTTCCGGTCAGGCAGGCGACCGATCAATTCGCGGGCGAGGTCGATATAGGCGACCGATCCACTACAGCGATGGTCGTAAATCAGCGCCGGCAGCCCGTGACTGGGCGCCTCGGACAGGCGCACATTGCGCGGAATCACCGTGTCGAAGACCACATCTCCCAGGCAGGCCCGGACATCGTCCGAAACCTGTTCGGTCAGCTTGTTGCGCCGGTCATACATGGTCAGAACCACCCCCATCACCGATAGCTCACGGTTGAAACGGGCGCGGATGCGTTCGACGGTCTGCAGCAGCTGACTGAGCCCTTCCAGAGCAAAAAACTCGCACTGCAGCGGAACCAGCAGGGACTCCACCGCGACCATCGCGTTGAGGGTAAGCAGGCCAAGCGATGGCGGGCAATCAATCAGGATTATGTCCCAGCGGCCCTTGTCTGCCGCATCCAGCGCCTTTTTCAACCGGTTCGTACGCTCTTCAAACTCGACCAGCTCGACTTCGGCTCCGGAAAGATCGACGGTTGCCGGAACAATTTCCAGACCCGGAACCTTGGTCTGATTGATGCAGTCGGCCAGCGGCACGTCGTTGATCAGCAGATCATAGCTGCTGTTGATCCGGTCGCCCTGCGACAAGCCAAGTCCGGTAGAAGCGTTACCCTGGGGATCGAGATCGATCAGCAGCACTTTCCAGCCGCTAGCGGCCAGCGCGGTGGCCATGTTGATCGCTGTGGTAGTCTTGCCCACGCCGCCTTTTTGATTGGCTATTGCGATACGAACCATTGGATATTCCACCTCAGAAACCGTTTACTAGCCCTTTCCCACCAATATTCCGGCGTCCGGATCGGTCAAACTATGTTCCACGTGAAACATTTTTTGCCCTTTTGGCGACAGGCCCTTCAACTCCCTTACCGCATTTTTACCTTTAGGTAAGAGCCAAACCGTATTTTCTGTGGAAAATCGGTGCGAAAGTGGGATGAGTCGATCAAGCGGCGCAAATGCGCGAGCGCTTATCACGTCAGCCGGGAAGTCTTCGATATTCTCCAGCCGGTCTGCCAGCACGGTCGCATGATCCGCAACACCGGTCTTGCTGATAACATGATTCAGAAATTCGCTTCTTCGCTTGCGCGATTCAACCATCTTGACCTGATAGGCCGACAGCAGCGCGATAACGATCCCGGGAAATCCGGCACCGGTCCCGAGATCCAGCCATATTCTGCCGTCGCCCGGAGCGGGCGCGTGAAGCAGCAGCTGGGCACTGTCGACGATGTGTCGGCTCCAGAGACTGTCCGCGCTCGCCCTGGATATGAGATTCTGCTGCTGCATCTCAGTGCGGAGCAACGCCTCGAACAGCTCGATGCGTTCCCATGTTTCACGTGAAACATCAAATTCCGCCCGGATCCAGGCTTGCGCCTCTTCTTCGGTCATGCGGCCAGCGTCCGGGCTTCGCGTCGGCGTGCATGGACAAGGATCGCCGCGAGTGCGGCAGGGGTGATTCCCCTGATCCGGGATGCCGCCGCCAGACTATCCGGTCGCGCAGTCGACAGTCGTTCGACCATTTCATTGGAAAGCCCTGCGATGGCCGCATAGTCGAGATCATCACCGAGAGCTATCTGCTCGTTTGCGCGCAAATCCCTCAGCTCCGATTCCTGGCGCTCGAGATAGGGCGCGTAGCGCGCGTCTTCCTCGATTTCCGCCAACAGGTCGGCATCGCAATTGGGCAAACATGCCTCCAATTCTTCCAGACCGCGCAGTGCGCCGAGCGAGATATTGGGGAAGCGCAGCCATTGGAACAGGCTTTGCCGGGTTCCGTCTCGCCGCACGTCAATGCCTGCTTTCGCCAGATCTTCGCTGCCATAAACTAGATTAAGCGCGGACATGATCGTGCCGCGCACTTGCTGGCGCCGGTTAAACCACCCCCCTCGTTCTGCAGAGACACAGCCGGCTGCCATGGCGATGGGCGTCAGGCGCGTCGACGCATTGTCGGCCCGCAGCCTCAGCCGATATTCCGCGCGAGCGGTAAGCATGCGATAGGGCTCGGTCACGCCCTGCAGCACCAAGTCGTCGATCATCACCGCCATATAGCTGGTGCCGCGATCCAGAACGGGCATATCTTTGCCCAGCACCGCACAGGCGGCGCCCAATCCCGCGATCAGGCCCTGTGCCGCCGCTTCCTCATAGCCGGTGGTGCCGTTGATCTGGCCGGCGCAATAGAGCCCTTCCAAGTCCCGGACCCTGAGCGACCGGTCGAGCGCCCTGGGATCGATATGATCATATTCCACCGCATAGCCAGGTACCAATATCTCGGCGTTGGCCAGACCGTCCATGGTCCGGACAAAGGCGAGCTGGACATCGGCCGGCAGGGAGGTACTGATCCCGTTGGGATAGACCAGGTTGCTGTCCAGACCCTCAGGCTCAAGGAACACCTGATGCGAATCGCGATCGGCAAAGCGGTGAATCTTGTCTTCGATCGACGGACAATAGCGCGGGCCCTGCGCATCTATCGCTCCGCTGAACAAGGGCGAGCGGTCGAGCGAGGCGCGGATGATGTCGTGGGTGGCGGCGTTGGTCCGGCTGACCGCACAATAAGTCTGCGGCACCAGCCGCCCCTTCGACAGCGGTGACATCGTCCAGCCATCGTCATCCGATGGCTGCTCAGGCAACGCGGCCCAGTCGATGGTCCTGCCATCCAGTCTTGGCGGTGTTCCGGTTTTCAGACGAGCGATCGGCAGGCCCGCCTCGCGAATCTGCTGGCCGAGCGAGACCGACGCAGCCTCACCTGTCCGGCCGCCCGCAAGCACTTCCTCGCCCCGGAACAATTTGCCGTTGAGAAAGGTTCCGGTCGCCAGGACCACTGCATCCGCAAGAATGTCGGAACCGTCCGCCATGCGGATGCCGGCCACCCGGGTCTCTAGGAGAACCAGGCTGGCAACCTCGCCCTCGACAATCGTCAGATCATCCTGCGCATCGAGCATCCGGTGGATCGCTGCCTTGTACAGCTTGCGGTCGGCCTGCACGCGCGGCCCCTGTACCGCGGTGCCCTTGGAGAGATTGAGCATGCGATAATGGATCGCCGCGGCGTCAGCTGCCCGCCCGATCAACCCGTCAAACGCATCGACCTCGCGCACCAGATGCCCCTTGCCGAGCCCGCCGATTGCCGGGTTGCACGACATCGCTCCGATGCTGTCGCGAGAAAAGCTGACGAGAGCGGTCGACACGCCCATGCGCGCAGCAACAGCCGCAGCTTCGCAGCCGGCATGGCCGCCGCCTACGACAATGATGTCAAATTTCCGCGTCATGCCGGGGCCCATAGCCCAAGCGGCTTTGCAGGTCAAAAGCTACTGATCGGAGCACCTGTTTCACGTGGAACAATCATTTGCCGATGCAGAACTTCCCGAAAAGCGCATCGAGCATATCCTCGGTGCTCGCCCTGCCCGTGATTGCGTCCAGCGCCTTGCGCGCCATCCGCAGATGCTCGGCGACGATCAGATAGTCGGCTTCATCGACTATCGCCGCCAGGCTGTGGCGGGCGGCGGCGAGATGATCCGCCTGTCGTGCATTGACGCTGACCTGATCGGCTTCGGGTAGAATCTCCTTCGCCTGTGCGATCAGAAAGTCAACCAGCGTCTCCATGCCCTCTCCGCTCACCGGGGACACGGTCAGGGAACCGTCTCCCTTCGGTTGATGCCCCGGGTGATCACTCCGCGAGCTGATCTCGACCAGATTGTCCGAACGCGGTCCCTGGCCTTCGCCGCCGAGCCACAATATCATATCGGCACGGGCAAATTGCTCGTGGGCCCTGTCGATGCCGATTTGCTCGATTGTCTCGGCCCCCCTCTCCCGGACGCCAGCCGTATCGATGAACAGAAACGGGACGCCTCCGAGAGCGATCGGTATCTCGATCACGTCGCGCGTGGTCCCGGCAATATCGGAGACAATCGCCGCTTCCCGCTCGACCAGGGCATTGAGCAGGGTCGACTTGCCGCTGTTCGGCGGACCACCCAGCACCACCCTGATGCCGTCCCGCAGCTTTTCCGCTCGCGGTCGCGCCAGCAGACCGCCCATGTCGTCGACAAGCGTCTTCGCGGCCTGCCGGACCAGCTCGGCCTGCGCCGGCGCCACGTCATCCTCGTCGGAAAAATCCAGTTCGGCCTCGACCTGCGCCGACAGCTGCAAAATCCGCTGCTGCCACTCTTCCACCCTGCGCGACAGTGCCCCGCCGGCGCTGCGCACTGCTGCCTTGCGCTGCAACTCGGTTTCGGCGAACAGCAGATCCGAAAGGCCCTCCGCTTCCGCCAGATCGATTTTGCCATGGGTGAAGGCGCGGCGGGTAAATTCCCCCGGTTCAGCCCGGCGCAAGCCATCCATCTGCTCGAGCGCCGCTTCGATCGCCCGGATAACCGCACGTCCACCATGGCAGTGGATCTCCGCCAGATCTTCTCCGGTGGCGCTGGCTGGCCCGGGAAACCACAGACATAACGCCCGGTCGAGCAGCTCTTTGCTAACCATATCGGTTAAATTAGATAGATTACCAACCCTGGGTTCTGGTAAATGACCCGCGAGGGAGGAAAGCGCCTTGCCGGCGCCCGGACCGCTGATCCGCAGAATGGCTATCGCAGCCGGCGGCTGTCCGCTGGACAGGGCGAAAATGGTATCATCTGCGGTCATCGGGACAAAAAACGGCGGCTATTCGGACTTTTTCTTGGTCGAAGACGACTTTCCGCCCGAAGAGGCCCCCATTGCCCCGGTCAGGAAAGAGGAAAACATCTTCAGGCCCGCCTCGCCCATCGGCGCGATGATCTTGGTGAAATTCTGCAATTGTTCGACCGAATTGGCACCCTGCAGGAATTTCGACATTTCCTGCACATAGCTCTCGTTGAGTTTTGCCACATCGGGCAGACCGATCAATCGGCGGGCCTCTTCCGGCGTGCAATCCAGTTCAACGGTGACTTTCATATTGTCTTCCTCTGTTTGACCGTTGCAGCGAAGTCCCCTCCCTCACCCAACAGGCTGATGTTCGACCTTGCCTGCATCTGATATGGGGATATTGTGACCAAAGAATCAAGTGATGATGCAAAGGAGCTGCAATATGGGCGCGATGGAAGAAGTGAAAACATTGGACGGAGATGCGGAATTCCCCTGCTATGTGGCAAAGCCGGATAGCGACGCAACGGCGGCCATCATCGTCATCCAGGAAATTTTCGGGGTCAACAAGGGCATCAAGGCCAAGTGCGACCATTGGGCCAGCCTCGGCTATCTGGCGATCGCACCCGACCTGTTCTGGCGGATCAACGAGGGAACCGATCTCGATGCCGATGTCGAGGAGCAATTCCAGACCGCGCTCGATCTGATGGGAAAGTTCAATCAGGATCAGGGAATCCGCGATATCGAGGCGACGATCCATTTTGCCCAAAATGCCATCGGCAACCACAAGGTCGGCTGCGTTGGCTATTGCCTGGGCGGACGCCTGGCCTTCATGACCGCCTGCCGCACCGATATAAGGGCGTCGGTCGGCTATTATGGCGTCGGCATCGACGGTCTGCTCGGCGAGAAGCACGCCATTTCGCATGAAGTCATGCTGCACATCCCCACCGCAGACGGCTTTGTATCCCCCGAGGCCCAGGCGGCGATGCACGCCGGGCTCGACGATCATCCAAAGGTGACGCTGCACGATTATGACGGCCTCGATCACGGCTTTGCCGCCGAGTTCGGTAGCCGCCGCAACGAAACCGCCGCCAGCCTCGCCGACCGCCGCACCGAAGCCTTTTTCGAAGAACATCTCGCATGACCGCCCGCCAAAATCTGAAGGCCTGGCACCATCATATCGAGACCAAGAGCGAATCCGGACTCAGCGACCAGCTCGCCGAGGATGCGGTGTTCCACTCGCCCGTGGTCCATACGCCCCAGGCCGGCAAGCCGATCGTCATGGCCTATCTCAGCGCCGCCGACGTGGTGCTCGGCAACGACAGTTTCCGCTATGTCCGCGAGATTGTCGACGACCAGGCCAATATGGCGATGCTGGAGTTTGAGCTTGAACTGGACGGGATCCACGTCAACGGCGTCGACATCATCAGCTGGAATGACGAGGGCAAGATCCAGGATTTCAAGGTGATGGTGCGACCGCTCAAGGCGATCAACAAGGTCTGGGAAGAAATGGGCAAGATGCTGGAGACGATGAAGGGCTAGGATTCTAAACGACTCGTTTTCAAGCATATTATTTATGTGACCTAGAGTCCTGATTCTGATAGATTCTTTTGGTAGGAGGTGACTGCCATGAATAGCATCGACCAGAATTTTCTCGCGTTTCAGGAAATGCTTCCTACGCTGCTGGAAGAGCATAGCGGACAGCATGTCTTGCTTTATTCAGGAAAGATCCAGGGGTATTTTTCTTCCAGTCTGGAGGCCATAAAAGCAGGATTGGAATCCTTCGGTGAGGACAGATTTTCTGTACAGCAGGTGGATCAGAAAACCGGTGATCTGGGTTTCTACTCGCATGTTGATTCTGCGCTGCACGCTTGAAGAGCATCGGCTCGTCGTACCGATCAGCGTTTCCCGACACTCTTTTGGAAATGGGGAACTGCATCCTGCATCTCTCGCCAACCCCGCCAGTCTAGCAGAATATAGAGCGCTGGTTGATACAGGAGCTACCCGCTCAGTAATCAGCGACAAGATCATTGTCGAACAAGAGCTAATGCGAACTGGCCACATGCAGTTCAGCAGCGTGCATCGTGCGGAAACACATACCAAATATCTCGCATCCATTGGATTCTGGGCAGACCGGACGCATGCGACGCATCGTTCCGAAGAGGCCGACAGAACCTTCTTCTTGCACCATCAGCTGATTGAACCCGTCAATATGAACGACAATGCCAAATTTGATGCAATCATCGGATTTGACATATTGAAACATTATGATTTTTCATTTGAAACAGGCTGCCAGAAACTGGAAATTCGACTGAACAGCTAACCAAACAGCGTCAGCACGCCAATCGTCTGCTCGTCGCCCACCAGACCCGAATAGATCATCTTGCCGGCGACATAGACGATCACCACCAGCCCCAGATAGGCGATCCACTTGTAGCGCTCGATATATTTGGCGATCACATTGGCGGCGAGTCCCATCAGGGCGACCGACAGCAACAGGCCGATGACGAGAATTCCGGGATGATCCCGCGCGGCACCGGCGACGCCCAGAACATTGTCCAGGCTCATCGACACGTCGGCTGCGGTCACGCCCCAGACGGCAGCCCAGAAGGTCTTCTTGGCCTTCAAACCACTATGTTCGTCGCCGACAATTTCCTCTGAACCCGGAGATTCATCCTCGTGGAAGATCTGCCGGTAGAAATTCCAGCCCACCCAAAGCAGCAGCAATCCGCCCGCCAGAACCAAGCCGACAATCTGCAGCAGCTGTACCACGATCAGGGCAAATATTATGCGCAGGACCAGCGCCGCGCCGATACCGATCAGGATCACCTTGCGCCGCTGCTCCGCCGGCAGGCCGCCGGCCAGGGCACCGACAACGATGGCATTGTCGGCAGCGAACACGAGATCGATCAGGATGACCTGCCCGAAGGCAGCCAGCGCCGCCGGTGATCCGATGTTCGAAAAATCATGGACAATGGCGTCCCAGATATCGGCAATCGAACCAAGACCCGGTGTGGCAGCAGCAATCAGGGAAAGAAGATCAATCATCGAAAATCGAAGCCTCATAATAGTTCACGACCGGCATAGGATCGTAGAAAGGGTGGAGCAAGGCGCGCCATTGCTGATATTCGGAAGACTGCCGGAAACCATCACGGTGCGATTCTATTCGATCCCAAACGATCAGCAGCAAATATCGTTCCGGACCATCGACAGACTTTCGCAGCTCGATCGACTGAAAGCCCGGCTGCCTGACGACCAGCGGCCGTGCCTCTGCCATCGCCGCCTCGAAAGCCCCCGACTGCCCCGTCCGGACCTGCAAGATGGCATGTTCGACAATCATCGGGCCGGGCAGACGGGCCTATTGGTTCATGCTGTCGAAGAAATCGTCGTTGGATTTGGAATCCTTCATCTTGTCGAGCAGGAATTCCATCGCGTCGATCGTTCCCATCTGCATGAGAATGCGGCGGAGCACCCACATCTTCTTCAGCTTCTCGTCCTCGACCAGCAATTCTTCCTTGCGGGTACCGGATTTGCCGACATCCAGTGCCGGGAAGATGCGCTTGTCGGAAACCTTGCGATCGAGCACGATTTCCGAGTTGCCGGTGCCCTTGAATTCCTCGAAAATCACTTCGTCCATGCGGCTGCCGGTATCGATCAGCGCGGTGGCAATGATCGACAGCGAACCGCCTTCCTCGATATTGCGGGCAGCACCGAAAAAGCGCTTCGGACGCTGCAGCGCGTTCGCATCAACACCACCGGTCAGCACCTTGCCGGAGCTCGGCACCACGGTGTTATAGGCGCGGCCGAGACGGGTGATCGAGTCGAGCAATATGACAACATCATGCTTGTGCTCGACCAGACGCTTGGCCTTTTCGATCACCATTTCGGCAACCTGCACGTGGCGCGTGGCGGGCTCGTCGAAGGTCGAGCTGATCACCTCGCCCTTCACCGAACGCTGCATGTCGGTCACTTCTTCCGGCCGCTCGTCGATCAGCAGCACCATCAAATAGACTTCCGGATGATTGTCGGTGATCGCCTTGGCAATATTCTGTAGCAAAACGGTTTTACCGGTCCGGGGTGGCGCCACGATCAGCGCGCGCTGGCCCTTGCCCTGCGGCGAGATGATATCGATGACCCGTGCGGACTTGTCCTTTTCGGTCGGATCGAGACTGTCGAGCTTGAGCTTCTCGTCGGGATAGAGCGGCGTCAGATTGTCGAAATTGACCCGGTGGCGAACCGCATCGGGATCGTCGAAATTGATCGAGATCAGCTTGGTCAGGGCGAAATAGCGCTCGCCGTCGCGCGGCGCCCGGATCTCGCCTTCGACGGTATCACCGGTGCGCAGGCCAAATTTGCGAACCTGGTTGGGAGAGACGTAGATATCATCGGGACCGGCGAGATAATTGGCATCTGCCGAGCGCAGGAAACCGAAACCATCGGTCAGAACCTCGATCGTGCCGACGCCCATGATCTGCTCGTCATTGTCCGCCAGTTCTTTCAGGATGGCGAACATCAGATCCTGTTTGCGCAGGGTGGAAGCACCCTCGACGCCCAGCTCTTCGGCCATCGAGACCAGGTCGGCGGGCGATTTTTGCTTTAATTCTTTTAGATGCATGGAAGTTTATCCAGATATGTAAGGAGGTAATCTCGTCATTCTGCATGTGCGCAGCGTGTCGCTGTCTTGGATACACATGAAAATACGCCCGGACGGGCTTTGACCGTCAATTACGCCTTTGTCATTTCACTGTCAACCAGGCCCGGTCAAAAGGGCTTGATGATCACCAGTATGACAATGATCGCAGCGGCAATCCCGGGTATTTCATTGACCAGCCGCAAAGCCTTGTCGGTCATCGTCCGCTCGCCCCGGGCCAGTTTCTTGACATAGGTGATCATCCAGCCATGATAACCGGTCAGCAGCAGCACCGCGAGCAGCTTGGCGTGAAACCAGCCCTGGCTGAACGCGCCGATATTATAGGCGAGCAGCAGACCCAATATCCAGGTGATGACCAGCGACGGGTTGAGAATGATCTTGCGCAGCTTGCCCTCGCGCTCGATCCATTTGCGATCTTCCTCCGAGCCCACGGCACTTTCCTGATGATAGACGAAGAATCGCGGCATCATGAACAGCCCGGCCATCCAGAAGATGATGAAGATGATATGGGCCGCTTTCAGCCAGAGATAGAGCATCGAGAGAATTTCATTCATTGCCTGACAAGTGTAAGCAGCTTTTCGACATGTTCAATGGGCGTGTCGGGCAAAATCCCGTGGCCAAGATTGAATATGTGCGGCCGATCCCGGAAAACGTCGAGAATATGGCGAACTGATTGTTCCAGTGCTTCGCCGCCGGCGATCAGCGCCAGCGGATCCAGATTGCCTTGCAGGGGAAGGCCTTCCGGCAGATTTTCATGAGCCCATACCGGATCGACGGTTTCGTCCAGACCAATCGCGCTGGCGCCGGTTTCCCGCGCATAGGCAATCAGCTTCGCGCCCGCCCCCTTGGGAAATCCGATAATCGGCAGATCGGAGTGCACCGCTTTCAATCGCGAAATGATCGCGGCATTGGGCGCAACGACCCATTTTTCAAATTGCGCCGGAGACAGCGATCCCGCCCAGCTGTCAAAAAGCTGCACGGCTTCAACGCCGGCCTCGACCTGGCCGAGCAAATAGGTGACGGTATTCTCGACAATTGCATCGATCAGTTCGGAAAAGGCGGCTTCGTCGCGATAGGCAAAACGGCGCGTCGCCGCCTGGTCCTTGCTGCCCTGTCCGTTGACCATGTAGGTCGCGATCGTCCAGGGGCTGCCGGCAAAGCCCATGAAGGTCGCTTTGTCGTCGAGTTGAGCGGTGACCTTCCTGACCGTTGCATATATGGCTTCAAAATGCTCGGGAGCAGCCTCCAGAGAGGCGAAAGCCGCGTCCAGCAACCTCGGGGCCAGCCGGGGTCCCTCACCCGTCTCAAACCAGAGCCTCTGGCCCATCGCATGCGGCACGATCAAAATGTCTGAAAACAGGATCGCGCCGTCGAAGCCGAACCGCCGGATCGGTTGCATGGTCACTTCCGCGGCGGCATCGGGATCATAGCAAAGTTCGAGAAATCCGCCTTTCCGTGCTCGCAACTCCCGATATTCCGGAAGATAGCGGCCTGCCTGACGCATCAGCCAGACTGGAGTCTGCTTCGTCTTCTCGCCGAGCAGAGTCTGCAGCAATATTTTGGAGGAAGCGATTCCGTTCGGCATAGGGGGAGGGTCATCCATTATATTAAATAAGTATATTATTATAGATTGTTGTTGATGATAGAGCGTGGAAAAGGCGGTAACCTGCCAGCGCCGCAAATACAAACAGATTGACAGGCGGGCCTTAATCGAAATTCAACCGATTCCGAAATTTGATCCCCGCTATCCACAGGCTGGGGATGGAATCTGTCAATGTTGACTCGCTGTGGATCGATTTGCCGGAATCGGGGAAGAAAGCGGCCCCGCTATTTATCCCCGCTTTCATCCCTTGCTTTATCCCCCGTGAAATCACAAAGCTTGGCCGATGAATCGGCTTCACCTCCATCTGCTCTCGGATTCAACCGGAGAGACCCTGGAAAACATCGCAAAGGCTGCGCTTGCCCAGTTCGACGGGGTCGAGATCATCAAGCATTTCTGGCCCATGGTGCGTTCGGAAAAGCATCTCAACCGGATATTGACCGAAGTTGCGGACAATCCCGGGCTGGTGATATTCACCATCGTCAACCGGGATATCCGGGCGAAGCTGGAGCGCGAATGCCGGCATCTGGGGCTGCCCTCGGTGCCGGCACTTGACACCGTGACCGACGCCCTGTCGAACATGCTGGGGCAGGAAGCCAAGGCGCGGCCCGGCCGCCAGCATATTCTCGATGCCGCCTATTTCGCCCGGGTCGAGGCGATCCAGTTCACCATTGCCCATGACGATGGCGTGGGATGGGAAAATTGGGAAGAAGCCGATATCGTGCTGGCCGGCGTGTCGCGGACCTCGAAAACGCCGACCTCCATCTATCTGGCCAATCGCGGCTACAAGACTGCCAATATTCCGATCGTGCCCGAATCGCCACCACCCGATTCGCTGTTTCACCTGAAAAACCCGCTGGTCGTCGGTCTGATCACCGGTGCCTCGCGTCTGGTGCAGGTTCGGCGTAACCGTTTGCTGTCGCTGAACCAGGCCCCGGAAACCGATTATGTCAACGAGGAGAAGGTCAAGGCAGAAACCCAATATGCCCGCCGGATGTTCGCCGATAATGGCTGGCCGATGATCGACGTGACGCGGCGTTCGATCGAGGAATCGGCGGCGGCGATCATCAATCTTTATAACGAACGCCATGTCGATGCCGGCAATGTCGGGGCGCCCAGCGGCGATGAGTGATATCCACCTGATCCTGGCCTCGAAAAGTGCGGCACGGCTGGCGATGCTGACCGCGGCCGGCGTCGCCGTTGAGGCAATGGCACCCAATGTCGACGAGGATGCTCTCAAGGAGGGGCTCAAGAGCGAAGGTATAACCGCGCGCAATCTCGCCGACGCGCTGGCGGAGGGCAAGGCGGTGCGGCTGTCGCAGAAGGTCGGAGCCGCAATGGTTCTTGGTGCCGATCAGGTGCTGGCGCTGGAGGACGGCTCGATGCTCGACAAGCCTGCCGATCCCGCCGAGGCCATCGCCCAGCTGAAATTGCTCTCGGGCAGAAAGCACAAGCTGTTCAGTGCTGCCGTCATCGCGGAACAGGCCATTCCGGTGTGGCGCCATGTCGATATCGCGACGCTTACCGTCCGGCCACTCAGCGATTCCTTCATCGAGCAATATGTCGAATCGCAATGGGACAATATCCGTCATTGCGTCGGTTGCTACGAAATCGAGAGGAGGGGCGCTCAGCTATTCTCCGCGATTGCGGGCAGCCAGTTCACCATCATGGGCCTGCCGCTCCTGCATTTGCTGGACTATCTTCGCATCCGGTCTATTTTGCCGTCATGACCACAGACATGCCCTATGCCGAGGTTATCGGCGATCCGATTGCCCACAGCAAATCGCCGCTGATCCACAAGTTCTGGCTCGAGCGGCTCACGATTGAAGCGGACTATCGCGCCTGTCGGGTTACCCCTTCCGAATTGCCCGGCTATATCGAGCAGCGGAGCGCCGATCCGGCCTGGCGTGGCTGCAACGTCACCATTCCCCATAAAATCGCCATGCTTGACCTGGTCGACGATCCCGGCGGCGTGCGCGAGAAGATCGGCGCGATGAATACGATCGTCCGGCAGAAGGACGGCAGTCTGATCGGCACCAATACCGATGCCGCCGGTTTTCTCGCGCCGATTGCCGACGGCGACTGGTCGGGAAAGCATGCCTTGGTCATTGGAGCCGGCGGCGCGGCGCGGGCGGTATTATTCGCCCTGAAGCAGGCCGGGATCGGCAAGATAACCATGGTGGCGCGCAGCGGGCTGAAAGCTACCGGCCTGCTCATGCAGGCTTCCATCAAGGGCAGTGTCCTGCCGATGGACGCACGATTGCCGGAGGCCGATCTGCTAATCAATGCCAGTCCGCTGGGCATGACGGGTCAGCCTGCCTTGGAGATTGATCTGGATCCATTGCCGTCCGACGCGCTGGTCTACGACCTGGTCTATGCACCGCTCGAAACAAAACTGTTGCGCGCGGCCAAGAAGCGCGATCTGGCGGTGGTCGACGGGCTCGACATGCTGATCGGCCAGGCAGCGCTGGCATTCGAACTGTTTTTCGGTACAACCCCGCCGATGGAACAGGATGCCGAACTCAGAAAATTGCTGGTCGCCCGATGAAGCGTGAGCGCCCCTATATCATCGGTCTGACCGGCTCGATCGGCATGGGGAAATCCACCGTTGCGCAAATGTTTGTCGACGAAGGGGTTCCTCTGTTCGATGCCGATGCCGCCGTCCATCAACTGCAGGGACCGGGGGGCGCTCTGGTAGCGGATATCGAAGCGCTGTTTCCCGGGACCACGAGCAGCGATGGCGTGAACCGGCAAAAGCTGGGAGCGTCGGTGCTCGGCGATCCGGTGGCCCTCCAGCGGCTGGAGCAACTGATTTACCCGGCCGTAGCCGATATGCGTCAGGCTTTTCTGGAGAAATATCGCGACCAGCCCTTGATCCTGTTCGACATCCCGCTTCTGTTTGAAAAGGGGGGTGCCAAAAATGTCGACCATATCCTCGTGGTATCGGCTGGTCCCGGGCAGCAACGCGCTCGCGTGCTGGCCCGGCCGGGCATGACCGAGCAACGCTTCGAACAGATATTGTCCCTGCAGATGCCCGATGCCGACAAGCGGCAAAAGGCCGATTCGGTGATCGATACATCGCTGCCCAAGGCAGAAACACGGCAGCAGGTGCAAAAAC